>Ga0075017_100001157_pt1 | contig 15930 bp, 19 predicted proteins | sample AleBraG_ABR_2012_FD_71475 | JGI IMG/M metagenome (GOLD analysis project Ga0075017, IMG submission 71475) | Freshwater sediment microbial communities in response to fracking from Pennsylvania, USA - Alex Branch Run_MetaG_ABR_2012 | ecosystem: Environmental > Aquatic > Freshwater > Creek >... | reverse complement strand
CGGAATCCGAAGCAGACCACGACGGCGCCATGCCGCTTGGTTTCGCCCCCGAACGCGAGCGGACCGCCCGGCAGAAGTCCCGCCGTCGGGCATGGACCGCGGTAGTGGTTGTTCTCGTCCTTCTGGTCTTGGCCGGCGGCGCATTCTGGGTGTACAGCACGGTCAACCAGAAGCCGGCTCCGCCCGCGTTGATCGCAGTGCCGCAGGTGGCCGGCATGACCGAAGCCGCGGCATTGCAGACGCTGTACGGCGCCAACCTCAGCCCGGAGTCAAACCACGTCCCGGATGACAAGGTCCCCAAGGGAACGGTGATCGGCAGCGATCCCGGCGTGGGGTCCCAAGTGGCCCCGAAATCGCAAGTCATGCTTAATGTTTCAGACGGCCCGGTCTCGGCGACTGTCCCGGCAGGCCTGAGCGGCCTCACCGAAGCCGCTGCCCGCGATCTCCTGCGTCAGGCCGGCCTTGTGGGCGGGTCGAGTACCTTGGCCAACAGTGCCACGGTTCCGGCGGGCTCCGTCATCAGTACCAAACCCGCTTCCGGGGCCGTAGTTGGCGTAGGCAGCACCGTTGACCTGGTGGTGTCCACGGGCAAGGTAGCCGTGCCTCAACTCGTCGGTTTGACTGAGGCCGATGCAGAAGCGCTACTCAAGGCGAACGGCCTGGCCATTGCGGTCACCGAACAGGAGAATTCGCAAGTAACCCCTGGAAAGGTGACGAGCCAGGGCGATGCTTTCAATTCGCTCGTGGAGCAGGGCAAGACCATCAGCGTGATTGTCGCGAAGGCTCCCGCCCCGCCGCCGAGCCCCTCTCCGACGCCCACGCCGTCTCCAAGCGACACCCGGGGCGGTGGCGGCGGAGGATCCGGCCTGGGCGGACTAGGCGGCTAGCGCTGGATCAGGGGGCTAAGGGTGGCCGCACGCGCGGCCGCTCCGGACATCCCTAGTGATTCAAGCCAGTTGCCGAGCATGAGGTAACCACCTTCGGTGAGCACCGATTCCGGGTGGAACTGCACACCGCACAGCGGCGCAGTGCGGTGCTGTAGGCCCATGACAACTCCGCTGGCGGTTTCGGCGGTGATTTCCAGAACGTCGGGAATGCTTTCCCGGACAGCCGCCAGGGAGTGGTAGCGGGTGGCCGTCACCGGCGAAGGCAACCCGGCAAAAACGCTCTTGCCTTCGTGCTGCACGGGCGATGTCTTGCCGTGCATGAGCTCGGGGGCATGTGTGACGATCCCGCCATAAGCCTCGGCCAAGGCCTGGTGTCCCAGGCAGACCCCGAACATCGGCTTGTTGTTGTCTCCGCACCATTTGATCAACTCAATGCAGACGCCGGCTTCGGCAGGGGTGCCGGGGCCCGGGGAGATGAGCACGCCGTCGCGCGCGTCCGCCAGCTCGATCGCTTCGGCAAGGGTGACGTCGTCGTTCCGGACCACCGTGGTTTCAGCACCGAGTTCCTGCAGGTAGCCGACCAGGGTGTAGACGAAGCTGTCGTAGTTGTCCACGACGAGGATTTTTGTTGTGCTCATGGCTGCTGTGCTGAACCAATCGTTGAGTCGGTGAGGGTAGTGAACTGTGACATCCAGGGGAAAAGGAACTGGACCATCAGGACAATCGCGCATGCCACGAGTGCCGCTGATGTCAGGATACGCACCCACAGTGGCCCCGGGAGGTGGCGGAAGATCCATCCGTACATGGCTTAGCCCTTTCCGGCCGTTTGGGCGACTTGCTTGGCGATCTCCTGCGGCGGCCCGGCGGAGGCAGGTTGCCAGCTTTCCAGCAGGGAGTAGGCGATGATGCGTTCCTGGGAACCAAAGCGCGGATTGCAGCTGGTCATGGTGAGGTAGCTTTCGGTGGGCTCCACACCCGGCTGCGTGGGGACGGGAAGAAGGACATCGGTCCGCGACGGCAGCACGATCTGGTTGTTTCGGAAAACATACGTGTAATAACCGTCTTTGGTCTGCACATATATTTTGTCGCCCGGAACCAGGAGATGGATGTTGTCCAGCACGGCGCCATGGGTCTGGCGGTGTCCGGCGACGGCGAAGTTGCCCGGCGCTCCCGGCATGCTCGTGGATCCGTAGTGGCCGAGACCCAGCGTGTCCAGAATGTCGGAACCGGTTCCCTCGATGATGGGCCGCGAATAGTCAGGGCCGAACCGGGGAATGTACATGATGCCGATCATGCCGCCGTGTTCGGGAGCCTGGGCAACCACAGGTTTCCCGTAGTTCGGCGGTGCAGCAGGATTGGCAGGGGCAACAGGTGCCACCGGTCCCGCAAAACTCTTCGCAAATCCCTGGACGGCCTGGCTCTGCTTGGCGTCCGCTTCGACGTTGGTCCACCACAGCTCCCACGCCACAAAGAGCAACAGGATGATTCCCGCGGTGAGGAGGAGTTCGCCCACGATCTGGACGATCCTGCGCACGACGTCGCCTTTGCTTGGCCGTCCCTTTGGCCGCGGCGGGCGGGACTTGCGTCCTCCCCGGCGCGTACCCTCCGCACCCGTTCCCGTGCCGTCGTCCGGCACGGCAGCGGCTTGCTGCGTCTGCTGCTGCGCCACTGGATCTCCTCTTGACAGGCGCGGATGCCCGACGACGAGCAGTCTCCGAAATCCGGCTAGACTTGGCTGCTAGAACGAACCCCGGAATTGCCGCGTGCGCGTTGACCGCTGGAATTTTCCTTCCTGCAGGATATCAAGCTGACGCGCGGCCTTTCATTCAGCCGGCCAAGGAGGATCCGTGCCCGAGTCCAAGCCCCGCAAGAGGGCCGCCCGCCCCACCGAAGCGGCCACCGCGCACCAGTACAAGCCGAACCCCATCTGGTACAAGCCCGTCATGTTCGGTCTCATGATCATCGGCCTGCTGTGGATCATCACGTTCTACATCACGAGCGGCCAACTTCCCGTACCTGCATGGGCGTCCTGGAACATCGTGGCGGGCTTCGGCATCGCGATCGTTGGCTTCTTGATGACTACCCGCTGGCGCTCCTGAGCGGCGACCTCACATTCCGGCCGCCTGCCGCGTCTACTAGGCATGACCATCAGGCACACCACCATTGATTCCCCACTGGGTCAGCTCACGCTGACCGCCCGGGACGAGTCGCTGACCGGTATTTTCTTCGAGGGCCATTGGCATATGCCGCCGTCGGAATTCTTCGGGGAAGCCGTATCCGCCGAGGATCCCGTGTTCCAGCAAGCTGCGCGTGAACTCGGCGAATACCTGTCTGGCGAGCGAACGGTGTTCGACGTCCCTTTCCAGGTTTCAGGGAATCCGTTCCAGCAGCGGGTATGGGCCAGGCTGGAACACATTCCGTATGGCGAAACCGTCAGCTATGGAGAATTGGCCACCGAACTGGGCGACCGCAATCTTTCGCAAGCCGTCGGTTCGGCGGTTGGCCGCAATCCACTCAGCATCATCATCCCTTGCCACCGGGTTGTGGGGCGCGACGGGAGGCTCACCGGATACGCCGGCGGCCTCGACAACAAGCGCTTCCTCCTGGACCTCGAAGAACCGGCCTCGGCGAAGGAAAGCAAGCTCTTCTAATGGAGCCCAAGAAGCCGTTCGAACTTGTCGTCCGGGAACACGGACCCACGGTTCTTCGCGTGTGCCGCGCGGTTCTGGGCGCCCACGACGCCGAGGACGGCTGGTCGGAGACTTTCCTCTCCGCTTTGAAGGCCTACCCCGAACTTCCCGCGGGCGCCAACGTGCAGGCTTGGCTCGTCACCATCGCCCACCGCAAATCCATCGACATCGTCCGCGCCAGGAACCGCCAGCCGCTTCCCGTGGATGAACTTCCTGTGCGACCATCCGGACTCGGCATCCCCGGTGACGGTCATCGGGAGGTGCTCGACGCCGTCGGGCAGCTCCCCCCGAAGCAGCGCCAAGCGGTGGCCTACCACTACCTCGCCGGGCTCCCCTACAAGGACGTCGCCGGGCTTCTAGGCGGAACCCCCGACGCCGCGCGTCGAGCGGGAGCCGACGGCGTCAAGGCGCTCCGCACCATTCTCGTTGATAGCTCCGAGAGCTACGTGAAAGAAGAAACCCCATGACCATCCATCATGACGAACCGGACGTCTCCGCGCTCCTCGCACCCCTCGAGTCCGTGGAACCGGGCCTCATGCAGCGGCTCCACGACCGCCTCGCAGCGGCGGCCGCCGAACAGGACACCCTCGACATTGCCTACCGCACCGTGGATTCGCCGATCGGCAAACTGCTGCTCGCAGCCACGGAACGCGGCATGGTGCGCGTGGCCTTCGAAGTGGAAGACCACGACGCCGTGCTGCAGCGCCTCGCGGAAAAGCTCAGTCCGCGGATCCTCTTCTCAGCGAGCCGGCTGGATCCGGCCGCCCGCGAGCTGGACGAATACTTCGCGGGCACCCGGCACCGGTTCGACCTGCCCTTGGATTTCAGCCTTTCGCGCGGCTTCCGACTGAGCGTCCTGGAACATTTGCCGCAGATCGCCTACGGCCACACGGAAAGCTACGCGCAAGTGGCCTTGGCTGCCGGCAGCCCGCGGGCCGTTCGTGCCGTCGGGACCGCTTGCGCCACCAACCCGCTGCCGGTGATTGTTCCGTGCCACCGGGTGGTGAAGTCCGATGGATCGTTCGGGAACTACCTCGGCGGTACGGAAGCCAAACGCGCCCTGCTGGCTCTCGAGGCGGCATGACTTCGGGATGGACGGAACCGCTGTTTCCGCTTGAGTTGCCGGACGCGCCCGACGCCGGTCCACGGGAGATCGCGCCCGGCGCGGTGCACGTTCCGGGCTGGCTGAGCCTTGAGCAGCAACAGTGGATAGCGGCCCGTTTCGAGGAGTGGACGCAGGGTCCCGTCCCCTTGCGTGCCGCGGTGCTTCCCGGTGGGCACCCGATGTCCGTCCGGACGGTCTGCCTCGGCTGGCACTGGCAACCCTATAGATACACACGCGAAGCCTTTGACGTCAACGGGCGCCGGGTCCTCGACCTTCCTGATTGGATGGTGCGCCTGGGTCGCAAGGCACTGTTCGAGGCCTACGGTGACGCCGCAGAAGCCGCAAGCTACACGCCGGACACTGCGCTCGTGAATTTCTACGACGAGGCGGCCAAAATGGGAATGCACCAGGACAAGGACGAAAAGTCGCGGGCCCCGGTGGTGTCGCTCAGCATCGGGGACAGCTGCGTCTTCCGCTTCGGAAACACGGAGACGCGCACCAAGCCGTATGCCGACGTCGTGCTCTCCTCAGGCGACCTCTTCGTGTTCGGAGGAGCGTCCCGTTTTGCATATCACGGAGTCACCAAAGTGCTCCCCGGAACGGCGCCGGAAGGTTGCGGACTGCCGAAGGGACGGATCAACATCACCATGCGCGTCACGGGAATGTCGTAGGGCCGGGGCACAATGGCAACAACAGCTTCTACCCGTCTTCCTGTGGAGGATTACCTATGACCCCGGCCGAGAACGGCACCATCATCGGCGACGACGGCCTTGCTCGTCCGCCCTGGGCTTCCGTCGACCCGCTCATGCGCGAGTACTACGACCACGAGTGGGGAATGCCCGTACGGGATGAACGGGGACTGTACGAACGCATCAGCCTCGAGGGTTTCCAGGCGGGACTGTCCTGGGCCACCATCTTGCGCAAGCGCGACGCGTTCCGGTCCGCTTTCATGGACTTCCACCCTGAAAGCGTCGCGGCCTTCACGGAGGCGGACGTCGAACGGCTGATGCAGGATTCGGGAATTGTGCGCAACCGCCTCAAGATCCGTGCGGCCATCACCAACGCCAAGGCGACGATCGGCTTGCGGAGCGAGGGCGGCTTGGTGGACTTCGTGTGGTCCTTCCAACCGGAGTCGACGCCGGAACCGCGGACGTTTGCCGACGTCGCCAGCCAATCGCCGGAATCGATTGCGCTCTCCAAGGCCCTGCGCAAGAAGGGCTTCGCTTTCGTGGGGCCCACCACGATGTACGCACTGATGGAGGCGATCGGCATGATCGACACCCATTTGCTTGACAGCCATCGCCGCGGCAGCTCAGGAGTCTGGCTCTGATTCCCGCCTTCTTTCCACAGAAGTGCGTAACTTTATCCACAGCTGTGGACAATTCATGTGGACATCCACGTACATGAGGCCAAGATCCCCGCATTCGGGCGATGACCGGACCCGTCCTCCTTGATCCGTGGTTTTACCCAGTGTGCACAAGCCTGTGGATAGTGTCCGCGGGTTCATTGAGAGTTCACTCCCGAGGCATTGAGAACTTCATTTCGCGCCCCGCCGGTCGCTGCGGCTCGCTGGCTCCGGCTCGCTGGCTCCGGTTCGCTGTCCCGGGTCCGCGTCCCGGGTCCTTGTCCAGGGTCCTTGTCCCGGGTCCTTGTCCCGGGTCCTCAAATGTGGGTGTGGCCGGAATATGTGAAAGAATTTGCGTATGAATGCAGATAAGAGTGCCTGCTCGCTCGGAGTCGACAGCCAATACGTTGAATTGGCCGTCGAAGTGTTCGCGATGCTGGCTGACGCCACGAGGGTCCGGATCGTCCTCGCGCTGCGGGACGGTGAAATGGCCGTCGGAGCGCTGGCCGACCTTCTAGGGAAGTCCCCCGCGGCAGTGTCGCAGCACCTTGCCAAAATGCGCTTGGCCAGAATGGTCTCCACGCGGCAGGACGGGACCAGGGTCATGTACCGCCTGGAGAATGAGCACGCCCGCCAGTTGGTTGCGGATGCAATATTCCAGGCGGAACACGCCTTGGGCGGCACCCCTGCACACCACCGCGTAGAACAGGAATCGGCATGAGCGGCCACCAGCAAGTCGGTCATCACGAGCACGACGTGCATGGGCACGACCACGACCACGACCACGACCACGACCACGACCACGACCACGACGGACACTCCCACAAGCATCACAAGGGTCTCAAGGGGTGGCTGTATGAGCTCTTTGTCCCGCATACCCACGATTCCGCCGATTCCATCGACGATGCGCTTGAGTCCAGCACACAGGGCGTTCGGGCGCTGAAGATCAGCCTCTTCATACTCCTTGGCACCACGGTCCTGCAGTTCCTTGTGGTCCTTATCAGCGGCTCTGTCGCGTTGCTGGCCGACACCATCCACAACTTTTCGGACGCACTCACCGCAGTGCCACTCTGGATCGCGTTCATTCTGGGACGCCGCGCAGCAACCCGCCGATACAACTATGGATACGGGCGGGCGGAGGACCTTGCCGGATTGTTCATTGTCGGCGTCGTAGCGCTTTCGGCGGTGGTCGCCGCATGGCAATCCATCGATCGCCTCTTCCATCCGCAGCCCCTGCACAATCTGTGGTGGGTCCTTGCGGCCGGGCTCATTGGCTTTGCGGGCAATGAGATCGTGGCCGTCTACAGGATCAGGGTGGGCCGGCAGATCGGATCCGCTGCACTGGTCGCCGACGGCGTGCACGCGCGCATTGACGGATTCACCTCCCTCGCAGTGGTGATTGGCGCCGGCGGCGTGCTGCTCGGCTTCCCGCTGGCGGATCCGATTGTCGGCCTGCTGATTTCAGCAGCCATCATCGTCCTGCTCTGGGGTACGGTACGCAGCATCGGGCGACGCCTGATGGACGGCATAGAACCCGAACTTCTCGATACCGCCCAGGCGGCCTTGGACAGGGCACCGGGCGTACTCTCCGTGCCGCGGCTCCAACTACGTTGGGTCGGCCATCGCCTGCAGGGTGCCGCCACCATCGTCGTCGCCGACGCTTCCCTGTCAGCGGTGGAGAAGACGGTCAGCGAGGCCAGGCATCGGCTTGAGCACGCGCTTCCGAAGCTCGACGACATGGCGATACAGGCCGTTACCGAAGCTGGCCGCTGATCGACGGGTCCTGTTCCCAACCGCTGCCCAGCCGCTGCGGCTATGATGGCCCACTGAACCTTATGTTGTGAGCCACTTACCCGATCTTGGGCCACTGACCGGACCCGCCCGGCAGTCCGAGATCCACGAAAGAAGATGCCCATGAGCCAGCAAGCGATTCCGGCGAAGCCTCGCCGAAACGTGGAAATGGTGCTGTTGGTGCTGGCACTTGGCGTCGGCATCGGTGCCCTCGCAATGACCAGCGTGGACAAGAAGGAAGCCCTGGACGTTGGATTCTGGCTTCAGGCGGGTGCCCTGACGGCGCTGGCCGGAATCTTCCACGTCGTCCTGCGTTTCAAGGCCAGATATGCGGATCCGGTGATACTCCCGATCGTTGTCGCTTTGAACGGCCTCGGCATCGCCATGATCCGACGCCTCGATGCGTCAAACGGCACTAATGCGGGGGGCAACCAGCTGACGTGGACGATCGTCTCGGTGCTGGTCGCGGCCGCCGTGCTGTGGCTCTTGAAGGATCACAGAATCCTGCGCCGGTACACGTTCATCGCACTCGCTGTCAGCGCCGCGCTCCTCATTCTTCCGCTTGTCCCGGGCATTTCCGCGGGAGACATCAACGGCGCGAATGTCTGGATTCGCCTTGGTTCCCTGCAGTTCCAACCCGGCGAGATCGTGAAGATTACGCTCGCAATCTTCTTCGCGGGCTACTTGTCCTCCAACCGGGACTTGATCCTGTTGGCCGGTAGGAAATTCGGGCGCTTGCAGTTCCCCAGAATCAAGGACACCGGGCCGATGATCACTGCCTGGGCAGCGAGCGTTGGCGTACTGGTCTTCCAGCACGATCTCGGCATGTCCATACTGCTGTTCGGCCTGTTCATCGTGATGATCTACGTTGCCACGAGCCGGGCCAGCTGGCTCGTCCTCGGCGTCGTGCTCATGCTTTTGGGCGGATACGCCGCGGCAAAGATCTTTTCCCATGTCGGCTTGCGCATCGACGCCTGGATCAATGCCTTCGACCCCCAGGTTTTCACCCGCTTCCCCGGAGGCAGCGCCCAGATTGTCCAGGGCCTCTTCGGAATGGCCGACGGCGGCCTGATCGGAAAAGGCCTCGGACTTGGAAGCCCGGACCTTGTGCCTTTCGCGAACAGCGACATGATCATCGCTTCCCTTGGCGAAGAACTCGGCCTGATCGGGCTGTTCGCGATCGTCCTCCTCTATTTGCTGCTTTTCACGAGGGGATTCCGGGCCGCCCTGGGCATCCGGGATGCCTTCGGAAAGCTCCTTGCCTGTGGCCTGGCCTTCTCCATGGCTCTTCAGTGCTTCATCATTATCGGCGGCGTCACGCGCCTTATTCCCCTCACTGGACTCACGACGCCGTTCCTCTCCGCGGGCGGATCCTCCCTCCTTGCCAACTGGATCATCGTGGCTTTGTTGTTGCGGATCAGTGACGCAGCCCGCAGGCCCCAGACGGTCGCTTCCCAGACCGAACACGTCCCGGTCTGACGCCGGTCCGACCTTCAGGCTCCCGCTACCACCTTCGTTCACACGCTCGACCGTATCGCCTCACAATAGGGCTTCTTTCAGAGGGCGGTATCGGCCTGTCTGCGCGCCCGCTTCTGTGCCCGCGCCCGACGTCAGGCAGCATGGCATCAAAGCTACGTAGCGATTGACCATCCTGGCCGTCCCCGCGCCAGTTACACACTTAACAACAGGCAACTACCCACAAGTTATCCACAGTTGGGGAAAAACTGTGCCTACAAAGTGGAAAACTCCCAGAACGGCGGGCTTCAAGGTCCAGGAAGGACAACGAACTACAGCGATGTGAGTTATTAACAATGTTGATAACTCTGTTGATACCGCTCTCTTACGGCTCCTGACGGTGAGGTTGTCCACACACCACCGAAAAACGCGATTCTTATCCACATACCCACAAGCGTGTGGGCAAAAGTTATCCACAGATGTGGACGTTAATCCCCAGGGAGACCCGCTGCCCCTGCTATCTAGGCGCGGAAGGTCCATCCACCGTTGAACTACACGGTTGTAAGTTACGCACACTGTGGATAACAGCTGTGGAAAACATATCCGAGGGGTATTGACGCGCCTGAACGCACAGACTTAAGCTGGCGATATTCAATCGCTTAGTTGATAAACCATCTGATTGAGTACCGTCAAGATTCGGAATTCCGCAAGGCTTGGGACTGGAGCCAGACAGGGGAGACGCATGCCGGACACGATCGGCACAGCCGTGCTGGATCCTGAAGACCAGCTCAACAGGGCATTCATGGCCCTCGCCGATCCTGTCCGGCGCAAGATCCTGGCGCGGTTGGCCCTGGGCGATGCCACTGTCAGTGAGATCGCCCAGCCCTTCACCGTCACCCTCCAAGCCATCTCCAAGCACCTTCAAGTGCTAGAGGGCGCAGGGCTCATCACGAGGAGCAGGGAAGCGCAGCGCCGTCCCTGTCACCTGAACACCGCGGCGCTGGGACCTTTGGCCGGGTGGATTGAGAACTACCGTCTCCAGGCAGAGGAACGTTTCGCCCGGTTGGACGAACTACTGGCCAGCACAGCCCAAAAGGACAATCCGGAAAAGGAGAAGGACAATGAGCACCAACACAACAATCATTGACGTCGCGGCGGGCACGCCGTTCATCGACACGAGCCGCGACTTCGATGCCGTCCCGGATCGAGTGTTCCAGGCTTTCACGGATCCCGAACTGGTGGTCAAATGGTTGGGTCCGCGTCGCCTGGAAATGCGCCTGGAGGCGTACGACGCGCGGACGGGCGGCAGCTACCGCTACACGCACCTGGACGGGCAAGGCAACGAGTTCGGCTTCCGCGGGGTCTTCCACGAGGTCCAGGAACCGTTGCGGATCATCCAGACCTTCGAATTCGACGGCGCCCCGGGGCAAGTCACCTTGGATACCACCCGGTTTGAAGACCTTGGGGGCCGCACACGCGTTGTGCAGCGCTCCGTGTTTCCCTCGGTGGAGGCCCGTGACATGGCAGTGGCCAGCGGCATGGATGCGGGCATCAAGGAGTCGATGGACCGCTTGGAGGCGCTCCTAGGGTAAGAAAAGCGTAAAGAGCTGTCAGCCCGCGGTGGCCCCAAGGACGGTAGCCAGCACAAGAATTCCGGCCACCAGTGCCATGCCGGCAGTTTGCAACAGCGCCTGGCGCGGTCCACGCGGAGCAAAGGCGATGACGGCGGCACACAGGCCGCCCGTGATCAGGCCGCCCAAGTGGGCCTGCCAGGCGATTCCCGGGACGACGAAGCCAATCACCCCGTTGATGACGATAAGGATCCACAACTGCCGGGTGTCTCCGCCGCGCCGGCTTTGGATCACGAGGAGTGCGCCAAAGAGGCCGAAGATCGCGCCTGACGCACCTTCAACGGGGGTTACAGGGAAGACCGGCGTCAGCAGCATGAAGCCAACGGAACCACCAATGGCGGAGAGCACGTAGACGGCGAGGAAGCGAATGCGCCCCAGAACGGGCTCCAGCACCTGGCCGAAGATCCAGAGCATGTACATGTTGAGCACGATGTGCAGGACGAAACCTTGTGAGTGGACGAAAGCGCTCGTCAGCATCCGCCATGGTTCGAAGGCCCCATATTGGGGAGAGGCATAGGCGGAGGCGAAAACGAGCTGGCCCTCCACGACACCGCCGGGAATCAGCCATTGCAGCACGTACACCAAGGCACACAACCCGATGAGTACGTACGTCACCAAAGGACGCCCGGTCGCGACGGCGCCGCCATAGGCGGAACGCACTGCCGGCGTCGAACGCTTCATTTCATTGACACAGTCAACGCATTGGAACCCGACGGCGGCCGCCCGCTGGCATTCGGGGCATGCAGGACGCCCGCAACGCTGGCACCGCACGTAGGAAGGCCTGTCCGGGTGCCTGGGGCACACCGGAATGTCTGCTGACGGCTCTGCCGCCGGGATTCCGTAACTCATATGCTGCTCAAACTCCGGGGATCAGAGCTGGACGATGTCAATGCTGTTGATGACGACATCCTCAACAGGACGGTCGCCCATGCCGGTGCGGACAGCCTCGATGGCGTCTACAACCTTCTTGGACTCTTCGTCAGCCACCTCGCCGAAGATCGAGTGCTTGCCGAAAAGCCAGTCGGTGTTGACCGTGGTGATGAAGAACTGGGAGCCGTTGGTGCCCTTGCCCATCTGGACACCGGCGTTGGCCATGGCCAGCTTGTAAGGGGCGTTGAAGTTGAGTTCCGGGTGGATCTCGTCGTCGAACTTGTAGCCCGGTCCGCCGATGCCGCGGCCGAGGGGATCGCCGCCCTGGATCATGAAGTCTTTGATGATGCGGTGGAAAATGGTGCCGTTGTACAGGGGGGTACCGGTCTTGTCTTCGCCCGTTTCCGGGTGGGTCCAGGACTTTTCGCCTGTGGCCAGGCCAACGAAGTTGGCGACCGTCTTGGGCGCGTGGTTGCCGAAGAGGTCAACCACGATGTCACCGAGGCTCGTGTGGAAAGTTGCTTGTGCGGTTGCGATGGTCATATCGCCATTCTTCCATGCAGGGTCAACGCCGGTGCGGCCAGGAAGGCGGTTCCGCGCTCGGTGAAATCTTCCATGAATCCGCTGGATGAATAGCCGGTGCCGATCAAGCGACGTAGGCTAACAACAAACGAGCATGTTGATCGGGAGGTAGTTGTGAAGAAATCGGACCGGATTGCCCGCGAACTTGAACACACCGTCGTGAATGGTGTCGAAAATGCCAAGGACTGGGCGACACCGCGCGTCGAGGCAGCTGTGAACTGGGCGGTTCCCCGCATCCAGCACGGAATCGACACCGCTTCGCCGAAGCTTCAGGAAGGCCTGAAGTCAGCTGCGTACAACCTCGCCGACGGCGTTGCGACCGTCACCCCTAGGCTCCAGGAAGGCCTGGCGAACCTCGCACCGAGGATCCATGACGTCGTCGAGGATGCCTCACCCAAGATCCAGGAAGCCCTTAACAAGGCAACCCCGGCACTCAGCCACGCCCGGGACAAAGTTGTTGAGGAATACCTGCCCAAGCTCTCGGAACAGCTCGGGCAAGCCTCCGGGGTTGTCCACCAAGCCCTTGAGAATGCACCCGCTCAGGTGGACGCCGTGGCCCAGAGGCTGGTGGACTCGGGAGTGGTTCACAATCTGCAGGAGCAAGCACAAGCCACAGGCGCCCAGCTGAAAGCCGCGGCCGAGGAAGCATCCAAAACAGTCTCGAAAGAGCTCGCCAAGACCCGGAAACCCAAAAAGCGGGGCTTCCTGATCTTCACGGTTGTAGCAGCGGCTGCAGCGGCCGGCATTGCGGCGTGGAGGGCCAGCCGTCCTGTAGAGGACCCATGGAAGACCCCGGTCCCGGTCGTAACACCCTCGCCGGTGCCGGCCGCGGCTGTAGCCGAGAAAGTGGCTGAGAAGGCCAACGAAGCCGCCGACAAGGTAGCCGAAAAGGTTGACGACGTGAGGCTCGACGTAGCCGACAAGAGCGAAACTGTAGCCGAGAAGGCAAAACACGTCGTCGAGGACGCCACGGACACCGCAGCGAACGTGGCAATCGACGCCAAGACGGCGGTAAAGAACATCGCCGCCAGCCTTCACAAGGACGAGGCAGACGAGGACCACGAGGCTTCTGACGAAGCAGGCAAACACGAGGCCTAGGCGAAAGCCGGATTCGCGCCGCGTTGAAGGGATTCCGGTTCGCCGGGATCCCTTCAATTGTTTGGCCACTTGTCACCGGAGACTTCCTCAAGGGATACCGGCCTGATGTTAGATTTATGGAGATGCCAGCCGATAGATCTTTCGTAGATGCAGCCACCAACGCAGCCGTCGCACCCGTGAAGCCGAGCGTTTCAATCATCATCCCGGCGTACAACGAGGAAAGCGTCATACGGCAATGCTTGATCGCGGCCATCTACCAGTCGGTACCTGCGGATGAAATCATCGTCGTGAACAACAGGTCCACAGACCGCACCGCGCAGATCGTCCAGCAGATGCAACTGGAATACCCTGAGAGCCCCATTATCCTGTTGAGCCAGGACAAGGCCCAGGGACTCATTCCCACCCGCAACTTTGGCCTCAACAGCGCCACGTCGGATGTCCTCGGCCGGATCGACGCCGACTCCGTCCTGGAACCTGACTGGGTGGAGCAGGTCCAAAAGGCCTTCGCCGACCCCTCAGCGCAGGCTGCAACCGGTCCCGTGGTCTACTACGACATGCCCATGCGCCGCTTCGGGCTCAAAGCCGACGACAAAATGCGCCAGCTCATGCTCCGGCTCGCGAAGCACCAATATCATTTCCTTTTCGGATCCAACATGGCGCTTCGCCGTTCCGCCTGGGAAACCATCCGGGACGAAACCTGCCTGGACGAGAAAGACGAGATGCATGAGGACATCGATCTTTCCCTGCACCTTGCCGACCACGATCTCAGGGTCCAGTACTGGCCGCAGATGGTCTCGGGCATGTCCGCCCGCAGGCTCGAGGATTCACCGCGCGACTACCGCTATTACGTGACCCGCTTCGACAGGACCTACAAGGCCCACAACGTCAAGAAGATGGCGCTCAAGGCCCCCATGGTGGTGTTCTTCTCGGTCTACTTCCCGGCCAAGCTGCTCCGGGCCATCCACGCGGCCAACGCGAGCCAAAGCGTCCGCCGCGGCGGCCTGTAGCCGCTCAGTCAGTGCCGAGCTCGGCGATTTTTCCGTCAACGTCACCCTTGCCGCGCCGCTGACCAGCGACGACGACGGCGAGACCACCCAGGATCAGGGCTAGCCCCGCATAGGTACCGGCCGGCAGGGTCTCGTGCAGGAAGACCGCAGCGAGAAGCGCCGCCCCCGGGATCTCCAGCAGGATGATCATGGAAACCAGCAGCGGGCTCAGGGTGGCCAGGAGATGGTTGAAGGCGGTGTGGCCCACCAGCTGTGCGCACACAGTGATGGCCACGATCCCCAGCCAGCCTCCGGCGTCGAACCCCACGAGCCGCTGGCCGCCCATGAGGGCCAGCACCGCGACAATGGCGGCGCAGATCCCGTAGCAGAGCGTCGTGTACGTTCCGATGCCCATGCTCTGCCGGGCTTTGCCTCCGGCCAAGGTGTACAGCCCGGCCAAGGCGCCACCGGCGAGAGCGAGGATGTCGCCAAGGAGGGCCTTCGGTGAAGTCCCCATGTCGAAGCCCGTGATGGCGGCGACGCCGCCTAACGCGATGCCAAGCCCCACCAGGACCGGCCAACGGTGCCTCGTCCCGCGGAGGAGCTGGAAAACGGCGATCCACGCCGACTGCAGGCACACCAAGGCGGTGGCGGCCGCGACTGACGTGAGCTCCAGCGCAGTGATGAAGCAAGCGAAATGGAAAGCCAGCGCCACTGCCGCGACGGCGGACCACGTGAACTCGCGGCGGGTGATCTTGCGGAATTGTCGGGGCTCGCGGATCAGGACCGGCGAGGCCATGACGACGGCGGCGATTGCGTTGCGCCAGAAAGCGATGGCCAGTGCCGTGACGGAGGTCGCCCCAAGCGTTCCGGCGATGAGGGGTCCGGATGATGCGACGCCAAGCACACCCAAAGCAGCAACGATGAAGTTCACAATTCAACCTTAGTGGGGCGGCTTAACGCAAAGAGTCCCGGTCATTTCTGACCGGGACTCTTTCTTATGGTGGAGGCACGGGGACTCGAACCCCGAACCCCCTGCTTGCAAAGCAGGTGCGCTACCAATTGCGCCATGCCCCCATAAGAAGCAACCCGTCCATACTACCCTAGTTCCATCGATGGTTTTGACCATCTCCAGACCGGGTGCCTTCGCTACTCAACCGTATCGGTTGCCTTGCTCCAGACCGTTTTCCGGGCTTCGGATTCCTGCACTTTTTTGTAGAGCAGGACGCCTGCGACCGCAGCTGCAACTACCAGCAACTTCTTCACACGCACCCCGTTCCGACTCGGTTTCCCGAACCTTTAGCAAAACCTGTGCAGGTTCCGTGGGCGTACCAGGACTTGAACCTGGGACCTCTTCGTTATCAGCGAAGCGCTCTAACCGCCTGAGCTATACGCCCCGATACCTCTTCGGGCCGAGACATGACTTTACAGCACATCCCGGCCCGATCTCAAATCGAGGTATTTTCACCACTGTTTTCCAGCAGTTTCCC
>Ga0075017_100001156_pt1 | contig 15935 bp, 15 predicted proteins | sample AleBraG_ABR_2012_FD_71475 | JGI IMG/M metagenome (GOLD analysis project Ga0075017, IMG submission 71475) | Freshwater sediment microbial communities in response to fracking from Pennsylvania, USA - Alex Branch Run_MetaG_ABR_2012 | ecosystem: Environmental > Aquatic > Freshwater > Creek >... | reverse complement strand
GCCTCCTGCAGCTGCTCGTCGGCGCGCTTGATCGAGGCGGCGAGCACCCGGTTGCGGACCCGGTTGCGGTCCTGCCGCGTCCCGGTAGCCGACGGGAAGACGAGCGCCGAGGCGGCGGGGTCCGCGGCCCTCGACTTCAACGCGGTGAGCTCGTCATGCAGCCGCGGCAGCAGGTCCACGTAACGCACCCCGGCGGCGGTCTTGGACTGCCTGACGCGCAACCGGCTGCCCGGCAGGTCGATGTCCCGCCAGCGCAGGTCGAGCGCCTCACTGATCCGCAGTCCGCCGAGCGCGAGCGTCGCGAGCAGCGCACGCCTCGCGATCCGCCCGTTCGATCGCGCGGCCCGGTCAATGTCGCCCGCGGCGTCTAGCAGTGCTTCGAGGTGCTCGGGCCGGTCGATGTAGGAGCGCTCCGGTTTGTGCCCCTTCACGCGCCGGTTCCGCGGGTTGACCTTCACCGGGTTCCGCGCGATCAGGTCCCGCTCGACGGCGACCTCCAGGATCTGCCCGAGCCTCGTGATCGTCTTGTTGATCGACGTCGCGGACAGCGGCCGTTCGGGGCGCTTGTGCCGATGGCCCTGCCGGTCGGTGTAGACGCGCATCTTCGGTTTGCCCTTGGCGGCCGCCGCTTCGACTGACCGCGCCTCTGAGAGCTTGCTCTCCCGGTAGCGGTCCACCTCCGCAATCGTGATCTCGGACAGCCGGTGCTCCATGAAGAACGGCAGCAGGTGGACCGACAGCTGCCACTGGTAGTCGAGCTGGGTGCTCTCGCGCCACCCGTGGCGGTTGGCGTCGAACCATTCCGAGGCGAAGCGGTGGAACGTCGCCTCAGGCTCCGGCTCGTCCGGCGCGTCGACGGGCTCCCACGGACTCCAGTTGCCGTCGCGGACCTGGCGGAGCACGTTGCGCAGTTCCTCGTCTGCGCGCTGCTCGGTCCAGCCGTCCTCCGGTGAGCCGAGCGTCACATACTGGCGCTTGCCGTAGGCGGTGAAGCGCAGGGCGTAGGTGAATCCCTCGCGGGTCGGATTCTTGACGACGGCGCCTTTCGGGGCGCGGGTCCTAGCTGGTCTAGGGTCTATAGCTGCCATGGGGGGACTCTCCCTGTGGTCATGCCCCCGGACGTTTGCGCGTCGCGGGGGCGCTTTTCGTTCTGGGGAACGTACCACCTATCTGGCAGTAAATGGCAGTGGCGGCGGCTGGTGGGAGATGGGGGGAGGGCTAAAACCCTTATGCGCCCGGTTGGATTCGAACCAACGGCCTCTCGCTCCGGAGGCGAGCGCTCTATCCACTGAGCTACGGGCGCAGGTGGCGCGCCGCTGGCGCCATCCCGGGCAGGGAGCTTATCGCCGGGGCGCCCGGGGCCATCACGCGGGGCGGGGCGCCGCTACCGTTGCGAGGGATGGATCTCTCGATCTTCTTCGCCGGGACGGCCGGCTCGGTGCCGAGCGCCCGCCGGGGTCTGCCGGCGGTGGTGATCCGCCGGGGCGCCGAGAAGCTGCTGTTCGACTGCGGCGAAGGGACCCAGCGCCAGTTGCTGCGCTCGATCGGCCTGGTGGATGTCGATGCGGTCTTCATCACCCATTTCCACGCCGATCACTGGCTGGGCCTGCCGGGGATGCTGAAGTCCCTGGCGCTGCGTGAGCGCCAACAGCCGTTGACGGTCTACGGTCCGCCCGGACTGCGTGAGCTGATGGAGGCGATGATGGTCGTCTACGGCCGGCGCCTGCCCTACCGCCTGACGCTCCTCGAGCTGGAGCGCTGGGACGAGGTCGAGCTGGGCGGCTACCGCGTCGCCTCGGTGCCGGTCAGCCACGGCGACCGTCCGGCCTACGGCTATGTGCTGCTCGAGGAGGACCGCCCGGGCGAATTCGACCCGCAGGCCGCGGAGCTGCTGGGCGTCAGGCCGGGCCGGGACTTCGGCCGGCTGCAGCGGGGCGAGACCGTCGGCGGGGTGCGCCCCGATCAGGTGATGGGCGAGCCGCGGACGGGCCGCAAGATCGTCCTCTCCGGCGACACGTCCCCCTGCGAGGCGCTGGCCGTCGCGGCGCACCGGGCCGATGTCCTGGTGCACGAGGCGACCTTCCGCGAGGAGGAGGTCGAGCGTGCACGCCAGACATCGCATTCGACGGCCCGCCAGGCCGCCCTGCTGGCGCGGGACGCCGAGGTCGGGCTGCTGGCGCTGACGCACGTCTCGAGCCGCTACGTGGGCGGGGAGCTGCGCGAGGAGGCCCGGGCGGTCTTCGCCGAGACCGAGGCCCCGCGGGACTTCGACACGATCGAGGTGCCCTTTCCCGAGCGGGGCCGGGCGACGCTCGTGCGCTGGTCCGAGCGCCGGGCCCGCGAGCAGGCGCCCGCCGATGTCCAGGCGGCGGCCGACGACGATGCCCCGACGGAGGCCGTCGCGGCGCCCTGATAGATTCAGCCCTGCTCCTTTAACCGGGTCCCGAGAGGCCAGGAAGGAAACGATGGAAAGCGACGAGAAGGTGGTCCTCCGGGAGGAGGACCTGCAGCGGGCCCTGACGCGGATCGCGCACGAGATCCTCGAGCGCAACCCCGGTGATCGCGTTCCCGCCCTCGTCGGCATCCACCGCCGCGGCGCCTTTCTCGCCCGACGCCTGCAGGGCCTGCTCGAGGGGCTGCTGGACGCCGAGGTTCCGCTGGGGGACCTGGACATCGGCTTCTACCGCGACGACGTGGCGACCCGGCCCGACGCGCCGATCCTCCATGCCTCGCACATCGACTTCGACATCACGCAGATGACCGTCGTGATCGTCGATGACGTCCTCTTCACGGGTCGGACGATCCGTGCGGCGATCGACGCCCTGCTCGACTACGGCCGTCCTGAACGGGTCCAGCTGGCGGTCCTCGTCGACCGCGGACACCGCGAGCTGCCGATCCGCCCGGACTATGTCGGCAAGAACCTGCCGACCTCGCGCGCCGAGCACGTCCGCGTGCGCCTGCGCGAGCTGGACGGGGTGGACGAGGTGGCGATCGCCGACGGCGTCGGCGCGCTGGTCGGCGAGGCCGGGGCATGAACCACCTGCTCTCGATCGCAGAACTCGACCGGGCGGCGATCGAGCGGGTTGTGACCCAGGCCGAGCGCTTCGCCGAGGTCTCCGACCGCGAGATCAAGAAGGTCCCGGCGCTCAGGGGCAGGATGGTCCTGAACCTCTTCTATGAGGCCTCGACCAGGACACGCAGCTCCTTCGAGCTGGCCGCCAAGCGCCTCTCGGCCGACGTCGTCAACTTCGCGGCCAGCGGCTCGAGCGTCGAGAAGGGAGAGTCGCTGAAGGACACGGTCCTCACGCTGAGCGCCCACAAGCCGGACGCGATCGTGCTGAGGACCCCCTGGGCCGGCGCCTCCGAGCTGGTCTCGCGCTGGTGCAGCGCGGCGATCGTCAACGCCGGGGACGGCAAGCACGAGCATCCGACCCAGGCGCTGCTCGACGTCTACACGCTGCGCCGGCGCCTCGGCGAGATCGACGGAGCCTCGATCTGGATCGTCGGCGACGTCGCCCACTCGCGGGTGGCCCGCTCGAACCTCCTGGCCTTCCAGAAGATGGGGGCCAAGGTGACCGTCGCCGGCCCCCCGACGCTGATTCCGCGGGGCATCGAGGAGCTGGGCTGCGAGGTCCGCTTCACGCTCGACGAGCTCGACGGAGCCGACGTCGTCTACGCGCTGCGGATGCAGCGCGAGCGGATGAACGAGACCTGGGTCCCCTCGCTGCGGGAGTACGCCTCCTGGTATCAGATCAACGGCCGGCGGCTGAAGCCGCGCCAGGTGCTGATGCACCCGGGCCCCGTCAACCGGGGCGTCGAGCTCTCGGGCGAGGTCGTCGACTCGCCCCAGGCCGTCATCACCGCCCAGGTCGAGGCCGGGGTCGTCGTGCGGATGGCCGTCCTCTACGAGCTGCTCTCGGGCGTACACCCCCCGCCGGCGGCGGCGCCCGCGCACGGCGAGGTGGCCCTCCGCGGGGTCGCGGCCCGATGAGTCGGCCCAGCCCCCTCCTCGGCGGACCCGAGACGGCGGCCCGCCTGCTGCTCAGCGACGTGGTCGCCCTCGATCCCAGGACGGGCCTGGACGGGCCGATCGACGTCCGGGTCCGCGATGGCCTGATCTCAGAGCTGGCCGCGGCCGGGACGCTGCTCGCCGAGGATGGCGAGGAGCTCCTCGCGGGGGAGGGCCGGCGGCGCCTGGTGCCGGGCTTCTTCGACCCCCACGTCCACCTCAGGACACCCGGCCAGGAGCACAAGGAGGATCTTGAGACGGGTACCCGGGCGGCGGCCGCCGGCGGCTATGTCGGCGTCCTCGCGATGCCCAACACCGATCCCGTCCTGGACTCGGCGCCGCTGCTGCGCTCGCTGCGCGAGAGCGCGGCCCGCCAGGCCCGGATCCCGGTCGGCTTCATCCCGGCGATCACCAGGGGCCTCGCGGGTGAGCAGCTGACCGAGATGGCCGAGCTGGCGGCCGAGGGGGCGCTGGGCTTCACCGACGACGGGCGGCCGGTGGCCAGCGCCGGGATGCTGCGCAAGGCGCTGCAGTATCAGCGCCTGTGCGGCGGCGTCCTGGCCCTGCACGAGGAGGACCAGACGCTCTCGCGCGGCGGGGCGATGCACGAGGGCGCCGTCAGCGCCGCCCTGGGGATCGGCGGCATCCCGACGATCGCCGAGTCGACGATGGTCGCCCGCGACGTGGCACTGGCCGGCTACGAGGGTGGCCGGGTCCACTTTCAGCACCTCAGCTGCGCCGAATCGGTCGAGGCCCTGGCCGCCGGCAAGAGCCGGGGCTTCCGGGTCAGCGGCGAGGTCTCCCCCCACCATCTGCTGCTGACCGAGGAGGATGTCAGGGGTCTCGATACGCGCATGAAGATGCACCCGCCGCTGGCCACCGAGGCCGACCGCCGCTCGCTGATCGAGGGCCTCAGGAGCGGGACGATCGACTGCGTGGCGACCGACCACGCACCCCATGCCCGGGACGAGAAGGAGGTCCCCTTCGAGCAGGCCCCGATGGGGACGACCGGCCTCGAGACGGCCTTCGCGGCCCTCTACACGGGCCTCGTCGTGCCGGGCATCCTCGAGCTGTCCCTGCTGATCGAGCGGATGACCGCCGGGGCCGGGCTGTTCGGTCTGCCGAGCGCCACGATCGCGGCCGGAGAGCCGGCCAACCTGGCGCTGCTCGACCTCGACGCCGAGTGGGTGGCCGGCGAGCACGGCTGGGAGAGCCGCTCCGAGAACTGCTGCTTCGCCGGACGGCGGCTGAAGGGCCGGGTCCTCGTGACGATCGCCGCCGGCGGTGTCGCCCACCGCGACCGCTCGCCGGCGCTGGTGGAGGGCTGATGGGCCTGCTCTCGCGCCGGCGCGTGATGCTGATCGTCGTCGACGTCCAGGAGGGCTTTCGCTCCTATGAGACCTTCGCGGAGGTCGCCGCGGCCTGCTCGAAGCTGTTGCGGGGGGCGCGCATCATGGGCACCCCGGCGCTCGTCAGCGAGCAGTACCCGAAAGGACTCGGTCACACGGTCGCGGAGGTCGGCGTCGAGCAGGAGCCGGTGATCGAGAAGACCGTCTTCTCGGCCGTGCGGGCCGAGGGCTTCCGGATGGACGGCCGCGACCAGGCGATCGTCTGCGGGATCGAGACCCACGTCTGCGTCAGCCAGACCGTCCACGACCTGCTGCAGCGGGGCGTCGAGGTTCACGTCCCGGCCGATGCGGTCGGCTCGCGCCACCGGCTCGACTACAGCCGCGGCCTGGAGCGCCTCGATCGCGCGGGGGCCGTCGTCACGACCGTCGAGGCGGTCCTCTTCGAGCTGCTCGAACGGGCCGGGACGCCCGAGTTCAAGGCCGTCCAGAGCCTGGTCATCTGAGATGAGCCGCGAACAGGGCTACGTGCTGCTGGAGGACGGCGCGCGCTTCGACGGCGAGGTCTGCGGCGCACCGGGCCATGCGGTCGGCGAGGTCGTCTTCACGACCGGCATGTCGGGCTATCAGGAATCGATGAGCGACCCCTCCTTCGCCGGCCAGCTGATCGCCTTCACCTACCCGCACATCGGCAACTACGGCGTCAGCGCCGCGGCGATGGAGTCCGATCGCGCCTGGGGACGGGCGGCGATCATGCGCGAGGCCTGCAACAACGAGGACGCCCCGACGGCCGAGCGGGGCTGGCTCGACTGGCTGACCGACTGCGGCGTGCAGGCGATCTCGGGCGTCGATACGCGAGCCCTGGTCCGCCACATCCGCGATGCCGGCGCGATGCGCGGCGGGGTCTTCCCGGACTCGGTCTCCGAACCCCGGGCCCGCGAGCTGATCGAGGCCGAGCCGCCGATGGCGGGTCTCGATCTCGCCCGCGTCGTGACCCCCGAGCGGGTGTCACGGCACGGCGATGGAGGGGATGGGCCGCTGATCGCCGTGATCGATACCGGGATCAAGGCCTCGATGGTCCGGGAGCTCCTCGCCCGGGGGGCCCGTCTCGAGCTCCACCCCTGCACGAGCTCGCCCGCGGAGCTCCTGGCATCGGACCCCGACGCGGTCTTCCTGGCCAACGGCCCCGGGGACCCGGCGGCGCTCTCCTACATCGTCGAGACGGTCAGGGGCATCGTCGGCCGCAAGCCCGTGTGGGGGATCTGCCTGGGCCACCAGCTGCTCTGCAGGGCGGTCGGCCTGGAGACCTTCAAGCTGCCCTTCGGCCACCGCGGGGCCAACCACCCCGTCCGCGACCTGGCGAGCGGGCGGGTCGAGATCACCTCACAGAATCACGGCTTCGCCGCGCTGGGGCCCGATGGCGGGCGGACGATCGACGAGGACGAGCCGGTCCGCTGGGAAACGGACTTCGGCGCGGCGGCGCTCTCGCACGTGAACCTCTACGACCGGACCGTCGAGGGTCTCGAGCTGCTCGACGTCGCGGGGGGGACGGTCCAGTACCACCCCGAGGCGGGCCCCGGCCCGCACGACAGCCTGTACCTGTTCGACCGCTTCCTCGGGCGCATCGCCGGGGCCGCCTGATGCCCCGCCGCGAGGACATCCACAAGATCCTGATCCTCGGCTCGGGCCCGATCGTGATCGGCCAGGCGGCCGAGTTCGACTACTCCGGGGTCCAGGCCTGCAAGGTGCTGCGCGAGGAGGGCTTCGAGGTCGTGCTCGTCAACTCCAACCCGGCGACCATAATGACCGACCCCGAGTTCGCCGACGCGACCTACATCGAGCCGCTCCTGCCGGGCCCGGTGCGCAAGGTGATCGAACGCGAGCGGCCCGACGCCCTGCTCGGCACGCTCGGCGGCCAGACCGCCCTGAATCTGGCGAAGGCGCTGCACGAGGACGGCACGCTCGAGGCGCTGGGGGTCGAGCTGATCGGCGCCAACTACGAGGCGATCCTCTGTGCGGAGGATCGCGAACTGTTCCGCGACACGATGGCCCGGGCCGGCCTGCGGATGCCCCGCAGCGCGATCGCGACGGACATCGCCGGGGCCCGCCTCGCCCTGGGCGCCCTGGGGCTGCCCTGCATCGTGCGACCGGCCTTCACGCTCGGCGGCCGGGGCGGCGGCATCGCCCGCAGCGAGGAGGAGTTCGAGCGGATCGCCGCCCACGGCCTCGAGGTCTCGCCGATCTCCCAGATCCTGATCGACGAGTCGGTGATCGGCTGGGGCGAGTTCGAGCTCGAGGTGATGCGCGACGGCGCCGACAACGTCGTGATCGTCTGCTCGATCGAGAACGTCGACCCGATGGGCGTTCACACCGGCGACTCGGTCACGGTGGCCCCCCAGCAGACGCTGACCGACCGTCTCTACCAGCGCCTGCGCGACCAGGCGATAGCCGTGATCCGGGCCGTCGGGGTCGAGACGGGGGGCTCGAACGTGCAGTTCGCGGTCAACCCGGAGACCGAGGAGATCATGGTCATCGAGATGAACCCGCGGGTCTCGCGCTCCTCGGCGCTGGCCTCCAAGGCGACGGGCTTCCCGATCGCCAAGATCGCGGCCCGCCTGGCCGTCGGCTACCGCCTCGATGAGATCGACAACGACATCACCGGTGTCACGCCGGCCTGCTTCGAGCCGACGATCGACTACGTCGTGGTCAAGTGGCCGCGGTTCGCCTTCGAGAAGTTCCCGGGCACCGACGTGACGCTCTCGACCCACATGAAGTCGGTCGGCGAGGCGATGGCGATCGGCCGGACCTTCGGGCAGGCCTTCGCCAAGGCCCTTCGATCACGCGAGCTCGACAAGCCCCCCGCTCTCGGGGCGGACTCCGACGCGGCCCTGATGGCCGAGCTCGAGGCGCCGCGGGCCAACCGCTACGAGGTGATCCTCGAGCTGCTGCGGCGCGGCACCCCGCTGGCCGAGATCCGGCGCCTCACCGATATCGACCCGTGGTTCCTGCGCGAGCTGCGGGCCCTGGCCGAGAACCCGGAGGGGCCGTTCGAGGGCGAGCGCTCGTTTCGCTCGGTGGACACCTGCGCGGCCGAGTTCCCGGCCCGGACCCCCTACTACTACTCCGGCTGGGAGCGCCCCTCGGGCGGGTCGCGCGCGAGCGAGGTCGAACGGGGCGAGCGCGAGTCGGTCGTGATCCTGGGTGCCGGGCCCAACCGGATCGGCCAGGGGATCGAGTTCGACTACTGCTGCGTCCACGCGGCTATGACGGTGCGCGAGTCCGGCCGGGATGCGGTGATGATCAACTGCAACCCCGAGACCGTCTCGACCGACTACGACACCTCGGACCGGCTCTACTTCGAGCCGCTGACACGCGAGGACGTGCTGGCGGTGATCGAGGCCGAGCGGGCTCAGGGCGCACCGCTGGCCGGGGTGATCGTGCAGTTCGGCGGGCAGACGCCGCTGAAGCTCGCGGCGGCTCTTGTCGAGGCGGGCGTGCCGCTGCTTGGGACGAGCGTCGAGTCGATCGACCTGGCCGAGGACCGCGGGCGCTTCGGCGCGCTGCTGGCCGGACTCGGCTACAGAGCCCCGGCCTACGCGACGGCCCGCTCGGTCGAGCAGGCCCTGCGCTGTGCGGGCGAGGTCGGCTTCCCGCTGCTCGTGCGCCCCTCCTACGTCCTCGGGGGAAGGGCGATGGAGATCGTCTACTCCCACGGAGGCCTGGCCGACTACCTGCGCCGCGAGGCGGGCGAGGGCGGGGAGATCTTCCTGGACCGTTTCCTCGAGGACTCGATCGAGGTCGACGTCGACGCCCTCTGTGACGGGACCGAGGTGTGGATCGGCGGGATCATGCAGCACGTCGAGGAGGCGGGCGTGCACTCCGGCGACAGCGCCTGCGTGCTGCCGCCGCACTCCCTCGGCGAGGAGATGCTCGAGCAGATCCGCGCCGCGACGCGGGACATCGCGCTGGAGATCGGGGTCGTGGGCCTGATCAACGTCCAGTACGCGATCCACGCCGGCGAGCTGTATGTGATCGAGGCCAACCCGCGGGCCTCGCGGACGGTCCCGTTCGTATCCAAGGCCGTCGGCCTGCCCCTCGCCAAGCTGGCCTGCCGGATCATGCTGGGCGAGCGGATCGCCGAGCTCGACCTTCCGAGCGAGCGCCAGGGCCTGGGCTTCGGCGATCACATCTCCGTCAAGGAGGCCGTCCTGCCGTTCGACCGCTTCGAGGGCTCGGACGCGGTGCTCGGCCCGGAGATGCGCTCGACGGGCGAGGTGATGGGCATCGCCCGGGATTTCCCGACCGCCTTCGCGAAGGCTCAGGCGGCGGCCGGGGTGCCGCTGCCGGCCTCGGGGACGGTCTTCATCACGGTCACCGACTCCGACAAGGCCGGCGCCCTCTACATCGCCCAGACGCTCCACGACTGCGGCTTTCGGATCGTGGCCACCCGCGGCACCGCCCAGGCCCTGGCCCGCATGGGGGTCCCCGTCGAGACCCTCAACAAGATCGGCGAGGGCTCGCCCCATGTCGTCGACTGGATCGAACGGGGCGACGTGGACCTGGTCGTGAACACGCCGACGGGCGTCGGCGCCCGGACGGACGGGCACGAGATCCGCCGCGCCGCCGTCGGCCACGGAGTTCCCTGCCTGACGACGCTGGCGGCGGGCCTCTCGGCGGCCCGGGCGATCTCCCGGGCCAGTCAGGACGGGGAGCCCGAGGTGCTCTGCCTGCAGGACCTGCACCGGGTCCAGCCGCCGGCGCCGCCGTCCGGCCCCGACGGGGCCGTCGTCGCGTGAGCGCCCCCGACCGGGTCGCCGCGCCGTTCGGCCGGCGCCTGCTCGAGGTCGCCGGGGTCGATCGGCTCGGCATCTACCGCGTCCTGAGGGTCGCCGACCCGGATGGCCCGCAGCCGGTGGCCGGGCAGTTCGCGATGCTGGCTGCGGCCGAGGGCTGGGGAGGCGGCGAGGGCGAGCGGCCGTTCCTGCCACGGGCCCTCTCGATCGCCCGCGTCAGGGATGGCGAGGCCCACTACCTGCTCGAGGACGTGGGCCCGGGCACGCGCAGGCTCTGCGAGCTCACCGCGGGCCAGCAGATCTGGGTCCACGGCCCGCTCGGCCGGGGCTTCACCGCCCCCGAGCCGGGCCGCCGGGCGATCCTCTCGGGCGGCGGGGTCGGGATCGCGCCGCTCGCGATCCTCCAGGACCAGCTCGAGGCCGCCGGCCACCCGACGCTGGTCCTGCTCGGCTTCCGCGACGCGAGCCGGCTCCCCGGGGCGGGCCTGTTGCGGGACGCCCGGCTGGCGAGCGACGACGGCTCGGCGGGCCACCACGGCCTCGTCACCGAGCTGCTGGCGGCCGAGCTCGAGCGGGACCCGCGGGCACTCGTCTACGCCTGCGGCCCGGCCGGGATGCTCGAGGGCGTGAGGGTGCTCTGCGAGCGTGCCGGCGTGCCCGCGCAGCTGGCCCTGGAGGCCGGGATGGCCTGCGGGTTCGGCGCCTGCCACGGATGCGTCGTCCCCCGGCGGGGAGGCGGCTACCTGCGCGTCTGCCTCGACGGGCCCGTGATCGACGCGAACGAGCTCGACCACGTCGACGCCCACGCCGGGGCGCCGGCATGAGCGTCGAGTTCTGCGGCCTGAGCCTGGCCCACCCGATCATCAACGGGTCGGGGACCTTCGACGCCATCGCCGCCAGGCGGGCCTTCGGCGAGGGCCTCGCCGAGGCCTTCCCGTTCGCGGCCTACGTCTCCAAGACGATCACGCTCGAGTCCCGCCTGGGCAACCCTCCGCCGCGCCTGTGGGAGACGCCGGCGGGGATGATCAACTCGATCGGCCTGCCCAACAAGGGTCTCGCGGGCTACCTGCACGAGGACCTCCCCGAGCTCCACGCGATGCGGGGCGACCCGTCCTGCTCGGCCGACGGGCGCTCCCACCCGGTGCCGCTGATCACGAACGTGATGGGCTCGACGGGCGAGGAGCTCGCCCGGCTCGTCGAGGCCTGCGCGGGGCGCGAGGAGATCGCGGCCATCGAGCTGAACGTCTCCTGCCCGAACGTCAGGACGGGCCTCGACATCGGCGCCGACCCGCGCCAGCTCGAGGCCGTCGTGAGGGCCGCCCGCGACCTGACCGCCAAGCCGCTGATCGTCAAGCTGACCCCGAACGCGGCGGACGTCCCGCAGTGTGCCCTCGCGGCCCAGGCGGGCGGAGCCGACGCCGTCTCGCTGATCAACACGCTGCGGGCCATCGCCCTCGCACCCGGGTCCGCGCTCGCCCGGCCCTGGCTCGGCGGGGGCACCGGCGGCCTGTCGGGGCCGGCGATCAGGCCGGTGGCGCTGGCACAGGTCGCCGCCGTGGCGGGCCGCGTCACGATCCCGGTCGTCGGGATGGGCGGCGTCCAGAGCGCCGCGGATGCCCGCCGGCTGCTCGAGGTGGGGGCCACTCTGGTCGCGGTCGGGACGGAGAGCTTTCGCGACCCGGCCGCGGGCGCCAGGGTCGCCCGGGGGCTGCTCTGAGACGATGGAAAACCCCTGCAAACACCCGTCGGCACCGTCCAGCAGCCTCGATTCACCTGCACCTCAGGCTGAGGTCGAGGTGAATTCGGAACTTTTTCTTTCTTCGACGCTCCGCGGTGTGTAGACTCGCCGGCGATGGCGACTTTGACCGGCCCGACAGGTTCCACGAGCACCTCGACCGCACCCGAGCGGTCGCTGAACCAGCGCATGGACGCCCTTGCCCGCGCCAACGAGATCCGCATCCAGCGGGCGCAGCTCAAGCGCGACCTCAAGTCGGGCCGACGCTCCATTCACCAGCTGCTGACCGACCCGCCCGAGTACGTCGAGACCGCCAAGGTATTCGACATGCTGCTGGCCGTTCCCAAGTACGGTCGCGTGAAGGTCAACAAGATCCTGGTCCACTGCCGCATCGCCCCGAGCAAGACGATCGGCGGCCTCTCCGAGCGCCAGCGCTCGGAGCTGATCTCGCTGCTGCATCACTGAGTCGCGGGTTTCCTCCGCAGCGGGCTCTAGGGTGCTCAGGCCGTGGCGCGCGTGTTCGTCATAACCGGCCCCTCGGGGGTCGGCAAGGGGACCCTGATCCGGGGCCTGCGCGAGCGCCTGCCCCGGCTCGAGCTGTCGGTCTCCGCGACCACCCGCGGGCCGCGCCCGGGTGAGCGGGACGGCGTCGACTACCACTTTCTCGGCCGCGAGGACTTCGACCGGCGGGTCGCCGCGGGGGACTTCGTCGAGCACGCCGACTACGCCGGACGCAGCTACGGGACGCTGCGCTCCGAGCTCGAGCGGCGCGTCCGCGACGGCGTCCCGGTGGTCCTCGAGATCGAGGTCCAGGGGGCCAGGCAGGTCCGTGCGGCGATGCCCGAGGCCGTCCAGGTGTTCATCGCGCCACCGTCGGTGGAGGCGCTGCGCAGCCGGCTGGTGGGCCGCGGGACCGACGACCAGGAGGAGGTCGCCCGTCGTCTGGCGCTGGCCGAAAGCGAGCTCGAGGCCCAGCCCGAGTTCGCCCACGTGGTCGTCAACGACCGCCTCGAGGAGGCCCTCGAGGAGCTGACCGGGATCGTCTCGGCCGAGCTTGACTGAGGCCACGGCGGCGCCGACGGCAGGGCTCGAGCTAGACTGGAGGAGCACCCACCCGGACAGAGAGGCGCAACAGACACATGATCTCCCCCCGCATCGACCGTCTGCTCGAGCAGGTCGACTCGAACTACGCCGGCGTGATCGTCGCCGCCAAGCGCGCCCGCCAGATCAACAGCTACTACCACAACCTCGGCGAGGGGACCTTCGACGAGTTCCCGCCGCCGATGATCGAATCGCGCTCGAAAAACTACCTCACGATCGCCCTCGAGGAGGTAGCGGCCGGGAAGATGAAGTACCACTACAGGTAGGCCCTGCCGGGCCCCACCGCGGCCTCGCGGCACGGCGATCGGAGTCCCACGCCCGGTCCCCCGGTCCGGGCAATCGCCGAACCGGCGGTTGCACTGGAGCGACGGGCGCACTACAACCTGAGATATGAGGATCCTGCTCGGCGTCACCGGCGGTGTCGCCGCCTACAAGGCGCTTGAGTTCGTGCGCTTGGCGACCGGCGCGGGGCATGTCGTGCGGGTCGTCCAGACGCCGTCCAGCCGCAACTTCGTCGGGACGGCCTCATTCGCCGCCCTGAGCGGCGCGCCCGTGCTGATCGGCGAGTTCGAGCGCGACCCGATGCGGGGCGCCTTCCCCGACCAGCCGCCGCCCGGCCACGAGCCGATCGGCCACCTCGAGCTGGTCGCGAACGCCGACGTGATGCTGATCGCGCCGGCCTCGGCCAACACGATCGCCAAGCTCGCCGCCGGGATGGCCGACGGGATGCTGACGAGCTGCGCCCTGGCCGCGCGCTGCCCGCTGCTGATCGCCCCGGCGATGAACAACCGCATGTACGAGCACCCGGCGACCCGCGCCAACCTCGCCACGCTGCGCGAGCGCGGCGCGAGGATCATCGAGCCGGGCGAGGGCAGGCTGGCATCGCCCGGTGAGCACGGCGTCGGGCGCCTGGCCGAACCGGCGCTGCTGCTGGCGGCCTGCGAGGCGGCGCCGGCCGCCGGCTCGCGGGCGGGCCCGCTCAGCGGCCTGCACGTGCTCGTGACGGCCGGCGGGACCCGCGAGCCGATCGACAGCGTCCGCTACATCGGCAACAACTCCTCGGGGCGGATGGGCCTGGCCCTGGCCGAGGCGGCGCAGCGCCGCGGCGCGGAGGTGACCCTGATCGCCGCCAACGTCGGCCTGCCGGGGCCCGCCGGGGTGAGCCGTCTGGACGTCCGCACGGCCGCCGAGCTCGGGCAGGCCTGCGAGCGGCAGTTCGAGCGCTGCGACATCCTGCTGATGGCGGCCGCCGTCGCCGACTTCGCCCCGGCCGCGGTCGAGCAGGGCAAGATCAAGAAGCACGGCCGTCCCGGACTCGAGCTGAGGCTGACGCCGACGCGTGATGTCCTGGGCGGGCTCGCGGCGCGGCGGCGCGCCGGGCAGACACTGGTCGGCTTCGCCGCCGAGCACGGCGCCGAGGCTCTCGAGCACGGCCGTTCGAAGCTCACCGGCAAGGGCCTCGACGCGGTCGTCGTCAACGACATCTCCCGGGCCGACATCGGCTTCGACTCCGAGCACAACGAGGTCACGATCCTGACCTCCGGCAACGGCAGCGGGACGGGGGAGCGCCACGTCCCCCGCGCCGGCAAGGAGCAGATCGCCGCGGCGATCCTCGACGCCGTTGAGGGGTTGCGCCGAGCCGTCTAGAGTTGTGGCGATGGAGGGCGTATATGAGCTCTACCAGCGCGGTCGCAAGCTGCTCGAGCACGGCGACCACGAGGCGGCGATAGTGCCCCTCAGCCGCGCGCGCGATCTCGAGCCCGACAAGGCCTCGATCCGCGAGGCCCTGGGTCGGGCGCTGTTTCATGCGCAGCGCTACGAGGGGGCCGCCGCGGAGTTCGCGGCGATCGCCGCCGAGGCACCGACGAACGACTACGCGCTGTTCTGCCTGGGGCGCTCGATGCAGCAGCTCGGGCGTCACCGCGAGGCGTGCCACCCGCTCGCCCTGGCCTCGTCCCTGCGGCCCGAGCGCGAGGATTATCGGCGCTATCGCGACCGCGCCCGCCGGGACGCCGAACGGGCCTGAGCATGCAACGGCGCAGCCCGCCGATGCTATGCTCGTCGGACAGCTTTCGTGTCGGTACGCAGGTGCCGGCTAGCAGGACCGAGAGTGGGCGCCCGCCCGCTCTTTTTGCGTAAGGACCCGGAAGAGAACCGCAATGACCCCGCTTCAGACAGAGATCGAAGACCGCCTCACGGCCAGCGAGCCCGACGTCGAGGTGCTCCTCGCCGAGGTCCTCGGCGGGCGCTGCCTGCGCGTCTTCATCGACCACCCCGACGGGGTCACGCTCGAGCTGTGCGAGCGCGTCACGATGCTGCTGAACGACCTGCGCGAGCGCTACTCGCTCGAGGTCTCATCGCCGGGCATCGAGCGGCCCCTGACCAAGCCCGCCCACTTCCGTCGCTTCGTCGGGCGCAAGGCCCGCGTGCGGACCCGGCACCCGCGTCCCGTCGGCCCGCCGAGCGACCCGGCGGCGCGCACCGTGCAGAGCTTCACCGGGGAGCTGGTGGGAGCCTCCGAGGACGAGGTCACGCTGGCCGCCGACGGGGGCGTCATCGCGATCCCCTACTCGGAGATCCGACGCTCGAACCTGATTGAGGATTAAGGAGCCGTCTGTCATGTCACGCGAAATCCTTGAGGCCATGCACGCGCTCGCGCGGGAGAAGGGGATCGAGCCCGAGAAGCTGATGGTCGCGCTCGAGGATGCCCTGCTCTCGGCCTACAAGAAGCAGCCCGGCTCGGCCAAGTACGCCCGCGTCGAGATGGACCGCGAGACGGCCGACTTCCGGGTCATCGAACTGATCATCCCCGAACGCCTCGAGGCGCACCTGATCGTCGAGACGATCGACGAGGAAACGACGATCGACCCCGAGACGGGGGAGATGCGCGAACCCGAGGAACCGGAAATCGACCCGAAGAAGTTCGCCGAATACCGCGACCAGATCGACGA
>Ga0075017_100001155_pt1 | contig 15938 bp, 15 predicted proteins | sample AleBraG_ABR_2012_FD_71475 | JGI IMG/M metagenome (GOLD analysis project Ga0075017, IMG submission 71475) | Freshwater sediment microbial communities in response to fracking from Pennsylvania, USA - Alex Branch Run_MetaG_ABR_2012 | ecosystem: Environmental > Aquatic > Freshwater > Creek >... | reverse complement strand
GCGGCGGCGGGAGGTCCCGCGAGCATGTCTTCGCGACCGGCTTTCGGATGGCGACAGTTTGTACCAGGTGCACTCGGCTAGTCACGCTGACTGCCTGGAGCCGGGTTGAACCTCCTGGGTGGTCAGCTACCCGTTCATCGACTGGGTGGACAGCCACCGAAGGTAGGTATGCCAGACCACGGTCGGAAGATGGCAGATGCCCTTCTCCACGGATCGCACAAGCGCCCGGATCAGGCCCCCGACCGTCCACAAGGTCATCTGGGCGTCGTCGGTGATCGCCCGGAGCCGTCCGTAGGCCGGGATGTATCCGGTCACCCCTCTCGGGCCGTACAGGCCCCGGTTCGTCCGGGTCCAGGAACTCGACGCCCGCTCCCAGAGCATCGCCTACCGCCCCTCCGAGCAGGCACCCAGTAGTAGGGACCATCGCCCCACAGTCTGTAGATGTCGTACCCGACGATGGGTCCGGCGGTGCTCCTGGCCGACCACCGCGCAAGAACCTCAAGCGGACCGAGCGCTGCTATAGGAATCAGGGAGCTACCACGCGAGGATCATGCCGTACAGCGCCGCCCCGATGGCGGCGTGAACACCCAAACGCGCCAAGATCAATCACGTCGAAGATCGAAGCCGCTTTACGGCGTGGAGATCCAGCGGGTGATCTGTTCCATCGACGTGATTGAGTCGCTGAACGCCCGATACCGAAGCCGATCAAGGCATCTGGTCACTTCCCCACCGAGCAGGGAGTGTTGAGGTGCCTGTATCTCGTCACCCGATCATGGACCCCACCGGCACCGGCCGGGCACGATGGACAATGCCGTGTAAGCCGGCACTGAACGCGCTCACAATCACCTTCAGCGATCGATTCCGGGGGTGGAGACCCATTGATGACCGCCGGCAACACCATTATCGAAAGAGTCCCACTCGTTCGCCGCGAGGTGAAGTCGCAAGGGATCTTCTTATGCCTGAGCCTGCAGTGAGTTGGCGCCAGCCAACAACTTGGTAAGGAACCTCTTGGGGGAGAGGTGCGCGTGACGGCTGAGGTGGCTCAGACTTCGTGGCTCAGATCGTCCGTGCCTGTCGCAGGCCGCGACGGCCCGTGCGATGGAAGGTGTTCGGCCCACCCTTGGAACATCAGAATTGCCCATAGAGCGCGTGTCCAGTTTCGTCGCCCGTCGAGGTGTTCCATCCATCGACTTCGCACAATATCGGCATCGAATACGCCTCCCCGCCGAAGAGAGGCACTTCCAAGGAGATCTTCCGCCCACGGGCGAAGTGGTCCCCGAAGCCACGTCCCCACGTCAACCGCAAAACCCATCTTTGGGCGCTCGATTAGCTCCCGTGGAAGATGCTTATCCAGAACTTGGCGCAGTACCCACTTACCCTGTCCATTGCGAACCTTCATTGTGTCGGGAATATTCCAGGAGAACTCGACCACACGGTGATCGAGAAGCGGAACGCGCACCTCAAGGGACACGGCCATACTCGCTCGGTCGACTCTAGCAAGATTCATGTCTGGAATGTAGCTTAGTTGATCTCCTAGCATCATCTGCGCCGCAAAAGACAGCGGACCGGAACGCTGAAGTACCTCGTCGAGTAAGACGTTGGGTTCGAACCCATCTACTACAGCCGCGGTCGGCTGTGGCCACTGGGAGGCCAGCAGGCGATAGTAACCGGCCGCATCCGGCGCCGTCAGAGCTGACGCCAAGTTGTGCAGGCGATCTCCTACATGACTCTGGCGGAGCCGCCGTGGTAGCGAGGGCTCGAGTCGAGAATAGGCGAGGTCTAGGCGCGACGGTGGGACTCGCAGTATTGCTCGCGCCAACAGGGAGCGCGCCGGCCCGGGTATCCGCGAAACAGAGTTCCAGACTCCAGGCGCGTACATGTGTCGGTGGTAGCCACCAAACAACTCGTCACCACCCTCGCCTGAGAGGGCGACGGTCACCTGGCTCCTGGCCATGCGTGACAGAAGGAAAGTGGGGATCTGGACGGGGTCGGCCAAGGGCTCGTCGAAGATCCGGGGCAAGGAGGGGATGACAGACTCAATTTCAGGGGCACCAACCATCACCTCAGTATGATCAGTGCCCAGGTATCGAGCGACTTCGCGCGCCGGCTCTGTTTCGTCAAAGCTGGCCTCAGCTGATCCGATAGTGAAGGTCCGAACTGGAGTGCCGGAGGCCGCCTGCATTAACGCGACCACGATTGACGAATCGATGCCACCCGATAGAAATGCACCTACTGGGACATCCGCAACCACTCGCTTGTTGACTGAATCCGCCAGGAGGGCCTCCAACTGCTCGACAGCGTCTCTATCGGAGATGCTTTCAGCGCGATTCCGACTGGACAACGCAACATCGACCAAGGACCAATAAGCCTGCGGCGAACCACGCTTCATGGCGTCGGCGCCGTCGACTTCTAGCCAAGTGCCGGCAGGCAATTTATAGATGCCCTTGTATATTGACCAGGGGGTTGGGACGTAGGCATAGCGGAGATAACTGCAGAGAGCACCGCGATCGAGCTGACCTGCGAAGTCCGGATGCGCGGCAACTGCCTTCAGTTCAGACCCGAACACGAAACCTGTTGAGGTCCAACCGTAGTAGAGCGGTTTTTCACCCATGCGATCTTTGGCCAGTACAAGCCGCCGATGCCGTCGATCCCACAGAGCTATCGCGAACATCCCGTTCGCTCGGGTCAGCGTCTCAGTAAGACCCCAGGCCTCGATCGCCTCTAGGAGAACCTCCGTGTCGGAATGTCCCTTGAATCGGCAACCGATAGCCTCAAGCTGGCCTCGAAGTTCCAGGAAGTTGTAGATCTCTCCGTTGAAAGCTAGGACAAAGCGGGTACTGCGCGACTGCATAGGTTGCGCGCCGGATGATGACAGATCGATAATTGCCAGCCGCGTGTGTCCAAGCGCCACACCCGCATCAAAATCAATGAAAGTCCCTGAGTCATCCGGTCCGCGATGCCTCAAAGTGCGAGTCATGCCTCCTATGACCCCCCTTGGGCTGTACTGCCAACGCCCGGGGTTGGCAGTTACGAAGCCGGTGAGCCCGCACACGTCCCGTCACTCCTACCCAGAGCGACTGGCTGAGTGCCGAAGGGCATGTCATGCGGCCGCCTTCCATGCGATTGGCAGGGAACCGCACCCACATATTGGGCCGCGGCTGCTTGCGTTTGCCGAATGGCGGTCATTCAGGCCGATCCAACCTGCGCGCGCGAACCGGATTCCATCGCTCCACCACCTGATCATAGATGTCTTCGAGCAGGCTAGTCTGATGACGCAGATCGAATCTCTCGCGGACGTGGCGCACACCGGCCTGCCCTAGCCTATCGCGGAGCGTCTCATCACCCAAGACCAGCGCCAGGTTGCGCGCGAGCGCAAGCACGTCACCTTCGGGGCTGAGCAGTCCGCTTCGTCCGTCTGCGACAGCCTCCGGAATTCCTCCGCTGTGGTAAGCGACCACTGGCAGCGCAGTACCTTGAGCCTCAAGAAACACAAGTCCGAGACTCTCTCGGCATCCAAGCCACTGCCTACTCGGCCCGATGAGTACAGATGCGCGTCGCATCCAAGCCAGTACTTCGCCGCGGGTCTGAGCCCCAGTCAGCGTCACTGAAACACGTTCGCGAGCAGCTAACCGCGCGATGGCATCTCTTTGCGGACCCTCTCCGACGAATACGGCCTGAATGCCGGGATGTTCGGAACGCACGCGCAGTATAGCGTCGAGCGCCTGTAGGGGACTCTTGTCCTCTTCGAGTCGTCCGACGAAGAGAACAAGCCCTGGCTCCCGTGGTGTAGCCGTCGGTGTGAACCGCTGCGTGTCAACCCCGATATAGTGAACATGCGTTCGATCGGCAGGAAACCCTCGGTTGATCATGATATTCCGGAGGTAGTGGGAGACTGCGATGTGCGCGGCCCCGTCGTTCGCCAAGCGCTCTCTGGCCCGAACAAACCAGCGGTCACCCCAGCGTCCGGCGCGTAGAGTTACGTCATCGCGGGAAATTTCGAAGCCATGATATGTGGTGACCAGCGGGATGCCGAATCGTTCACACAGCCGCATGACTCGGAGAGCGTCAGTACCCATGTGCGCATGGACCAGGGCGGGGGCGATGGTTCGCAGGTGTGCAGCAGCGGCCCTTGAGCGGCCAGTTGCTCGGAACCATTCTGCGGACAACCGGCCTAAGACGCCCGATTCGGCGAGGACAATGGATCCCTCAGGTAGCGGTATGCTGGCGTGACTTCTAACCCGGACAGCACCAAGAAGAACCGGATGGTAGCGCTGCATCGCTTGAGGTTGCTCGATCACAAAGGGCTCGCCTGGGTTGACAAGTGAATTCCTGAAGACCACGACCGTCGGCGATGGATCAGGCGAATCAGATGCCCATGGACTAGGCACTGGAGACCCTCAGCACCCTCGGCTGGCGACCACTTGCAGCATCCCTGAAGCTGACTCGCAGGCTGCGCTGCAGCCCCTGCCATGGGAACCTCACGGTTGGGAGCCGCTAGGCGAGACATGACCTGCCTCGGGATGGAACGTGCGCAACATGCCCTGGTCCAAAGGTACGGCCGGTTGCCAGCCCAACTCGCGGCGAACGCGTGCGCCGGTGTACCTCAAAGGCTTCCCACGCGCGTGTAAGGACGGGACACGCAACACCCCAGGGACCCGAAGTCTATCGCTTAGCACCAGACGATTGAACAGACGAATCCCCTGAGCGGCGAACAGTGCAGCTGACCAAGGGACAGTTACGACTATTGGTTTGGGACGAACGAACTCCCTAAGGCGATCCACATATTGTTTTTGCGTGGGGGGCGTCTGATCAAGGACGTTGTAGATCCGATAGCCCACATTTATCTGTTCGGCAGCAAGAATGACCACATCCGCGCAGTTCTCAACATAGGTCAACGGAATATATGCCCTACCCCCTAGTCGAATCCATACTGCTGGTGAGAGCCGCTGACCCAACCTGCCAGACCAATACTCGTTCGGCCCATAAACCACCCCTGGCCGCAGGATCGTGACTCCGCACCTTCCTGCGGAGGCAGCAGCGATGGCAAGTTCCTCCTGCAAGAGTTTGGTCTCCGTATATGCGTCGCGCTGCTCGGGCCGCGCTTCGGTCGGCGACGACTCGTCTACGATTCCGCCTTTGGGGATAGCTCGGTAGTCGTAGACGGTGAACGAGCTCAGAAGAACGAGACTTCGGACGTCGGCACGATCCATGGCGCGGAGGAGGTTTTCCGTGCCGACCACAGTGTTAGCCATCTGCAGGTGCAGATCTCCCGTCTTCGCGGCAGCTAGGTGCACCACTACATCTATCCCGCTGAGAATCCCGTCTAGAGCGGCGGGGTTCCTCAGATCACCCTCGACGATATCGAGGCCTGAAACCCCCTCCCAGGGGAAGGGGATGCCTCCATGCATTGATCGAACAAATGCGACCACCTCGTGCCCACGGACTAAAGCTTTGTCGACGACTGATCGTCCCAGGAAGCCGCCGGCGCCGGTAACGAGTATTCTCATGATTGCATCCCCTGGATCAGCTGATCAATCAGTTGGAGCGACGCCGCGATCTCGGATGTGCGCACGGGCGCATCCAGGCCTGAGGCAATCGATGCGTATGTGTCGGACAGGAAGACCCCAACGCCTTCGTAGCCTCCCTTGCCCAGAAGACGCTCAGCCACACCGCCTATGGCGGAGCGGGCCCCTATCAAACCATCCTGAAGCTGACAGTAGAATGGCGATAATTGTGAACCGACTGATCTCAGCGTATTCAAGCGCAATGCGGGTGGTGATACGGACGCTTCCGCCTCGCCAGCCGTTCCGCGAACCCTTACCCGGATACTACTGCCGTAACACGTCGAAATGAAACGGATCCGTCCTGTCGCATCTCCACCTTCCACAGAGGCATCCAGTCCGTCGAATGGTGACAGGCACCCCTCATCAGTTCTGGTCCATCGGGAGGTGACAGAGTCAATCGTCGGCATGAATAGAAGTGTTAGGTATGCAAGATGAGTGATGAACTCATGGATGAATCCAGCTGGAAGTTGGTGGCTCGAGCTGGGGTATCGCCTGTCATTATAGCGGGTCGACGCGAGATACTGAGGGGCAGAGATCTCGACATCGACGTAATGCACTCTCCCAAGCATTCCTTGGTTCACTATCTCGGTCAACTTGCGTATAGGCCGATTGAATCGATAATTATGATCCTCCGTCAGGACTACCCCGCGAGCAAGGGCCAACGCGTGGAGTGCGGAGAACTCTTCGCTCGTGAGAGCGATGGGCTTTTCAACAATTACATGACAACCTGCACTCAGTGCATCTCGCGCGAGAATCCCATGAGTCTGAGGGGGCGTCAGGATGTGCACAACGTCGGGTTGAACGGCAGCGAGCAGGTCTGTATGGTCATCGAAGGACTGAGGCGCGCCATATCGCCGGGCCGTGTAGCGCGCGATAGTAGGCGAGAGGTCACAGACGGCAACCAAGTCAGCGGAATCGGAGTCTCGGATGAACCCGAGATGTGGCTCTGAGATAGCTCCTGCTCCGATTACGGCGGCGCGAAATGGCACCCTCACTCTATGCGTTACGGAACTCTTGGCGCCCATTACTCGGCAACTCCTCTGCGAGGTGACCCTTACCTACCGATAGCCTTTGATTGAACTGCCCGAAAGCCGGGCCGCCCCGCCGCATCCGCGGCTCCTTTGGTCACGAGCAAGAGATGGCGGATCGATGCGTCTCTAACCCACCCTAACACCAGGGACCAGAGCCATCAGGTTAACTCTGCCAGTCCGACAATTCGGGCCGACGACTCATCGGGAGATTCCCATGCAGACGGCGTGGCAGGTCCGGGCCCGCCCGCAGGGTACGTCTTTTCCATGCGGCGCAGAAGGGCCCACAGCAGCCCTGCGAGTAGCGATTCGCTGGCAAACGTCGCGACGGCCGCCCCGTGCCAGGAGATCTTGGGTATTAGGATGACACAGAGAGCGACATGGAAGGTTGCCGTGAGCAGCTGAATGCGAATCCTCTTGCCATTCCAACCAGCTCCCGTTAGTGCATCGCCAACAAACGTATTGAGTACGCGTAGGACTGGGAGCGGAGCGAGCCATCGGATCGCTGAGGCGGTCTCTGAGAATCCCGGTCCGAAGAAGCTGGACACCCAACTGGATGTCAGGATAAGCATGGCGACGGCGACAATGCCGTAGGGGAGCATCCTCGACGTATATCGTCGCGCAAGAGGAGCAGTGCCGGTAAGGCCGACCTTCCCAACCCGGAACATGCTAGCGTAAATAGACATGAGGAGCGCTCGAATAGGCACAAGAGCGACTACGACCACTCTATACGCTGCGCTGTAAATGCCTGCTGCCGTCGCGGAACTGAGATCTAACACCAGCGGCGTGTCGATGCTGTCCTGGACCGAGAAGGCAGTAGAGCCAATCGAGAAGGGCAGTCCTACAAGCAGCTGCGCGCGGCGGGGGAACGAGAGTCGCAGTCTCATGCCGGCAGCGATCCTCAGAAGAAGGGCCGTGGCCACCGCTGCACATATCGTGCAGAGAAGATATACAATATACCACAGGTGCTCTTGTGAGCCTGACCCACGGAGCGCTACAAAGATTGCCAGACCCGCTACTCGCAGCCCTCCACTAAACCATCGAATGGCTGCGGACAAGGCCAGCCGTTCTATGGCCCATCCAGCAACCGCGAAGTTCTCAACCAGCCCAGAGAATACCAATTCCGCCAACGCGAGGATCAGGAAGTCCTGCCAGGTGATCTTGGGAAGGATAAGCGGACGCAGCGCAAGCACGACGCCGATCCCGAGAAGACCCGACCCCGCTATGGTCGTGGTAGCCGTTGAGCAGGCTTCGGATAAGCTGGCCGTCCGGCTCGCGTACCGCATGACTAGGAGGCTAGGAGCGCCGAACCAGATGAGTGGTCCGCACAGCTGCAGTAACGCCGTGGCTCCAGCGAACCGGCCGAATGGTGCAGGTCCCAGGACGCGGGCGAGAACGAGCAATAGTAAACCCTGAGTCAGAATCCGGCCGCCTTCGCCGAATGCGCCCCATATGCTGTTCACAAGCGTGGGTGACCGGCCCGGTCGGCGGCCGCTCGGGATGGCGCGATGGCGCCCTCCTGCTGTCACGATGCCGTCAGCCGACCTTCTCTGTCACCTAACGGCGCGTTGCTCAATTCTCCCATCTGAAGTCCCCCTGCGACGCTGGTCGGCTTGCCAGCGCGACGTCGCCACGGCACTGCAATCATGGCTACTAACACGAGGGATAGCAGTTCACGCGAAACGAGGAGCCGCGACTCACTCATATTATAGACGACAATGAATGTGAGGAGTCCAAGCATTGCCGTGGCGCCCGGAATATCCGATGCGGTGAGATAGCGAACTCCAGCCAACAGCATGAGCGCTAGGACCAAGACTGCTAGGATCAATCCAAATACCCCCAACCCGAGAAGGTTCTCTAGATAGCCGTTATGCGCGCTGGCTATGGGCGTCGTCCCGGCCCAGTCGGACCCGCGAACAGTTACTTGGGCCGATGGATTAGCTGCCGACCAAAACGATCCGTACCCCCAACCCAATACCGGGCGCGTTTCGACAGCGTTGATCACAAGTCGCCAGAGTACCGTACGGCCAGTCAGAGTGTCGCTCTTGCCCAGCAACCTCAAGAAAGGAGTTAGACCGATCGCGAGTAACACCAGAACACCTACGGCACCACTAATCGAAACCAAGCCTAGGACCAGCAGTCGAGCATTCCCGCGACCAGCCACCGAGATGAGCAAAATGACCGAAAGTGAGGCGGCAAGTGCAACGGCTGATGTTCCACTCCGGGTTCCCATGAGAACCAAGACGTCGATTAAGAAGGCACCCATGGACCACCAACGTACACCGCCGGAGGCTGCAGTCACGAAGAGAAGGGCAGCCGTTATTGCGCCCAGCGCCATGGCAAGTCCCAGGGCATTCTTATCGAAGAAGACGCCTTGCAAGTTGCCAGCCGTGTCATATGCTTGAGATGGGCGGATGCCAGCGAGAAGGATGGTGCCTACAGCGCAAGCAAGAACGAATCGATTCAGTAGACTCAGTAGTTTTGGGCCTGGGAAAGCGGTAATTAGGAAACAGGCTGCCACGATGGTCGCGAGGAGCGATTCCACTCTGCGTTCTGCGAGCCCTCTGTCGATTGCCCAAGCGACGGACATCGTCGCCATCAGCCAGTAAGCCCCCACAGCCCAGTTTGGGCGGAAGGCGGGCTGGCCTCTTCGCCTTCGACGAAGCAATAGGAATAGAGCCCCGGCCGAGAGCATCGCCCACAGCCCTTGGGTGACCGGATCAGCGTCGCTTCCGCTGAAGACAGCGGCCGGCCTAATAAGCGGCATGAAGGCGCCCGCTGCGAGCGCGAGCAAAACGTAGGCCACAAGGGTCTCGACTGTGCGCAACAGCTTGGCGTCGGGAATTCGCGTCGGACCGACGTCGTCAGATGGCGTCCCTCCTCCGAGACTCCAACCTCGACCGCCGCCGTTTTGATGCACCCTCAGGCTTGCCCCTCGCATTACCTGCGATGCCCCTCTTGTGCCGGACAAGGACAGGCCCTAACTATCCGCAAGACTTGACGTGGACACTCGGCGTGAATGCCGGGTCGTCGCTCTGCGCTCACTCTCATTGGGTCGAGAGCCTACGAGATCCTCACGTCTGCGAGATTGACGTGCCACCGCAAAGTACTCCAGCACAAAAGCGAGTCCGATTCCTATGAGTGCGCCCACAACGGCACCCGCAAGCCCTAGGACGGCGGGCCCAGGGCTCGCGCGGTTCGTAGCATTGTAAGCTTGAGTTATGGTCGAAACGCCGCCGTCTTGTAGGCCAAGATTGACCAGAACTGTCTGATAGTTCTCGGAGAGGGACCCGTAATCTGCGACGGCAGCGTCCCGAGCCATGACAGCGCTGGGGTCCTTCTGAGCCACCTGCTGGTCAAGTGAGACTATCGTGGTTTGCAGCGCACTCATTCGAGCGCTTAGTTGAGCAGCCTCGGCCTGTAATTGGGCCTCATTCACGGAGACACGATCCGCGACGTACGCACTTACCAGACTGTCCGCAATCTCGGACGCGACTCGCTGTTGTCGGTCACGTGCAGTTACCTCGATGACGTTCGTCGCAGTCAGTTGGCTAACATCGAAAGTCTGAGCAAGTTGTTGCGGGCTGACATCAATACCTCGTTGGCGAAGAATCTCGGCAGCTGCGGCTACGACCTGCTCGCTTGTTAGAACCTGGAGCTGCCCCGCTATGAGGCGGTCTGCGTCCGGTCCCGCGACGGCTTGCGTGCTGGGCGCATTAATCTTCTGGATTGATCCATTCGGGTCGAAAGAGATTTGTCGTGTCGCTTGATAGATGGGCGGCCGCAGAAAGCCTAACAAAACGAAGGCAACGGCCCATATGAGAGTCATAACAATAACGAGTGGATAATGACGATGCAGGGCGGAGAAGCTCCGCGAGACCCCGCCGCCTTGCTCCATCGCTCCGGCCGCCATGAGCCGATCGCCCCCTTCCTTGGAAGCGCGAACCGCATCGCGCCGTGTTCGACGGTGCCCACAGTCGTTTGAAATCGCACATAACCCTGTCACCCTACACGAGTCATCTCCGCCGGTCTCCCGCATAGCCCGAATCGACAACGCTAGGGGGGTGGGATCACCCGCTAGCACAGTCACGCTCAACCGGCGAGGGGTGCAACAGTCGACGTCAGCATCAACATCAACGATCTACTATCGAGCGGTATCGCGGATGCAGGCTTAGGTGACAGCGTCTAGGGCGCCTGCGACGCCCCAGCCCCGCTTACCAGCGCCGGTCACCTGCCGGTTGTCAAGACGTGGCCGCTACGTCCGGTGGCGCCCGCTGGGTTCACCGTGGACGACTCCACCGTGGCCACCGCGGTCGGGACGCCGACCAGCGCGGACGGGTTTACACTCTCGAACACCGAGAGTCGCAACGCGATCTTCGGATCGGGGTGCGCCATCTGTCCGTATTCATTCACCAGCCAAAGCCTCGCAGCTGTAGCCCCGAGTCAGTAAACGCATCCACGGGGAGGATGTTGCGAGCGTCGAGAACCAGGACTCCTCTCATTACGTCTCGCAGCAACTCCGGCTTCAGGTCCCGAAACTCTGGCCAGTCGGTGGCGACAACGACGGCATCCGCGCCCGAGGCCGCGTCGTAGACATCATCTCCGAGTCGGACTGCACCCAGGTCCCCCGGAAGCGAACGAACGACAGGGTCGTACGCAGAAAGAACGGCGCCAGACGACAGAAGTCGCCAAGCAAGATCGATGGCTGGGGCGTCCCTGAGGTCATCGGTGCCGGGTTTGAATGAAAGTCCAAGCAGGGCGATCCTGCGACCCTTCAGGACTTTCAAGTCTGCCTGCAATCGCCGAATGACTGAGGCGCGTTGTCCACCATTCACGTCAACAGCGGCGCGGAGTAGCGCGGCACGGTAGCCGTACTCAGAACCAGTCTCTATCAAGGCCGCAACGTCCTTGGCGAAGCATGACCCTCCCCAACCTAGTCCTGGCGACAAGAACTGCCGCCCAATCCTGCGGTCCGCGCCTATAGCAGGCAGAACTTCACGCGCGTCGGCCCCTACCAATTCGCATATGTTCGAAATCTCATTTGCGAAGCTAATCTTTGTGGCAAGGAAGGCGTTAGCCGCGTACTTAATCATCTCCGCTGAGGCAAGATCCGTTCTGATTAACGCTGGGAGGGCATCCAGTCTCCCAGAAGCGAACGCCTGCTGTAGAACGGGCTCATATATCTCGACTACCCGTTCGACACCCTCTGGGTCACCTCCGAGGACGATCCTATCCGGGTACAGAAAGTCTTCAATTGCGGAACCTTCCCTTAAGAACTCCGGATTCGATACCACATGGAGCGAAGGGCGCGGCTTGGTAAGCGGCTCGTCTTCAAGCATTGTGCGAAGCCAGTTCCCAGACCCAACTGGTACGGTGGACTTGTTGACTACTACAGTCCCATGCTGGAGTTGTGAAGACAGTTTGTGGACTGCCGATTCAAGTTGGCTTAGGTCCGGCCGTCCGGACTGAGTTAGTGGAGTGCCAACGCATAGGAAAACGATTTCGGCGCCTGAAAACGCCTCTGCGCGATCGGCGGTGAAATGAACACGCCCCGCTAAAAGAACCTCACGCAACATCTCGGCTAGTCCAGGCTCGTAAAATGGCACCTGAGCTTTCCGTAGGGACTCGACTCTTGCGGCGTCGTTATCGAGGCCCCATACGTCGTGACCCAGCCAAGCAAGGCAAGTGGACGTGACGGCACCCACATACCCGGTACCAATGACGGCCACTTTGCTAGTAATCACGAGTTGCGCCCGCGAATGATGTGGGGGCGACTAAGTAGCAGAAGAGGGAGCGTCACTTTCGCCATCACGACTGCAACTCTATTGCTAACCACTGCTCGCGAAACCAGGCAACCGTCTTCTCGAGACCGTCCATGACACTCGTTTCCGGCTCCCACCCGAGGACTTGTCGGGCCAAAGTGATATCTGGCTGGCGCACACTCGGGTCATCCTCCGGGCGGTCCACATACTTCAATTGCGAGTCTGATCCTGTAACCGACAGCACCAACTCGGCGATCTCTTGCACCGTCAACTCCGTGGGACTTCCTATATTTACCGGGCCAGGGTGTGAGGAGCGGAGGAGGCGGTACGCTCCGTCGATGAGGTCGTCCACGTAACATATCGACCGGGTTTGAGTCCCGTCGCCGGCGACAGATAGTGGCTCTCCTAGCAGAGCCTGTCTCACGAAGGTGGGTACCGCTCTCCCATCAAACGGTCGCATCTTTGGTCCATATGTGTTGAAAATCCGCATGATTGCCGTGTCGACTCCATGGGATCTCCTATAGGCCATCGTCAATGCTTCAGCGAACCGCTTGGCTTCGTCGTAGACGCCTCGTGGACCGATAGGATTGACGTTTCCCCAGTAGGTCTCCGGCTGAGGATGAACTTGCGGATCCCCATACACCTCAGACGTAGACGCAAGAAGATAACGGGCATCCTTGGCCTTCGCCAGCCCTAGAGTGTTTAGGGTGCCCATAGATCCAACTTTAAGGGTTTCAATTGGAAGGTTGTGATAGTCAACGGGTGATGCCGGAGATGCCAGGTGTAGTACGAAATCGACCCTGCCTGGGACGTCGATGCGGCGCGTAACATCCGCTTCGATTAGCTCAAAGCCCTCGTGGCCGAGTAGATGGGCCACATTAGAAGCACTGCCAGTGGAAAAGTTGTCAAGACAGAGAACACCCAGGCCCTGGCTTAGCAGTCGCTCGGATAGGTGCGACCCCAGAAACCCGGCGCCACCAGTGACCACTGCAATTTCACGCACTTGAAAACACTCCCTGACCCGAGTCAAAAACCTAGCGTTCTAGCTGCTACAACTTGAGAAGCGACGTCGTCTGCTGCTTCAACACCAACCCGCTAGATGGCAGGCAAATGCTAATCCCCTCTCACTGTAGCCGGCAGAGTCTTAATAAGGATCTCGAGGTCTTGAATAGCGGATACGTTCATAGCATACGCTACATCTAGGTCGGCGTAAGCCTGCATAGGGCCATTACCCCTGGCAGTCACCTGCCATAATCCCGTCAACCCAGGTTTGACGGCGTGACGGAGGTGCTGCCAAGAAGAGTATTCTGCCACGACGTGGGGCAACTCGGGACGCGGTCCGACGAAACTCATTTTCCCGCGCAGGATATCCCAGAGTTGAGGCAATTCATCGAGGCTCGAGCGGCGCAGGACACGGCCCAGTCTAGTGTGGCGCGGGTCCTTCGATGATTTGTGATACGCGCGTCGTTCCGCGATAATAGGCATGCTCGCGGTTCGTCGGTCAGGTCTCATCGTTCGGAACTTCGTGATAAGGAAGGGTTGACCTCGATAGCCTATCCGCGTTTGACGGAAGATGACGGGTCTACCGAGGCTGATAAGAATCGCCAGTGAGATCAAGGCGAGCAATGGGAGTATGATGATCAAGCCAATAGCTGCAGCGGCCTGGTCAAGCGTCGGCTTGACAACCTTCAGATAAATACCGCGATTGATCGGCGGCTCTTTCTCTCTGCCAGCCCATGCTGGCAGGCGGCTCGTCAGACCGGATGAGCCGGTCAGTCCGCCAAAGCCGGGTTCCGACGCCACGCCCGAACTCTCGGCGTCAATCGAATGCATCTGATCCATAGCTCGCGACCCGCTCGCATCTAGATGATGCTAGTAAAATTTGGCACGTGCGCCCCTCGCACCAACTGGGGCGGGGGTGGATTTCATCCCCCGCAGCGCGAAAGGCACCCACGCTGAGTATATGTGTGTGACGGGTCGGCCAGCAAGCGAAGGCCAGCTATGCTCCCGTCGAGGCGCCGATCGGATGTACGTCTGTTGCTGAACGTAATCTCCTAACTGCATACGGTAGCCAAGAAGTTGCCTAAGAACTGCGAAGGTTCGGCTTACCTTATGTAGCACTCAGAACACCAGTCGGAGCCCGAACGCGTTGCTGCTACGGAGACCATCCCATGAACACCCGCGCTACACGAGGAAGGGCACTACAGTTCTCGTGAATACAAGTCTTTGATCGGAGGGTGATGCTCCCGCACAACGTGAGGCCCGGCACAGCAACACCGGTGGGCCGGCTGGCATTTGTGCACGATCATTTGGCGCAACGAGGGGGCGCCGAACGAGTTGCGCTTTCGATCGCCCAGGCGTTTAGTCCCGTTACCGTGTCAACCAGCATCTACGCGGCGGATCTTACCTATCCTGAGTTCAAGTGCATTCCGATTGCGACCTCATATCCCAATGCTATTCCATTCGTCAGACGCGACCCCCGCCGAGCTCTGCTGTTCATGAAGAGCTGCTTTGAGTCTCTCCGTTTTCCGGACACAGATGTCGTACTCTGCTCAAGCAGTGGTTGGTCGCACTTTGCCGCGCCATCTTCGCCAAAGGTCGTCTACTGTCACAACCCGCCGCGATGGCTATACCAGCGTGAATCATATGTAAGCTCAGTTGGCGGCATCGCGAACGCAGCCCTAGGGCGCTACCTTGAGTATTTGATGAAGGCCGATCGCCGATCGGCCAGAGGAGCGGCCATGTACCTCGTGAATTCCACAGCAGTCCGAGAGCGCGTGCGGCGCGCCTACGGCATAGACGCATCGGTGCTCCCACCGCCGGTCACGCTTGCCGACGATGGTCCGGAAGAACCGCTCGAAGGATTAGAGCCTGGGTTCTTCCTTACGGTTGGTCGGTCGCGAGGATACAAGAATACGAAATCGATTGTAGAGTCATTTATCGATAGAGCTGGTCAAACCCTCGTCGTCGTCGGCGCCCAAACTGGTCTCCCCCGCTCGAATCTGGGGCCACGAACTGGACGGGTCATTAGGGTCGGTCGGGTGAGTGATGCCGTACTGAGATGGCTATATCGGAACTGTTGTGGCCTGGTGACGATGGCTGAGGAGGACTTTGGCCTAACTCCGTTGGAGGCCAATGCTTTCGGAAAACCCTGCATTGCGATCAGAGCGGGCGGTTTCATCGACACCGTGATTGAGGGCAAGACAGGGCTACTTGTTGATGGGCCGCGTTCTCTCCCTGCGGCGCTCGACGCTGTTGCGGTAGTGACTTGGGACAGTGACGGGCTAAGGGCCCACGCTCAGCGCTATAATGAGAAGCGCTTTCATCTTCGATTGAGTGAAGCCTTAATCTGTGCACAGAATCAAACACGCCTTCCCTGGCGCTACGATCCAACGATCTTCCCCGGCTGAGCTCAGCGTGCGTGAAGCGCAAGGTTGTCCCGAACCTGACTGGGCCAATTGGCTTAGTGTCGCGTGTTTGAAGTTGTCTTGCGGTGTGCTCTGGTGATGATGTCGTCGGCGGTCTTGGTCCAGATGAAGGGTTCGCAGCGGTCGTTCCAGCCGTCGATGAACGTCTGGATCGCG
>Ga0075017_100001154_pt1 | contig 15947 bp, 13 predicted proteins | sample AleBraG_ABR_2012_FD_71475 | JGI IMG/M metagenome (GOLD analysis project Ga0075017, IMG submission 71475) | Freshwater sediment microbial communities in response to fracking from Pennsylvania, USA - Alex Branch Run_MetaG_ABR_2012 | ecosystem: Environmental > Aquatic > Freshwater > Creek >... | reverse complement strand
CACGCCGAGCTCGGCGTGACCTCGCTGTTCGTGACGCACGACCAGGTCGAGGCCATGACGCTGGCGCAGCGCATGATCGTCATGAACGCCGGCATCATGGAGCAGTTCGGCACGCCCGAGCAGGTGTACCTCGAGCCTGCCACGACGTTCGTGGCCGGTTTCATCGGCTCGCCGCCGATGAACCTGCTGGAAGGCCAGGCGCACGGCACCCGCTTCGAGACCGGCGGCGTGACGCTCGCGCTGCCGGCGCCGGCGCCGCGCGAGGGCGCGCTGATCCTCGGCGTGCGCCCCGAGCACTGCGCGCTGGGTGCCGCTGCTGCGCCGCCGGGCGCCGCCGCGCATTGGGCACTCAAGGTCGAGATGCTCGAGATGCTCGGCGCCGAGCGCCTCGTCTACGGCCGGCTCGGCGAGGCGGCCTTCACGGTGCGCACGGACGGCACCGCAGCACCGCCCGCGCCGGGCGCCGACGTGCCGCTGACCGTCGACCAGCGGCGTCTGCACTGGTTCGACGCCGCGAGCCGGCAGCGCGTGCCCTGACGGCGGTCGCCGGGGGCGTCGTGCCCGGGCCCGGCCGGCGACGCGCCTTGCGCCCGGGTCGCACGCGCCGCCCTCAGGGTCCCGCCGGCAGCACGACTGCGCGCGCGTGCGCGCGGCGCGTGCGCTCGTGCAGGTCGCGCAGCACACGCAGCTCCTCGGGTGCCGGCGGCGGCAGCACCTCGACCGTGTCGGCGACCCGCAGCGGCCAGCCGGTCGCGGCGCGGGCCTGCGCGACGCTCGTGTTTTCGTAGCGCGCGACCAGCGTCAGCTCCTCGCTGTCCGGCGCCGGGCGCAGCAGACCCAGGTCGGTGATCACGACCTGTGGTCCCGCGCCCGGCGCTGCGGAGCGAGCGCGTGCTCCTGACCCGGCCAGGAACCCGGCCGTGCTCACGAACGGCAGGACGGCCACGAACGCGCGCGGCGTGTGCTTGAGCACGACGAAGGTCTGCCTGGCGTGCGTGGCGATCTCGGGCGCCCCGCCCGCGCCTGGCAGGCGCGTCTGTGGTCGCGCGTACGGCCCGATCACCGTGCTGTTGAGGTTGCCGAAGCGGTCGATCTGCGCTGCCCCGAGGAAGCCCACATCGATGCGTCCGCCCTGCAGCCAGTACGCGAAGATCTCGGGCAGCGAGACGACCGCGGTCGCCGTGTCGGCGAGCTCGCCGTCGCCGATCGAGAGCGGCAGCACCGCCGGGCGCGTGCCGATCGTGCCGGACTCGTAGATCAGCACGATGCCCGGCGCATGCGACTGGCGCGCCAGGTTCGCGGCCGCCGACGGCACGCCGATGCCGACGAAGCACACACATCCGTCCCACAGGAGCCGTGCCGCGGCCACGGTCATCATCTCGTCGGGCGTGAAGGGCGCGACCGCGCTCATGTGCCGCCTGCGAGCCGCACGACGCCGTCGGCTGCGAGCGCGCGCAGCAGCTCGCCGTGGTCGCGCGTGCCGAGCACGTAGCGCTCCATCCAGCGCAGAAAGCCCTCGCGCTCGCGCGAGATCGCGTCCCAGCGCTGGTAGAAGGCATTGTCGCGGTCGTAACAACCCTGCACGTAGGACGGGTGCGCGCCGCCCGGCACGACCGCGATCGCGGCCACGACCCAGTGCGGCAGCACGACCGAGTTCAGGTGCGCGTCGAGGTGCGCGACGACCCGCTCGACCGTCACGATCAGCTTGCGGGCCGCGAGCGCGGCCTCCTTGTGCGCGCCCGTGATGCCGCGCAACAGCACGTTCCCCTCGCGGTCGGCACAGGGCGCGTGCAGGATCGTCACGTCGGGATTCACGGCGCGGACCGCCGCCAGTGCCTCGCCGGTCCAGGGACAGGTCACGCTGCGCACGGCGTCGTTGACCTGCGGCAGGTCCGTGCCGAGGTAGCCGCGCAAGACGCCAAACGGCAGGCGCGAGGCGCCGGCCACGTACGCGGCCGCGAGCCCCGCGTGCGAGTGCTCGCTGAGCACGAGCGGCCGCGGCCAGCCGTTCTCGACCGCGTCGCGCAGCCGGTGTGCCGAGCCGACGCCCGGGTTACCACCCCACGAGAAGGTCAGCATCCGTGCACAGCCCATGCCGATCATCTGGTCGTACACGAGGTCGGGCGTCATGCGCACGAGGTGCAGGTCACGGCGGCGCTGGCGGATGATCTCGTGCCCGGCCGCAAACGGAATCGCATGGGTGAAGCCCTCGAGCGCAATGCAGGCGCCGTCGGCCACATGGGTCGCAATGGCCTGCGCGAGCGGGACTGGGGCTACTGACACAGCTGCTCCTGACGTGCGGCCGCTGGCCGCGCAGTGCGGCCCGCTGCGAACTGTACCGTGATCCGCGCCAGCCGGCACCGCTGTGCCGCGCAAGCCGGCACGGCAACTCCGCGCGAGCCGGCACTGCGAGGCCGCGCCAGCCGGCACCGCAGCGCTCGACCAGTCGGTAGGATAGGCTCTGATTCCTCGTCCCACGCCGAGCACCGTCTCCATGGACAAGCCCTACTCCGCCACCGCCGGCGACACCGCGGACGCCAATCGCGACCGTCCGCTGCGCGTCGAGGGCTTTCGCGGCACGCCCGCCGAGATCGAGCGGCAGTGGTTCGAGGAGGTCTACCGCGGGCGCGGCGACCTCATGCCGCAGCTGACCTGGCGCGCCGTATGGATGGGGACGGTGCTCGGCGGCGTGCTGTCGCTGACCAATCTCTACATCGGCCTCAAGGCCGGCTGGGGCTTCGGCGTGACGATCACGGCCTGCATCGTCTCCTACGGCATCTGGTCGGTGCTGCTCAAGGCGGGCATCGCGAAGACGCCAATGACGATCCTCGAGAACAACTGCATGCAGTCGACCGCGAGCGCGGCCGGTTACTCGACCGGCAGCACGCTCGTCTCGGCGTTTTCGGCCTACTTCATGATCAACGGGCATGCGCTGCCGCTCGGGCTCACGCTGGCGTGGGTGTTCTTCCTCGGTGTGCTCGGCGTGACGATGGCCATCCCGATGAAGCGGCAGATGATCAACGTCGAGCAGCTGCGCTTCCCGACCGGCATTGCGAGCGCCGAAACGCTGCGCGCGCTCTATGCCACCGGCGAGCGGGCCCGGCAATCGGCGCGCGCCCTGAGCTATGCGGCCATCGTCGGCGCCGTCAGCCAGTTCTGGAGCGACGGGCTGCGCCTGCTGGGCCCACGCCTCGAGCCGTTCGGGCTCGGCCATCTCGTCGGACGGGTGAACCAGGCCGTATTCGGGGCCGTCTGGACCGGCCGCACCGTAGCTTTCGTCTGGGATCCCATCTTCATCGCCGCCGGCGTGCTGATGGGACTGCGGCCCGCGGCCAGCATCCTGCTCGGCGGCACGCTGTGCTGGTGCGTGTTCGTGCCGTACATGCAGGCGCACGGCGTCATCACCGGCAGCGGTTACCGCGACATCATCCAGTGGCCACTGTGGGCCGGCGTATCCTGCATGGTCGCGGCGGGACTGCTCTCCCTGCTGCTGCAGTGGCGGACTGTCATGCGGGCCTTCGGCGGGCTCAGCAGCCTGTTCGGCGGCAAGGCGGTCGAGCCGAGCGCGGTCGACGCGATCGAGACGCCGATCTCCTGGTTCTTCCTGGGCCAGGCCGTCGCGCTCGCGGCGCTGGCATGGCTCGCCAAGATCAGCTTCGACATGCCGCTCTGGCAGAGCACCGTGGCCGTCGCGATGTCGTTCTTCCTCGCGCTCGTTGCCTGCCGCGTCACCGGGGAGACCGACACGACGCCCACCGGTGCCATGGGCAAGCTCACTCAGCTCGTGTTCGGCGCGCTCAGTCCCGGCAACCTGAGCATCAACCTGATGAGCGCCAACATCACCTCGAGCGCCGCGATCTCATCGGCCGACCTGCTGACGGACCTCAAGAGCGGCTACCTGCTCGGCGCCAACCCACGCAAGCAGTTCATCGCGCAGTTCTCCGGCATCTTCATCGGCACGGTCACCACGGTACTCGCCTTCGCGGTCATGGTGCCGACTGCGTCGGTGCTCGGCTCTGATCAGTTCCCCGCTCCTGCCGCGCAAACCTGGCGCGCGGTTGCGCTTGCCTTGAGCAGGGGCTTCGAGTCGCTCGAGCCCGTGAAGGTCTGGCTGATCGTGATAGGCGGCGTCGTGGGCATGCTGTTGACGCTGCTACCCCGTTTCTTTCCGGCGCAGGCGAAGTGGATCCCCTCGGCCGCGGGGGTCGGCCTGTCGTGGACCTTCCACTGGTACTACGGCCTGCTGTTCTTCCTCGGTGGCCTCGCTGGCTGGGGCATGGAGCGCAGGAATGCGCAGACCGCCGAGATCTACAATTTCCCGGTGGCGGCCGGCGTCATCGCCGGCGGCTCGCTCATGGCCGTCGCGCTGATCTTCTGGGCGAACATACCGATCCTGTTCCACCAGCTGTTCGGCTCGTAGCGCGCTGGCCGCGGGCTGGCGGGCGCCGGTACGGCACCCGGCGCCGCCGCGTCGCTCGACCAGCAGGATCTCGCTAGCTCCGCCGGCTAGCGACGCTTGTCAGCGGGCGTGCGTCGAGGCACGCCGTCTCGGGCCCAGGCAGGGCCGGCCCCGACGCGCGGCGCACTGCGGACTGGCGCTTGGCGCTGTACATGCGCTTGTCGGCCGCCTGCAGCAGCGCGTCAATGTCCAGCCCGGCCGCCGGGTCGACTTCCACGCTGCCGGAGCTCCACGACAGGCCCGGGTGCGCTCTGGCCAGCGGCGATGACGCGAAGCGCGCCGTGAAACGCTCGAGCGAGCGCGCCATCGACTCGGCCGTCGCGCCGCCCGCGAGCACGCAGAACTCGTCGCCACCGAGGCGGGCCACGACATCGGACGCGCGGAAATGCTTGAGCAGCAGGTCGGCGAACATGCGCAGCACGTCGTCGCCGGCCGCGTGCCCGTGCGTGTCGTTGATCGACTTGAAGCCGTCGAGGTCGAACGCAACCAGGGTCGCGGGCTGCCCGTGCCGGGCGCATAGCGCGAGCACGTGCCGCGCGATCTCGCCGACGCCGCGCCGGTTCGACAGGTGCGTAAGCGCGTCGATCGTCGCCATTGCCAGCAGCGACAGTTCCCGGTCGACCATGGCGGCAAGGTCCGCCAGCAGCGGCATGTAGACCGCGGCGATCTCGCGCGGCCGCTTGTCGATGACGCACAGCGTGCCGACGCGCGACCCGTCCGGCGCGTGGATCGGGTGTCCCGCGTAGAAGCGGATGTACGGCGGCCCCGTGACGAGCGGATTGCCCGCGAATCGGGGATCGAGCCGGGCATCCGGCACGATGAGTGGCCGTTCGGAGAGGATCGCGTGGCCGCAGAACGAGATGTCGCGGCCCGTCTCGGTCGCATCGAGTCCCTGCACCGACTTGAACCACTGGCGCTCGCGGTCGACGAGGCTCACGAGCGCGATCGGGGCGTCGAACAGGCGGACCGCGAGGCGCGTGATCCGGTCGAAGCGCTCTTCCGGCAAGGTATCGAGCACGCTCAGGCACTGCAGTGCCCGCAGCCGCTGGGTTTCATTGCCGGGGACTTGCGGTTCTTCCACGGGTTCACGCCTTGCCGGTACGCCCGCCGTGCAGCCTACCGGGGAATAAGTCGTGAGCGCGGCAATGCGTCACAGTGTGCGCGGGCGGCCTGCCGGGCCGATGGAGCGAGGGCCCGCCGCGTGCCGCGCACGCCCGGCCGCGCGCCGGGCGCGCCCCGGGCGCATGCCGTTCAGCCGCGCTGATGCAGCTCGATGACGTTGCGGTCGGGATCGCGCACGAAGATCCCCTGCGCCGCGGGCCCGAAGCGCGTGGGACCGCCGCTGAGCGGAAACCCGGCTGCCTCGAGCCTGTCCCTGGCGGCGAGGATGTCGGGGCACAGCAGGGCGAAGTGCGTGATTCCCGGGTGCTTGTCGGGAACGTCCATCAGGATGTTTGGCTCGTCCGCGCGCCGCGCGTTGAGCACGAGGTTCAATTCGATGCCCGAGGGGTGCTCGAGGATCGCGACGGGCTCCGGGCCGACGGGGCCGGCCACCTTGACGAAGCCGAGCAGCGCGTAGAAGCCCACCGAGCGCTCGAGGTCGTGCACGCGAACGCCGATGTGCGCAAGACCGCGGATCGGGATGGCAGCGTCTTTCGTCTCGGCCTTGGTCACCTTGCCTCCGTCGGGAACCGGCCCGGCTCAGGCGGTACCTGCACGCAGCCGCGCCTTGCCCGCCTGCCAACGCTGCAGGATCGTGCGCGCTCCGTTGCTCGCCGGATCCATCATGCGCGCGTGCTCCGGGGTCTTCGCCGCCAGCTCGATGACGTAGCCGTTGGGATCGCGGAAGTAGATCGAGCGCACGAAGCCGTGATCCGAGATGCCACGGCTCTCGAGGCCGCGTGCCTGGCCCTTGGCCAGCATCTGGGCAAGCACCGGCGGCTCGACCTCGAGCGCGATGTGCAGGTCGTAGTCGTGCTGCGTCTTCCACTCGAACGGCATGTCCGGCGCCTCGAAGAAAGCGAGGTACGAGCCGTCATCGAGGCGATAGAACGTATGCAGGACGGCGGTCGGGCGACCCGTCTTGGTCTCGTGGATCTCGAGGCTGCCCGCCAGCGGCAGGCCGAGGAAGTCCTCGTAGAATAGCCGCGTCTGCTCCGAGTCGCGGCAGCGATACGCGTTGTGGTGCAGCCCCTTGATCATCGCAGCTCCCCGACCGCGGCAGCGCAGCGGTCCACTGTCATATCGTCAGGAACTTCTTGCCCTTGTTCGGCTCGACCACGTACTGGTAGAAGGCTTCGTTGACCTTCGCCCAGCTCTTGAGCGCCTTCATGTTGCCGAGCCAGCGCGAGATGTTCGGATAGGCACCGAAATTGCACGCGATGACCTCGCCGCCGAGCACCATGAACGCACCGAGGTAGTCGGCGAGCGTGATCGACTCGCCGCACAGGTAGCCGTTGCGCGGGCCGATCAGGCTCTGGTCCAGGATCGCGAGCCAGCCGAGCGCCTTCTCCCTGCCATAGGCGATCGTCCCGGCCTGCACCGCGTCGTCCGGCCGTCGCATGAACGGGAAGATCTGCGGATAGATGAACCCGTAGGAGTAGTCCCGGTAAAAACCCGTGTTGAACCAGTCCATCCGCTCGTTGATCCGCGCCCGCTTGCGCAGGTCCGATGGGTAGGCGGCTGAGCCTTTCCGGTCGGCGAGATACTTCAGGATCGCCGAGCTCTCGGTCAGGCGAAAGCCTTCGTCCTCGAGCACCGGCACCTGGTGGCTCGGGTTGATCGCGTTGTAGTCGGGCTTGTATTGCTCACCGGTGAACAGGTCGACGACCTGGTAGTCGAGCTCGATGCCGGATTCCCGCGCGAACAGCACGATCGGCCGGCTGGTCGTCGATACCGGGTGAAAGTAGAGCTTCATGATGATTCCTCAGCGAACGATGGCATTTCACCGCAGCGCCGACCGCTGCCACGCACGTTGCGATGATGGCACGAGGTGCCCGCGACCGCCGGCCGACTCGGCACCAGCGCGGCGCTGACGCAATCCCGCTCGACTTCCCGCTCGACTATGGCGCCGCCGTACCCGAGCCCTGGCCGACGAAACCGGGCAGCCCACCGCCACTGTGAGCGGTACCATTGGCCGGTGTGTCCCCCGTATTCCCTGCACGTGATGACGCCGTGACGCAAATTCAATCTAACACTGATTCGCCCGGGATCGACAGCCCGCGTTGCACGTGGCCCGCAAGCCTGGCCGGTTTCAATCCCGATACGAGGTGTCCTTCCTGTCGAGCGTCGCCTTGAGATACTCGAAGTGGGCGAAGGCCATGCCGTCGTAGGCTTTCCATGCCCGGGCCGTCCGTGCCGCAACCGCGTCAGTCATGACGTTGAGCGGCTGTCCGCTGGCGTAGGCGAGCATGAGCGTCTGGCTCGCGCGTTCGAAGAAATACAGGTGCTCGAACGCCTCCGCTACCGTCGCGGCCGAGACCGACACACCGTGGTTACCCATCAGCAGGATCGGGCGATCGCCGAGCGCCGACGCCAGCCGGTCCCCCTCGGCGGCGTCGTCGGCAAGACCCCCAAAACCGAGGTCGACCGCGATCTCGCCGAAGAACCGCGCCGTGTTCTGGTCGATCGGCTTCATGGTCGGGTCTGCGAGGGCCGCCAGCACGGTCGCATAGGGTGGATGACAGTGGAGCAGCACGCGCACGGCCGGGAGCCGGCGATGGACCGCACCGTGTAGGCACCACGCGGAGGCATCGGGCGCATCGGCCCGCTGCATCGTATTCGCGTCGTCGGCATCGAGCAGCAGCAGGTCGCTGGCGCGCATGGCCGCAAAATGCTTCCAGCGCGGGTTCATGAGGAAGCGCTTGCCGTCCGCGGATACGGCGGCACTGAAATGGTTCCCGACAGACTCGTGCCAGTTGAACTCGGCGGCGAGCCGGAAAGCCGCGGCCAGGTCGACGCGCAGAGCGGCGTCGGCTCCCCGGGCGCTGGTGCGCGGATCGGCCATTCGACGAGCTTACGCCACCGGCCAGCCTGCTTGCGGGTCGCAGGATCTCATCGACCACCAAGGGTAGCGCTCGCGCGCCGACCGCCGTCGCGCGGCGGGCCCCAGCCTTGCGTTCCGGGCTACGCCGGTACAGTCGCTCGGGCGAGACGCCCGGCGGCGGCGGCTCGAGCTGCCGCGTCTGGCCGCGGGCGGTCGCCGGCGACCGGGCGCGAGTTGACGCCGGCGGCCGGCCGCGAGCCATCGAGCGCCAGGATCGCGGCGCGCTGTTCAGAGACGCGGAGCTTGAAATACGGCAGCAGCGGGTTGAACAGATGCTCGCCGGCCGCCGCGCACGCGCGCACGTGGCAGAACAGCTCGAAATACTCATGATAGCGGCGCTCGTACTCGGCCAAGGGCCCGTCGAAGGCCGCATCCTCCAGCAGCTTGTCGCCGATGTAGGTCGCGCACAACTGGCTGGCCGCGGACCGGATGAACAGCCGGTGCTCGGTCACGACCGCCTCCGAGTAGGTTCGCGAGCCATGAAAGAGCGCCACTACCCGTCGCCGCTCTTCGGTGCGGACAGTGGAATCGCGAAGATACTCGAACAGGGCCATACGATGAACGAGTCCGAAGGCGACTGTACGCAGCGCCGCCCGCTGCTGCTCGCGGCGCATCCGCTCGGCGACCGTGCGCATGTAGTGCGAATGCTCGATGCGCCAGCGACGCCGCGTGCCCGGGTCCCCGAGCACGTGCCGGGCGACGGCCTGCAGCCTCGGTTCGGTCGACTCGGCCGCCTGCTCGACGCGTCGCTCGGACTCGAGCATGAGCCGCAGATGAGTGAGCCGCTGCACGCGATGATCCCCTAGCTACCCAAGTCACAGCCTAGCGATCGCATGTGACGATATCTGCGCGGTCTTTCCCCTATGGCTGCCACAGTCGTGGCAGCCATCGTCGCGCCTTGGGTGGTCCCTCATGCGGCCTTGGGTATGGGCCCGCGGCTAGCCATCCCGAAGGGCCAGCCCCAGTTGCCGCTTGCAGAATCCCCTGAAGCGGACCGTAGCACGTTCTTTCGCCGTAGCGGAGTCCTTAAGGTCTTCGCGCGCCGGTCCCCACGCGATCGCCAGGCGCTCCTGTTCGGCTGGACATGCCAGGCACGTGGACGGAAGACAATAGGACCTGCTGCAACGCGCCACGGGCGTCTTGCGACAGCGTCCGTGAGCGCCTCACAAGCGTATCGGTCCCGTGGCGCTTGGGAGCACTTGCGGCACCGTCGAGAGGGCGGCGCTCGCGCTCGGCCCTCGGACTGTTGAACAATAGTTCTATTTTTTTACAAAGACTTACAAGATATTTCTAAACTCTCTGACACACGGTAGTTGCGCCGTCGCGACCGGATCGCTCCGAACCCCCGGCCTCCCCTGTTACGGCGGGGCCGCGCGCGCCGTGAAGCTGATTTCAACCCGCTGGTTGGCGCTGGCCGCGGCATTCCACTGGCCGGCGCTCGCCTCCGCCGCGGCGGGATAGGCGACCAGCGGCTTCGTTCGACCGGCCTCGCGGGTCACGATCGACAGCGCGCCATGCGAGCGATTCGGCAGCGCCGCCACGAAATCAGCGAAGGCGCGTGATTCGCGCTGCGGACCCCGCAGCGCGTCGTCGTGCGGATTCCCTGCCACGTCGCAGCTCTTCGCCGGCAGGTCGTCGGGCGCGAGTGAGTAGCCCTCGGTCGGATTGCCGGTGAGACAGAAGTCAGCCGCATGGGTGGTCACACGCAGGGTTCCGCTTGCCCCGCGCTGCTCGAGGCTGGCTGCCAGTGCCCGCAGCACCTCGAGTCGCGCGCCGGCGAGCGGCGTCTCTCCATAGGCAACCGGCACGACACGCGGCACGTCCACGCCCGCGAGCGCGGCGGCGTTGAGCACGCGCTGGGCGAGCGTGGCATCGGCGCTCCCGCCCGCCGCTCCCGCGCCGGGCGCCGCCCCTGCCAGCGCCTGCAGGGCGTTGCGGGCGGCTTCGTACGACGCGGTCCGCTCGGCGGCGCGGGCGTCTGCGACGGCGGCGGCCCGTTCCGCATCTGCGACCCGCGCCCGGAGCCCGTCGAGCTCGCGACCTTGACGCCAGAGAAGCGAGACCGCGAGCAGCAGGGCGCCAATGGCCATCGCACTGAACATCATCCACGCGATTGGTCGCGCCGGTGGCACGGCCGGCGGCACGGGGGCGGGCTCGGCGGACTCGGCGGGCCCGGCGAGTGCGGCGCCCGAGGCTCCCGTAGCGCCCGCGGCGGGCTCGGCGTGCGAATCGACTGCCGTGTCGTGCGTCCCGGCCAGCGGGGTCGCCGCGGACAGGTCAACGCTCGCCGCCACCAAGCGGCGCAGCTCGACCAGCTGCGCCCGGAGCAGCGGCGCCACCGCCGCCTGGACGTCTCGCTCGAACGCACGCGCGTCGGCTGACTGGCGGTCCTGTCCGGCCCAAGCGTGTGGCGGAAACGCACCGGCAACTCCGGGACCGACTGCAGGCGCAGCGGCGGACGCCACATCTGCCAGCAGCGGGACCGGCTGCAGCACGCTCGGCCGCGGATCGCGGCGATCCGGCACCAGGTGCAGCTGGTAGAGAACCTTCGATACCTCGGTCGGAACGACCTTCTTCGGTAGTACGCCGACCGCACCGAGCGCGCGCGCCTGGCCCACGTACAGCTCGCCTTCCTGCGAGGTGTACATGATGATCGGGATCGTGGCCGTACGCGGGTCGTTCTTGATGATCCTGACCGCCTGCAGCCCGTCCATGCCGGGCATCTGGTGGTCCATGAAGATCGCGTCCGGGCGTTGCGTCTTGAGGTACTCGAGCGCCTCTTCAGCCGACTCCGCCATGTCGACCCCGATCGCGTACTGCTCGAGCGTCTGCGCCAGGACGGTTCGTGCCGACTCCGAATCGTCGACGATGAGCGCATGCTTGGCGGACACGGCGCAATCCTATGCGGGAGACCCGCTAGCTGCCAATGGCGCAGAGGGTGAGATTCGAACTCACGAGCCCCGCGAGGGGCCTCCGGTTTTCAAGTCTCGCGTTCCGCCCAGTTAGGGCACCAATCCGCCAGGAAACGCCGGGGTCGACTGGCACCCGAAAGGCGTCCTGAGCGTTTAGAATGCCCGCCTCCCAGCTTCGATGCCAGTCATAGTGCCGGTGACGGGTGACCGCATAGGCCGAGCACGGTGCCACCGTCGAATGCCCGTACAGAGGTCGCGCCGGGACAGCCCGGAGCCGACAGCGATTTGGCCGTGAGACGCGCGAGGTGCCCTGCGCGGTCGGCGTCCGACGATGGAGTACCGGCGTCAGGCTTCGGGTCCGGCAGTCGGATTGCCAGGCTCTCGTGGGCCGTCCGCGCAAGCGCGTGCCGCTCATGACGGTCTAGCCCATCGACCCGACGACAGACCGATCATTCGGCCCTTCTCACTGACCCCGCTCCGACCACTCCGCCAGCCGGATCCGCGGGATCACGAGCGAACGCCTGAAGTGTTCACGTACGCCGTAGATCCTGATAATGATATACGAGCGATCGAGTTCTCCCGGATCGACCGGGTAGTGCGCAAGTCCGAACGGATCGCGTACCGGAACGTCGACGCCGGAGGATCTCACCGGATCCGTTGGCGCCGGAATGTAAGGGCGGTAGTCCGGATCACAGTTCGGTATCTCCGGGTTATGACGCCCATCCGGTCCGTACAGCGTAGCGCTGAAACAGAATGGTGTCGGCCCGATCTGCATGCAGCGCAAAGCGATGGAATCCTGACCGATCTTTGTCGCACACCGCCCGATATCTGCCGCTTGCAGCTCGCCGTCCCGCGCGGCGATCGGGTGCTGCGCGACTACCTTCATGAGTGTCAGAAAGTAGTCTATCTGCAACCCGACATCGCGCGGCGCCGCGCGTTGATAGACCGTCGCCGGAACGTAGACGCCTTGATAGCCCGACCGGGGACCCCTGGCAGTGTCATCGGCCGGATTACCCTCTTGCACTAAGGCGGCGGAGTCGGCCCCGCGGTACAGCTCCTGGCCATCATCGCCGGACAGCCGAACGTCCGATCGATCGACCAGTAGCAGCTCGTCCGCCGACATGCCCGCGATTTGCACCGGCAGTCGTATCTCGACCGGCGCATCGCGCGGCAGTGTGCGCCGCTCCAGGTACTTTAGGGCGCCGCCCGTATCTCCGTGGATGAAAGCGCGCGTCGCTTGTCCGGCCCCGCTCGGGCCACCGCTCGCACGACGACTGGCGCCCCCGGCACGCCGCGCCTCCGGATCGAAGGAGATTCCGACCGGCGCGGTCAAGCCGGATGGAGAGGACAGCCAGCTTTGCAGATTGAACGCGGCGTCCCACGGCAACTGCACGAAGACGAGTGCCAGTACGCCACCCAGCGCCAATACGCGCGAAAGCCGGGTGCGGCGGCGGTAGTACTGCACGGCAACAATCACGCTTGCGCCCAGAAAGGTTCCGACGTGCTGCAGCACGTGCTGCATCCATGACAAGCCGGTCTCACAAGTTGGACAACGATCCGCACCCATGAGTACGGCCGCAATGCTCAGTGCCGACGCGTACACTGCGACCAAAGCACCGCACAGGATTATGAGGTCGGTCATGCTGGCCGTGATTGCGGCCAGTGCGAACACGGGGACGAGGAAGCACACAAAGACGTACGCTTCCTTGAATGCGACCACCGCGAACGATGTTGGCAATGGAAATCCTGTCACGAGCACGCGAACGAGATTCAGGAGAAACATTGGACAACTGACCACCAGCGCGACGAACAGGAGCTTCGCCAGCAGCAGATCCGTTCGCTTCAGCGGGCGAATTAGCCAGTCGTGATCGAGCCCGGGGATAGGATCCTGGTGGACGGCGGCCACTACCAGGGCGGCGATCCCGGCATGCCACGCAAGCGAGAGCGGGTGGAGCAATCTGCTTGCAGCCGGGTCCTCATTGAAGAATCCCCAGCGGTATGCAGCCCATTCCAGGAGGACCTGAATGATCGTGACAAGCACGACTATCGGCCACAGTAGCCTCCAGTCCTTCTGCAGGATTCGCCCGATCATGCAAGCGACTCGCTTGCCGGGAAGTGCTTCCCGCGCGCGGCGCGCGTCATCGCCACGACAATATCGCGCAGCGACATCCGTGCAGCGGGATCGCGTCCGCGCGCCACTAGCAGTGGCCGCGCGTGGTCGTAGAGCGCTGCGAGAGGCCCTTGAAACAAGAGTCGTCCGGCGTCTAGGAAGCCGACGTGCGTAGCGATTCTCTCGACTTCGTCCAGCTCGTGCGAGGAAATGAGAATGGACATCTCGCCCGCTTGCCGAAGGAATCCTGTGACGACCTCGTCGCGCACCAGCGCATCTAGTCCGCTGAAGGGCTCGTCCAGGATCAGAAGTCTTGGTCGGAATGGCAGTGCGGAAGCAAGTGCCATTTTCAGTCGCATGCCGTGCGACAACGCCCCAATCCGGCGATCCGCAGGCAGTTGCAACTCCTTGCGCAGTTCGTCTTCGACACGTCGATCCCACCGTACGTAGCATCCGCGCAGGTAGTTGAAGAATTCTTCGACGCGCAGCCGGCGGGGAAGCGCTTGACTCTCCGACACGTAGCCTATCTGAGCGAGGACTCCTGGCCCGATGGCGCGTGAATCTACGCCAAGTACAGTTGCATGGCCGCGCGAAGGCTCGACTATGTTGAGCAGGGTCTTGATGACCGTCGTCTTGCCGGCGCCATTTGCGCCCAAGAGGGCAAAAACGCTTCCTTCTGGAACGGAAATGCTCAAGCGATGCAGTGCTTCGAAGTTCCCGTAGGACTTCGAGAGCTCATGCGTTTCAATGATCATGAGTATTTCACAAATCAGCGGCGCAGACAGTGCAGGACCGGGCCCGCGCTGGATGTGCCGGCGGCGTTGAGCCGCAGGTTGCGCGACTCGAGATCATAGATTTCGCTGACCACATTCACGCCGCCTCCTCCAGTCGCACGTCACCCGCCAGGCCAATCGAGTGTCGCCCGTGCTGACTGCCGAATCAACCCGAGCCGCCGCGCGAAGGGCGACCTCGAATTTGCGCCTCACTCGTCCAGCGCGGAACGTGATATCGGCCACTCGATGACTCGAGCCGGCCCGTGAACCGGGCACGGCGCGATGTCTGGCGGTGAATCGCCTTGGAATACGACGAGCGGCGGCGGGCACGTACCGGCAGCAGCCCCGACCTGGGCTCGCCGTTCGAGTCGAGCGAGGCGCTGCTCGAACCGTGCCGTCATTCGCGCTTCCCACGTCCTGGCTGGTCAGCCGCGACGCTGGTCGCCCTGCGCTGCGGGTCGATCTCGACCTACTCGCCTCGGTGGCGGTCGAATCGTTCGTACCGAATGCTACAGCGCGGGTGCTGCGGACAGAGCGCGCGCTGCCGATGCGGTTCGATCCTTGTACTGCCAGAGCACACGCCCGGAGACGTGCTTGACCTTCGCAGCACACTTGATGGCTTCGCGTGATGGCTTCGCGAGCCGGAGCGAGCATCGCGACACGCAGCGGGCGCATCGTCTTCTGGCCCCGGGTGGCAACGTCGCCGTTCGCCTGGTTAACGTCTCGCCAGCGTATCGCCAGCGCGTCCGGCAGGCGCGCGCCCGTGCCGACGAGGAACCGCACCAGCGTGCCGAGCGTCTCGGAGATGTCGTCGCACGCTGTAAAAATAGCGGCCACTTCGGGCTCGGTCGCGAGAATCTCTTTCGCGGGAGTCTCGCTCAACATGACCTCGGCGGGCCAAGGCGCGGACGGAAGCACGAAACCCTTCACCGTGCCCCACCGCCACACTCGGCGCAGCGCCGCCATATGGCGATTGACACGCGCGGCGCCCAGCGTCTTGGCGTTCTCGCCGCTGCCGAGGCGACGCGCCAGCAGCGTGTCGCGCATCGCTTCGACTTGGAGGCGACCAAAGGATTGGACGCACGAACCGCCGTACTCATCCGCCCAGGCGGCCAACAGGTCCGTGAGCTGTGAATGCCATTTGAGCCGTCTGACGGCAGCGTCGCGCAGAATCCGCTGAATTAGCTGGCGGACTTTGAGTGTGTCGATTTCAGCGTGCGCACCGCCCCGGTCTCGCAGGGCCCTGAGCTCCGTCTATTTCGCGCGAGCCCATTGCTCTGCATCGGGGTTCATTTGGAAGGACTTGCTCATCCGCCTGAAGCCTTTGAGGCGAACAATGGCCATCCAGCGGGTCTGACGGGCTCGGGTGCGGTTAGGATTCGAAGCTGGCCACGGTCGCCTCCACATCAGGCTTCTGTGGTCAGGCTCCACCAACGTTACCGCGCTGGCGGAGCCGCTTAGAAACACAAGATTAAGCGTCCAGAGATACTGCTGGTGCCTGTAGAAGTGCCAATAGAGCGGTTTCTGAGCGAATTCGCCGATTACTGCACGATCACTTAAGTTATTGTTTGTATTGGCGGAGAGGGTGAGATTCGAACTCACGAGCCCCGTGAGGGGCCTCCGGTTTTCAAGACCGGTGCAATCAACC
>Ga0075017_100001152_pt1 | contig 15956 bp, 18 predicted proteins | sample AleBraG_ABR_2012_FD_71475 | JGI IMG/M metagenome (GOLD analysis project Ga0075017, IMG submission 71475) | Freshwater sediment microbial communities in response to fracking from Pennsylvania, USA - Alex Branch Run_MetaG_ABR_2012 | ecosystem: Environmental > Aquatic > Freshwater > Creek >... | reverse complement strand
ATCATCAGCCAGATGCCGGGTGACGTCTCGTGGTTGTCCTCGAGCCAGTCCCGCCACGCTGAGGCCGAGGCGAAGGCCAACTGCCCGAGCGCTGGCCCCACGTCAGCGGAGCGACCCGGTGCTGGCAACGCCGCCACCGGTCCCGGCCACCCCTCCCGGGCACGTGGACCGGTTCATGCCGGTGCTGTCGCGGGACGCCAGTCAAGGACGGAACGGCCCATGACGGCTCGGGCTTCGAGTCGTTCGAGCTCGGCCGGGAGATCCCGGTAGGAGCTGACCCGGCCGACCACGGTCCGGATGAGACCGGCGTCGAGGAGACCGACCAGAGCGCGCTGGACCCGATCCCCGTCCTGACGGGAGAACACGTTCACGGTCCCGAGCTTGGTCGGACCGCTCCGGTAGGACAGCAGCACGCCGCCCAGAGCGAAGTTCCCGAAGATGATCGGTCGGGGGGTGATGAGCGCGTCGTCCTCGGCTTCGATGCCGCCCGAGAACCCGGCCATCACCAGCCGGCCACCGTTGGCCATCACCGGGAAGGTAGCCGTCGTGGTGGCGCCACCGACCAGGTCGCAGACCACGTCGACGCCCCGTCCCCCGGTCGCCTCGAGCACCGCCGGGCCGAAGTCCCCGCTGCGGTAGTTGATGGCCACGTGCGCGCCGAGGGAGCGGCAGAACTCGACCTTCTCGTCGCTGCCCGCGGTGGCGATGACCCGGGCGCCGGCGGCCACCCCGAGCTGGACGGCGGCCGAGCCGACGCCACCGGCGCCGGCGTGCACCAGCAGTGTTTCGCCGGGCGCCAACCTGCCCCGCTCGAAGAGCGCCAGGTAGCCCACGTGGAACGGGAAGAAGAATGCGCTGCCCGCCACATCGTCGAGCTGCTCGGGCACGGCGAAGGCCATGGCGGCGTCGACGACGGCAAACTGGGCGTGCGCCCCGAATGCACCGGCGGCGCTGGCCGTCACCCGCTCACCCAGCCGCAGGTCGACGCCGGCACCCACGGCGTCGACGACGCCGACCATCTCCATCCCCAAGGTGTAGGGCAGGCTCGGCCGGACGGTGCGGTAGCGGCCGTAGCAGCCGTCGACCTCGTTGTAGTTGCACACCGTGGTATGGACCCGGATCCGGGCCTGGCCGGGCCCCGGCTCGGGAATGGCGACCGACTCGAGCGAGAGGGCGACGGCCGGCGGCCCGTCGCGGACCACCCTCCAGGCCATCATGGTCGGCGGCACGGACCGCACACTAATCGGGTGTGACCGGGCGTCGTCCGGCCGACCGGTCGGGAGGCTCAGTTGCCGAAGTCCCACCCGGCGCCGTGACTGAACTGGGCCAGGACGTTCTTGGCGATGAGGATGCGGTGGACCTCATCGGGTCCGTCGGCGATGCGGAGTGTCCGCGCCCCCTGGTACATGGCATACAACGGGAGGTCGCCCGACACGCCGGCCGCGCCCCACACCTGGATGGCTCGGTCCACCACCCGGTGGTACGCCGCCGGCACGAACACCTTGATGGCCGAGATGTCCGTCCGCGCGTCCTGATCACCGGCCATCCGTGCGGCACAGTGGATCGTCATCAGCCGGGCCGCCTGGATGTCCATGTAGGAGTCGGCGATGAATCCCTGGACGAACTGTTTGGTCTGCAGCAGGCCGCCGTGGACCTCCCGGGCCCGGGCCCGCTCGATCATCAGATCGAAGGCCCGCCACATCTGGCCGATCGAGTTCATGCAGTGGAAGACCCGGCCGGCTCCGAGCCGGTCCTGGGCGGCCTGGTGGCCGCTTCCCCGGCGGCCGAGCTGATTGGCCGCCGGGACGCGCACGTCCTCGTAGACGATCTCGCAGTGATCGCTCTCCACCCCCCAGACGTTGATTCCCCGGAGGATGTGGACGCCGGGGGTGGCGCGGGGGACGATGATCTGCGTCATCCGGGCGTTGCCCTCGGCCGCCCCATCGGGGTCCTCCGTCCGGCACATCACGACGAAGAAGTCGGCCCGCTTGCCGTTGGAGGTGAACCACTTGTGCCCGTTGATGACCCACTCGTCCCCGTCACGTCGGGCCGTGGTGCGCAAAGAGCGGGGATCGGACCCCGCGGCGTCCGGCTCGGTCATCGAGAATCCGGACTCGAGGCGGCCCTCGATCAGCGGGACCAGCCATTGGCGCTTCTGCTCCTCCGTGCCGTATTTCACCAACAGGGTCTGGTTCCCGGAGTTCGGGGCCACCACTCCGAACAGGGAGGCCGCCCCGACGGCGTAGGCGAGAACCTCGTTCATGTAGGCCAGCTCCAGGAAGTCGAGACCTGCCCCGCCGTACTCGACCGGCAGGTGCGGCGCCCACAACCCGGCCTGACGGACCTTGGCCTTGATCTGGTCCCGCAGTTCGCGGGCCTCGGCCCGGTCCGCCTCGGTGAGGTTGGGGTTGGTCCTCGAGGCCCACAGCAGGTTCTCGTGGGGCAGGATCTCCTTGTTGACAATCTGGGCCGTGAGTCCGCGGATCTCGTTGATCCGTTCGGACATGGTGGCGATGGGCTGCACGTTCATGACCATCTGACGTTCCTCCCGACCCGCCGGGTCTAGCGCAGACCTCGACGACCCTGCCAGGCGAGCATCTCGGTTGACGGCCGCTGGGCCAGGGACATTCGCCGGCCGTCCGGCCGGCCCGCGGGGTGGTGCCATCCGCCAGGCCCTCGACCGGTGACCCGGGCCGACCCCCCCGGTCGCGTTGCTCGGACCATCGCCGCCCCCCGTTGACAGCTGGGACAGCCGACCCTACGGTCACGCCGTGTCCTGGCCCGTCGGCGTCACCCTGGGGCCCGGGGCCATCCTGGAGGTCGCCCCGCCGGCCGCGGCGCCCGGGCTCGGGCTCGGGCACCGCGAGGTACCCCCGGACCGGCCGGGCATCCGGGTCGAGGTCGGGCCCGACCCGGTCGCCGGCGACCTGCCGGCGACCGAGCCGTTGGTGATCTTCGACTGCGACGGGGTGCTCGTGGACAGCGAGTCGGTGGTCACCCGCATCGAGGCCGAGCTGCTCGGCCGGATCGGCGTGGTGATGACACCGGCCGAGGTGGGTGAGGCCTTCATCGGGCTGTCGGACGACGAGATGCACCGTCGGATCGAGGCCCGGTGGGGTGTCGCCGTCCCCCCGGCGCTGATCGCCGAGAAGGCCGACCGGATCGAACAGGCCCTGCGCCTGGAGGTGACCGCCGTCGACGGCATCGCCGCGGTTCTCGACCAGCTCCGGGCCGCCCGCTGCATCGCCTCGTCGAGCAGCCCGGAGCGGATCCGGGCCACCGTGGCCCGCGCCGGGCTGGCCCATCACTTCGGCAGCCACGTCTTCTCGGCCACCATGGTCGCCCGCGGCAAGCCCGAGCCCGACCTGTTCCTGTTCGCCGCGGCGGCCATGCACGCCCGACCGGCGCGCTGCGTGGTGGTGGAGGACAGCCCCTACGGCGTCGAGGCCGGGCGGGCGGCCGGCATGACGGTGGTCGGCTTCACCGGGGCGAGCCACTGCGGTCCGGGCTTGCCCGACCGGTTACGGACCGCCGGGGCGGCGCGTGTGGCCGGTTCGGCGGCCGAACTGACCGCCGCGCTGAACGACGTGCTGGGGGCATAGGTGCGCCGGCCGCCGGGTACGGTGCCACGGCGACGGGCGCCCCGGCGCCGCGGTGACCCATGGAGGAACCGCCGATGGATCTCGAGCTGGCCGTGACGCACCACGACGATGGCGTGGTCGCAGTCCAGGTGACGGGCGACATCGACCTGGTCAACACGCCGGAGCTGCGGTCGACCCTCCACGCCCTGGTGGATGCCGACGTCCGACGGATCGTGGTGGATCTCGACGCCGTCGAGTTCATCGACTCGACCGGACTGGGTGTGCTGATCGGCTGTCTCCGACGACTCCGCAGCAGCGGTGAGGACCGCCAGTTGGCCGTGGTGTGCAGCCGACCGGGCATCGTCCGTGTGCTCAGCATCACCGGACTCGACCATCTGCTCGACGTCTACTCGGACCTGCCGGAGGCCCTCAAAGCCTGACGCTTACGGTTTCCTCGTCGGGCCGACGGAGCCGCCGCCCGGCGTGGGCTGACGCGCCCGCCCGGCGTCGAGGGATGGTCCGGTGCTACCCGGCTCGATGCCGATCGGACCACCCCCCGCCGTTTGTGCGGCGACACTCCCGGGTAGAGCCGCTCGGCGCATGGTGCGGCGAAAGGAGAATGGAATGGGACTGATTCTGCTGGTGTTGTTGTTGGCTCTGCTGCTCGGCGGTCTTGGCTTCGCCGTGCACGCCCTGTGGGTCGTGGCGGTGCTCTTCTTCATCGCCTGGGTCGCCGGGTTCGCCTTCCGCAGCGGCGAAGGATCGCGTTGGTATCGCTGGTGACGCTCGGCTGATCGGCTCCGCCGGGCGAGGCCACCTCCGCGCCCGCAGGGGCGACAGGGATCTCGCCCGGCAGGTCGTCCCGGCCCGGCGGCCCGCCGGCCCGCTAGCGTGCAAGGCGGCCTGTTCGCACGGGGCCGGAGCGGAGGGGAAGACGGTGCAACTGACGCCGGGCAAGATCGCGGTCGTGACCGGAGCGGCCAGCGGCATCGGCCTGGCCCTCGCCGAACGGTTCGCCCGTGGGGGGCTGCACGTCGTGCTGGCCGATGTCGACGCCGACGGGCTCGACAGGGCGGCGGGCTCGCTGGCCCGCCATGGGGTGGAAACCTTGACGGTCGCCACCGACGTCAGCGAGGAAGCTTCGGTGCAGGCCCTGGCAGCTGCCGCGGTCGAACGGTTCGGGACCGTTCACGTGGTGTGCAACAACGCCGGGGTGGCCTCCCGGGGCGACCCGTGGTTCGGGCCGGTGTCCAGCTGGCAGTGGGTGTTGGGGGTCAACCTGTGGGGTGTGGTGCACGGGGTCCGGGCCTTCCTGCCCATCCTCATCGGCCAGGGCGAGGGCCACATCGTCAATACAGCCTCGATGGCCGGCCTCCTGACCGGCTTCTCGCCGGCCTACGACGCCAGCAAGCACGGGGTCGTGGCCCTCACGGAGGACCTCTACAACACCATGACCGTGGCCGGCCTACCGATCGGGGTCAGCGTGCTGTGCCCCGGCTGGGTCCGCACCCGGATCCTTGACGCCGATCGCAACTGGCCGGACCGGCTGGGCGCGCTCCCCGAGGCGCGGATCGGCTCGGACCTGGCCGAACGCCACGTCCGCCGGGCCATCGACGAAGGGACGACGCCGGCCGCCGTGGCCGACGGAGTCGCCGACGCGGTGGTCAGCGGGCGCTTCTGGGTCTTTCCGAACCCGGAATGGGTCGAGATCGCTGCTCAGCGGTGGCACACCATCGCCGAGGGCCACAACCCGACCATGGACCTCGACGTCCCGGGCATGCCCCCGGCGGCGGAGATGGCGGCCGAGATCGCCGCATTTCTTAACCCGCCGCCCAGCTGACGGCAACGGCGGGCCCGCCGGTGACCGCCGCCGACGAGCCTCACCGGCGGCGACGAATGGTCAGGTCCGTTCAGGGCCGTGACGGCCCCGGGGCCAGGGTGGCCAGTTCGGCATCGATGCGGCCGAGGAGATCCCGGTCGTGATCCTCGCCCGGGTTCGGGGTGGTGAGCAGCTGGTCACCGAGGAAGATGCTGCCCGCTCCGGCGTGCAGACACAGGGCCTGCAGCTCATCGTTCATCGAGCTCCGGCCGGCCGACAACCGCACCACCGAGGTGGGCAGCATGAGGCGGGCCGCGGCGACAGTCCGGACCAATTCGAGACCGTCGAGGGGGGCCGTGCCGGCCAACGGCGTACCGGCCACCTGCACGAGCAGGTTGATGGGCACGCTCTCGGGGTGGGGGTCGAGGCGGGCGAGTTGCACGAGCAGCCCGGCCCGGTCCCGACGCGACTCCCCCATGCCGACGATGCCCCCGCAGCACAGTCGCACGCCGGAGGCCCGCACGTGCTCGAGGGTCTCGAGCCGGTCGCCGTACGTCCGGGTGGTGATGATCGTGCCGTAGAACTCGGGTGAGGTGTCGAGGTTGTGGTTGTAGTAGTCGAGCCCGGCGGACGCCAGGGTGCCGGCCTGGCTGGCGGTCAGCATGCCGAGGGTGACGCAGGTCTCCAGGCCGAGCTGTGACACGGCCTCCACGGCCCGGGCCACGTGCTCGACCTGCCGGTCGGTCGGCGAGCGCCACGCCGCCCCCATACAGAACCGGGTCGCCCCCGCCGCCCGGGCCCGGGCCGCGCTGGCCACGATGTCGTCAACCTCCATGAGACGCTGGGCCGGCAGTCCGGTCGACCAGCTGGCCGACTGCGGGCAGTAGGCACAGTCCTCGGGGCATCCCCCCGTCTTGATGGACAGCAGGATCGCTCCCTCGACGACATGCGGTTCGAAGCGGTCGCGGTGCAGCTGGTGGGCCTCGGCGAGCAGGTCGTGGAAGGGTCGTGACAGCAGGGCCACGGCCTCGTCGACGGTCCAGTCATGGCGGGGCGACGTCATGGCCAGCAACCTCACCGCACCCGACCGGGTCTGTCAAACCGGCCCGACCCCCCGGTCCGCCACCGGCCCGGGGGGGCCGCTACCCTGCCCTGGTCGGAAGGGGACAACATGACCGATGCCGGCCCGGCGCCCATGGACATGCTCAGCGTCCACGCCGCCGCGCGACCCGACAAGGTGGCCCTGATCGAGGACGTCCCGGGCGCGCCGGCGCGGAGCTGGACGTTCGCCGAGCTCGAGGAGTGGTCGGCTCGCGTGGCCGGTGCGCTGGCCGGCCTCGGCGTGGCCCCCGGCGACCGGGTGGTCTGGTGCGGGCCGAACTCGCCCACCGTGGTGGCCCTGACCCACGGGTGCCGCAAGGCGGGGGTGACGGCGGTGCCGCTCAACTACCGCCTCACCCCGGACGAGGCCGGCTACGTCCTCGACAACTGCGACGCCACCGTGGCGTTCGTCGACGCCGAGTTCGCCGCTCTGGTGACGGAGGCGGCTCCCGCCGCCCCCCGCTTGGCGAGGTTGTTGAGCTACGGCGGCCCGGCGGCCGGCTGTGAGGACGCCGACGTCGTGTTCGCCGCCGCCGTGCCCGTCCCGACCAGCGCCCCCGCCGCCTTGGTGATGATCTACACCTCGGGCACGACGGGCCGGCCCAAAGGGGCGGTCCGCCAGACCAGCGGCGATCCCCAGCAGGTCGGCGCCATGCTGACCCTGATCGGCTACACGCCCGATGACGTGTATCTGACCACCGGCCCGCTCTACCACTCGGGGCCGGGCGGCTTTGCCGCCATCGCCCACAGCCTGGGCAACACCGTCGTAGTGCAACGCAAGTTCGACCCCGAGGACTGGCTGCGCCTGGTGACGACCTACCGGGTCTCGACCACCTTCTCGGCGCCCACGCCGATCCGGATGGTGTGCGCCCTGCCCCCCGAGGTGAGGGACCGCTACGACACCTCGAGCATGCGGCGGATGATCGCCAACGCAGCACCCTGGTCTCTGGCCCTCAAGCAGGCCTACCTGGCAGTGTTCCCGTCCGACTCGCTGTGGGAGGTGTACGGCTCCACCGAGCTGGGCGTCGATACGATCATGCCGCCGGCCGACCACCTCCGGAAGCCGGGCTCGTGCGGTCTGCCGGCGCCGGGCATCGAGATCAAGTTGCTCGACGACGAGGGTGGCGAGGTCACGGAGCCCGGGGTACCGGGCGAGCTGTTCGTACGCTCGGCCTCCATGTTCAGCGCCTACCACAAGGCCGAGGACAAGTACGAGGAGGACCGGCGCGGCGACTTCCACACGGTGGGCGATATCGCCTACCGCGACGAGGACGGGTTCATCTACATCTGCGACCGCAAGAAGGACATGATCATCAGTGGCGGGATGAACGTCTACCCGGCCGAGATCGAGGCGGCCCTGGAGCACCACCCCGACATCTACGAGGTGGCGGTGTTCGGCATCCCCTCCGAAGAGTGGGGTGAGATGGTGCACGCCGTCGTCGTCCCCCGGCCCGGGGCAGCCCTGACGGCCGGCGACGTGGCCGCCTTCGCCCGTGACCATCTGGCTGGCTACAAGGTCCCCCGGTCGGTGTCCTTCCTGGGCGAGCTACCCCGCACCGGGTCCGGCAAGATCCTCAAGCGCCAACTGCGGGAGCCCTTCTGGGCCGGGCGCACGTCGCGGGTGTCGTGACGCGAGGCCGGGTCGACCGTCGGGCGGGCTACCCGAGGATCCGTCCACCATCGACCACCAGGGTGGTGCCCGTGACGAACGAGGCCGCCTCGGAAGCCAGGAACAGCACCGTCCGGGCGTGCTCGTCGGGATCCCCGAAGCGACCGAGGGGGGTCCGACGCCGGAACTCCTCGTAGTGGGGGCCCTCGACCGGGTCGGCCACCACCAGCCGGAGCGCCTCGGCGTCGACGGCGCCAGGAGCCACGCCGACGACACGGATGCCACGCGGGCCGTATTCCTTGGCCAGGGTGGCCGTGAGGGTGACGACGGCCCCTTTGGACGAGTCGTAGGCCACCATGCCGGGATGGCTCGGGTGGTACGGGTTGATCGAGGCGATGTTGACGATCACCCCGGCGGTCCCGGCCGTCGTCCACCGACCGATGGCGGCCATGCTGCAGGCGAACAGACCTTCGACGTTGGTGGCGTACATGTCGTGGAAGGCCTCGTCGGTCATCTCCAGTGACGGCCGGCGGTAGAAGACGCCGGCGTTGTTGACGAGCACGTCGAGACGGCCGAGCCGGTCGGCCAGGGCGTCGAGGACCTGGCGGACCTGGTCCGGCCGCCGCACGTCGAGGCCCATCCCCATCACCGTGGCGCCCGTCTCCGCGGCCAGTTCCCCGGCCGTGGCGATGGCCCGGTCGGCGTCGAGGTCGGGGATGGCGACGGTCGCCCCGGCCGCCGCGAAGCGCCGGGCAATGGCCCGTCCGAGCCCCTGGCCGGCACCGGTGACCACGACCACCCGGTCGGTGAAGTCCATGAGCTCGGCCATCGGCTGCAGTGCCATCGTTCCCCCCCGGCCCGGCGCCCGTGACCGGAGCCCGGTCCCGATGGTGTCATTCCGTCGCAAATCGCGCATCCCGCCGACCTGCCGCCCGCCGGCCGGATCCGGCCGCTGCGGTGCCGTTCTGCCCAGGCGACCAGCCGTCGGCTGCCCGGGCGGGTGGCTCGACCTGCCCGTTTGACGGGCTGAGGATGCGCGCCGGGCGGGCCGCGGCCATCTACCGTCCGGGGCATGTCCCGACTCTCCCAGCTCCCCCGCCGGCCCGCCGGCGGCCCGTTTCCGCCCGGAGATGCCCGCCGTCCCGGGGCCGAGCGCCGGTTGGCCCGCCGGGCCGCCGCCGGAGGGGCCGCCCTGCTGGTGCTGATCCCGTCGTGCAGCGTGATCTCCAAGGTCAACTCGGCCCGGAAGGGCATCGACAACCTGGCCCACGGCACCACCGGCGACAAACGGCTCGACGCCCTCCTGGCCAAGTTCGGGGAGGGACAGAAGGCCACCTTCAAAGCGGTGTACACCGTCCACACCACTTCGACGACGGCGACGACCGCCGGTTCGGGAGCGCCGGCCAAACCGGGCACCTACACCCTGGAACAGAAGCTGCCCATGAGCCGCCTCGACGAGGACAGCGGTGACGGCCAGACCCTGGTGTTCATCGATGACGGGACGAGCACGTGGACGTGCACACCCGACGCCAACGGGACCGACGCCAACGGCAAGGCCCAGCCCGGCTGTCTCCAAGGTCAGAGCACCTCCTCGTCGTCGGGTAGCGACGTGGGGGTCGGGGTCCTCGCCCTGGGCGGGTTCGGGGCGCTGTTCAACCCGACGGTGTTCCTCGGCGCCTTCAAGAACCTGGCCTTCCTGACCGGCATCACCATCACCACCCGGGACTTCAACAAGTCGGTGGCCGGGATGGACACCCAGTGCGTCGAGGCCCACGTGTCGGGAGGCAAGCAGAAGGCCTTCACCAGCCAGTACTGCGCCACCAGCGACGGCATCCTGGCCTACTCCGACGATGGCCAGGGAGATCTGGTGGAGCTGACCAGCCTGGCCAGATCGGTTTCGGACGCCGACTTCAAGCCACCGTCACCCCCGGTGACCGTCCCGACCGCCCCCACCGACAACACCCCGACCTCCGACAACACCCCGACCTCCGACACCACGCCTACCTCCGACACGACCCCGACGACGGCATCCGGCTCGACGGCGTCGACCGACACGACCCCTACGACCGATTCGTCGGGCTCACCGGCCTCGACCGACACCACGCCGAGCACCGACTCGTCGGGCGCGACGACACCGACCACGTCCTCGTGACGGCCGCCCTCTCCGGCGTCGGCTGATTGGCCGGCGCCGGGCGGGCTACCGTCGACGCCCATGGTCGTCACCGCCAACGGTGCTCCCGTCGAGCTCGGCCCGGAGGCGACGGTGGCCGAGCTGCTCGACACGCTCGGACTGACCGGCCGGGTCGTCGTCGTCGAGCTCAACGGCGAACCGGTCGACCGCCATGACACGGCCCGAACCGTGTTGGGTGAGGGCGACCGTTGTGAGATCGTGCGGGCGGTGGCGGGAGGATGAACCTGTCGTTGGACGAACGGCGCCTGTACCTGTGCACGCCGGACCGGCCCGACCTCGAGTCGTTCATCGCCCGCTGCGTGGCCGGCGGAGTCGACGTGGTGCAGCTGCGGGACAAGCACCTCGAGGCCCGCGACGTACTCCGACGCGCCGCCCTGGCCGGCCGGGTGTGCGCGGAGCTCGGCGTGCCCTTCATCCTCAACGACCGGCCCGACCTCGCCCTCGAGGTGGGCGCCGACGGCGTCCACGTCGGCCAGGACGACGCCCCCCCGGCACTGGCCCGCCGGATCCTCGGACCGGGCGCCATCGTCGGGCTCTCGACCCACAGCCCCGACGATCTGGCGGCGTCGCTCGACGAGCCCGTCGACTACGTCTCGGCCGGTCCTGTCACCGAGACGCCGACCAAGCCCGGTCGACCCGGTGTCGGGCTCGGCTACGTCCGCTACGCCGTCGAACACGCCGGGCGGCCGGTGTGGATCACCGGCGGGGCGGCGCCGTCGACCGTATCGGCCATGGTGGCCGCCGGAGCCCGCCACGTGGTGGCGGTCCGCTGGCTCACGCAGTCCGACAATCCCGAAGGAGCGGCCCGGTTGCTGCGACGGGCCCTCGACACGGCGATCGAGGAAGCCGACGGCGACGAGCCGGCCGACCCGTCGCCGGCCTGAGCGCCCACCGGCCGACCCGTCGCCGGCCTGAGCGCCCACGGCCGATCCACCCCGGCCAGGACCCGATCCACCCGCCGGCTTCCCGGCGCCCCCACGGCCGGCGCCAGAGCCGCGGGCCGGGCCCGGGTGACCCCCCTCAGGCTTCCTGGCGCTCCAACCAGCCGAGAACGATGGCGATGGCCCGGGGATCGTGGCGCAGCCGGTGCCCGGCCATGGGGATGACCCGGAGGGCCCCGTGGTGCTCGGCGGCATCGGCGAAGGCCCGGGCGTCGACCACCGGAACGGCGGCGTCGGCCGAGCCGTGGACGATGAGCAGAGGCCGCGGAGGGACGGCCCGCACCGCGTCGAGCGGGTCGATGGCCGCCAACTGGGATCCCCAGATCTCCAGGTCCGGCCCGTCGAGGTCAGCGTCGTCGACCCCGCCCACCGGCACCGGAGGGCCGCCGTCGGCGTCGCGCCCGGCAGCCCCGCCCGACGGGCGGCGGAGGGTGGCCCCCCGGGCCGGGACCATTCCGGTCTCCCGGACCGCCCGGACCATCGAGGCGGGATCGGCGATCGGCCCCGAGAGGTCGGACGGGGCGGCCACCAGCACCAGGCCGCCGATGATCGGATCGTCGGCCGCCACCCGAACGGCCAGAGCGCCGCCGATGCCGAAGCCGAGCAACCACACACTGGCGACCTCGGCCCGGAGCAGGGCCACGGCGGCCCGCAGGTCCTCGAGCCAGCCAGCCGGGCTGAAGGCCCCGGGGGAGCGCCCGACACCGCGGAAGCTGAACGACAGGGCGGCCCATCCGGTGTCCTGGGCGACCCGATCGGCCAGTTCCGGGAAGGTCTGGGCGGCCACGGCCGCCGCGCCCGGCCCTTCGGGGAAGCCGTGGGCGATGACGATCCCGTTGCGGGTGGCGTCCCGGGCCGCCGACGAGGGCGCCCGGGCCAGGTGCCACTCGAGGCGCTGGCCGCCCGACACCAGGGTGCGGACAGGCTTGGGAGGTGCCGAGGCGGGAACCGTCCCCGCTTCGCCCTCAGGGGGTCCGGTTGTCACCGGCGCAGTGCCGGCAAGGGTGGTAGCCCCGGTTGCGGGCCTCGGCCAGTATGTCCGGCCCGAACGAGGCGAACTGCTCCGAGGCCATCAGCTCGTCGATGGCGCAACCCCCGGCCGGGTGGTCCAGGTCGTGAACGACCATCCGGCGCTTGTCACCGAGCCACTGGAAGTGTTCAAAGCGGGTCGGGCGAGCCATACCGGCCCGCAGTGTACCGAGCGCGCCGGAGGGCGCCCCCGATCGGGACGCCCTCCGGTATCGACTTGGCTGAAAAAAGGCACTTCGCATCCGTGACTGCGCCGGACGGGACCACCTTCCGGCTGGGATTCGAAGCGGGTGTCTGGCTGGGATTGCGCCAGGTGGTCCAGCGAGCCGCCTTAGCGGCCAGCCACCTCCAGGGTCCCGCAACTATGACTACTCAGTTGGACCACCTCCTTTCTCTGGTGCCCCTATGAAAGCACACCAGGCGGCGCTTCGCGCACGCGTTTGGCGGTCTTCTGTCATTCGTCCAGCTCCCCCGGTACGGCCTCCGGCCCGATGGCTCCGATGGCGTCGAAGTAACCGAACTGGGCGTCGAGGACGGCCGCCACCTGATCCTCGGTGTAGCCGGCATCGTCGGCCCGGGCCCGGCCGAGGATGTGATCGGCCAGCTCCTCGGGGCCGACCACCACCGAGTCCTCCACGACCTCCGGGCGCGCCCCCGACATCCCCCGGGCCCGGAGGAAGTCGAGGCTCCACTCCAGGATCCGCCGGACGTCGCCGTAGCTGAGCTCGGCGCTGACCTCGAAGGGGAGATGGTTGGCCACCCATTCGGTGGCCTCGTCGAGGTCGAACACGGCCCGGGGCGGGGCGGCGTCGAGCCGGCGCGCCTCGCGGCCCACCAGGAAGGCGGCGATGAGAAACACGACAGCGAGACTCAAGACGGCGTAGAGCACGATCACGGCGACCGCCCATGCTACGGCCCGCCTCAGGGTGGTACGGGCAGGCCGCTCCGGGCCGGCTCAGCCGCCGGAGCGTTCGCCCTACAGCCCGATGCGTTGAGCCAGCAGCTCACGATGGTAGGTCGGGTCGCCCAGGTACAGCTCGGAGCTCTTGGCCCGCTTGAAATACAGATGGGCGGGGTGCTCCCAGGTGAACCCGATGCCCCCGTGGATCTGGATGTTCTCGGCGGCGGCATGGAAGTAGGCGTCCGAGCAGTAGGCCTTGGCCAGGCTGGCCACGACGGGCAGCTCGTCGGAGTCCTCGGCCGCGGCCCACCCGGCGTAGTAGGCCGCCGACTTGGCGCTCTCGACCTCGAGGAGCATGTCGGCGCACTTGTGCTTGATGGCCTGGAAGGAGCCGATCGGCCGGCCGAACTGGACGCGCACCTTGGCGTATTCGACGCTCATCTCGAGCACCTTCTGGGCCCCGCCGACCTGCTCGGCGGCCAGGGCCACGGCGGCCAGGTCGAGGGTCTTGGCCACAGCCGGCCAGGCGTTGCCCTCGGTGCCGATGAGTCGGGCCGGGGTGTCGGCGAACTCGAGCTTGGCCTGCTTGCGGGTCTGGTCCATGGTGGACAGGGCGGTGCGGGTCAGCCCGGGCGCGTCCCCGTCGACGGCGAACAGGCTGACACCCCCGGCCGTACGGGCCGTGACCAGGATCAGGTTGGCCACGTGGCCGTCGAGCACGAAGTTCTTCGAGCCGGTGAGGGTGAAACCGTCACCCGAGGCGGTGGCGGTCAGCGTCACCCCTGCCTCGTCCCATTTGCCGGCGTCCTCGGTCAGCGCCACGGTGGCGATGACCTCCCCGGAGGCCAGGCCGGGCAGATACTGCTTCTTGGCCGCCTCGTCGCCGGCGACCAGCAGGGCGTTGGCCGCCAGGGCCACCGTCGAGAAGTAGGGGGCGCACAGCAGGGCCCGGCCCATCTCCTCGAGGACGACGATCAGCTCGACGTAGGAGTAGCCCGACCCGCCGAACTCCTCGGGGATGGCGAGCCCCTGCAGGCCCAGCTGTTGGGCCATCTGGTTCCACACCGCCGGGTCGTAGCCCTCGGTGGTGTCCATCAGCCGGCGGACCTCGGTCTCCGGCGACTTGTCCTCGAGGAACCGGCGGACGGACTTGCGGAGCTCTTCCTGCTCCTCGCTGAACGCGAAATTCACGGTGAGTGCCCCCTGCGATCGGTGGTCGGCGTCGGATCACCGTTCTACTAGACCGGGCGGTCAAGATGCACGTGCAGCGGCCCCCGCCGGTTCGGGAGGCCGGTCGGGAGCAGGTCGGGGCGGCCGCCGGGATGCGATGATGGCCGCCATGGCCACGCCCCTCGAGCTGCACTGGTCCGACACCGACGTCGAAGTTCACAAGACGGTGGTGGGTCCCTGGGACAACAACGTGTTCGTGATCCGGTGCCGGGCCACCGGCGAGGCCCTCCTCATCGACGCCGCCAACGAGCACGAGCAGCTGCTCGAGCTGTGCCGTGACCTGGGCGTCCGCTCGGTCGTGGAGACCCACGGCCACGTCGACCACATCCAGGCCGTGCCCGCCCTGCGCGACGCCGGCTACCAGGTGGCCGTCACGGCGGCCGACGCCGGGATGCTCCCGTCCTACGACCTGCTGCTCGAGGACGATGCCGTGCTGAGCGTGGGCCGGCTGCGGATCCGCACCCTGACCACGCCGGGCCACACCCCCGGCTCGATCTGCTTCCAGGTGGAGGGCACCCCGCTGCTGTTCAGCGGGGATACGTTGTTCCCCGGCGGGCCCGGCAACACCGACAAGGCCTCCAACAGCTACGGCGACTTCCCGACCATCATCCGCTCCATCGAGGATCGGATCCTGTCCCGCTTCACCCCGGAGACCATCGTGCTGCCCGGCCACGGTGACGACACCACGGTCGGGCGGGAACGGCCCCACCTGCAGGAGTGGGTGGACCGGGGCTGGTAGGGCGCTGACGTGGAGGCCCTCGAGGCCATTTTCGCCCGTCGTTCGGTGGGCCGGCTGAGCGAGCCGGCCCCGTCGACCGAGCACCTCGACACCATCCTGCGGGCCGCCGCCACAGCCCCGGACCACCAGTCGTTGCGCCCGCTCCGCCTCATCGTGCTGGCCGGCCCGGCCAAAGACCGCTTCGGGGACGTCCTGGCCGGGGCCTACGAGGACCGGTGCGCCGCCGAGGGCACAGAGCCGGTCCCGGCCAAGCTGGCCAAGGAGCGCACCAAGCTCGGCCGGGCCCCTGTCGTCGTGGTGGTGGCGGCCACCGACACCACCGGCGGGAAGCTGCCCTTCGTGGAGCAGGTGTGCACGGCCGCCGCCGCCGCCGAGAACGCCCTCATCGCCGCCACCGCCCTCGGCTACGGGTCGATGTGGCGGACGGGGGAGCCGGCCTACGACGGCCGGGTCAAGGCGGCGCTCGGGCTGGGCGCCGCCGACGCGGTCGCCGGCTTCCTCTACCTCGGCACGGCCGACCCCGCGGCGCGCTCCGCCCCCCGCCGGCCCGACCTGACCGGCCTGGTCACCCACTGGTCGACCTGAACGGCGGGCCGCGACGCCGCTCAAGGCGCCGTCGGCGACGCCGAAGCATCAGGCATGGACGATCCGACGGCCTCGGCCACGACCTGGTGCCCGCTCGGCGACGGCCGGTTGGTCGTGAGCATGGCCAACGGTCGGCACGCCACCTGCGACGGTTGCCACGGCTTCGCGGTGACCATCTGGCTGCTCGAGGAACTGCTGGTGGACGGGGCCGGCGGCGCCATCTGGCGGGC
>Ga0075017_100001151_pt1 | contig 15957 bp, 12 predicted proteins | sample AleBraG_ABR_2012_FD_71475 | JGI IMG/M metagenome (GOLD analysis project Ga0075017, IMG submission 71475) | Freshwater sediment microbial communities in response to fracking from Pennsylvania, USA - Alex Branch Run_MetaG_ABR_2012 | ecosystem: Environmental > Aquatic > Freshwater > Creek >... | reverse complement strand
CCCCTCCGCCATCCACGAAGCCTCGTCCCAGTCCGCTGTTCGCACCAAGTTGCGAGAGCCACCCCCCGCCCCATACCCAATGCGCAAACAACGGATAAGTGCAGCCGGCCAGCAAAGCTGACGAAGCGCATGCGGCGCCGAGTCTCCAGCGGTCTGAGCCTGCGCTCAGCGGAATCACCGCCGCCAGTCCCAGGCAGAATATCTGCAACGGCACGATAAGGGACTCCGCAGAGAGGTCGAGCGGGAGCCCCCGCAAGAAGAAAGGCTCGGCGGCAATCCAGTTCCACGTCTTGCCGCCGATCGTGAGGAAATGAGCCGGCCGGCCGGCTGCTCCCTGCCATGAAAAACCAACCGCAACGTAGACGATGGCAGCGACTCCAAAGACGCAAAGAGAAGCCATCATCGCATGCGCGGCACTGCGCGACCGGCCAAGGCCGGAGTTCACCAGCGCCAGACCTACGATGGCAAGGGGTACGAGAAGGATCAAAATGAAGCAGAGCATCGCCGAACTTTGCGAGAGGGAAGGAACTGGCAAACCCGTCAACCTCTTTCCACATCGAGAACTCGATGAGACCGAACCGCCAGAACAAGTCCTAAAATCTGCACCGCGATTCCGGCGAGCACGAACGCCGCGCGCGCTGCTTCTGAAGGTAATAAAAGGAGCGCCGCGGCGACGATTCCCCAACCCGAGATCAGTAGAAGAAAACCCGCCAGCTTCATTTCGCCCCGCAAGAAAATCGTCCCAGTTCAGGTCCGCGCGCAGGTCAACCGATGCGACCGCACGGACACACGTACCTCTCAGGATCGACTGAGATCAGCGAGTAGGCTAAAGTCCGGCTGCGAACCCGTCCAATCAAATTTTTTGATGACCTCTAGAAATCGGAGCGCGTAGCCGGCCGTCTAATTCCTGTTAGGATGACCGAACAAATCCACATGAAAAGCCTTCTGGATCAAATCGTCGCTCACCGTGCAGGTGCTCTCTTCGTTCTTTTGGTGGCAGCCTTTCTCGAAGCCTACGGGGACTCCTGCTTTCAGTCAGGTCTCTACCGGTCGTCGGGAGCCAGCCGTGCGATCGCTTTTCTGGGCGGCGCCGCTTCGCTCGCGGCTTATGGCTTGGTGGTCAACCTCCCGCGCTGGGAGTTCGGCAAGTTGCTGGGGGTGTACGTCGTACTGTTCTTCCTGTTGGCGCAAGCCGTCGCCTGGTTCAAGTTCGGTCAGGCGCCTACCGTCCCGATCATTGCGGGCGGCTTGCTGATCACGGCGGGCGGCCTGATCATCTCAATTTTCGGCAGCTAGTTCCTACCCGGTCAAGCAGCCACTTCATTGCACGGGATTGCCGTCCGCGTCAATCTTGTGGACTTCGCCCAGGTTCAATTCCCGAATGCCGGATTCGACCTTAGCCATGTCTCCCACCACCACCCACACCAGATGGTCCGGCAATATGTATTTCTTCGCGATCTCGTTGGCGCTGTCCGGCGTCAGGGCCATCGCTTTTTGGGTGAAAGTGTTGTAGTAGTCCTCTGGCAGGCCGTACTGCAAAATATTGCCGTAGGCGCCGCTCAATTGTTGGACCGTCTCAAAGCTGCCAGGCAGTCCGAGCGTGGCATTGCTCTGCTCATCCGTGACTTCTTCTGCGGTGATCGGCTTTCCGCCCACGATGCCGCTATATTCCTTGACCAGTTCGACCATGGATTCTTTAGTCTTGTCAGTCTGCACCGCAGAGATGCTGATGTAAGGGCGCTGGCCGCGCGCAGCCGGCATCATGCTGAACACGCCATACGACCAGTGCTTATCTTCGCGCAGGTTCATATTGATGCGCGAACTGAACTTTCCGCCGAAGACGTCATTCACCAGTTGTAGATCGACGGCATCGGGGTCATTGCGCGGTGGCGCCAGCTGCGCGCCAAAGATCACGCTTTGCCCGGACCCCGGCCGGTCGATCAGATAGACCACATCCTTCTCCGGTTGACCCACCTTCGGCGCTGTTTTCTGCGGAACATCGCCCGGCTTCCAAGAAGCCAGGAGTTTTTCCAGCTTGGGCTTGACCTCCTCCAGTGATGTGTCGCCAACCACCAGCAGCGTGGCGTTGTTGGGCTTGAACCATGTGTCGTGGAATTTGGCGAGGTCGTCGCGGGTCATTTTGCTCACGCTGGCCTCGGTGCCTGTGCCAGTGAACGGCACCGCGTACGGATGTCCTTTGCCATAGAGCAGCGTCGGAACCACGCGCAATGCCATGGGCTGCGGCGTCACCTTCTCGCGCTTGATGCCGGCCAGGCGCTCCTTTTGTAGGCGCGTGAACTCTTTCTCCGGAAACGCCGGATGCAGGATCAGGTCCGCGTAAATGTCGAGCGACCGGTCCATGGTGCTTTTGAGCGTGTTGATGCTGACCAAAGACCAGTCAAGATTGGCGCTGGCATTGAAGTTGGCGCTGAGCGATTCCAGTTCCTCGCCAATCTTCAGCGAATCGCGAGTCGGCGTGCCTTCTTCCAACATGCGCTGCGAAAAGCTGGCCGTGCCGGGAGCGGTGGCCGGATCGGCAGAGTACCCGCTATCCACCATCAGCGTGAAGTTGACGACCGGAGCGGTGTGGCGTTCCGCGAGCACGATCTTCAGGCCGTTGGCCAGCGTGGCTTTCTGCAAGGGAGGGAGATTGAGCGACATCGGGCCGCCCGGAGCAGGCTCCTTCGACCGGTCAGCCTTGGCCTCCGTCTTGAAATCGGTGGGATACGGCTGCACCTCCAGGACGTAGTCGCCGTCACTGAGCCAGTCAACGGCAGCCTTCTTCACCGTCGCGGGTGTAGCAGCCTTGACCCACTTCAGGTAGTCCTTGTAGCAATCGGGATTGCCCCGGTACGTCTGGCAGCGCGCCAGCAGGTCGCTCTTGCCGCCGAATCCGCCGATCCGTTCCACGATGCGCGCGTAGTTCCCGAGAATCTGAGTCTTGGCCAACTGCAATTCAGCTTCAGTGGGACCGTTCTTCAGGAAATTCTGCAACTCCTCATCCGCCGCCTTTTCCACTTTCTTCAAGTCTCCGCCGGGATTGGCGGTGAGCGTGAAATCGAATTGCCCGCCGATTTCATTCGTGTCATTCGCTGCTGTCGCGGTGGTTGCAATCTGATCTTTGTAGACCAGGCGCTTGTAAAGCCGCGACGTCTTGCCGCGCCCCAGTAGCTGCGCCGCCAGGTCCAACTGCGCTTCCTCGGGCGAGCCAAATTCAGGCACGTTCCATACGCGATAGAGGCGCGCCTGTGGCACGCGGTCCTGCACCCAGCCGCGATGTGTGTCGCTACGTTTCGCCACCCACACTTCGTGCTTGGCGATGGGCGGGCCCGCGGGAATCTCGCCATAATACTTTTCCGCTTTTTCACGCGCCACTTCCGGCGTAATGTCGCCAGCAATCACCACCGTGACGTTGTTCGGACCGTAGTACGTCTTGAACCACTCCTGCACGTCACTCATTGAAGCAGCGTCCAGGTCTTTCATGGAACCGATCACCGTCCATGAATAGGGATGGCCCGCCGGGTAAGTGTTCTCGACAATCAGCTCTTCCGTAACGCCGTAGGGTTGATTGTCCCCCTGGCGCTTTTCGTTTTGCACCACGCCCCGCTGCAGGTCGAGTTTCTTCTGATCGAGCACGCCCAGCAAATGCCCCATGCGGTCGCTTTCGGCGAAGAGCACGTAGTCGAGCATGGACGTAGGAACGTTTTCGAAATAATTTGTGCGGTCGTTGTTCGTGGTGCCGTTCAAGTTCGTGGCCCCGATCTTTTCCATCGCGTTGATGTAGGTGTGATTGAAGTCATCGCTGCCGCTGAACATCAAGTGCTCGAACAGGTGGGCAAAGCCGGTCTTGCCCGCCTTCTCATTCTTCGAGCCCACGTGATACCAGGTGTTCACGGCCACGATCGGGGCCTTGTGGTCCTCATGCACCAGCACGGTCAGACCGTTGCTCAGGACAAACTTGGTGTAGCGAATGTCCGGAATGGGGATGTCAACGCCCACCGCTGCAGTCGGTGCTTTGTGGGCAGGGGCTGGGGCCGACTGTGCTACCCCGGAAATCTGGATGAGGACCAGAAGCACCGCGACCGCGAACAGATTTATGACACTCGACGTCAACTTATTTCTCAAGATGGCTCCACTTATTCCAAAGCAGCGTTTGAGACAACACTTTAACCAACGAAGTATACTCGTCGTCAACCCGCCGCAGGTTCGGACGCGTCTAATAACCGGCGCCGCTCCCGCGGGATTTTCGGCGAGTCAAACTCCGCGCGGGACCTTATTCTATGAACCGACGTGAAGCACTACGTCTGCTGGCGGCGGGCACGGCACTCCAATTGGCTCCAGTCCATCTGTTCGCAGCGCTGCGCGAAGCGCGAGCTCAACTTGGAACTCCGTCCGCGCCCCGTACGTTGAACCCCCACCAGCACGCCACTGTAAAGTCTATGACGGAGCTCATTCTGCCCAGGACCGAGACTCCGGGAGCTGCCGACGTCGGTGCCAGTGACTTCATCGATCTGATGTTGACGGAGTGGTATGACGAGCCGGATCGAGCCCGTCTTCTCGACGGCCTTGCCGATGTGGACAAACGCACGTATGCCTTGTTCGGCAAGAATTTTGTCGAGTGCTCACCAGATCAGCAGGCGGACACGCTGACCGCCTTGGGCGTGAAGATGGTTGAGGAAGCGGATCGAGTGAGGGATCAAGGCCGCCGCCGCTCTCGCGGATCAGGGCCGGACGAGAGCTTCTACTCCATGCTGCGACACCTGACTTTGACCGCTTACTACACGTCCGAGGCCGGCGCCACCGCGGAACTCAATTTCGAGGTGATCCCTGACCGCTACGACGGGTGCGCCGAAGTGACTGGTAAAGGGGGACAAGAGAGCCAGTGAAAGAGGAAACCACCTACGACGCGATCGTGGTCGGTTCCGGCATCACCGGAGGCTGGGCCGCGAAGGAGTTGACGGAGAAGGGACTGAAAACGCTTGTGCTCGAGGCCGGCCGTCCCATTGTGCCCGAGGAAGACTACGTGGAGCACGTTCCGCCGTGGGAGACGAGATTCCGGGGAATGCGGGACCGCAAACGGCAACGCGAAGATCAACCGATTCAGAGCCTGAACTACGCGTGCGACGAATGGTCGGCGAAGTTTTTCGTAAGCGACACGGAGAATCCCTACACCACCGAACCGGGCAAGCCGTTCCGCTGGATCCGAGGACGCCAGGTCGGCGGGCGCTCCATCACCTGGGGCCGCCAGAGTTACCGTTGGAGCGATCTGGATTTCGAAGCGAATCTTCGCGATGGCATCGCGATCGACTGGCCGATTCGTTACGCCGATCTTGCCCCGTGGTACGACCACGTCGAGGAATTCGCGGGAATTACCGGCGAGGCGCTGGGGCTTCCGCAACTGCCAGACAGCAAGTTCCTGCCACCCATGGCGTTGAACTGCGCGGAAGTCGTCGTCCGTGACGCGATTGCGAAGCACTTCGGTGGGGAGCGCGTACTGACCATCGGGCGCGCGGCCGTTCTTACCCAGGACCATCGCGGCCGGATGGCCTGCCACTACTGCGGCCCCTGCGAGCGAGGATGCATCACGCGGTCGTACTTCAGCAGCTTGAACGCGACCCTGCCCGCGGCGGAAAAGACGGGACGGATGACGCTTCGTCCCAACAGCGTGGTGCATAGCGTGAGTTTCGACGCCCGCACCCGAAGAGCGAGCGGAGTGCGCGTGATTGACGCAAAGTCGCGAGCTGCGCAGGAATTCCGCGCCAAAGTGATTTTCCTGTGCGCCTCCACGCTGGAATCCGTGCGCATCCTGTTCAACTCTTCCACTCCAGAGTTTGCCAACGGGCTGGCGAATTCAAGCGGAGAGCTAGGTCACAACCTGATGGACCATATCAGCGCCGCAGGAGCATCTGCGACCATCCCCGGCCATGAAGATCGTATGGTTGTCGGAAGACGACCGAACGGCATTTATGTTCCACGATTTCGAAACGTCAAAACCAAGCAATCCGGTTTCGTTCGAGGCTATGGTTTCCAGGGTGGCGGTCACCGCGAAGGATGGGAGCGAGGAATCGCACAAACCGGATTCGGCGCCGACTTCAAGAAGTCGCTGAGTACGCCGGGGCCGTGGCGGTTCACCTTTGGTGGGTTCGGCGAGTGCCTTCCGAACCACAATAACTACGTGGAGCTCGATAAGGAAAAAGTCGACGCCTGGGGAATTCCCGTGCTGAAAATCCATTGTGCCTGGGGCGAGAACGAACTCGCGTTACGAAAAGACATGATGATTAGCGCGGCCGAGATGTTGGCTGCCGCGGGAGCGCGTAACATAGAACCCTTCACCGCCGACGATCCCCCGGGATTTGCCATTCATGAAATGGGAACGGCTCGCATGGGCCGCGACCCGAAAACTTCCGTCCTCAATTCCTTCAACCAGGCGCATGACGTCAAGAATCTGTTCGTGGCCGATGGAGCAGCCATGGTTTCTTCGGCGTGCGTCAATCCGTCGCTGACTTATATGGCGCTGACCGCGCGGGCATGCGATTATGCCGTGCAGCAGATGAAGAAGGGCGAGCTGTAATGCTAAATCTGGTAGTCGACGTCTTCCATGATTCTCTGCAGTGACGCCGCCAGCGGTTCGCTCGGCGCTCCTGAACCTTCGAGCTGCTGCACGCGCTCGCGCAACTTGCTCACTTCCGTCGCCACCGCCGCCAGCGCCTCCGAGAGCGGGTCGTTGATCTGTTTGGGATCGGTGATCACCACGCGCTTGCCTTCGCGGAAGATGATGTGTCCAGGCACACCGACGACGGTGGAATGCTCCGGCACATTGCGCAGCACCACCGAACCCGCGCCAATGCGGCTGTTCTTGCCTACAATAATGTTGCCGAGAATTTTTGCGCCACCGCCAACCACCACATTATCTTCGAGCGTAGGATGCCGCTTGCCGTGCTCCTTGCCTGTGCCTCCCAAAGTCACACCCTGGTAAAGAGTGACGTCATCGCCCACGAGCGCCGTCTCGCCGATCACCACGCCCATTCCATGGTCAATGAACAACCGTCGTCCGATCTTCGCCCCGGGGTGAATCTCAATTCCGGTCAGCCAGCGCGCAACTTGCGACAACCATCGTCCCAGCAAAAAGAACCGATGATTCCACAGCCAGTGATTGACGCGGTAGAACCACATCGCATGCAGTCCGGAGTAGCACAGCAACACTTCGAGGCGTGACTTGGCCGCAGGATCGCGTTCCATCACCGTGCTCACATCTTCGCGAATTGAGGAAAACAGGTGCGGCATGGTTTGAGAATGAATGACGCTGATCTTGGTCAGGCCGGCAGGGCCGCTGTCGGAGTCTGCAACGCCTTGTCCCGCAACTCCTGAAACAGAATACTGCTCAGGTAACGTTCTCCAAACGACGGCAAGATCACGACGATCAGCTTACCGGCACTCTCCGCGCGCTGCGCCACTTTCAAAGCCGCGACCACCGCGGCCCCAGACGAGATTCCCACCAGCAACCCCTCTTCCAGTGGAAGCCGGCGCGCCATGGCAATGGCGTCGTCATTCGTCACCGTGATGACTTCGTCGATGTAGTCGGTGCGCAGAATGCTGGGAACGAATCCGGCGCCAATGCCCTGGATCTTGTGCGGGGAAGGTTTGCCTCCCGAAAGCACCGGACTGTCCGCCGGCTCGACGGCCACGGCCTTGAACGAAGGCTTCTTGGGCTTGATGTACTGGCAGATACCCGTGATCGTCCCGCCCGTGCCCACACCCGAGATCAGAATGTCGGCGCGCCCATCGGTATCGTCCCATATCTCGGGCCCGGTGGTTTCGAAGTGAATCTTGGGATTCGCCGGATTATCGAACTGCTGCAGCATGTAACCGTCCGGAGTGTTAGCCAAAATCTCTTTTGCTTTGAGAATAGCGCCCGTCATCCCCCGCGGACCAGGAGTGAGCACGATCTCCGCGCCAAAGGCGAGCAGCAGCACACGCCGCTCCAGGCTCATAGTGTCGGGCATGGTGAGAATAAGCTTGTAGCCCTTGACGGCGGCGACGAACGCGAGCCCGATCCCAGTGTTGCCGCTGGTCGGCTCAATGAGCACTGTCTTTCCGGGCTGGATTTTCCCCTCACGCTCGGCCTCCACAATCATGCTCACGCCGATGCGATCTTTCACGCTGGCCACAGGATTCTGGCTCTCCAGCTTGGCCACAACTTCGGCGACGCAGCCTGCCGTCACCTTGTTCAGCCGCACCAGCGGCGTGCGCCCGATCAACTCCGTTACATCCTTGGCGATTTTCATCATCATTCCTCCAGCGTGAGCACGCGCGTTCCAATCAGTGCGACAAACACATACCAAGCTAATGGACTATACGACCGCAAACAAGCTCTAACCAGCGGTGAGCCTCACCTGGCGCAAGCGTCCAAATAGCACATTACCATTATTGAACGCCGCTGCGGTCGCGAACCATACTTTGTTCTGCCGATCCCAGAACTTGTGCTCCACCGGCACGCTCGACGTTGAGACGAACGAGGTTGAGACGAGCGGAGCTGAAACGAACGGAGAAGCGGGCTCAGCCGAGAGTAAGGGCGCGTCTGGAGCGGGCCCTTGCGCAAGCAAAGAAGGACAAACGACGCAGCTCGCCGCCAGTGCGACGACGCTGCACATTAGAAACTTTGAGAATTTGCTGGAAGCCATAAGTGCCCGCCGGCGTCGGCGCGGCACTTAAGAAGGGGCAATCGGGCGGCCACGTACCCAACATTAGAGGGGTGGCAAGCTGTTCAGAATCAGCCTTCTTCGCTGGTAACTTACGCGAAAATCCAAAGTAACTGTGCACTCTTTTGCAGGTCTGCATTCACGAATTTACCCCCACTGTGCACGCGCGCTGGGCCATCTTGAATGGGTGGGTTCGCAGCGGGTGCAGACCGGCGCCCTAAGAGCCGCAAGAGGAGCGGCTTTTGCGGAATTTATTTCCTATAAACAACGCCGCCCTTCATGACGAAGCCAACGTTCTGCAGAACTCCAATATCCTGCAGAGGATCGCCCTGCACCGCGATCATATCCGCAAAATAGCCAGGCTCCAGCGCCCCGATCTGCCCTTCCCACCCGAGCAACTTCGCACCATTGATCAAGTCCGCCTGCAAAACCGCCAGCGGAGACATGCCGTACTTCACCATCAGTACGAATTCGCGAGCTTGCGTGCCATGAGGAAACGGTCCCACATCCGACCCGACCGCCATCGGCACTCCCGCCGCGATCTGTTTCTTGAATTCCGGCAGCTTCGAGTCGAGGATCTCGCGGGTCAGGCCGGCTAGATGCGGCCTGGCCGCGTCTGCTGCGAAGTACTCGAGGATCGTAAATGTCGGCACGGCGAAAATCTGCTTCTCTTTCATCAGCCTCACAGTCTCGTCGCTGAGCTGATCGGCGTGGTCAATGGATGCTACTCCTGCCTGCGCCGCAAACAACGCTCCCGGCTCACCGGTGGCATGCACGGCAACGCGTTTTCCCACGCGCGCCGCTTCCTTCACCGCGGCTTCCAACTGCACTTCGCTGTACTCGTAGGGCGTTGTGAGCCGCCCGCCGTGAATCACGTCATCCCCAGTCTCATAAATCTTGATGAAGTCCGCGCCTTCCTTGAACTGCTGGCGCATCGCCGCGACCAGTTCGTCGGCGTTGTTGGCGTAGGTAGCATTGGGAAGAACGTGTTGCTCGGGGTTATAGCCAATCGCATCCTCGTGCCCGCCGAGAATGTTGATCGCGTTCCCGCTGATGCGCAGCCGCGGCCCCGGAATCTTCCCCTCATCAATCGCATTCCGCAACGCGGTGTCGGCCGACCCGGCGCCTTCGGTTCCCATGTCGCGCTCTGCGGTGAAGCCTGCCATCAGATCATCGCGCGCCGCCAGAGTCGCGGTGATCGTGCGCTGCGCCACCGACTCCTGCACGGTTTGCAGATCCTCCGCGCCGGGATGAAGAAAAAGATGAATGTGGGCATCAACCAGCCCAGGCAGCAGCGTCCGATCACCCAAGTCGATTATTTCCGATCCCGCTGGATGTTTCACCGAGGTCCCAACCTCGACGACGCGTTCGCCCTGCACGAGCACCTCGCCCGGCTTGACCATGCGTCCGTTCTTGATATCCAGCAGGCGTGCCGCGTGCAGCACAATCGGGTGCGCTGGCGCAGGCTGAGTCTGTCCCCCGGCAGCGACCACCAATCCGAGCGATAACAGAAGCGAAACCAATGCGAAGGGAAGGATTCGTATAGTCATATCGCCCGCGATGGTACCACCACGAATTGACTGATGCCAGAGGCCTCTCAGCCTGCTCTGTGATTCAAATCACAAAAGGCGGTACGACAGGTCACACCACAGTCCCATCCGGACAGGCGAAACTCGATCATCCTATGAACGACTTCGGGGTCCTGACAAATCGTAAGCGTGCCCTGATCGCCCTCGTTCATTCCGTCGTCTTTCTCGGGATTGCATTACACGGTTTCGCATCGCCGAAAGCGGGCATTGTGTCCGCGGGCTCCGGCAAAGTGCCCGACTTCATTCTCATCGGCATCTACCTCACGGTCGCGTCGATTCTCACCTGGCTGGTGAGCATTTCGCGTTGTGCCAAAGAGCGGGCATATTTTGCTCTCTGCGCCAGCAGCGCGACCTTCGGCCTGCTTCGCACTATTTTCGGAGACGCTGCCCTCCCCCCCGCTCAGTATCTGCGCGTAATCATGCTGACTTCCGCCGTCCTCGTAGGTGCCTGGATTCTTCGTTCCTTCTCCCGTCCTGTGCCTGAAGACGCGCTGCCCGACTGAGTTTCTCCCCCAAAAAATAAGAAAGCCGCCCGGGATTGTTCCCGGGCGGCGATGTTTTGGAGGTCGGGCGAGGCCTGCCTCAACGATATCCTAGGACAGGAAGAATTCTTTGGTCAGAGCGGCCCAGTCTTGGTCGGGCATGTGCGCGGTAAGATCATCGACCGCTACTCCGCCGTCCTGCGCCAGTGCCGTGCTCATCGCGATTGGCATTCTTTTGCGCAGCCGCAGGGCAGAGTCTTCCGTCCACATCCGTGCCAGCGTGCCGCCCAACAGGTTGCGGAAGTTGATCTTCGAATCGGGAGCCTGCACGGTCAGCAGCCAGCCTTCGCCGTAGGGATCGTTCCGCGCTAGTTCCGGATCCTTCATCACGGCCTCGTTGATGTCGGTCACCGTGCCTTCGATCGGCGAAACCATGTCTACCGACTTGCCATCGCGGAAGATCGTCCAAATCTTCTGTCCCTGGCGGACCCAGCGTCCCCGCTGCGGAAGTGCGATGCTCTCGATCTTCCCGATGAGTTTCGACGCGAAGTCGTCCATCCCGACGCGCACGCGGTCGGGGCTCTCACTCAGTGCCCAAGTGTGACCGGCGTGATAGCGCACATTCTCCGGAACCTGGAAGCCGGCGACCATTGCCGGAAGCATTCTCGGCGCCGCGTCGCGAGCGGCTGCTTGCAGAACCGGCTGCTTGGCCACTTGTTTCTGTCCCCGCACATAATCAATCAGTAGAAAGATTGCGAATGTAAGAAGTACCAGGATGACTGTCATAACCCACCTCGCCCGGAGTGCCCTCTTACTTTCTGGGTCACTCGCACCTTTCCTAAAGGCAATCGCCAGGCCAAACGCGAAGGCGCTGCAGAGATGGCCGCGCCAAGTCTGCATCCCTCCCACTATGAAGGAGATAGCGATAGCGGTTCTGCGACATGGCCAAATGTGCGCAAAAACTCAGCACTGCTTCTCGATGAAGATCACAACAAGAAATGAGGCGGGTGGAGTGTGAGTCGCCACTCGGCTGATGGGAAGCAGCGTGCTATCAGCAACTTAACCCGATTCAAGCCGATGATGCGATCTGCAACACCGCAGTGATGCGAAAAACAACGGGAACGGAGCTATCCGCCTCGCGCAGGACCCTATTGACCAGGGTCACGCGCAAAAGTGATACAGGTCACGGCTGAAAACTTCCTAATCGTTGAAACTCTTAACTGTCTGAAGCTGCTGAATTTCGCGACAGCCTCCGATCTGATGAGGTAAGCAGCTTGTCCTCGGTCCGATTGTCAGTCCGGGTAACGCCTGTTCCGGTTACGCCGGTAATCGTCCCCGCTTTCCTCTTTAGCTTGGGCCGTCGGTCGAAAGGAATTTCCGCGCAGCGCTGTCTGCTCGACGGCTACGCCCGGATAAATACTTCATGAGCAAAGCAATCTTATATGATTCCACCCTCTGCATCGGCTGCAAGCAATGTGAAGCCGCGTGCGCCCGGCAGAACAATTTGCGGTATGACGACGGCGTGGCGTCCGAGTCGGTGCAATCGGAACACAAGTACACAGTCGTCATGACCAAGGGCGACAAATTCATGCGCCGCCTCTGCATGCACTGTGAACATCCGGCGTGTGCTTCCGTTTGTCCTGTTGGGGCCTTTCACAAGACCAAAGAGGGACCCGTCGTATACGACGTCTGGAAGTGTATCGGGTGTCGTTACTGCATGGCGACCTGTGTTTTCAGCCAGCCCAAGTACGAATGGGGCTCGCTGAATCCACGGGTGCGCAAATGCATTATGTGTCCGGAACGTGTCGTGGCCGGCAAACCGACGGCGTGCGCCGAGATCTGTCCCACCGGCGCCACCAAGTTCGGCGACCGCGACGACCTCATTAAAGAGGCGCAAGACCGGATCCGGCAGAATCCATCCACCTACCTCGACCGCATTTACGGACTCCACGAAGTTGGCGGAACCTGCGTCCTAATTCTCTCCGGCATGAACGTGGAGGAGTTTGGCTACCCCGCATCGGCAAAGATCGGCGACACTCCCATGCCGGAGTACACCGGGAGAGTGATGGAGCGCGTGCCAGACTTCATTCCGGTGTGGTCGCTGGTGCTGGGCGGTATTTATTGGATCTCCCATCGTCGCGCAGAGGTAGCGGCAGCGGAGGCGGAAGAAAGGAAGAACGGGGGCGCGCGATGAAATTCAAGTTCACTTTTTGGAAGACGGTATTCCTCGTGATCATGGCCCTCGGCCTGTATTCCGCCTATGTTCGCTACGCCCATGGCCTGGGCGCAGCCACCAACATGAGCGACCAGTTTCCCTGGGGGTTCTGGATCGGCTTCGACTGCTTGTGCGGCGTCATGCTGGCTGCTGGCGGCTTCTGCATGGTCGGCGCGGTCTACTTATTCAATGTGGAAAGCCTGCACAGCGTCGTACGCCCAGCGGTTTTGACGGCGTTCCTGGGCTATCTGCTGTTTATTGTCGGACTGCTCTTCGATCTTGGCCGTCCCTGGTTTATCTGGCACCAGCTCATTTACATGAACCCGCATTCGGTCATGTTCGAGGTGGGCATGTGCGTGATGACCTATACCACGGTGCTCTTCTTTGAATTCCTCCCGAACGTATTCGAGCGCTTCAACCTCAAGACGCCGATCAAATGGATTCACAAAATCTATCCGGTATTGATCGTCGCGGGTATCCTGCTTTCCACCCTGCACCAGAGTTCGCTCGGATCGCTGTATCTGATCATGCCCAGCAAGCTCCATCCGTTCTGGTACTCGCCCGCTCTGCCCTTCTTCTTCTTCGCCTCGGCGGTGGCAGTTGGGTTGGCGATGACGATCTTCGAGTCCACGCAAAGCGCGAAGGCCCTCGGGCGTCATCTGGAACTCTCGGTTCTGGTCCGCTTGGGCGGAGCCTTGCTGGTCGCTCTCTGGGTCAACGCGCTGCTTCGCTTCGAAGACTTCTTTCGTCGGGACATGCTTCGTCAAATCGTGAAACCCAGCTACGAAGCGTACTTCCTTTGGCTCGAACTGGCGCTGTCCTTCGTGATCCCTATCACCCTGCTCAGCTTCAGGAGAGTCAGGCTCTCGCCAGGAGGCCTATATCTAGCGTCGGTCATCAGTTTGTTCGGCTTCATCACTAATCGTCTCAATGTCAGCCTGATCGGCTTTGAGACGTTTGTCGGACACCATTACGTGCCGAAGTGGACGGAGTTTTCCGTGACTCTGATGATCATCGCCACTGGTTTTGCCCTCTTCGGAGTCGCCGTGAAGTACCTCCCAATCTTCCCCAGGGAAGAACTGGTGGACGAAGGATTCACCCTGTCCAAGGTCATGGCGCCAAACGTCTCACCGGTATTGGAGCATGCAGGAGACTGACCCAACTCGCAGTCGGTGGTTGCGTCTGACATTTACGCTCAGCGCCAAGCTCAACATACTCTTGCTCGGCGCCATGGTTGTGATCTTCGCGCTGCTCGGATACCTCAACGTCCGCCTGCACCGCCAGCATCTGGAGCAGACCACCCTGCTGAGTGCGGAGCGGGTCAGCGATGTCATCAAGCACAGCACTACCGACTACATGCTGCGCAACGACCGCGAGGGCCTGTATCACTCCATCCAGACCATGGCAGACGAACCCGGCATGGCCAAGATCCGCATCTTTGATCAGGAAGGAAGGATCACCTACACCACCGATCCCGCCGAACTCAATCATGTAGTGGACAAGGGAGCCGAGGCCTGCTATGCCTGCCACGCCCAGTCGCAGCCACTGGCGCGATTGAACCGTCCTGACCGCTTTCGCATTTACCGCAACGGTGGCGGGACGCGAGTTCTCGGTATCATCACTCCCATCGAGAACCAGCCCGCCTGCTCCAACGCTGCCTGCCACGCTCATCCCGCCGAACAGCAAATCCTCGGCGTGCTCGACACGGATCTTTCCCTGGCCAAGGCCGACGTGCAACTCGCCGAGAGCAGCCGCCGCATGATCATCTACACGGCCTGCGCCCTGCTGCTAATTGCCGCAATGAGCTGGTTCTTTGTCTGGCAAGTCGTTGGCCGGCCGGTAAAAGCGCTCGAACGCGGCACCGATCGCCTCGCCGCGGGCGACCTGGGCTACCAGATCGACGTGAAGTCGAACGATGAGATTGGCGAACTGGCCAACTCTTTCAACAGCATGAGCCGCGAGTTGCAAACCGAGCGCATCCAGAATCTTGCCTGGACCCACACTCTCGAAGAACGCGTCGAGCAGAAGACTCGAGAACTCAGGCGCGCCCACGAGCATGCCCTGCACACCGAAAAGATGGCCTCAATCGGCAAGATGGCAGCGGTGCTCGCTCACGAAATCAACAACCCGCTCTCCGGCATCCTGACCTACGCCAAGCTGTTGCGAAAGTGGATCGATCGCGAGGAATGCGATCGCCAGAAGGCGACGGCCAGCGGTGTCCGCCGCTATCAGGAGATCTGCGACTCCCTCGATCTGATCGCCAGTGAGAGCCGTCGCTGCGGCGATCTGGTGAAGAACCTCCTCACCTTCTCCCGCACCACCCCCATGAACCTGCAGGCCACTAACCTTAATCAGGTGATCGACCGTTCGCTGCGCCTGGTGCAACACCAGTTGGATCTCGCAAGCATTCAAGTGCAGCTGCAGCTTGATCCCAATTTGCCCCAGGTTCTCTGCGACGCCGCCCAGATCGAGCAGGTGCTCCTCGCGCTGGTTATGAATGCCCTCGACGCGTTGCCCCAAGGCGGAAATCTATGGCTCACAACCAGCTTGAGCCGTGAACACAACCATGTGTGCGTCGTGGTGCGCGACGACGGTGCCGGCATTTCCCCTGAAATTCTGCCGCATCTGTTTGAGCCTTTCCTCACGACTAAGGAGGCGGGACGCGGGGTCGGGCTTGGCCTCGCCATCAGCCACAGCATTCTGGAACGCCACAGCGGAAACATCGAAGTGCAGTCCGAAGTTGGCCGCGGGACGATCTTCACCGTAACCCTTCCCTGGGACTCCGACGAAGCCGCAGATCAAGCGCCCGCGCATGCGGATCCCAAAAAGGCTGCGTCGCCAGCAAAAGAAATTGCCGCTGTTGTCAGCGAGAGGTGATCAACGTGGAAACACAAGGCAAGCTACTGATCGTCGACGACGAACTCAGCGTCCGGGATTCTCTCGGAAAATGGTTTCGCGAAGAAGGCTACGAA
>Ga0075017_100001150_pt1 | contig 15957 bp, 12 predicted proteins | sample AleBraG_ABR_2012_FD_71475 | JGI IMG/M metagenome (GOLD analysis project Ga0075017, IMG submission 71475) | Freshwater sediment microbial communities in response to fracking from Pennsylvania, USA - Alex Branch Run_MetaG_ABR_2012 | ecosystem: Environmental > Aquatic > Freshwater > Creek >... | reverse complement strand
GGCTACCGCGACCTGGTCGCCGCGGGTGCGGCGATGGGGCCGACGACCCGACCGGCGCAACCGGAGGCCGACGACCTCTACCTCCTGGTGTTCACGTCGGGCTCGACCGGGACGCCCAAGGCGGTGCGGATGTCCCAGGGCCGCGCCGCCCGGGCCGCGCTGCGCATGCCCTTCCGGCCGGACGACGTCCTCTACTCGGCCATGCCGCTCTTCCACGGCAACGCGCTGTCGTCGTCCCTCTTTCCGTGGATGGCCAGCGGGGCCACGCTCGTGCTGCGCCGCCGGTTCTCGGCGTCGGGGTTCCTCCCCGACGTGCGGGAGCACGGCGCCACCTTCATGAACACGGTCGGTCGGGCCGTGGCCCACATCCTGGCCACGGAGCCGACCGATCACGACCGGGACCACCGACTCGCCTACGTCCTGGGGCCCGAGACCGCGGCCACCGACAAGGCCGAGTTCACCCGACGGTTCGGCGTCCCGGTGTTTGAGGGCTACGGATCGAGCGAGGGGGCGATCGTCCTCCATCCGGTCGGCGACGGGCGGCCGGGTGCCCTCGGCCGCCTGCCCAAGGGCGCCGAGGCCAAGGTCGTCGACCCGGCCACCGGGGTGGAGCGCGCCGTCGGCGTCTTCGACGTCCACGGGCGGCTCACCAATCCCGAGGAGGCCATCGGAGAGCTCATCGGACGGTCACCCCACTCGGCGTTCGAGGGCTACTACAAGAATCCGGAGGCCGAAGCCGAGCGGCTCCGTGACGGGTGGTACTGGTCGGGCGATCTTGCCTACCGCGACGCCGACGACATCTTCTACTTCGCCGGGCGCTCGGGTGACTGGCTCCGGGTCGACAGCGAGAACTTCACGGCGGCCCCCATCGAACGGATCCTGAGCCGCTATCCCGGCCAGCGGGGCGTCGCCGTGTACGCCGTGCCCGACAGCCGCACGGGCGACCAGGTCATGGCCGCCCTCCACGTCGGCGATCCCGACCTGTTCGACCCGGTGGGCTTCGCCGCCTTCCTCGACGACCAGCCCGACCTCGGAACCAAATGGGCACCGCGGTACCTGAGGATCGTCCCGGCCCTGCCGGTGACCGGGACCGACAAGGTGGACAAGGCCCCGTTGCGCGCCGCGCAGTGGTCGGGGAGCGACCCCTACTGGGTACGCCGCGACCGGTCATCGGCGTACACCAGGATGACCGCCGATGACGTGGACGCACTGAGGGCCGAGTTCACCGCCCACGGGCGGGAGGGACTGCTGGCCGAGTGACGGCCCGTCAGCCGTCCAGCACCACCGGGAGCGTGCGGGCCCCGTTCACCAGTGTCGAGCTGGTGTAGGTCGGCTCGCCGGCCAGGCGGAACCGGGGGTGACGGGCCAGGAGCTCCTCGAAGAACACGCGGCCCTCGAGCCGGGCCAAGCTGGACCCCAGACAGACGTGCTCGCCGAATCCGAAGGTCAGGTTCGGTGCCGCGGTCTGCCGACGGATGTCGAAGCACCCCGCGTCGGGGCCGAAGACCGCCTCGTCGCGGTTGGCCGAGGCGTACAGCATGACGAGGAACGTCCCGGCCGGCACCGGCGTCCCGGCGATCTCCACGTCGACCACGGCCGTACGGCCGAAGGCCTGGATCGGGGTGACCCACCGGAGCATCTCGTCTACCGCCGGAACCAGGAGGGAGGGATTCCCGGCCAGGTCGTCCCGCTGGGCCGGATGGTGGGCCAACGCCTCGGTTCCTCCGGACAGCAGCGACCGGGTGGTCTCGTTGCCGGCCACCAGCAGGGTCAGCAGGAACCCGGTGACCTCCCCCTGGTCGAGCAGCCGGTCACCCACCGGCGTGGTGGCCAGCACGCCGGCCAGTCCGTCCCCGTTCGCCGCGCCCGACCGGGCATGGTCGGTGAGGAACGCCAGCAGCTCCCCCATGGGAGCGGCCGGTGCATCGGAGATCCCGTCGGCCGACTCGATGATGGCGTCCGACCACGCTTTCAGCCGGTCGCCGTCGGACCCGTCCACCCCCAGCAGTCCGGCGATGACGGCGATGGGGATCGGTGCGGCCAGCTCGGCGACCAGGTCGACCGGTTCGTCGGTCGGGACTGCGTCCAGGGTCTGGCGGACCACCTCCCGGATGTGGTCCTCGAGGGGCGCCACCGACCTCGGGGTGAACAGCCGGTTCACCACCGACCGGTAGGCGGCATGGACCGGGGGGTCGAGGTGGAGGATGGAGAAGGCGCCCAGACCGCCGCTGTCGGTGTCGCGCAACGGGTCATTGATCAGCACGCCCCGCCCCGACACGAACCGCTCCGGATCGCGACTGACGTCCCGGACGTCCTCGTACCGGCTGAGTGCCACCATGCCGTCGGCGGTCGGGTACACCGGCGCGTTCCGGCGAAGCCAGGCGAGCACGTCGTGGTAGTCGGGCCGGAGGTAGAAGCCGGGCGTGCCCAGTCTGATCTCCGGCCCGTCCTCCGACCCCCACTCCCCCGATGCGACCACGGCCCACCTCCTCGGTGACGTGCCACGTTAGCGGCGGACGGCGGACTCCGGCCGAGCCACACCGGTGCCCCCGCCGACCGGGTGGTTTACAATCCGCCCCCAATGGAGCCCACCACCGTGCCGCCCGCACCCCACCTCGGCGCCCAGGCCGCCGACCATCCGGATCGTCCGGCCGTGGTCATGGCGGGATCGGGCCAGGTGACCACCTACGGCGAACTGGACGAGCGCTCGAACCGGCTGGCTCATGCCTTCCGTCAGGCGGGGTTGCGGCCCGGGGACCACGTCGCCCTCATGATGGCCAACGGCTCCCCGTTCCTCGAGGTGGCATGGGCGGCACAGCGGGCCGGCCTCTACTACACCGCGCTCAACGCCCATCTCCGCACGGAGGAGGCCCAGTACATCCTCGACGACTGCGGGGCCCGCGCCCTGGTGATCACGTCCGGGCTGGCCGAGGTGGCCGCCTCGCTTGACCTCGACTCCGTCCCCCTTCGTATCGCCGCCGGTGGTGACGTCCCCGGGTTCGCGCCGTTCGACGACGTGCTCGACACGGGTCTCCCGACGGCCCTGGCCGACGAGGCCGAGGGACGGGAGATGCTCTACTCCTCGGGCACCACGGGGGTGCCGAAGGGAGTGCGCAAGCCGCTCGGCGTCACCGTGCCCGGTGACCCGCGGGTCCCCTCCGTGGCCATCGCCCTGGGCATCGGCGCCATGGGGATCTCGGATACGTCCGTCTACCTGTCGCCGGCGCCGCTCTACCACTCGGCCCCGCTCGTCTACACCATGGCCATGCACCGGCTCGGGGCCACCGCCGTGGTCATGGAGTCCTTCGATGCCGCCGGGTGCCTCCAGGCCATCGAGCGCTACCGCGTCACCCACGCCCAGTTCGTGCCCACCATGTTCACCCGCATGCTCCGCCTGCCCGAGGCCCAACGCCTGGCCTACGACGTGTCCAGCCTCCGCTACGTGGTCCACGCCGCCGCCCCGTGCCCGGTGCCGGTCAAGCACCGGATGCTCGAGTGGTGGGGACCCATCATCTACGAGTACTACGCCGGCACCGAGGATCTCGGATCGTCCTTCATCACCCCGGGCGAGTGGCTCGAGCACCCCGGATCGGTCGGCCGCCCGCGCGACGAGCTGCACGTGGTCGGCGACGACGGTGAGGAGCTGCCCACCGGCGAGGCGGGCACGATCTACTTCGCCGGCGGCCACGACTTCGAGTACCACAACGACCCCGTCAAGACGGCGTCGGTCCGCGACGGTCACGGATGGCGGACGCTCGGCGACGTCGGCTATGTGGACGAGGACGGCTACCTGTACCTGACCGACCGCTCCGCCGACATGATCGTGTCGGGCGGCGTGAACATCTATCCGAGGGAGGCCGAGCACGTGCTGCTGACCCATCCCGCCGTCCTGGACGCCGCCGTCTTCGGCATCCCCGACGAGGAGATGGGGGAGTCGGTCAAAGGAGTCGTCCAGTTGAGCGAGCCGGTCAGCGAGGCCGACCTGCTCGACTGGTGCCGCCAACGACTGGCCGGCTACAAGTCCCCACGGTCCATCGACGTGGTGGACTCGCTGCCGCGGGACCCGAGCGGCAAGTTGTTCAAGCGGCTCCTCAAAGAGCCGTTCTGGGCGGGTCACGCCTCCCGCATCGTCTGACCGGTCGGGCACCACCGCTCCCCGGTGTCGCCGGCGCCACCCCGGCGCGGCGCGGCGCAGGCGGGCGTCGCACCCATCGGTTCCGCATCGGCGACCCACACCGCAGGCGCGGATACGTTGGCGCCCATGGACCCGACGACCGCACTGCTCACCGGCCAGGTGGCCGTCGTCACCGGAGGCGGCGCCGGCATCGGTCGGGGCATCGCCCGCGGGCTGGCCGCCTTCGGCGCCTCGGTCGCCGTGTGGGAGCGCGACCCGGACACCGCCGCGTCGGCCGCCCTCGAGATCGGCGGACTCGCACTGACGGTCGACGTGCGCGAGCCCGACGCGGTCGACCACGCCCTGGCCCGCACCCTCGACGGGCTGGGTGCCGTGGACATCCTCGTCAACAATGCCGGTGGCGTCTTCCGGTCGGACCTGTTGGAAACCTCGGTCAACGGCTGGGACGCCCTGCACCGGGCCAACCTCCGCAGCGTGTTGCTGTGCACCCAGCGGGTGGCCCGGGTGATGGTGGCCCGCGGCTCGGGAGGCAGCATCGTCAACATCACGTCGATCGAGGGCGTACGGGCCGCTCCCGGTTTCGCCGCCTATGCGGCGGCCAAGGCCGGCGTGATCAGCCTCACCCGGACGGCGGCCCTCGAACTGGCGCCCCACGGCATCCGGGTCAACGCGCTGGCTCCGGACATCACCTGGACGGAGGGGATGATGGCGGTGGCCCCGGACGGGGCCGGGGCCCAGTTCGGGCGGATCGTCCCCATGGGCCGCGCCGGCCACGTGGACGAGATGGCCGGGGCCGCCGTGTTCCTGGCCGGCGGGCTGTCGAGCTACGTGACCGGTCAGGTCCTCCACGTGGACGGCGGGACCGAGGCCGCCGGCGGGTGGTACCACGATCCCGACGGTGGTGGCTACGTGCTCGGCCCCCCACCCGGGGGTGGCGTCACTCCAGGAGGGTGAACCCGCCCCGACCGGCCCGGGCCATCTCGTAGCAGAGGGTGTCGTAGGGCTCGACGATGCCGTAGGCCGTCTCGCCCTCGCTGGTGAACCGGGCGTGGTGCTGGTCCAGCCCGCAGATGCGGGCCCGGACCGCCGGGTCGGTCACGTCGAAGGTCTCACCGGTGACCACCCCGTCGCCGACCTCCATGCCCTGCCACAGGTCCCCGTCGGGCGTCCCCCCGTTGGGGCCGCCGTACAGGGCACACCGGAGGAAGGCGATCTGGTGGCCCAGCCGCTCGAACGCCACCGTGCGCACCCGCCCGTCGGCGAACTCGTAGTCGACCTCGCCCGACGCCAGCAGGTGGGTGTCGGGCTCGAAGCGCAGCCGGTAGCGCCGGTCCCGCAGGACCCCCGCGCCCCGGCGGGCGTCCCCGAGGTTGTAGAGCACGTGGTCGCCCCAGATGCCGTAGTCGGCGAATTCGATCCACTCGCCCGAATGCGGGTGCTGGTAGCCACCCCAGTTGGCCCGGCCCCCCACACCGTCGCGGGTGCCCCAGTGGTGGTCCCGGGTCCCGCAGTACCGCGCCGTGGTCACCTCGTGGCGCTCGCCGCCCGACTCCACCCATCCGGACAGGCGGCCGAATCCGTCGTAGCCAGCCACACCGGCGAAGGGGCGGGTCCCGACGATGGAGCCGGCCCCGATGTTCCGGAAGACCGGACGCTTGGTGTCGAGCCACGTCAGATCGAAGGCGATGCCGTGGTCGTTGTCGCCCAGGACGATCCGCCACTCACGGAACGGGGTGACCACCTCGAAGGCCAGGGGACCGACCGTCATGTCCATCCGGTCCAATCCGAGTTTCCGGTGGGCCCGTACCGTCGTGTGGCGGCCCCGGTGGTTGACGATGGCGAAGGCCTCGGCCGTCCCGAGGTTGGGGTAGACCCCCATGCCCACCACCACCAGCAGGTCACCGGTGTCGTCCTGGCAGGTGAACCACATGCGCTCGTAGGCCCGTGGGTCCGAGGTCCACATGACGCGCACCGGGTTGGGATGGTTGTGGATCAGGTACTCGTCGAGCCCGGACAGGGGATGGTGCTCGACGGAGGCGGCGAAGGAGTCCCCGCCCGTCGGACTCACCGTGGCAGACCCAGGATGCGCTCGCCGATGATGGTGCGCTGGACCTCGGAGGTCCCGCCGGCGATGGAGGCGGCCTTGCTCCACAGCCACTGCCGCTGCCAGCGACCACCGGCCGGGTTGTCCGTGGCCGTCCCCCACAGCGGTGCGGCGTCGCCGACGACGGCGAGCCCGGCGTCGGACAGGGTCTGGGTCATGTCGGTCCAGGCCAATTTCACCAGCGACGACTCGGGTCCGGGTTCCTCGCCACGTGCCAGTCGGGTCATCGTGCGCCAGTTGTGGAGGCGAAGGATCCGGAGCCTCACGTAGGCGTCGACCAGCTGATCGGCCACCAGCGGATCGTCCATCGCCCCGGTGTTGGCGGCCAGGTCGAGCAGCTCGCCGAGGTACACCTCGTGGACGACCTGCTCCTTGAACGGGAAGGTGGTGCCCCGCTCGTGGGCCAAGGTGGTGTTGGCCACCCGCCACCCGTCGTGCACACCTCCGATGAGCTGGTCGTCGGGCACGAACACCTCGTCGAGGAAGACCTCGTTGAACTCGGCCTCACCGGTCATGGTCACGAGCGGCCGGATCTCCACGCCCGGTGCCGTCATGTCCACCGCCATGCAGGAGATCCCCCGGTGCCGGGGCGCATCGGGATCGGTCCGCACCAGGGCGATCCCCCAGCGGGAGAACTGGGCGTAGCTGGTCCACACCTTCTGGCCGTCGACCACCCAGCCCCCCTCGGTGGCCACACCGCGGGTGGTGAGGGACGCCAGATCCGACCCGGCACCCGGCTCACTGAACAGCTGGCACCAGATCTCGCTGGCATCGAGGATCCCCGGGAGCCACCGGTGCCGCTGGGCGTCGTTGCCGTGGGCCAGGAGGGTGGGGCCCACCAGGTTGACCCCGGTCCGGTTGACGGGTTGGGGGGCCCGCGACCGCGCGTATTCGATGTTGAACAGCGCCACCTCCACCGGCGTGGCACCCCTACCGCCGAAGGCGACCGGCCAGTGGATGCCAACCCAGCGGTCCGTGGCCAGGCGTGCCTGCCACCGGCGCCCCCAGGCGAACTCCTCGTCGAAGTCGGCGAACGGGGGCGCGGGCTCGACCGTGGCCTCGAGCCAACCCCGGAGATCGTCGCGGAAGCGCCGCGACGCTTCGGTCAGGGAGAGGTTCATCGCCACCGTTGTACCGCAATCGCGACCCACCTGCCGACACATCGGCCGACCACATGCGATACTCGCCCCGGGAACGCGTCGATCACGGGACGGACGCGGCGCCGGGGTGGCGGTGGGACGTCCAGGCTGCACCGGAGTGAGTCCCGCACCGTCAGCACCCAGCCGATACGGCCAGACGACAGGAGCCTGCCCATGCCCGCCACCACACCGACCGGGGAGTTCCGGCTCCTGATCGACGGGAAGCTGGTCGATGCCGCCGAGGGCGGCCGCTTCGACAACGTGAACCCGGCCACCGAGGAGGTGCTCGGGCAGACCGCCGATGCCACGGCCGTCGACATGGACCGGGCCATCGACAGTGCCCGCCACGCGTTCGACGGGACGTCCTGGTCCACCGACCGGGCCTTCCGGCAGCGCTGCCTCCGCCAGCTCCACGAGGCCATCGTCGGCGAGCAGGAGCAGCTGCGGGCCGAACTGGTGGCCGAGGTCGGCTGTCCGGTGATGACGACCTACATGGCCCAGCTCGACGCCCCCCTGGCCGAAGGCCTGCTGTGGCCGGCCAGCTACATCGACGAATTCGAGTGGGAGCGCCCGCTCCCCGACAACGAGAACTTCGGCGTTCCGAGCTGGCAGAAGGTGGTGAAGGAGGCGACCGGCGTGGTCGGTGCCATCATCCCGTGGAACTACCCGTTCGAGATCACCATCGGCAAACTGGGCCAGGCCCTGGCCACCGGCAACACCATGGTGGTCAAGCCGGCTCCGGACACGCCGTGGAACGCCACCCGGATCGGCCGGCTCATCGCCGAGCAGACCGACATCCCGCCCGGCGTGGTCAACGTGGTGGCCTCTTCGGACCACCTGGTCGGCGAGCAGCTGGTCGTCGACCCCCGGGTCGACCTGGTCTCGTTCACCGGGTCCTCGGCCACGGGACGGCGGATCATGGCCGCCGGTGCGCCGACTCTCAAGCGCCTCTTCCTCGAACTCGGCGGCAAGTCGGCCGACATCATCCTGGAGGACGGCGACGTCGAGGGGAAGATGGCGTTCTTCGGCTTCATGTGCATGCACGCCGGGCAGGGGTGCGCCATGCTCACCCGCACCCTCGTCCACGAGTCGCGCTACGACGAGGCCGTCGAGCTGGCCAAGACGGCCATGGAGGGGGTCACCTACGGCGACCCGACCGATGCCGGCAACATCATGGGGCCGCTCATCAATGCCCGCCAGCGCGAGCGGGTCCTGGGCTACGTCGACGCCGGCGTGGCCGAGGGAGCCCGCCTGGTGACCGGGGGCGGGCGCCCGGCCCACCTCGACAAGGGCTGGTTCGTCGAGCCGACCCTGTTCGCCGATGTCGACAACTCGATGCGCATCGCCCAGGAGGAGATCTTCGGTCCGGTGCTCGTGCTCATCCCGTTCCACGACGATGACGACGCCGTGCGGATCGCCAACGACAGCGAGTACGGGCTGTCCGGCGGGGTGACCTCGGCCTCGGAGGAACGCGCCCTCGCCGTGGCCCGACGGATCCGCTCCGGCACGGTCAGCGTCAACGGCGGCGTCTACTACCACGCGGCATCGCCCTTCGGCGGCTACAAGGGCAGCGGCGTGGGCCGCCAGAACGGCCGGGAGGGCTTCGAGCAGCACCTCGAGACCAAGACCATCGCCGTCGGTCGGTGACCGGCGGCCCCCCCCGCCCGTCACTGTCGGCCGGGGGCCGGCCCTGGGGGCGACCAGCCGGCCTTGAGGCGGCCAGAGGGTGGTGATAACGTCGTTCTCGGCAGGAGGACTACGCCATCGCGCTCGTCGCGTGCGCCCCTCCTGCAGTCCGGCACCCTGTCGGATGCCGGGGACACCCAAAGGGGGACCATCGTGGCATCTCGAGACCTCGGCTTTCCGATCTTCGACGCCGACAACCACATGTACGAGACGGAGGAGGCGCTGACCAAGTTCCTCCCGGGCCAGTACGCCAAGGCCATCGAGTACATCGACATCAAGGGGCGCACCAAGATCGTGGTGCGGGGCACCATCAGCGAGTACATCCCCAACCCGACCTTCTCCGTGGTCGCCGCCCCCGGCGCCCAGGAGGAGTACTACCGCCACGGCAACCCGGACGGGAAGTCCTACCGGGAGATCGTCGGCGACCCCATCAAGTGCCTGCCGGCCTTCCGGGAGCCGGCATCGCGGCTGCGGCTGATGGACGAGCAGGGCATCGACCGGGCCCTCATGTTCCCGACGCTGGCCAGCCTGATCGAGGAGCGCCTGAAGGACGACCCCGACCTCATCCAGGTCATCGTCCACGCGCTCAACGAGTGGATGCACGAGACCTGGCAGTTCGACTACGAGGGGCGCATCTTCGCCACCCCGGTCATCGCCATGGGCCTGGTGGACAAGGCCCTCGAGGAGCTCGAGTGGGTCATCGAGCGCGGTGCCCGCTGCGTGCTGATCCGTCCCGCTCCGGTCCCCGGACTGCGCGGCACCCTCTCCCCCGGACTGCCCCAGTTCGATCCGATCTGGGAGCGCATCCAGGACGCCGGACTCCTGGTGGGCATGCACGCCTCGGACAGCGGCTACAACCAGATCGCCAACTGGTGGGAGTCGAGCTCGGAGTTCCTCCCCTTCCAGCCCTCGGCCTTCCGGGCCCTGTCCCAGGGCCGCCGACCGATCTACGACACCATGGCCGCCATGGTGTGCCACGGCGCCTTCAGCCGGTTCCCCGACCTGAAGGTGGCCGCCGTCGAGAACGGGGCCAACTGGGTGCGCACCCTGCTCGGGGACCTCGGCGACGTCTACCACAAGATGCCTCAGGAATTCGCCGAGGATCCGCGCCAGGCCTTCCTCCGCAACGTCTACGTCAACCCCTTCTGGGAGGACGACCTGCAGGCCTTGGTGGACCTGGTCGGGGCCGACCACGTCCTGTTCGGCAGCGACTTCCCCCATCCCGAAGGGCTGGGCGACCCCATCTCGTACGTGGACGAGCTGGAGGGCATGGACGACGGGGCCAAGGCCAAGATCATGGGCGGCAACCTGGCCGGCCTCATGGGCGTGGCCGTGCCCGCCTGACCCCGTGACCACCGGCACCGACAACCCGCGGACCGACCGTGGGACCCCGGCCGGAAGCCGGTGACCACCGCCTCCGAGCACGACGCGGTCATCGACTCGGGCGAGCATCTGATCCAGCAGCTCAACTTCCGCGATGTGGACCACCCGGGCGTCGACCTCGCCATCGAGATGGACATCCACGACCGCGTCACCAACCCGCGTGGGGCGCTCCAGGGCGGCCTGCTGGCCACTCTGGTCGACGTGGTGGCCGGCCGGGCGGTGGTGGACGACGGTCCCCGCGAGACGGTGGCCACCGCCGACATGACCATCCACTACCTGCGCGGGGTGACCATCGGCCCGGCACTGGCCACGGCCAGGGTGGTCCGCCGGGGCCGCACCCTCGCCGTCGTGTCCGTCGAGGTGACCGACGCCGGGAACGGCACCCTGTGCGCGCTGGGCACGGTCGCCTTCTCCATCTCCCCTCCGCGCCCCGTCGACGGCAACGGGTCCGCCGGCCCACCGCCCCCGGCCCGCCGTTGAGGGGCCGACCCGGATGACGGCGAGCACCCTGGACGGGACGGGCCACGGCCCATGAGCGACGACCTGGGGACACCGCACCTCCGACTCGAGCGCGACGGGCCGATCGCCTGGTGCGTCATCGACCGTCCGGCGGCCAGGAACGCGTTCACCCCCGCCATGTACTACGGGCTCAAGCGGGCCGTGCAGCTGGTCAACACCGATCCCGACCTCGCCGCGCTGATCGTCACCGGCACCGGGGACGTCTTCGCCCCGGGCGGGGACCTCGGTGGGCGGAGTGAGGTGGGTGAGTCCACCCCCGACGTCCTGGGTCCGGACGTCCTCCCGTTCCTCGCCATCCGGGACAGCGAGGCGCCGGTCATCGCCGCCGTCAACGGCATCTGTCAGGCCGGCGGGTTGCTGGTCGCCATGATGGCCGACATCGCGGTGGCGAGCGACCGGGCGACGTTTCGCGTGCCGGAGCTTCTGCGCGGGATTCCGGATGCGACGTACGCCGCCGCCCTGCCCGCCCACGTCGGCCTGGCGGTGGCCAGGGACCTCCTGTTGTCGGCGCGCCCCTTCGGTGCGGACGAGGCGCTCCGGATCGGCCTGCTCTCCCGTGTCGTTCCCCACGACGAGCTGCACGGGGCGGCCGTCGAGGCCGCCCGACAGGTGCTGCGGACGGCACCGAGGGCCCGGGCACAGGTGAAGCGCATGCTGAACGAGCGCTACGGGATCATCGACTACCCGATGATGTTCTCGGCCCTGGCCCACTCCGACGAGCCCCGGGAGGGCATGCGGGCATTCATGGAGAAGCGGCCACCGGCCTGGGTGCCACCCGGACTGTGACCCGAAGCCGGGCGAACGGGTCCCGGTTCAGTCCGACAGCTCGGACCCCACGATGGCCACGAAACTCACGCACTCGCCGGGGGCACCCCCGAGGTTGTGGGTCAGTCCGAGGGTCCGTCCCTCGGCCACGGTGGCGATCTGACGCTCGGGTGGGGCCTCCTGGCGGAGCTGCAGCCAGCACTCGAACAGCATCCGGAGCCCCGACGCCCCGATCGGGTGTCCGAAGCTCTTCAGTCCCCCGTCCGGGTTGACCGGGAGCTCACCGTCCCGGTCGAAGGTCCCGGCCAGGACGTCCTTCCAGCCGAGGCCCCGTTCGGAGAAGCCCATGTCCTCCATGAGGACCAGTTCGGTCGGGGTGAAGCAGTCGTGCACCTCGGCCATGGCCAGCGACGTCCGTGGATCGGTGATCCCGGCCTGCCGGTAGGCGTCCTCGGCCGAGCGGACCACTTCGGGGAAGGTGGTGTAGTCGTAGTCGGGGTCGATGGGACCGCCGCCCGGTCCGGCCACGAAGCTCAGCGCCTTCACGTAGAGGGGGTGGTCGGTGTAGCGGTGGGCGTCCTCCGCCCGGCAGATGATCGCCGCCGCCGAGCCGTCACTCACCCCGCTGCAGTCGTAGACCCCGAGGTCCCCCGCCACCAGCGGGGACTTGGTGATGGTCTCCATGGAGACCTCCTTGCGGAACTGGGCCCGGGAGTTGACCGCTCCGTTGCGGTGGTTCTTCCAGGCGATCCGGCTCATCACCTGCTTCATCTCCTCGGGATCGACCCCGTACCGGTCGGCGTAGGAGGGGGCCACGAAGGAGAACGCGGCCGGGGACGACAGGGCGGCGTCGGTCCCGTCGCCCACCGGCCGGATGCCGGTGAGGCCTGAGTAGCCGGTGTCCTTGAGCTTCTCCACGCCGATGGCCATGACCAGGTCGTAGGCGCCGGATGCCACGGCGTAGCAGGCGTTGCGGAACGCCTCGGAGCCGGTGGCGCAGAAGTTCTCCACCCGGGTTACCGGCTTGTAGTCGATCTTGAGCGGCTTGGCCAAGGTCACACCTGACGTGCCCGAGGTCATGGTCCCGAGCCAGAACGCGTCGATGTCGTCCAGGGTGACCCCCGCCGAGGCGATGGTGTCCTTGGCCGCGTCGATCAGGAGGTCGTCGACACCTTTGTCCCAGCGCTCACCGAACGGCGTGCACCCCATCCCGACGATGGCCACCCGGTCACGGATCCCGTTCGAACTCACGTGTTCCCTCCTCCGTCGTCGACGTGGCCGGGCGCGTCGATCGGACGCGCCTTCCAGAAGTAGTTGTGGACGCCCTTGGCCGTGTTGAGGCGCCGGAAGCTCATCTCCACCCGGGTGCCGATCGCCACCGCCTCCGGGTCGGCGTCGGTCATCTCGCAGCGGTATCGGCCGCCGCCGTCGAAGTCGACCACCGCCCCGATGACCGGCGGCGACAACGAGAAGGCCAGCCGGTCGATGGTGAACGTCGCCACCCGACCACCCACGTCGGCCAGTCGGACGGCGTCCATCTCGTCGATGGTGCGGCATCGGAGGCACACCCGGGCCGGAGGAAGGTGGCGGAAACCACAGGCCCGGCAGTCGCTGGCCTCGAATCCGCCCTTCCACTGCGTGGACCGCCACGTGGCCGGAGCGCCGGGGCGCTCGGGGTCCGGACGGCGGGGTGGCTCCCGCACCAGCTCGCCCCGCCACGTGAGGAAGCGCGTGTAGGGGACGTCGCCCCCGTCCGATGCCGCCAGCTCGGCCACGTCGCCCAGTCCGGCGCGGCGCCGTGACCCCCGGGCGCCGGGGAGGGCGTCGGTGGCCCGGAGCAGGACCACGTCGGCACCGTCGGCCACCACGACCAGGGCGAGGAGTGCGCCGGGTTCAGCCCGCTCCAGCAGGTCGGCCAGGGCCGTACCCGGCTCGGCCGCCCCCAGGTTCCCGACGGTCGCCGCCCGGTCGGCGGCCAGCGCCTCGGGACGGATGCCCAGCGCCTTGCGGACGGCGGCCACGGCCCGGGCGTGCAGGCCGACCACGGCCACGTGGTCGACGTCGGTGGCCACCACGCCCGCCGCCTTGAGGGCGTCGGCCCAGGCCTGGGTGGCCAACGGGACGTAGACCTCCTGGCCGAACCGCTCCTCCCACACCTTGGAGTCGGGCTCGCCCGGCGTCCGCCACCGGTCGAGGAACTCGGTGGTCGTCCCGGCGTGGGCCACCCACTCGGCCACCACGGGGTCGTCGGGACCCCCGAAGACGAGGGCGACCGCCCCGTCCCCGCTGTCGCGCTCCTCGGGACCGCCGGCCAGTCCCGTCCGCTGATCGGACAGAACGGCCACCGACCGGTGGTCCAAGGCCACGGCGTGGGCGGCCCGGAGGGCCCCGACCGCGGACCGCACGGAGCCGACCATGTCGTAGGCGCCGGCCCAGCCGGGCAGTTCGAGCGCACCGTGGATCGCCGTGGCGTTGGTCTTGTCGAGATAGGCCGGGGCGGGAGTCGAGAAGAACAGGTCCTCGGGGAGGGGGCCGTCGAGGGCCCGCAGTGCCCGGCGTGACGCCTCCACGCCCATGGTCGTGGTGTCCTCGTCGTAGGAGGCGACCGACCGGCTGCCCCGCCCGGACGGACCCCCGAGGCTCGCGCCGATGGCGCTGCGCTGGAGTCGCCAGTACGGCAGATACACCCCCCACGAGACGATGCCGGCCGTCATCGGCGCCGACCGCTGCCGTTTCCGAGCAGAAGTGGGTTCTCGTTCACGGGGAAGAGCATACTTGTGGCATCGGGGTACCGACGCTGCGTGCTCCGATCCCACCACATCGAGGACCAACCCCCGTCGAGGCACCGGCCGCGCCGGGCCAGGGTTCGGCGCCCGGACCGAGGAGAGCCATGCGACGGCAGTTGTTCCACGACGAGCACCATGAGTTCCGGTCGAGTTTCCGACGCTTCGTCGAGGCCGACATGGTCCCCTGGTCCGACCGGTGGGACGAGGCGGGGATCGTCGATCGGGCGGCGTTCGAACAGGCCGGCAAGTACGGCTTCCTCGGCATGGCCATCCCTTCCGAGTACGGGGGTGGGGGCAGCGAGGACTTCCGCTTCAATCTGATCGTGGCCGAGGAGCTGCACCGGGTGGGGATGAACGGGGCCGCCCTCGGGTTCGCCCTCCACAACGACATCTGCCTCCCCTACTTCCTCCACTACGCCACCCCCGAGCAGTGTGACCGCTGGCTGCCGGGCATCGCCAGGGGCGACCGGATCCTGGCCATCGCCATGACCGAGCCCGGAACCGGATCCGACCTGGCGTCCATCGCCACCTCCGCCATCCGGGACGGCGACGACCTGGTGCTCAACGGGTCGAAGACGTTCATCACGAACGGGATCAACGCCGATCTGGTCGTGGTGGCGGTCAAGACCGACCCCTCGCTGGCCCACAAGGGGATCAGCCTGGTAGTGGTCGAGCGCGACGCACCCGGCTTCACCCGTGGGCGCAACCTCGACAAACTGGGGCTCCACGCCCAGGACACGGCCGAGCTGTTCTTCACCGACTGCCGCATCCCGGTGGGCAACCTCCTCGGGTCCGAAGGGCAGGGTTTCGCCCACCTGGTGGCCAACCTGCCCCAGGAGCGGCTGTCCCTGGCCGCCGGCGGGCTGGCCGGCGCCCGGGCCGCCCTCGACTGGACGACCGCCTACGTGCGCGAACGCAGCGCCTTCGGCGTGCCCATCGGCTCGTTCCAGAACACCCGCTTCACCCTGGCGGAGGCGGCCACCGAGGTGGAGCTGGGGCAGGCCTTCGTCGACCGCTGCGTGGAGGCCCTTAACGCCGGGGAGCTCACCGCCGAGGACGCGGCCATGGCCAAGTGGTGGTGCACCGAGATGCAGGGCCGGGTCGTCGACCGCTGCCTCCAGCTCCACGGCGGCTACGGGTACATGTCCGATTACCCCATCGCCAAGGCCTTCGTCGACGCCCGGGTCACCACCATCTACGGCGGGACCACCGAGATCATGAAGGAGATCATCGGCCGCTCCCTCGAGCTGGGGTGACGGTTCGACAGGATCGGGCGGTGCGCCGTCCGGCCGCGCTGGGCAGATGGTCGAGCACGACGGGCCGGAGGACGGCGAGAGTGGCCCGGTATAGCGTGGTCCGTCCACCCGCCCGGGCCGGTGCGGAACCGGCAGGGCACATGTCGCGACGCGGTGGGACCGATCGGCAACAATTCAGGAAGGG
>Ga0075017_100001149_pt1 | contig 15957 bp, 11 predicted proteins | sample AleBraG_ABR_2012_FD_71475 | JGI IMG/M metagenome (GOLD analysis project Ga0075017, IMG submission 71475) | Freshwater sediment microbial communities in response to fracking from Pennsylvania, USA - Alex Branch Run_MetaG_ABR_2012 | ecosystem: Environmental > Aquatic > Freshwater > Creek >... | reverse complement strand
GCGAGGTGCTGCGCGGGCTCGGCTACTGGTTCTTCTACGGGCGCGACAAGCTCGGGCTCTGGACCGAGTCCAGCTACGACTACATGGCGCGGCCGCTGATCATCTCGATCAGCTTCGCGATCCCGGTGCTCGCGATGTGCTCGGCCGCGCTGGTGCGGTGGCGCCACCGCGCGTACTTCGTGATCCTGACGCTCGTCGGTGTCGTGATCGCGGTCGGCGCGCACCCCTACACCGACCCCTCCACGCTCGGCGGCCTGTTCAAGTCGTTCGCGGAGTCGTCGTCGTTCGGCCTCGCGCTCCGCAGCACCGGGCGTGCGGTCCCGCTCGTCGCACTCGGGTTGGCGGTGCTCCTGGGTATGGGCGTGAACGCGCTCACGGACCGGTGGACGGCGCGCGGGCACTCGATGCGAGGTCTCGTGCTCGCCGGCCTGCTCATGGCGCTCGTCGTCGCGAACATGCCCGCCATCTGGCAGGGGTCGTTCTACGGCCAGAACCTGCTGCGCGACGAGAACATCCCCGACTACTGGACCCAGGCCATCGCCGCCATGGACAAGGGCTCGCACCAGACGCGCGTGCTCGAGGTGCCGGGCGCCGACTTCGCGTCGTACCGCTGGGGCAACACCGTCGACCCGATCACGCCCGGGCTCATGGACCGGCCCTACGTGGCGCGCGAGCTGATCCCCTGGGGCTCGCCCGCGTCGGCCGACCTGCTCAACGCGCTCGACCGCCGGATCCAGGAGGGCGTCCTCGACCCGAACGCGCTGGTCCCGATCGCGCGAGTCATGAACGTGGGCGAGATCTCGTACCGCGCCGACCTCGCCACCGACCGCTTCGACCTGGTGCGCGCGATCCCGCTGTGGGAACTGCTGCAGGCCGCCCCCGGGCTCGGGAAGCCGCAGAAGTTCGGCACCTCGCTCGGCAACCCGCTCCAGCTCACCCAGCACGACGAGATCGAGCTGGCGATGCCTCCGAACGCGAAGAACCCGCCGCCCGTGTCGCTGTGGAACGTCCCGGGCACGAGCGACATCGTGCACGCAACCCCGAGCGCGGCGCCGCTGATCGTCGCGGGTGACGGCGAGGGCCTCGTCGACCTCGCGTCGATCGGCGCGCTCGACGGCGGCAACATCATCCTCTACTCGGGCACCTTCGCCGCCACCCCTGCGAAGTTGAAGGCGCAGATCGCGCGCAAGGGCTCGGTGCTCGTCGTCACCGACTCCAACCGTAAGCGCGGCCGTCGCTGGGGTGCGATCAAGGACATCGAGGGCGCGACGGAGCGCGCCGACGAGTCCGCGCTGGTCACGGACGAGAGCGACGCGCGGCTCGACCTCTTCCCCGATGCGGGCACCGCCTCGCAGACCGTCGTGGTGAGCCCCGGCGCGGAGGTGAGCACCACCCGCTACGGGAACAAGATCACCTACTGGCAGGAGGATCGCGGCTCGCGCGCCTTCGACGGCGACACCTCGACCGCGTGGGAGTTCGGCACCCACGACACCGTCACGGGTGAGCGACTGCGCCTCGACCTCGACTCGCCGGTCACCACGGATCACGTGAACCTCGTGCAGCGGCTCAACGGCGACAACGGTCGCTACATCACGCAGGCCACGCTCACCTTCGACGGCGGCGACCCGGTGACCGTGCAGCTCGACCCCTCGTCGCGCACGCCCGCCGGCCAGACGGTGCAGTTCCCGAAGCGCACCTTCTCGCGCATGGAGATCCGAGTCGACGACACGAACGTCGGCGACGACCTCACCGGCCCGGTGAACGACGTCGGCTTCGCCGAGATCCGCGTGCGCGACGACGCGCCCGGCGCGACCGACGTGCGCGTCGACGAGACCGTGCGCATGCCCACCGACCTTGTGCACGTCGCCGGCAAGCAGGCGGCCGACCGCACCCTGCTCTACTCGATGAGCCGGTCGCGCACGATCGTGGTGCCGCCGCGCACCGCGCAGGACGAGCCCGCGCTCGTGCGCGAGTTCGACGTGCCCGACACGCGCACGTTCGGCAGCGGCGGGACGGTGCGGCTCGCCACCGCCGCGCCGGGAGAGGTCACCGACTCGGTGCTCGGCATCCCGGACGCGTCACAGGGCGGGCTCACCGCGACGTCGTCGAGTCAGCTCGCCGGCACCGTCACCCAGCGCGCGTCGCAGGCGCTCGACGGCGATCCCACCACGTTCTGGAGCAGCGAGTTCGGCCCGCAGGAGGGCCAGTGGCTCGACGTGCGCACCGCGGCGCCGGTCACCTTCGACCACCTCGACCTGCAGGTCGTGGCCGACGGCTTCCATTCGGTGCCCACCCAGGTGCGCATCGACGCCGGGGGAGAGTCCCGCACCGTCGACCTGCCCGCGGTCACCGACGGCAAGGCGCGCGACTCGGTGACGAGCGTGCCCGTGTCGTTCGCGCCGCTCACCGGCAGCGACGTGCGGGTCACGATCACGAAGGTGCGGCCCGTGCAGACCATCGAGTACCACGAGCTCACCCCGATCACGATGCCGGTCGCGATCGCGGAGCTCGGCCTCCCCGGCGTGCAGCGGCCCGCCGTACCGGCGACGCTGCCGGCCGAGTGCCGCAGTGACCTCCTCACCCTCGACGGCGCGCCGGTCGCGGCCCGCCTCGTGGGCACGTCGGCCGACGCGGTCGCCGGCAAGCCCGTCGACCTCGAGCTGTGCAACCCCGACGTTGCGCTCGACGCCGGGACCCACACCCTCCGGTCGGCGCCGGGCACGGTGACGGGCATCGACGTGGACACCTTCGTGCTCGGGTCCGCGGCCGGCGGCGCCGCGCTCACGCTCGGCCCCGGAGGGCAGGTCCCGCAGTCGGCGCTCGCCATCCCGGCCGCGTCGGTGGCCGCGACCCCGAAGGTGAAGGTGACCGACAACGGTCGCACCAAGATCCAGGTGCAGGTCACCGGCGCCCAGAAGGGCACGCCGTTCTGGATGGTGCTCGGCCAGAGCAACAACGCGGGCTGGCAGGCGAGCGTCGCCGGGAAGGACGTCGGCGGCTCGACGTTGGTCGACGGCTACGCGAACGGTTGGCTCGTTCGTCCACCGTCGTCGAACTTCACGATGACCCTCGAATGGAAGCCACAGCAGCGCGTGTGGATCGCGCTCGCGATCTCGGGGTTCACGTTGCTCGTGTGCCTGGTGCTCGTGCTGGTGCAGCGCCGCCGCTCGCGTGAGCGCCTGCGCCTCGCGGCGACGCGCGACGACGCACCCGTCGTGGGATCACCGTTCGTCGCCGCGGGACGCGCGCCCGGCACGGTCGCTGCGGTGGTCACTGCGGTGGCTGCCGGGGTCGTCGCGGGATTCGTGTCGTTGTGGTGGATCGGCGCGGTCGCCGCGCTGCTGGTGTTCGCGGTGGCGCGCCGGCCGCGGATCCGCCCGGTCCTGACCATCGGCGCGCCCGGTGCGCTCGCGCTCGTCGGCCTCTTCACCGCGGTGCAGCAGTACCGCAACAAGTACTTCCCGACGTTCGAGTGGCCGAAGCACTTCGACCGCGTCAACGACCTCGCGTGGCTCGCCATCGTGCTGCTGGCGTGCGATGCGGTCGTCGAGATCCTCCGCACGCGCGCCGGCCGCGACGATCCGGCTGATTCGGCTGATTCGGCTGATTCGGCTGATCCGGCCGATCCCGAGGGTCCCGGCGATCCGGTCGATCCCGAGGGTCCCGGCGACGAGGGCGACTCGGGCGATCAGGGCGCGCCGAGGTCCGGTGCCGACCCGCCCGACACGGAGGCGACGGTCCCGGCGCGTTGACCGCCCTCGTGGCCGGCGGCGAACGACGCGTACACCGCGTGCAACGAGCCGTCGACGGCCCGGAAGAAGCTGAGGCCGCCCACGCCGGTGCGCCCGTTGCCGGAGGCGAGCCAGGGCCCGTTCGGGGAGCTCGTGCAGAGTCCGACGGGAGTCGAGCAACGCGCCAGGCCGGTCGAGTAGCCCGCCGTCCACCAGTCGCCCGCCGAGTACGACAGCAGGTAGGTGCCGCTCGCCGCGTCGTAGGCCATCGACGGGTTCTCGATGAAGCGACCTTCCCAGGCGAAGTGCTTGGCGAGGACGGGGAACGGCCAGAACCCGGCGGTCCCGGACGCGTCACGCCCGGCGTCGGCGTTGCCGTCGAGGAGGAAGGCGTAGATCGGGCTCTCGGTGTTCCCGAATGCCGCGTACAGGTACCAGTTGCCGTCCGGGGCCCGGAAGAGGTCAGGGTCGAGCGCGCCGCCGGTGCCGCCGAGCCCGCAGCTGAACGGCGCGGCCTCGGGGACGAACGGGCCGAGCGGGCTGCTCGACGTGGCCCGGCCGATGCAGGTGTCGTTGGCGGGGTCGGGCGGGTCGATGCGATGGGCGGCGAAGAACATCACGTAGCCGCCGGGCACGTGCGCCACGGTCGGTGCCCAGAGCGTGTCGTTGGCGGCCCACGCCGGCCGGGAGGGCATGGCGTTCGTCGTCTGGAAGAACCAGGTGGAGTCGTCGACGACCTGGGTGAGGGAGTCGACCCGCTGCACCGGGAGCCGTACGAACGTGTTCGAGCCGTACACGTAGTAGTGGCCGCCGTCGGCCATGACGAAGGGGTCCGCGAGGTTCGGCCACTGCGGCGCGGCCGCGGCGTGGCCCGTCACCGTCCCGAGCGGGGGCGGCGGCTTGCACGCGGTGGCGACCATCGCAACTGCCGCGATGGCGGCGAGCAGCGCGGTGATCCGCCGCCGACGTGTCCTGACGCGTGGCTGTCCGTGCATCGTGGGCTCCGTCCACGGTCCGTCGCCGGTCGACCGTCCGTGCGCTCCTCCGCGGGATCGGCAGGGGGCGCAGTACCCTTGAGCACGGCCCGGCCCCTGTAGCCTCCCGGCGATGCCGGAGCCGCGCGAGGAGCTGGACCCGCGCGCCGACCCGCGCGCCGACCCGGCCACGGACCCGCGCACGGAGCCCCCTGACGACTGGCGTACCGACGCGCGCGTCGCCCTGTTGCCGTGGGTGTTGTCGCGCCTCGTGGTGGTGGCCGCGCTGTACGGCGCCCGTCGCCTCTTCGACGACCTCGGTCGTCTGCCCCGCCCCATCCAGCTCGATCAGGGCCTCTTCGCCTGGGACGGCGCGTTCTACCGGCACATCGCCGAGGACGGCTACCGCGCGGTCGGCCGCGCGTCGTTGCGGTTCTTCCCGCTCGTGCCGATGCTCGCCAAGGGCCTCGGCGTCGTCATGTTCGGCCACACCGCCGCGGCGCTGCTCGTGCTGGTGAACGTCGCCGCCTTCCTGTTCCTCGCGTCGCTGCACCGCCTCGTGCTGCGCGAGACCGGCGACGCTGCCACCGCGGCGCGCGCGGTGTGGTTCGCGGCGCTCTTCCCGCTCGCGTCGGTACTGGTGCTCGGCTACGCCGAGTCGATCGCGATGCTCCTCGCGGTCTGGATGTTCATGGCGTTGCGGCGCGGCAACTTCTGGTGGGCCGCGCTCGCCGGTGTGGGTGCCGGCCTGTGCCGCCCGGTCGGCGTGCTGCTCGTCGTGCCCGCAGTGATCGAGGGCTGGCGCGGCTTCGACCACGCGGCGGCGCGCGACCGGATCGCCCGCATCGCCGCGATGGTGTCACCGGTCGCCGGGGTGGTGGCGTTCCTCGCGTGGGTGGGCGCCGAGTTCGGCGACGCGTGGCTGCCCGTGTCGGAGCAGAACAAGGCGACGCTCCGCGGCGGCTTCCAGGACCCCTTCACCCGCGCGATCGACGGCATCAGCGACGCGTTCCACCACCACTTCTCCTCGGCCGTGCACCTGGCCTGGGCGGCCGGATTCGTGGTGCTGCTCGTGGTGGTGGCCCGGAAGCTCCCGGCGTCGTACACCTGGTACTGCGGCGCGACGCTCCTGGTGGCCCTCTCGGCGAAGAACCTCGACTCCCTCGAGCGCTACGTGATGAGCTCGTTCCCCTTCGTGATCGGGCTCGCGATCCTTGCGAAGCGCAAGGACGTGGAGCGGACCGTGCTCGTGCTGGCCGCCCTGGGCATGGCCGGTTATGCGACCGTGTTCTTCCTGGGGCTCGGGGCGCCTTGAAACCCTGAGTCGTCGATGTGCTGAACTGGACGCATCGTCCGGAGCCAGCCCCCCCTCTCGCGCTTCCGGCTCGCCCTCGCGGTGGCCGCCGTCGCTCTGCTCGCGGCCGCGTGCCTGCCGCCGCCTCCGCCGCCCGCGGCGGTCCCGGTGACCACCACGGTCGCACCCCTGCCGGCGGCGCCCGGCGGCGCGAGCGTCGATCCGGTCGACATCGTCTACCCCTCCGGCGCCGGTGCACCGAACAACTGCCCGACCGACACGACCAGCGGCGACCAGGTGTGCGCGGGCGACTTCCCCGACCCCTACGTCGTCGCGATCGGCGGCACCTACTACGCCTACTCCACCGGCTCGGGCTTCACGACGGTGCAGGTGATGTCGTCACCCGATCTCGTCCACTGGACGATGCTCGGCGAAGCGATGCCGCCGACCTCCGGTCCCGGTGGCACGACCGACGCGAAGAGTGTCGACGGCAACACGTGGGCCGTCACCAACTTCAACACGTGGGCGCCCGCGGTCGTCGCGGAGCCCGACGGCACCTTCACCATGTACTACGCCGCGCAGGACCGTGCGTCGGGCAAGCACTGCATCGGTCGGGCGACGAGCACGGATCCCGCGGGCCCGTTCGTCGATTCGGCGACGATGGCGTTCATCTGCACGCCCGACCGCGGCGGTTCGATCGACCCGGAGCCAGTCACCGACGCGAACGGCACGCGGTACCTGCTCTGGAAGAGCGAGGGTGTCGCGGGCAGCGAGCCGACGAGGATCTGGTCCGTCAAGCTGGGCAGCGACGGGCTGCCCGCAGAGGCACCCACGGCGCACGAGCTCCTGTCGACCGCGGCGGGGACCTGGGAGGAGCCGATCACCGAGTCGCCCTCGATGATCCCGGACCCCTCGGGCAGCGGGTACCTGCTGTTCTACTCGGGCTCGAACTGGGATTCGGCCGGGTACGCGGTCGGCGTGGCCCGCTGCAGCGTGATCACGGGTCCGTGCACCCGGATCTACTCGACGCCGGTGCTCGCGAACCGCGGCTCCGTCGTCGGCCCGGGCGGCGAGCACCTCTTCCAGGACCTCGCCGGCCACTGGCAGGTGGCGTTCGCGTCGTGGACGGACACGCCGCACTACCAGTACGGCTTCCTCGGGATCCCCGTGGTCCCGAACGTCCGCAGTCTCCACTTCCTGCCGCTCACCTTCCCGGACGGCAAGAACCCGGCCATCGGCTGATCCCCCCCGTAGACTCGGACTCCGCCGCAGGGGGGAGTTCCTCGTCTTGACCGAAGCAGCCAACGCCGCGAATCCGGCCGCCACCGAGCGCGACATCGTGATCATCGGCGCGGGCCCTGCCGGGCTGACCGCGGCGTACATGCTCCACAAGCGCGGCGTCTCCTCCACGATCCTGGAGGCCGACGACGTCGTCGGCGGTATCAGTCGCACCGCGATGCGCGACGGCTGGCGCTTCGACATCGGCGGTCACCGGTTCTTCACCAAGGTGAAGCCGGTCGAGGACTTCTGGTTCGAGATCCTCGGCCCCGACGAGTTCCTCCGCCGCCCGCGCATGAGCCGCATCTACTACCGCGGCAAGCTCTACGACTACCCGATCAAGCCGGGCAACGCGCTCAGGAACCTCGGCCCGGTCGAGGCGGTGCGCTGCGGCTTCTCCTACCTGTGGGCCCGCGTGCGGCCGCCGCAGGACCAGTCCACGCTCGAGGGCTACATCGTCGCCAACTACGGGCGGCGTCTCTACAACCACTTCTTCAAGACCTACAACGAGAAGGTGTGGGGAGTGTCCGCGTCGGAGATCGCGGCCGACTGGGGCGCACAGCGCATCAAGGGCATGTCGTTGTGGGCCGCGGTGTGGGAGCCGATCCGCGCGAAGTTCTTCGGTGGCCGCGACAAGGGCAAGCAGGTCACCAGCCTCATCGAGGAGTTCAACTATCCCAAGTACGGCCCCGGCCAGATGTGGGAGCGCTGCACCGAGCTCGTCACCGAGCAGGGCAGCACCGTCGAGTTCGACGCGCGGGTCACCCGCATCGAGCACCAGGATGGGCGCGCCGTCGCCGTCACCACGACGACGAACGGCGTGGAGACGCGCCACGAGTGCACCGACGTGATCTCCTCGATGCCCATCAGCCAGCTGCTCGAGGCGATGGACCCGCCCGTGCCCGACGACGTCCTCAAGGCGGCGAAGTCGCTGCGGTACCGCGACTTCATGACCGTCGCCCTGGTGGTGCCGGAGAACTTCGGCTTCCAGGACACCTGGATCTACATCCACGACCCCGACGTCGAGGTCGGCCGCATCCAGAACTTCAGCTCGTGGTCGCCCTACCTCGTGAAGGACGGGCGCACCTGCCTCGGGCTCGAGTTCTTCGTCCAGGAGGGCGACGAGATGTGGACGAAGTCCGACGAGGACCTCGTCGAGCAGGGCAAGCGCGAGCTCGCGCACCTCAACCTCGTCGATCCGGGGAAGGTCGAGGATGGCTACGTGGTGCGGATGCCCAAGGCCTACCCGTTCTACGACTGGGTGTACAAGCAGAACGTGCAGACCCTGCGTGACTGGCTCGAGGCGAACACGCCCAACGTGCACCCGGTCGGCCGCAACGGCATGCACCGGTACAACAACCAGGACCACTCGATGTACACCGCGATGCTCACGGTGGAGAACCTCTTCGGGGCCTCCCACGACGTCTGGTCGGTGAACGTCGAGGAGGAGTACCACGAAGAGGTCGCGGCGGACGCGCCGCAGGGCTGATGCCTCGGACGCTGGTCGTCATCCCGGCCTACAACGAGGAGCAGTCGCTCCCCGCGGTGTTGAAGGAGCTGGCCGAGCAGACGCCGGAGTACGACGTCCTCGTCGTCTCCGACGGATCGATCGACCGCACGGCCGACATCGCCCGGGCCAACGGCGCGCACGTCGCCGAGCTGCCGTTCAACCTCGGCATCGGCGGCGCGCTGCGCACGGGCTTCGCGTTCGCGGTGCGCAACGGGTACGACCAGGCTGTGCAGTTCGACGCCGACGGGCAACACGACCCGCTCGCGGTTGCGGCCATCCTCGGCCCGCTGGCCGATGGCGCCGACATGGTGATCGGCAGCCGCTTCGCCGAGGGCGGCGCGGTCACCTACGAGGTGAGCGGCCTCCGGCGACAGGCGATGAAGCTGCTGCAGCGCCTCGTGCACCGGCTCGTGGGCCAGGAGTTCACCGACACCAGCTCCGGCTTCCGTGCGTTCTCGCGCGGGATGCTCGAGTTCTTCGCGGTCACCTACCCGGTGGAGTACATGGACTCGGTGGAGGCGCTGGTGCTCGCGTGCAACGCGGGCTTCCACGTGCGCGAGGTACCGGTCAACATGCGCGGCCGCACTGGCGGCGCGCCGTCGAACCGGCGCCTGCGCCTCGTCTACTACTACGTGCGGCTGCTCGTGGTGCTCCTGGTGTCCACCACGACGCGCAAGGAGCGGGCGCGTCGCAATGTGCTGCGCCACACGGCCGACGACACGGGCGGTGACTCGTGAGCGGCCTGGGTGAGGTGCTCGGGGGGATGAGCGTCGCCGCGCACGTGTTGGTGATCGTGCTCGCCGCGGCGGTGATCGCGTTCATCGTGGTGCTCGTTCGCAGTCGGCGGCTGCGCGCCAAGTACTCGGTGCTGTGGTTCTCGATCGGCATCGGTCTCGCGATCCTCGCGATCTTCCCCGGGGTGTTGAGCTGGGTGTCGGATCGCTTCGGCATCGCCTACGCACCGGCCACGTTCATGCTGCTGGCGCTGAGCTTCCTGCTCGTGTTGGTGCTGCACTTCTCGTGGGAGCTGTCGCGCCTCGAGGACCGCACTCGCGCGCTGGCCGAGGAGTACGCACTGTTGCGTCTCGAGCTCGACGAGCGGCTGTCCGCGCAGGAGCAGACCACGGGCCGGCGGCCCGGTGACACGGCGGTGGAGGGCGGGGACGGCGGAGACGGCGCGTGACCGCCAGCGCGGATCCGCAGGCGATCCCGGCCGGGACCCCTGCCGCTCCGGCCGCACCCGCGCGCCGGTACTTCCCCTGTTTCGACGCGTTCCGCTTCATCGGCATGACGATGGTGCTGCTCGTGCACGCCGCGTTCGCGACGCGACCGTGGGTGGAGGCCAACCTGCCCGAGTGGGTGCAGTCGCTGTTGCAGCGCATGGACGTCGGCGTGGCCATGTTCTTCACGCTGTCGGGCTTCCTGTTGTTCCGCCCGTTCATCGGCCGCCAGCTGTCGGGCCGCGCGCCGGGCAAGACGTCCACGTTCCTGAGGCGCCGCTCGCTGCGCGTGTTCCCCGGCTACTGGTTCGCGCTCACGTTCGTGGTCGTGGTCCTCGGGCAATTGCTCGGCACGCTGAAGAACGCGGTGCTCTTCTACACCCTGCTGTTCCCGTTCGCGACGCAGAACCTCGCGCTGGGCGGCGGCCCCGGGCAGGAGGGTCGCTACGCGATCCCGCAGGCGTGGAGCCTCACCGCCGAGTTCGTCTTCTACTTCATGCTCCCGGTGATCGCAGTGTGCCTCTACCGCTACACGTCGAAGCGGTCGCAGCTGTCGCAGGTGCGCATCGCGCTGTGGGTCTGCGGTGGCCTCTACCTCTTCGGACAGCTGTTCCGCCTCTACTTCCTCGTCGCCCAGCCGTCGTGGGAGCGGGTGGCGGTCATCTGGGCGCCGAACTGGGTCGACTTCTTCGCCATCGGCATGGCGATGGCGGTGTTCAGCGTCCGGGAGGACCTCGGCGTGGCGACCCCGAAGCTGCTGCGCCACCTCGGCGAGCACCCGTGGCACTCGTGGGCCGGCGCGGGTGTGGTGGTCGTGATCTTCGCGACCTTCTCACCGCCGCACACACCCGGCGTGTTCGGCGCCGAGTACTGGTTCCGCTGGTGGCTGTTCGGGGTGTTCTCGTTCTTCGTGCTCGCGCCCGCCATGTTCGGGGATCAGACGGCCACGCGCGCGCGGCGCGTGCTCGCGTCGAAGCCCCTGGTGATGCTCGGTACCGTGTCGCTCGGCTTCTACCTCTTCCACCTCGCGTTCCTCGCGAAGTCGCAGGAATGGCTCGGCGTCGGCAGCTTCGGCGGCACGCTGCCCGAGGTGTTCGCGATCACGTTCGTGTGCTCGGTCGCGATGGCGTTCGTGAGCTACTGGCTCGTGGAGAAGCCGTTCCTCGCGCTCAAGGACAAGTCGTTCGGCCAGCTCTTCCGGGGCCTGTGGGTCAGCCACCCGAAGGACGAGCCGCCCTCGGTCTGAAGCGGCGGGACGGCGGGCGACGCCTCTACTCCGCGCCCGCCGGACGGCGGGCGACGCCTCTACTCCGCGCCCGCCGGACGGCGGGCGACGACGACCATGCCGTCCGCGGCGAAGGGGCGGCCGAGGCGGGCGAGCAGCTTCTCCATACCGAGAATCGCCTTGGCGCCGCCGGCCATCACCTTGTCGCGCGTGGTGGTGCCGGGGCTCTTGACCGCCTGCACGTACACGCGGTGTTCGAAGGGCTCCCAGCCGTGGCGCGTGAGCATCGCGTCGAGGGTGCGGCAGGTGAACAGCACCACGTGATCGGGGTGGTTCACCTCCATGTTGCCGAGCACCGCGATCGAGTTGAACAGCCCGGCGGCGTTGGGGGTGGTGACCACGAGGATCCCGCCGGGGGCCACGAGGTGGTGCACGCCCTGGAGGAACGAGCCGGGGTCGTCGAGGTGCTCGATGACCTCGCCGGCCACCACCACCTCGGCGGGCGCGATCCCGGCCGCGGCGACCGCGGCGGCGTCGCACGCGTCGATGGCGTACGCCTCGTAGCCGCGCGCCTTCGCGTCGTCCACCCCTGCGGTGTCGAGGTCGATGCCCACCAGCTCGCGCGCCGTACGGTCGAGGTGCTCGTGCAGCCACACGCCCGACTGCGTGTTGAGCTGCGCGCACCCCATGTCGACGAAGCCGACGTGGATCACGCGCCGGCCCGCGCACAGGTCGCGCAGGTAGGCGAAGCGGTCCACCATCTCCGCGTGCGGGAGCTTGTGGATCATCTCGTGCTGGGAGTACTCGGTCACGGGGCCTCGTGGGGTCGTGGTCGGGTCAGAGCGTGACGATGGCGGCGGGGACCTCGTCGAGGCGCTCGCCGAGCGGGCGGCCGGCGCGCCCGGCGAGGATGCGCTCGACCTTGGCGAAGGTGCGCCGCCGGTTGTACCAGAGGAGGCGGCTGCCCATCGGCCCCGCGTCGGGCACCACCCAGAACGGCTCGTCGGCGTCGAAGTCGTAGGGATGGCAGTAGATCCAGAGCAGTTGGCCCTTGCCCACCACGGCGCGGGCGCCTGCGCTCACGGGGCCGGGCAGCGCCCGCATGTACACGCCGCCGAGGTAGGGCAGGCCGACGGGCCCGCCGCGCACGACCGGGCACGGCAGCTCGGGGAGGCCGTTGGGCCACCGGAACGGGGCGGTGGGAAGCGCCGGGTCACCGTACAGCGGGCTCTTCGCCGGCAGCACGCTCGACGAGTAGGTGAAGCCCTCCTCGGCGAGCACGTCGACCGCCCAGCGGGAGTCGGGCACCAGTGAGAAGGTGGGGGCGCGGAAGCCGCCGACCGGCGCGCCGCCGAGGTCCTCGAGCAGGGCCTTGCCGCGGGCGACGTCGGCACGGAACCCGGACGGGTCGAGCTCGGTGAGGGGCACGTGGCGCCAGCCGTGCAGGGCGAGCTCGTGGCCGCGTGCGGCGACCTCACGCACGAGGTCGGGCTGGCTCTCGGCGACCTCGCCGACCACGAAGAACGTGCCGCGCACGCCGCGGTCGTCGAGGAAGTCGAGCACCTGCCGGGTGACCTGCGGGAAGCGGATCTCCTGCGCGTCGGACTCGCGGTGGTCCTCGAGGTCGAGGGTGAACGTGACCTCCGTGCCAACGGGCGCGACCATCAGTACGCGTCCATGTCGAGGAACTCGAAGGTGTCGATCATCAGCGGGCCCTGGTCGATCGCGGAGGAGAGGCTGCGGATGATCAGGTTGAGCGGCGACGGCTGCAGCTTGCGGGGCGGCTGCACACCCCGCAACGACACGTGCGGGTTGAACCCGGCGTACACCGCGTAAGGAGCCTTGTGGAAGCGGCACGCCGCGCTCACGATCGCCTCGGCGCGCAGGCCGGTGCGTCCGTCACGCGGGAGGAGCTTGAGCACGGCGACGGCGCGCACGCCGAAGCGGACGTCGGTGCTGGTGATCGCCACCAGCTCGTCGGTCACGTGGATCGCGTACGTGGTGGCCGGGCACGCGAGCCGCCAGCGGAGGTACTCGGCGGTGTAGTGGTTGGTCCACTGCTGCACGGGGAACGCATCGAGGCCCGCGACGAGCTGCTCGAAGTCGGCGCTCGCGAGGTAGTCGGCGTCGACGGTGCGGCTGATCACACGGCGGGCCTCGCTGCCGGCCATCGCGTAGGGGGCGACGAGACGCACCGGCAACGGCCCGGGCCACTTCCAGCCCATGTACTTCACGACCGCGCCGATCGACTTCTCGTTGCACACGCCGGTGGTGAGCTGCCAGCCTGCGGCGCCCGCCTCCTCGTAGATCTCCAGACCCATGTCGGTGAAGAGGCCCTTGCGCTGACCGCCCGAGCGCACCACCGCATGGAGCGAGAACGCCGCGGGCACGATGCCGTCGCGGCCGCGGAAGCGCTGCGGGATCAGCGCGTAGTGGCCGATGCGCACGCCGTCGTCGTCGTCGACCGACCGCTGGATCGCGGGGCCGTACGGGTTGTCGTCGTAGAGCCACTGCAGGTAGCGGGCATCGATGTAGCGCGCCGCGGGGAGCTCGGCGGCGAGGAGCTCGGTGTTGCGCTCGTTGTCGCGGTCCCGATCACGCCGACGGGCGTCCGCAAGGGACGCGGGATCGGTCGGCTCGGGTGCGGTCATGGCCTCCGAGGCTACCGGCCGTCCCTGACGTAGACCTTCACCCAGGTGGGCGCGTTCACGCCCCAGGTGCGGGTGGTCTCCACGAGGTGGTAGCGGCCGTCGAGCTCGCCGAGGATCTCGTCGGGGTCGGCCGGCACGGGGGAGAAGCTGCCCTGGAAGCCGAACACGAGTTGGTCGACGCCGGTGAACACCACCGCTGCGGGCTTGCGCTGCCGCAGCATCGTCCGCAGCATCGCACGGTTGACGAAGTGGTAGTCGTGCGCCTCCTGGAGCGTGAGGTCCTCGTAGGAGAACACCCCCATGGTGACGCCGTCGACCTGGTCGCGTCCCGACTCCAGCCCCGACGGTTGCGCCCACATCGTGAGCACGAGGTCGCCGTCGCGCGTGTGGGCGCGCAGCACGTCGGCGATGCGACCGGCCTGTTGCACACTGCCCGCGTCGTCGGGGGAGGTGAAGTACTCGCTCACGCCCGGGTGCACGAGGGTGGTGACGGCGACCGCGGTGACCGCGATTGCCGCGCCCGCAGCGAGGACGCGCGACGCGGCCCAGCCGGCTTCGGGTCGGAGCGCGTGCACGAGCATCACGACGGCGACCGCGAGCAGCGCGGGGATCACCGGGGTGAAGTACTCGACCGATGCCCATTCGCCGCCCACGAGCTGCGTGGCGAGCATCGCGACGATGCCGAGCGCCACGATCGCCACACCCGGCTGGCAGGCCAGGTACGTGCGCAGCCGCTTCGACGCGTAGACGGCCACGAACGCGGCGACGGCGAGGGCGACGTAGGCGGGGTAGTCGCGGAGCCAGTCCTCGATGCGCGTGTGCACGATCGTGTCGATCTTCGTGCGGGCGTCGGCCCCGTGCCACAGCAGGTTGTGGAAGGTGAAGAGGTTGTAGCGCGCGGAGCTCGGGTCGGTGAGGGGGAGCGCCAGGGTGGCGATCACGCCCGCGACGGTGCACCACACCACGTTGCGGCGCGTCGCGCGGTCCGGGGCGCGGAAGACGCAGAACACGACGACCAGCACGGTGACCGGCAGACCGGTGGTGCGGGTGAGCAGCAGGCCGAACGACGCGGCGGTGGCGAGCGTCCACATGCGTGCGGGGCGACCACGCGACGTGAGGCACGCGAGGATCGCGGCGAGGAAGAACGCGCTCAGGGCGTAGGTCTTGACCAGCGTGAGGTTGTAGACGCCGACGGGGAACGCAACGCAGAGCAGCGCGACCGCGACGCCCGCCGAGCGTCCGGCCTCGCGCCACGCGACTCGCGTGCAGAGCGCGACCGCGCCGACCGCGAACACCACCGACGTGAGCCGCCCGAGGAACACGCTGGCCTCGATGGTCTGCAGCAGGCCGTACACGTACGCGGTGAGCGGCATCTGCGTGAACGCATAGTCCTTGTATGGCAGCTGGCCACGCCACGCGAGGCGTGCGCCGTAGAGGTACCAACCCTCGTCGGCGTTGAGCCGCCCGCGGAACACGAACACCAGGGCGAGCAGCGCGAACGCGCCGACCAGGACGCCGGCCGCGACCGCGGGCAGGCGCGAGCGCGCTGATGTGCGACTCATGTCGAGGGCACCTGGTACAGCAGGTCGCCGTCATAGGTGCCCACGTAGCGCAGCGGTGCCGCGTTCGCGGGGTCGAGGAGGGGCGCCCACGGTCCACCCTCGGCCCAACTGCGCACCACCACGTAGCGGACGCCGAGTCGTTGCAGCTCGGCGATCGCCTTGGCGTCCGGGAGGCCGCGCATGACGTTCGAGATCCGCTTCCACGACGGCGGGAAGTAGCCGGAGTACCCGTTGGGGGTGCTGCGGTGGTGGGCGGTGGTGCCGTACACGTTCTCGGCCTGACGGAAGCCCGTGAGCGCCTCCTGCAGCGCGCCGCTCTGGTCGAGCGCCGGCAGGTAGAGCACGCCACCGGCGGGGAGGTCGGCGAGGCGCTGGTCGACGGGCGACACCGCGATGTCGACGGTGCCGTGGTCGGCGGAGGTCCACGGCGCGTAGCCCTCGACGAGCACGCCGAGCAGCGCGACCGCGGCGACCACGCCGACGACGGTGCGGGCGCGCCAGTGGAAGCGCCC
>Ga0075017_100001148_pt1 | contig 15961 bp, 14 predicted proteins | sample AleBraG_ABR_2012_FD_71475 | JGI IMG/M metagenome (GOLD analysis project Ga0075017, IMG submission 71475) | Freshwater sediment microbial communities in response to fracking from Pennsylvania, USA - Alex Branch Run_MetaG_ABR_2012 | ecosystem: Environmental > Aquatic > Freshwater > Creek >... | reverse complement strand
GAATCCATCCGTTGGGTCGGTGGCTTCGGTGTTCATGTCGCGCTGGGACGCAGCAGTGGCAGGGAAAGTACCGCCGGAGTTGACGAACCGACTCGCCATCGCAGTCGGTTTGCAGACGTACCGCGTGTACCGCGAGTTACTTGAGTCGCCGCGCTTCGCGCGTTTGGCCAACTATGGGGCACGCATGCAGCGCCTGCTGTGGGCTAGTACTGGCACGAAAGACCCCAATGCGCCCGACACCCTGTACGTTTCGGGACTGGCGGCTCCATTCACCGTTAACACCATGCCGTTTAAGACGATTCAGGCCTTCGCCGACCACGGCGTTGTCGGCGAAGCATTACCCACCGATGGTGGCGACAGCGACGCCACCATCGCGGCATTCGCTGCGGCCGGCGTCGACGTCACTGCGTTAGCCGCGACGCTGCAGACTGACGGTGCGGCGGCATTTGTTAAGTCCTGGAATCAACTTCTTGACGTGGTGGCCACGAAGGCCGCCAACGTTGCGTCCGTCTGACCCGCCCGAATCCGGCGCTCGTCTCCGAAAGGCAACTGACATGTCGACACAACCGCTGCAAGAGCGGGCAAGTTGGCACGCCCTGGCTTCGCACTACGACCGCATCAAGTCAGCGACGTTGGCCGAGTGGTTCGCCGCCGACGGACGGCGCGGCGAACGCTTCGCTGTCGAAGGCGCCGGCCTGTACCTCGACTACTCAAAGAACCGAATCGACGACGAGACGTTGCGCTTACTTCTCGATCTCGCGCACGAAGTCGGCTTGCGCGAACACGTTGAAGCCATGTTCCGTGGCGATCGCATCAACGTGACTGAGAATCGCGCCGTTCTGCACACCGCGTTGCGCGCGCCACGCGATGCCGTTGTTGAAGTCGACGGCGTCAACGTGATTCCCGGCGTACACGAAGTGCTCGACCGCATGGCGACCTTCGCCACCAAAGTTCGCTCTGGTGAGTGGGTTGGTCACACTGGCGAGAAGATTTCGGCCGTTGTCAATGTCGGCATCGGCGGATCTGATCTCGGTCCGGTGATGGCATACGAGGCGTTGCGCCACTACAGCGACCGCGCTATCAACTTCCGCTTTGTGTCGAACGTCGACGGCACGGATTTCGTCGAGGCAACGCATGATCTCGACCCGGCTGAAACACTCTTCATCATCTCGTCCAAGACGTTTACCACGCTCGAAACTATGACAAATGCGCATTCGGCGCGCGAGTGGTTGCTCGCAGGTCTTGGTGGTGACGATGCTGCCGTCGCGAAACACTTCGTCGCCGTGTCGACGAACGCCGAAGAGGTCGCCAAGTTCGGTATCGACACCGCGAACATGTTCGGATTCTGGGATTGGGTCGGCGGACGCTACTCCATGGACTCCGCCATTGGCCTGTCAACAATGATCGCGATCGGACCTGCCAACTTCGCCGACTTGTTGGCGGGCTTCCACGCCATGGACGTCCACTTCCGTACGACGCCGTTCGACCGAAATCTGCCAGTGCTACACGGGCTTCTCAACGTGTGGTACCGCAACTTCTTCGGCACTCAGACGGTTGCCGTGCTGCCGTACGAGCAATACCTCAAGCGGTTTCCGGCGTACCTGCAACAACTGACGATGGAATCCAACGGCAAGCACGTCACGCTCGACGGCGCTGAAGTCTCGTACGAGACTGGTGCGATCTATTGGGGCGAGCCTGGCACCAATGGCCAACATTCGTTCTACCAACTCATTCACCAGGGCACGTCACTCATCCCGATCGACTTCATCGGTTTCGCCCGTCCGCTCAACGATCTCGGACGGCATCACGATTTGTTGATGGCCAACGTGTTCGCACAGGCTGAGGCTCTGGCGTTTGGAAAGTCTGCGGACGCCGTCCGAGCTGAAGGCACACCAGAGTGGTTAGTGCCGCATCGCGTCTTTGAAGGAAACCGTCCGACCAACACGATCATGGTCGATGTGCTCACCCCATTTGCGCTGGGTGCCTTAGTTGCCTTCTACGAGCACAGCGTGTTTACGCAAGGTGTCATCTGGGGTGTCGATTCGTTCGACCAATGGGGCGTCGAACTCGGCAAGAAACTCGCGATGGGCATCGTGCCCGAACTCGAGTCTGCGGCAGAGCCAGAACTTCACCACGACAGTTCGACCAACACTCTTATCCGCCGCTACCGCGCGCATCGCGATATGTAAAGCCGGACGCCCACGAGCTAATCGAATGGATACGGCGCGACAGCCAGCACGTTGATGATGGCGCGTTGGCCGTCCTTCGGATTCGCGCGGTCGATGTGTGTCAGCGGCGCACCGGGCTTGAGTTGCGCCAACATCGTCGTACTTCCACCGCTGTCGAATCCGACGGCTCGTCCGGCGCCAAGTTGCAGCATGAAGTCGGTTGCCTGGTGCACGGTGGCGCCGCCCCAACGCACGCCGTTGGCGTTTGACCGGCCCTGCACGGTCATGATGAAGGCGTCCGTCTGTTGCGCATCGCTACGGTGCGACGTTGTGCGCCAACCGATGAAGGTGCGCGGACGCAGGTTCTCATCACGTCCGAAGCAGGACGCCCGGTTGGCGCCCTTCCAGATGTAGACGCCACCACGCCCGAGAGCGCCGGCGGTGTGCCACAACACGTTGCCCAACCTGTCGTATGCGCGATAGCCGAGCGTGAGGGTCACTGGTGCGCCGACGCTGAACGCACGCAACATGCCGGAGTTCCACGACGATGTTGTGAAGACCCAGGTGTTTGCTGGCGGGCGGTGCCCGAGCCCCGACGTAATGATGCGGCTCACGTGGCCCGTCATCGTCGTCACGCGATTGCCGATATCGGGGGTGACGGTTCCGGTGACCCAGACTTCGCGGCCCCCGGACGGATGGGGCCGATGTCCCCACACATTGGTGTACACATTGATGCCGCTGGTCAGCGTCTGCCAATTCAGTGATCCAACGCTCGGCCCGCTGCGCGGTGTCGTCCACTTTGATGTCAGCGAGACCTCGCCGGGAATGGCCTTGCCGTCTAGTCCGACATTGATCGAATCTTGTTGGCCCGACGTTGCCTTCCAGACCTGCGATCCAACGACTTGCGGACCCTCAGGTGTCGAGGCGGTACCGAGGTTGAAGACTGCCGCGTTGATCGCGACAAGCGTGCTCTTGTGGTGCGCAACTTGCGCCGAGGTCGTCTGCGTGGTCGACAAGTCCGGCGTCGAAATCGCCTGGAAACCAACGGGCGAGTTTTGCGGAATCGTGACGACGACAACGCGGATCGAGCGGGTTGCGGGATTGGTCGGTCCGGTATCCCAAATGCGCATGGTCATGCCGTACTGCAAGGGAATGATCTTGGGCTTCGTGCGCAGAATGTTGGGGGTCGGCGCGCAACTTCCGTTCTTGCTTGGCAAGACGGTGTCGGACGGCGCGGTGGCAAAGGCGCTCGGCGCGACAACGGCGAGCAGGGCTCCGGCGCCTACCACGGCGGGCAGCGCGCGCCAACGCCGTGACCGGCGCGGCTGAGCCGTGATTCCCGAGTGCCTCACGTCAATCCTCCGTTGTATCGCCACCGTGCAGACGGCCCTTTCACTGTCACACAGCACCCAAGCCCTGGTGAACGGCAGGATGGCCCTTCACCGGCCTCGCTTCCGGCACCCGAGCGACCCGCTCGAATGCTGGCTACCTTCTTTCTCGGGGGAAGTTGTCGATTTTGGCCGGTGCTATTCGTCGGAATAGTGAAGGGCCCACTCAGGGGCCCCGCAGACAGGAGAAGCCTCATGGCCCGGTATGTGTTCTTGATCTACGGTGACGAAGCTCAGATGGCCAATGCCACGCCCGAGCAGTGGCAGCAGATGATGGACGCCCACAACGCGTGGGGACACTCAGTCCACGAAGCTGGTGCGACGATCGTCGCCGGTGAGGCTCTCCAGCCCACGCCTACCGCAACGGCGGTGCGCGGTGGCCTGAGCGGCTCTGCGGTCGTCACGGACGGCCCGTTTGCGGAGTCCAAGGAGGCCCTCGGCGGCTTCTACCTCGTTGACGCTCCGGACCTCGACCTCGCTCTCAAGTTGGCCAAGACGTTGCCGGCCGACGGTGTCGAGGTTCGCCCCGTCGCGGCAACGTGATCAGTAGTCGGCCTGCCCTTTGACCAGTGCTGAGTCGCAGGACGTTGCGGCAGCAGTTGAGCAGGCGCACCGTCGCGAGTGGGGACTCGTCCTCGCCGCGACGGCGCGCCTGACTGCTGGCGACCTCGATATCGCCGAAGAGGCGACAGCCGAGGCCTTCGTTGCTGCACTGGAAACCTGGGGGAGTCGGGGGATCCCGGAGCGGCCGGGCGCATGGCTCACCGCTACTGCGCGCCGGAAGGCGCTCGATCGACTGCGACGCGCGACGACCTTGCGCGCCAAGTTGCCGCTGCTTATCGGGTCTGAACTCGATGCCGAAACGTCGTATGACATGGAACCGTCCGACAGCATTCCTGATGATCGACTCCGACTCGTCTTCACGTGTTGCCACCCTGCGCTCGCACCGGAGGCGCGCATCGCGTTGACGTTGCGACTTGTGTGCGGCCTGACTACCAGCGAGATCGCCCGCGCTTTCCTGGTACCTGAACCGACCATGGCGGCGCGCATCACTCGCGCTAAGAAGAAGATCACCGGCGCCAATATTCCCTATCGCGTACCGACTGCCGAAGATCTACCACCGCGACTCGATGGTGTGTTGAGTGTCGTGCACTTGGTGTTCACCGCGGGACATACGTCTTCGGAAGGTGACGATCTCGTCCGTACTGACCTGGTGTCGCGAGCACTGGATTTGTCGCGGGTTCTCGCCACGCTATTGCCGGACGAACCCGAGGTGCTCGGACTGTTGGCGCTGCTTGAACTGACCGACGCGCGAAGCCCGGCGCGACTCGACGCATCCGGTCGCCTTGTGTTGCTTGAGCAGCAAGATCGCACTGTGTGGAACGCTGCCGAGATTGCCCACGGCAGTGCGATGTTTGACCGGGCCCTCGAGAAATTGGCAGGTCGACCGCCAGGACGTTACGTGTTGCAAGCGGCCATCGCAGCGGTACACACCGAATCGCTGTCGTGGGCGGCAACTGATTGGGCCGCGGTGTTGTCGCTCTACGACCAACTGCGGACGGTATGGCCGAGCCCCGTTGTCGAAGTGAACCGAGCCATTGCGTTGGCCTTTGTCGCGGGGCCTGAGGCCGGCCTGGCTCGGCTCGACCAACTCGGCGACGACGACCGACTCGCCGACTATCACTACTTGCCAGCGGCCCGGGCAAATCTGCTGCGCCGCTTGGGACGCACGGACGAGGCAGCCGCCGCCTATCGGGCCGCGCTATCACTGCGTCCGGCCCCCGCAGAAGTCGAGTTTCTGGAGCGCCAACTCGCCGAGCTTGGCGACTGAGGCGCCTTCGTACCGATAATGGAGGCAGCGCCAAACGCGAATGGCCGGGCCAGCCGGGACCGATGGGCGCGGGTAGAGCAAGGGGCCGACATGTCGTACGGGCAACTTCCTGACGGCGAACTCCCGGGCGTTCCGGAGCCAGCCCAGCCGCCGCCTGTCCAACCGCCGATGTGGACACCGCCACCGCGGTGGGCGCCACCCCCGCCCCAATGGGATCAGCCCGTTCCGTCCTGGGAACAGCCCTCGGCATTTGCTCCGCCGCCCACCGGTTGGGCCGAGGCCCCGTCCGCCCGACCGAATGTGCAGAAGCAACCGATCCCCAAGAACTACGCCTACCGCAAGGTCACTGGCGGTGAGTTGCTGTCGGCGGCCTGGAGTCTGTTGAGCAAGGACCGCGAACTCATCCTTTTGCCAGTGCTCTCAAGCATTTTCGCCACGATCGCCGTGCTGCCCTTCCTAGGGTCCAGTTTGCTGTTGCAAGGCACGAACGTGACGTCACAGGGTGTCACCGGTTACCTGCTCCGATTGCTCTTCTTGTTCTTGTCGCTGTTTGTGGCGACGACGGTGGCAGTGTTCTTCCAAGTTGCTTTGGTGTCGGCTCTGTTTGAACGGCTGGAAGGTGGCGACCCGACACTCGGCTCGGCAATCAGCGCAGCATGGCGCGAACGCGTGCGCATTGTGCAGTGGGCCTTCGTGTCAGCTGTCGTAGGCACGGTGCTGCGGACGATTGCCGAACGCGGTGGTGTCGGATCGGCCATCATCCGCATCTTGGCCGGCGTTGCGTGGGCCGTCGCATCGCTCTTTGTCGTTCCCATCATCGTTGCTGAAGGTCTCGGTCCAATTGATGCGTTGCGGCGCTCGGCGTCGATTGTTTCGCACACCTGGGGCAAAGTTTTGCGCGCCGGAATTCGCTTCGGATTCACGCAGTTCCTCGTCATGCTCATTCCCTTCGTTGTCATGCTTATGGGAATCGCCGCGATCCTCACCAAGAACACGACCGGATTTGTGACGGGCGGCGTTCTCATCGTCATCGCGCTGGTAGCCATGCTCGTCATCGGCGTGTTCTTCAACGCGCTCGGCACTGCCCTCAACGCGGTGCTGTACCGCTTCGGTGCAGGTCTCCCGATCCCCGGCATCGATGCCGAACTGTTGGCCAACGCCTTCAAGATCAAAACCTGACGCCCTCGAGTCGGGCTGGCGCTTGCCGCTACCTAAGCCGGAGTGGCGAGCGTCGCAGTACGTGACCCTTGCTGTTTAGGCTGACGCCATGGCTACGAACGACTTCTCGCCAGAAGTACGCGCCCGCGAACTGCTCAAAGTTGGCCCTTTGCGCCTTGATGTCGAACGCTTTATCTATGGCACCGTCTCCCTACTGACAGTGCTTGCTGTGTTCGAAGGCTGGGGCTCGGGGCAGGCTAACCGCAGTTTCATCATCGTCATTGTTGGTCCGACGACGGCGCTCTTCCTGGCTCACCTCTACGCCACCGTTATCGACGAGCACTTCCAACTGCGGCGGAGGCTGAAACCGTCAGAGTGGATGGCACTCGTACGCCACGACCTGCAGTTCTACCTCGTGCCCGTCCCGTTGTGCATCGTTTTTGCTGCAAGTCGCTTGCTCGGTGCAGACGTGACAGTCGCGTTGCGTATCACGATGTTTACGGGGATCGCTTCGCTTGCGATTCTTGTCGCCTATGCGGCGTACCTGCTCGGCATTCGGCGTTGGCCACTGTTCTTCGCGACGCTTGGCGGGCTTGTCATTGGCGCGACGATCTTGGCCATCGAACTGCTCCTTGCAAAAGCCCACTGACCCTTTGCCACTACCGTGAGTGGTCCCGATCAGGTCCGACAATGGAGTGGCCGTGCCGTTGCCAGACAAAGTTCTCATCACGAACATTTCCGCCCTGCGAGCCAAGTACGGAACCGCCGGAGTCGAGCGCATCAAGGCCGATGCCGATCGACTCATCGCCGCCGATGCGGCACGTGGCTTGGTCACTCGACTCGTCGCCGTCGATGATGGCAGGACGGCGCGGCAGCTGGGCGTGCCGCCAGTGCGCGACGCCGCCGACCCGGTAGCAGCCAAGCGGACGATTGACGCCATTGCGGACCTGTGGAACCCCGCCTACCTCGTCTTGCTCGGATCGGACGACGTCATCCCGACCCAGCCGTTGAAAAACCCCTTGTACCAACCTGGGCCAACATCCATGGACGACGACCTGGTCGTCGAGAGCGACCTGCCTTACGCGTCCGAGCATCCGTACAGCGAACGCATATCGGATTTTCGCGGAGTCACACGAGTCGTCGGACGGATACCCGACGGGCAGAGCAACAAGTCAACGGGGCAGTTGCGAACGGCGTTGCGAACGGCGGCCGGATACATCCAGCGTCCGCGCGCGAAGTACGACCGCCCTTGGGCACTGTCGGTTGCCGATTGGCATTACTCAACGAGTCAAACGCTCACCAAGATCTTCGGGTCCGCGGCTACGCTGATCGATGTACCGCCGACTAACAAGTTGCGACCGGGCGACACGCACCGACTGCTGCACTTGTTCAACTGTCACGGAGCAAGTAATCGACCACAGATGAAGGGCCAGCGCGGGTGGTACTACGAAGTCGTCATGAACCCCAAGGACCTGTTGCGGCCCGGCCTTCTTAACGAAGGCACAATCGTCGCTAGTGAATGCTGCTACACCGGAAAGATGGTCGCCCCTAACGTCAAGTCGGGTCCGGCATTTGTTGACGTCTACATGCGCTCCGGCGCCTACGCGTTCGTCGGATCGTCTACCGAAGTGTGGGGCGGCATCGACTACAACGCCGACGCAGACCTGCTCGTCGGCTATTTCGTCCGGCATCTCATGGACGGGATGTCTACTGGTCGCGCGATGTTGCAGGCTCGACACGAGTACGTCATCCGCAATGCCGTACTTTCACCCACTGACTTAAAGACCCTGGGGCAGTTTGCGCTGTTCGGTGATCCGTCCATCCACCCTGTTGCCACCGGACGCGTACCGATCGAACCTGGTGTCGAGTTAGCGCGGGGGCTGCGATCGCGGCGTGCACGCCTAAGTGATCACGGTCGGTCGTTGCACGCAACGACGCCTCACGCGGGGGAGGTCCCAATCGGGGTGCCTGCCAAGGACCACGACGTCTTGCTGGCCGAAATGCGCGCCCAAACGGGACACAAGTTTGGCGCGGCCGCTGAATCGCGGCGCTTTCCGGTTCACGCGCCGGGCGCACGCCGTCCGACCCCCGGACGTCACTTTGATGTCGTTCACGAGACGAGCGAACGCGGAACGCATGCCGCCTTGGTACGGATGGAGGACGGCGTCGCGGAAGAGTTGCGATTACTGCAACGCCGCTAAGGACTTTGCTTTGGAACGCTCGCGACGGACACCGCATTCAGGTCGTGAGCAGACGGACCTCGCACGGCGCCCACAGACTTGCGTGCCAGGCTGGCAGTTCAACCCAGCACGGGTGGCACGGCGAAAGGCGGTGACGTTCGGTCATGTCTGCAGAATCGATGCCGGATGATCCAACGACCGCTGCGCGCGTAGCTCGTCGAACGCTCCTTGCCGGAGCCGCCGCAGCCGTGGCCGGTGCCTGGATCTGGCACGAACTTCCTAGCGCTTCCGCGACGCAACGTGCCACCACGCATTCGCGGGCCACGACCACAGCCCGCCCACTTGCAACGCTGCCGACGCCCAAGCCCTGGCTACCAGGCGCTGGCGAGGTTGATCCTTCGGTGAAACTACGAGCCGTCCAGTTTCTTGAGGCGCTTGGCACCTGGTCGTCCGGGGGTGTAGGCGTATCAGCGGCGCAACATCGTGTTGCTGGCCTGGGCTATGACCCGAACCTGGTGTCGCAGGCGCGTTCGCTGCTTGCAAGTGCACCCGCCGCCGTCACACGTGTCACGGATGCGCAGTACGGCGGCATTCTGTCGTCGAGTTCGAGTGTGCTCGTCGTTCTTGAACAATGGCTGCGCAGGGCGGACGGTTCAGTGCTGCACCGTGGCACCACAGTTGACGTCCGACTCGTCGGCGCACGCCCCAAGTGGCGAGTCACCGAGCTGCACCCAGCAAACCCGGGACCGCGTGCAACAGTCAGTGCCCAAGCACGCGCGGTGTTAAACAACCACCGAATTATCTTGCCTTTTGCCGCTCGTGCCGACATTGAATCGGGTCACGTCCACAACTCCGTGTTGTCGTGCCTGACGACGTTAGCGCACGACTACGTGCTCAATGTCAGCGTCGTCCGATCGGGTCACCCCATCTATGTATTCGGCACCTCACGTCTCAGTGACCACCCGCGCGGACGGGCGGTTGACATTTGGTCGGTCGACGGGCATCCGATCGTGCACCCACAGAACCGAGCGCTCACGATTGCTGTGATGCGGCGTGCGGCGCTGAGCGGGCCGTATCAAGTAGGTGGTCCAGTGTTGCTGTCCGGGCCTCGCGCTTCGTTCTTCAGTGACCAAACGCACCAAGACCACATCCACCTCGGCTTCAGTACCTAAGTCGCGCCGCCTAGCCTGGAGACATGGCGTCGCCGGTTCAGTCCTCGGAACGTCCGCGCAAGCGACTTGGGCAGCCACCGGTCATCACCGCACCCGGTCCTACGTCCGCGGACATGCTTCGAGCTCTGCCGCGGATTCGAAACGACCAACTCGGCTTCATGACCGAGATGCGCGAAACCTACGGCGATGTCGTGCAATTTCCGGTACCGAACACAACCGCGTACATGATCAGCCATCCTGATGACGTCGACCATGTCATGCGCGTTCATGCCCGGTCGTACGGTAAGGACACTATCCAGTACCGCGCACTGCAGTTGGTGACAGGCGAAGGGTTGCTAGCGGCCGACACCGAACCGTGGCGGCGGCAGCGACGTCTTGTGCAGCCGGCTTTTCATCACGAAGCCATCACTGGTGTCGTGGACCACGTTCACATCGCCACACAACGCCTTCTCGCCTCGTGGGATCAACTGCCTGATCGCAGCGTCGTTGATTTCGACGCCGCAATGAAGCACACCGCACTTGAAGTTGTCGGACGGGCTCTCTTTGGCACCGACTTGTCAGGCGATGCTGAACGAATCGCCGACGCGACCATGGATGGCTTGGAAGTCATCGTCGCCCGGGCACGTAATCCCATCGTGTTTCCGCAATGGCTGCCCACGAGACGGAATCGGCAACTGCAGCGCTGCCTCACAACACTCGACACGTCGGTTGCCGCCATGGTTGCGGAACGACAAGAGGTCGGCCCCCGGACGCCACCCGACATGCTCGACCTGCTCATCGGCGCACACGACGATGGCGACCGATTCACGGTGGCGCAAGTCCGTGATCAGGTCGTCACCTTCCTCGTGGCTGGTCACGAAACCGTCGCCAACAACCTGGTCTGGACCTGGTGGCAACTAGCCAAAAACGCAGCAGCCCAAGCCGCCGTGCAAGCCGAAGTCGACGCGGTACTAGGCGGTCGATCTCCGGAACTAGCCGACTACAACTCGCTGCCCTACACCCGCGCCGTCATCGACGAATCACTTCGACTTAACCCACCCGGCTGGGTCGTGTCGCGCAAGAACGACGACGCCGACGAATTGCGCGGTCATGAGATTCCGTCCGATTCGTTGCTCATCATCAGTCCGTGGGTCATTCAGCGGCATCCTGACTTTTGGTCGCGTCCGGAAGAATTCGACCCGACCCGGTTCTTACCCGAGAACGCGGCGCGCGTGCCACGCGGCGCCTATCTACCTTTCGGAACGGGACCGCGCCAGTGCATCGGTCGCGACTTTGCCCTCTTAGAAGCGGTGCTCGTCCTGGCCACCATTGCGCAGCGGTACTCGGTCACGATGGGCCCGCGCACGCCGCGCCTCGCTCCGCTTGTCACGCTCGGTCCGGCGGACGGTATGTTGCTGCATCTCGTTCGGCGGTAACCCAGACGCTTGCACGACGTAGTGTGCGCGCACGGTGTCAAGGCAATCGGAGGCGTGCCATGCGCAAGGTCGTCGTCTACGAACTCTTGTCACTCGACGGAGTGGCCGAGGATCCAGATGCATTCTTTACTGACTGGGATGACGTCATGGACGCGAACCTCGCGGCGGTCATCGCGACTCAGGACGCGGTGATTCTCGGCCGCCGTAGCTATGACGAGTGGGCTCAGTTCTGGCCAGGCAGCGAGATCGAGCCCTTTGCGACCTTCATCAATCACGTTGCCAAGTACGTGGCTACCTCGACGGCACTCATCGGAGACTGGAACTCTTCGGCGGCGATCGACGGCGACGTGATCGAGTTCGTGCGCGACTTGAAGACTCAGCCAGGCGCGGACATCGGGGTGCATGCAAGTATCTCGTTGGCAAGGGCGTTGCTTGCTGCAGGAGTCGTCGATGAACTGCACCTCGTCATTGCCCCAGCGATAGCGGGACGCGGTGACAGGCTCCTCGACGGGCTACCAGCGTTTCGACTTGAGACAGTGCGCATCACAACGTCGCCGACCGGTTATGTTCTCGCCAGTTACCGCGTAGCCCGTCCGGTCGTCGCTGACTGACGTGTTCTCGTCTCGCGCAACGTCGCGCGACTAGTACTCGCCTTTGATGACGAAGAACGAGCCGCGGATCGTGCCGGCCAATTTCGACTTCTGGCGGGCAAACTTGAAGCGCGACTCCAGCTCTTCGGGAACGTCCATACCATCGGACAGTTTGAATCCGACGGCCCGCTTCTTACCGTCCGCGATGCTGTACATGACGTTGATCGCGAGACCGGATTCGTAGAAGACGTACGCCATGCGCAGCCCGTCAACCTCAAACATCGTCGCTTCGAGCGGTGTCGACTCGATGACGATGTCGCGCTCCTCTTTTAGTACGCGATGCACGTAGTCGACCGTTGATTTCGACTTCTTCGCTGGTTCAACGGTGAAGACGTGGTCGTACTTGTTCTTGTAGTACCGCGCCTCGTTCGCCCGCAAACCCGCCAAAGCTGGCGCCACGGGAGATGACTCGAGCCCTTCCGTAGAGACATTGACGAAATCGACCACGTAAGCCACGGCTGCCTCCATCGGATGGGTGTCGGGTCCGAGCCTATGTGCTGGTCCCTTCGGGAGGGGACCCGACCAACGCACACCCCAGCCGGGTGCTGGCGCCGCCGGTGCCCGTTAGGGTTCGTGATGAGTTGTGGTTTCACGTCGAATTCGGAAGGAAGTCGCATGAACGTCCGCGTTCGCCCCCGTTTCGGAAGGGCCGCGCTCGTCGTCGTCCCGCTTCTGGTCTTGCTGGCTGGGTGCAGTTCGAGTTCGTCGCAATCCACGTCTACACCAACACCGTCGCCCAGTGCCACCTCGAGTTCGCCCTCAACGGCTTGTGCGGACGTCGTGGCTTTGAAGACGTCGTTGAAGTCGTTGTCGAACATCCACGTGACGGCGAGTGGCGTGACTGCATTTACTGCGGCGATTACCGACGTCGCGACCAAACTTGACGCCGCGGCCACGTCTGCTTCTTCCACGTTGCAACCGCAGGTGGCGCAGGTGAAGACGTCGTTCACCGCGCTGCAAGCGGCTGCGAAGGGCTTGACGCTGACTAACGCGATTCAAAAAGGGCCGGCAATCGCTGCGGCCTTGGCCCAACTCAAAACTGCCACGACCGCATTGAACGCATCGATTACCCAGGGCTGCCCTAACAGCTAACGCAGTCCGCGGCAGCCGCAACCGCGCTACATCGTTTTGGTTTCGACCCACGCCCGGACTACGTCACGCACCGACAAGATGCCGGCAACTTCGCCCGCCTCAAGGACGACGAGGTGGCGGAATCCGCCGTTGAGCATCGTTTGCGCAGCCTTGATGACCGGCCAACCGGGTGCCGCAAAAACCACGTCACTCGTGAGGTGCGCGCCTACGGTCTCGGTGTTCGGGTCTTCGCCGTTCGCCACCGCAACAAGCACGTCGCGCTCGGTGATGATGCCCACGCCGTCGCGCTCCGGGTCGACGATGATCGCCGCGCCGACTTTTCGACTTGCCATCGCGGCCGCCGCCTGGCGCAACGTATGGTCTGGGCCCACCTGCAAGACGTTGGGGTTCATCGCATCGTGCACAGTGCCGGTTTCGTCGATGATCATGCGGACTCCTGGCTCGCAGGGACGTTGCACGCCACCCGAATTGGGAAGCCTGCCACGGACTATGGCGCCCGAACCTCGAACGTAGCAACCTGGCGCGCCTAAAGTGCGGGCAAGTTCTCGTGCGGACGATCTGAGAGCATGACTAGGTGCGCATCACCGCCCTCGTCATGGCCTGGATCGTCGCGGTATTGAGCGCCGACCGATTTGCCACGCCTTCAGAGCAGCTACTGCTCGGCGCCATCACGTGGGTCATGCTCATCGCCCTGCTGATGCGGCAACCATCTATCGTCCGAGTTCAGACGCTCGTCGTCGTTGGTTTTGCGACGCTCATCGAATACACCTTCTCGTCCGGCTTGCATGTCTACGACTACCGGCTCGGTCACGTGCCCGCATACGTGCCACCCGGTCACGGACTCGTGTACCTCGCGGCGGCGACCTTCGGCATGTCGCCTTGGGCGCGCCGCAACGCGAAGGTCTTACTGCCCCTCACGGTTGTTGTCGCCGGCGTGGTTGCCGTCCATGGCTTACTAAATCCGACCCGGCCCGATGTGCTCGGTGCCTTTTGGTTTGCATGTCTCGTTGGCTTCATCGTGTGGGGTCGAGCCAAGACTTTGTATGTCGGCGCATACATCGTGGTGACCTTCCTCGAGGTTCTCGGGACGCACTGGAAGGTCTGGACGTGGGCGCCAGTTGATCCCGTTATTCATCACATCGGTATCGGCAATCCGCCGTCTGTGGCGGCAGGTGGGTACGGCTGGTTTGACCTCGCCGCGGTTGCCCTCGCACCGCTACTAGTGGCGGCAACGGTGTCGGTGCGGAATCGGGCCACCACGCGCGCGCGGCCTGCAACGACCGAGGCAAGTTCTTTCGACCACGTCCACACACCCACCGCGCTCGATCCGGTGTAGTCCAGGCCCAGACAAGCGACTGCCCGACCAGCGAGCGCGATGCGCACCCACCGGCCGGGCAGTGCCTGTTTCCCGGACTAGAACACGAACTAGGACTTCGCTAACACCAGCGACACTGCAGTCTTTGTGAGCACTGGTTTCCACGTGGTGTGGGCGGCGTTGCCCATGTTGGTCACCTTGCTGAACTTGCCAGTGACCGACTTGGCCGTGATGAGATTCTTGACGGACGTTCCTACCTTCGGACGGAATCCGGTCGCGTTTGCAGTGGCTTTGCCACCCAACTTGACGACACCAGTCGTCCGCAACCAGGAATGCTTCGACGTCGACTTAGCGACGAAGTAGAGCGTGCCGCCGGACTGCAACGTGTAGCCACCGCGGACGGCGAATGTACCAGTGCCACCGTGGGTAGATGCTGTCTCGAGCGTTCCACCGGCTTGCGTAAGTGATGCGCTGAGCGTGCCAGCACCGAAGATCTTGCCGCCGTTCATAACGAACGTGCCCATTGCTGAACCGCGTCCGGTCGACTCGGCCTTGAGGTTGCCGCCAGCGTCGATGTAGGTCACCGACGTTGATCCGTTCTGCGTGACGCCGAAGCCAGCATCGAGACTTGTTCCCGTGCTGACATGCATCATGCCGCTGCTCACCACTGGGAAGTCGATGATTCCGGATGCTCCGCTGCCAGTCACGATGGAACCGGTCGAACCGATGCCAATGACGTGTCCAGTGGTCGGCGTTGTCGTGTGTGTGAAGCCAGCAGCTGCACCTGTGAGGGTGACCCGCGCCCCGACAGTGACGGACGCGCCACCACCGACAGACACCGACGATGCACTAAACGTGGTCGGTGAGTAAAGGGTCCACACGGAGCCGTCAGCGAGCGCTCGTGTACCGGTTGTACCTGACACCGTCACACCGAGTTGTCCACTTGTTTTGAACGCGCCAGTGATCGTTCCGTTGAGCCACTTGAAGTTGCCGCCGCCCGTGCCAGAACTGATGTTGGTGTTGTTGTTCGGCGCGTTGGCAGCCAAACCTGCGACTAATGTCGCTCCGCCGTCGAGTGTGAACGTCGCATTGTTGGCGACTAGGACGCTGCGATCGAAGGTGATTTTTGTCGTCGGGTCAGTTGTCGTCACAGTGCCGCCGCCGCTGACCTGACTGTTGTTGTCGAATTGGTAAGGGCTCTGGCCGGCCAAGGACAGCGTTTGGTTTGGAGACACGACGAGCAAGCCTTGGTTGTCGAACGCAAAGCCGTTGTCGGTGACTCCGGTGCCCGAGGCACCTGCACACTGGGTATCTGTTGCCGGGCGGACGGCGATGCTGCCGAGCGGGCCGTTGACCAGCATGAACGGTGCGTCGACTGCAGTGGTCGTGGCCGTCAGTGATGTTCCACCGCAGAGATACATCGTGCCGTTGTTAAACAACGCATTCGGGGCTGCTGTCCCGCCAAACGAACCAGTGCGGACGGCGATCGTGCCAAGGTTCGTCCAGAGGGCATCGGCAGGGGTGAACCCGGCGGCCGTAAGCATTCGTGAACCGCCGGTTGTAGCGATCGTGTGGAAGCCGATGTCCAAAGT
>Ga0075017_100001147_pt1 | contig 15969 bp, 15 predicted proteins | sample AleBraG_ABR_2012_FD_71475 | JGI IMG/M metagenome (GOLD analysis project Ga0075017, IMG submission 71475) | Freshwater sediment microbial communities in response to fracking from Pennsylvania, USA - Alex Branch Run_MetaG_ABR_2012 | ecosystem: Environmental > Aquatic > Freshwater > Creek >... | reverse complement strand
GCGGTATTCCTTTCGGAGGCATGCCTTTCACAGGACGTTCCGCCGAGTGGCGTGTTGCATCACCACGCAACCGGTCGGACACATGTTGCCTGTAAGCAATGGCAGGCCCTGAGAATCGCAAAAGGCCGTCACCGTCTCTTTGAACCGCGTACCAGGCTCGCGTGGGCTGTGGGGAAACTCGTGGTTGTCGCCCAATTTTGGATTGACACCAGCCAACCTGGGGGAGTATTCTTTCTCCATGTGAATTGGGAGGGGTTGCTGCCTCCTCCAATGTAACTGCACTGCAACAGTTTGTAATCAAGAACAGTTGCGAGGAGTAACGCTATGTCATCACCCGAAGATCGAATTGCTGAACTTGCCCCGAATTGGGCGTGGAACGTCCGGCGCTGCTTAGCGACGGATCCAGCGGTGGAATATGCCATCGAGCAGGGCGACCCCGCGCTCCGTAGCCAACTCATAGCCGTGACTCTGGAGACCACGGCAGCCGCCTATCGCACACTCGCCGATGGCGCTGCCAGGGCCGCCCAGATCGTCAGTGGAAAAGCCGGTGGCTAGCTTCGAGCCGCGCAAGCGTCCGCCGGCCCTCAAGTCCGACAAGTCCCCGGCGGCTCTCGCGGACGTGGTCCTCATCGGCTATCAGGATCAGGGCAATCTCGGAATGGGATACCTGGCGGCCGTGCTTCAGCAGCAAGGCCGCACGGTGGACATGATCGACATTCGGGATAGCGCCGAATCGATCGCCGCCCGTCTGATCTCGCGGCCTCCGGTAGTAGTCGGATTTTCACTGATTTTTCAGTATTTTCTTCCACAGTACCGGCGCTTGGCGGCCTATCTCCGAAGCGTTGGCATTACCAGCCACTTCACCATAGGCGGACACTATCCCAGCCTGTGCCACGACGAGATCCTCCGCAATTTCCCAGAGCTCGACAGCGTGGTTCGGTACGAAGGCGAGTTGACGCTGCCCGAACTGGTGGATCGCCTGAGCACGGGGAACGATTGGCGCCAGACGTCCGGGATCGCGTATCGGTGCGAACGCCAAGTCGTAGTCACCGAGCCCAGAGCCCTGGTCCACGATCTCGACTCGCTGCCCTTCCCCTATCGCCCATACAAGCCGGAACAGATTGGTGGGTTTCCGACGCTCCCCTTGCTCGCCAGCCGCGGCTGCGCGCGCCGCTGTTCCTTTTGTTCGATTCACACGTTCTACCGCACCGCGCCGGGCAAGGTTGTCCGCAGCCGTACGCCCGAAAAAATCGTCGAAGAGATGCTTCATCTCCAGAGCCAATACGGCGTGCGCGTCTTTCTCTTTCAAGACGATGACTTCCCGCTTTGGGGCAACGCGGGCCGCCGCTGGGCCGATGAACTGGTGGAGCGCCTGCACGCGACTGGACTGGCGGACTCCACGGTCTGGAAAATCAGTTGCCGTGGTGAATACGTCGAGCCAGAACTGTTTTCCCGATTGCGCGACGCGGGCCTGTTCCTGGTTTATATGGGTATCGAGTCCGGCGTCGAGCAGGGCCTGAAGATCCTGCACAAAGAGATGACGGTGGCGGAGAACCTCGCCGCCATCCGCGTGCTGAAGGAACTCGGCATTCAATTCTCTTACGGCTTCATGCTCTTCGATCCATCGAGCTCGTTTGAATCCGTTCGCGAGAACGTAGTTTTCCTGCGCCAGATCGTGGGTGACGGCTCGGCCGCCGCAACTTTCTGCCGCATGCTGCCATACGGAGGCACGCCGATACGCGATCTGCTGGAGAGAGAGGGGCGGTTGCGCGGCGATCTGACCCACCCTGACTACGACTTCCTGGACACGCGTCTTAATGAATATTACCGCCTGTTGAATGGAGCCATGCGCCCCTGGATTCACAATGAGGGTCTGGCCAATGAATTGAATTACGCGCTGGACGAATTGGAAGCGATGAAACGTCTCGTTTCGGGTCTTGAGCAGAGCGGAGTGTATGAGGCTGCCCTGCGGTCGTTGATCCGCGAAACGAACGAGCGTTTGTTCCGCTTAGTGGAGGAGTCTTCATTAGCCTTCGAAGCGGGGGATCGATCAATGCTCGACCCGGAGGGCGTGCGGACGTATTGCGAACAAGCCGGGACACGCCTGGTGCGCATGCGCAACAACTTCGTGGCGGAAAACATCTTCCGGCTCATGGATCATCCGGTCAGCCAGGACTGTGCCGATGGCCCGGTGATGACGCCCCAGATCCACTGACGGCCAGGATCTGTCCAGGAAGGATCGATGACGCGGCGACTGCCGGAGCGCAATCCGGAGCGGTTCGCGCCGATCTTTGTCCTGGCCACGGCCCGATCCTACTCCTCGGTTGTGGCAACGATGATCGGCCAGCACCCGCAATGTGCTTCGCTGCCCGAGTTGAAGCTGTTCGCTTACCGCACGGTCGGCGAGCTGGAGGCGTCCTTACCCCGCTATTGGTCCGATCGAGGCATCACGCATCGCAGCCCCGGACTAGTCCGCGCGGTTGCGCAACTCGAGTTCGGTGATCAGTTGCCCGAGTCTTTGTTATCGGCCCGGGCGTGGTTACGAGAACGCTCGCACTGGTCCGGTGCGCAAGTCCTCGATGTCTTGATGGAACGGCTGAGTCCCCGGGCCGGGGTGGAAAAGTCACCTGAGAATGTGGCAACTGACGACGCGCTGATGTGGCTGGCGTCATCCTATCCCAAGGCTCGATACTTGCATCTGACCCGGCACCCGGTAACCACTCAGCGCTCCCTCGAAGAGCATCTGAATCGCACCGTTCCCGGCTATGTCATGCCGGGGCGGCCTATGTCCGGCATAGCCTCCTGGGTCGAAACTCAATGCCGGATCCTCCATTTTGCGGCCACTCTGCCGAAGAACAGGTACCTGCGTATCCGAGCTGAGGACGTTCTCAACGACCTTCGTCCGCAACTCTCGTCGATCGCCGAGTGGCTGGCAATCGGCACGGGCGAGGAGGAGATCGAAGCCATGATGCACCCGGAGGAGTCTCCTTTCGCAAGCCTTGGCTCGGCCGCAACGGGCATCATCGGCGGCAACGATCCCGGTTTTCTGCGCGATCCGATTCCCCGCCCAGTGAAGGTAGAACGCACGCTGGATCCGCCCGAGGGGTGGGTGGGAAACTCATCTCTATGGCAGATGACGGTCGATATCGCCGGCAGGCTGGGATATCCGTGAGTGCCGCAATGGGCGCGCGGCTGCGCGAAGAGTTGCTGCGCCGGCGCGACGCCGAACAGGCTGCCCGGTCCGACCTCGCACGGGGCGAGGAAGATGCGCTCGCACGCACGATGCGCATCGACGACGATAACGCTCAATGGCTGCGGAACGTAGCCGCGACATGGGGTTGGCCCGGGCGCTCGCTGGTTGGAGACGAGGGTGCGCATGCCGCATGGCTGCTGGCGCAGCATGCCGACCGCGATCCTTGGCTTCAACAGCGCTGCCTTAAGCTGCTGGAACAGGCTGTTGCCGCGGGTGAGGCATCGCCTGGCGATCTTGCATCTCTGACCGACCGGGTGCTGCTCGCAGACGGGGCAACCCAGATCTACGGGACCCAGATGACCGCGCGCGAAGGTAGATACATCGCCTGCCGGTTGCGCGATCCAGAAACCGTGGACGAGCGCCGCGCCTCCGTGGGCCTGGAAACACTCGAGGCCTACCTCAGCCGTGCGCTGGACCTGTATGGGCCGCCATCTCCAACCCATGTGATCTGCCCTAATTGCCGCGCGGAAATTGAGGCCTGGCTCCCTGAGTTGGGCGGCCGATCCATCGTCGAATGCTCATCGTGCCACGGCATTTACACGATACGCCCCTCGATCCGGAAGACCCAGGTGTAGTTCGGCGGGTCGGCGCTGGCGTCGCTTGATTCGAGGATCGAAACCGCCGCATCGGTGCATCGCTGGCGACCCAAGCCATCACCCACCGCCCGCGCCGGGGCATGCGATTGTGCTGCTGGGTGGCGGCGACCAACCTAAGCTCGCTGCGTTTCCACCAGCGTTTGGATTCCGCGTCGTGGGCCAGCACGAGCACGAGGTCTACTGCGACCTGGCCGTGGAGGCATAGGGCCATGATGGCCGGCATGCCGTTTGCCACCGACACGCCAGGCTTTCGTTCCTTCCCGCCATGGTGCGGAGCGACGCCGCGTTGCGCGACGAACTGCTTTAAGCGCCCAGCCTCCCGGCGTGGACCGACCAATGAGCGGCCTTCGCTTCGACGGTTGGGTACCGTTTCGATTGTGGCACCCTGACAGTCGCGGTTTAGGCTTCCGGCCGTGCCCTACAGCGCCTCCTCGATTTCCGGTAAGATGGAAGACATCCGTTCTGGAAAGTGAATTTGACCCAGTTGTCGCGAAAGCCGCCGAACGTAATAGCGATCTACCCGGGATCGTTCGACCCGATCACCAACGGCCACCTCGATCTGATCCAGCGCGGTTCGCGAATGTTTGACCGGCTCATCGTTTCGATATTGCGGAACGACAATAAACAGCCGCTCTTCGATGTGGAGGAGCGCACCGAAATGCTTCGCGAGGTCGTCCACGTTTACCCCAACGTGGAAGTCGATTCGTTCGACGGGCTCCTGGTGGATCATGCCGCCGCGCACTCGGCTACCGTCCTGTTGCGCGGGATCCGGGCCATTTCGGATTACGAATACGAGTTGCAGATGGCGCTGATGAATCGCCGCCTGCGGCCCACCATCGAGACCGTGTTCATGATGGCCAATGAAACTTATTCCTTTATCAGTTCCCGCCTGGTAAAAGAGGTCTTCGGCCTCGGCGGGAACATCTCCGGCCTGGTGCCGCCCTCGGTCGAGGTGCGGATGCACCAGCGGATGTCGAAATCCAAAAACAAAGGGGCTTAGCCACACCGTTATGCAAGCAGCAGCGAACGCAATCTCGGACCGTATCTCGACCATCAGCGTTTCGTCCACTATGAAGGTGGCGTCGGACGCGGAAAAACTGCGCGCCGAGGGAGTCGACGTGGTCGATTTCGGCGCGGGCGAACCGGATTTTCCGACGCCGGACAACATCAAGCAGGCCGCCATTCGGGCGCTGGACCAGAACTTCACCAAGTACACGCCCGCCGGTGGAACCGCCGAGTTGAAGAAGGCCGTGTGCGAACGCCATGCAGCGGATTTCGGCACCGACTACAAGCCCTCCGAGTGCCTGATTACGGTGGGCGGCAAGCACGTAATCTTCAACCTGATGCAGGCGCTGATCAACCCCGGCGACGAGGTGGTGATCCCGGTGCCCTACTGGGTGACGTACAAGGACGTGGTGAACTACGCGGGCGGCAAGTGCGTCTTCGTCGACACGGACGAAGACCGGGGGTTCACGCTGACGGCGGCGATGATCGAACCGTATATGAATACCCGCACAAAGCTGGTCATCGTCAATTCGCCATCGAACCCCAGCGGCGCGGTGGTGGATCGCGGCGAGTTCGAGAAAATCTACCGGCTGACGACGGCGGGCGGCATCTACCTGATGACTGACGAGTGCTACTGCAAGTTTCTCTACGACAGCGAGCCCTTTTCGATCGCGTCGCTGCCAGGGGCGAAGGAAACCGTACTCGTGGCCGGCTCGCTTTCGAAGACCTATTCGATGACGGGATGGCGCATCGGCTTCGGCCTGGTGCCGGCGGCCATCGTCGGCGCCATGACCAAGCTGCAGAGCCATTCGACCTCGAATCCGACTTCGATTTGCCAAAAGGCCGCGGTGGAAGCGCTCCGCGGACCGCAGGAATCGGTGGGCGTCATGCTGGCCGAATACCGCAAGCGCCGCGACTTCGTGGTGCAGCGCCTGCGCGCCATTCCCGGCGTGAAGTGCGCCGAACCGCGCGGCGCTTTTTACGCCTACCCGAACGTGGGCGTGGCGCTGGGCAAGGACGGAATGGAGACCACGCTGCAGTTCTGCGACCGTTTGCTGTCCGAAGCCCACGTGGCCGCGGTTCCCGGCGAGGCCTTCGGCACAGACCGGCACGTCCGCATTTCCTACGCTACTTCGATGCACGAACTCGACCGCGGCCTGGAACGCATCCACCAGTTCATCGTGAAGCACTCCTAAGCATGCCAAAACCCATTCGCCTCACACCTTCTCTGCGCGAGCGGGTGTGGGGCCGAACGCGCCTGGCCCCCTGGTTTCCGGACGCCGTCAAGCCGATCGGTGAGGCTTGGTATCTGGCCGCCGAGGACCTGCCGCTGCTGGTCAAGCTGCTCTTCACGTCGGAGCGGCTTTCCGTACAGGTGCACCCCGATGACGGCGAAGACGGGCCGCGCGGCAAGACCGAAATGTGGCACATCCTGGACGCGGAACCCGGGGCAACGATTGCCCTGGGGTTTCGCGAACCCATCGGCCGGGAACGGCTGCGGGAGGCCACGCGCACGGGCGAGATCGAAGCGCTGCTGAACTGGTTGCCGGTGAAACCAGGCGAAACCTATCTCACGCCGGCCCACACCGTGCACGCCATTGGCGCGGGAATTGTACTGTGCGAGATCCAGGAAAATTCCGACGTGACATACCGGTTGTGGGACTACGGCCGGCCGCGCGAGATCCACGTCGAAAAGGCAGTGCCGATTGCGGATTTGGGCGTGCATCCGGGTGCGGCACGCCCGCTTCCGCTGGGCGCAGGCCGCGAGCAACTGGTCCGGTGCCGCCATTTCGTAACCGAACTGCTGCGAATGGGGCTGGGCGATCCGTTCGAAGCCGACGCGCAAGAATGCCAGTTGTGGATCTGCTTGGAAGGCACCGGCGCGATCGAGGGCGAACCGTTCCGGGCGGGCGAAGTGTGGTGGTTGCCCGGCTCCGGCGAAGTCAGGGCGGAAGCGGGGGCGCGACTATTGCGGACGTATGTGCCGTGACGGGCTCGGCTGTGGTCAGGGCACGTGCTTCCTGAGCCTGCCTGCCTTGGTGATGAATTCGATGAAAGTCGTCAATGGCCAGATTCATGTGGCTTTCAAACGTTGAGACTTGGCTCTCGGTGAGGCTAGAATTGCCGAAGTATAGGTAGCCACTTCCATCTAGCTGGGCCGCCTTCGCGCGGGACCTCAGATCCGGAGCTAGGTCGGTCCTCTTGCGCCATAACCCAACCCACGTTCCAAACGCGACTTTGCTGTCGTCGCAGTACGCTCCGAAATAGAGGTAAAGGCGGCCCCTTCTACAGCGACCCACTTGCCAAGATAGCGGCGTTCATGATGTTTTTTCTTCTCCCCGCCAGGAACCCCAAACGCACGCAAAGTGTGCGCAACGAAATGAATACGAAAGGTTCGATGCCGTAGCCGGATCCGGATGGCGGTTTTTGGGGAGAGGTCCCGGCCGTTCCGGACTGCTATTCCCAGTGCGAAACCGTCGGCCCCAGGACAGGCTCTCACAGCACTTTCTAGAGCGGGTTGGTGTCGGGAGTCGCAGCGCCAACCATCCTCAAGCAGATTGTGGCTGGACCAGCCCCCCTCCATATGCTCCGGTTTGTGAGTGCCCCGCTGACACAAGGGCGGATGGCCCGCACCATGCCCGCCCCAGTCAAAGTGCCTGCTCCAGATCCGCGACTATATCCTCGGCCGCCTCGATCCCCACCGAAAGCCGCACCAGCCCGTCGCGAATCCCCATCCGCTGCCGGTGCTTCGGCGACAGCTCCCGATGCGAACTCATGGGCGGATACAGCGCCATGCTGTGAACGTCGCCTAGTGACGTGGCCCGCACGATCATCTTCAACGCGTCCATGAACCGGAACACCTCTTCCCGGCCCGCCTCCTTGATCTCAAAACCGACCATCGCGCCGTACAGGTTCGCCGGGAACAAACGACGGATCGTGGCTGCATCCGGATGTTGCGGATCGCCAGTGAAGTGTACCTTCGCCACTCTGGGGTGCGTGCTCAGCCACGAGGCCACCCGGCAGGCATTGGCGCATTGCCGCTCCATGCGCAGCGGAAACGTCTTGATGCCGCGCATGGCCAGGTAGCATTCAAACGGCCCCAGAACCGGCCCGATGGCGCGCGAAAGCGCACGCAGCGCCTCCAGATGCTGCCGGTCCGTGATCGCGATCCCGCCCATCACGTCGCCATGCCCCGCCAGGTATTTGGTCAGGCTGTGAACGCTGAAGTGCGCGCCGAGTTCGAGCGGCCGCACCAGCAGCGGCGTGCCGAACGTGTTGTCCACCACCAGCGCCGCGCCGGCTTCGCGGGCAATCCCGGCAATCTTGTCGATCTCCCCCACGCGCAGCAGCGGATTGCTGATGGTCTCGATCAAAATGCAGCCCGGTTTCGCCTCCGCCACCGCAGCGCGGAACGCATCCAGGTCGCACATATCGGCAAACCGCACGCTCACGCCCGCCGGTTCGAACACCGTCATCAACAGATTGACCGTGGCGCCGTATAAGGCATTGGCCGCCACAACCGATTTCCGTCGGTCCATCAGCGCCGTCGCCACTGCGGCATGAATCGCGGCCATCCCCGACGCGCACGCCAAGCCCCCGTGCCCGCCTTCCAGCGCGGCCACTAACTCTTCGAGCGCAGCCGCCGATGGGTTTTCGTGGCGCGCGTAGCAATAGCCTTCCTCCTCATGGCCGAACACGCGGTCGAGTTGTTCCATGGAATCGTAGAAATAGCTGGTGGCCGTGTAAATCGGCGTCGTGACCGGAACGAAAGGCCCCGGCTTCTTACGGTCGCCCACGTGGACGGCTTTGGTATCGAGTCTCAACGGCTATTTCCTCTTCCAACGAACGCCGCTCTTGGTGTCCTCGAGGATGATCCCCTGGGCCAGAAGGTCCACGCGAACCTGGTCGGCAGCCGCGAAGTTCCTGGCCTTCTTGGCCGCCGCGCGCGCGGCAATGAGTTCCTCCACCTCCTGGTCCGAAAGCTCACCAGCCTTCGCCGTGGGCTCCAGAACTTTGAAGATGGCGTCAAAGCTGGCCAGAAACTCTAGCGACCCCGCCCTGTTCTCCGCGCGAAACTCGCCCGCATCCATGGCGCTATTGGCGTCGCGGACGTATTCGAACACCGCGGCCAGCGCCTCGGCCGTGTTGATCTCGTCGTTCAGCGCATTCCGAAAATCCGCCGACGCTTTCGCCGTGCGCGCCGCCAGCGCATTGTTGGTCCCCGCCGCGAATCGGTCGGTCGCCAGCCGCAACTTGAAGTTCCGCAAACGCTCGATGGCGATGGCCGCCGACTTCAGACCATCGAGGGTGAAGTTCAGCGACTTCCGGTAGGGCACCGAAGCCAACAGGTAGCGGATGGCCTCCGGCTGATGACCCTTCCCTATCAGATCCCGCAGCGTGTAATAGTTGCCGAGCGATTTCGACATCTTCTGGCCTTCCACCATCAGAAATTCGGCGTGCAGCCAGAAGCGCGAGAAAGGCTTGCCGGTGAGCGATTCCGATTGCGCAATTTCGTTTTCGTGGTGCGGAAAAATCAGGTCGACGCCGCCGACATGGATATCCAGCGTCTCGCCCAGATACTTGATAGCCATAACGCTGCACTCGATGTGCCAGCCCGGCCTTCCCGGACCGATCGACGTCTCCCAGGCCGGCTCGCCCTCTTTGGGTGCCTTCCAAAGCGCGAAATCGCGGGCGTCGGCTTTCTCGTATTCGTCCAGGTCCACCCGGGCCCCGGTGAGATTGCCGCTGAAATCGTTGTGCGAGAGCTTCCCGTATCCGGGAAACGTCGAGATGCGGAAGTATACCGACCCATCGCTCGTGTAGGTGTGGTCCGACGCGCTCAGCCGCTCGATGGCCTCCACCATTTCCGGAATGTGCTCGGTCGCCGGCACCAGCCGCTCCGGCCGTTCCAGGCGTAAAGCGTCGCAGTCGTCCACGAACGCTTTGGTATAGATCGCGGTATAGTCGCGCAAATCTTTGTGTTGCGCCACGGCGTTGCGGATGATCTTGTCGTCCACGTCCGTGATGTTCATCACGTGGTCCAGCTTGAAGCCGTTGGCCCGCAAGCACTTACGCAGGATATCCACAAACGTGAACGTCCTGAAGTTGCCGATGTGCGCGAAATCGTAGACCGTGGGTCCACAGGTGTACATGCGGACCGTATTCTCGTTCGCCGGCGCGAACTCCTCTACCTGTTGGGACAGCGTGTTGTAAAAGCGCAAGGCCATAACGGAAAAGGGGAATTCTCATCGTACCAGACGCCCCGCGGCGCCGCGTCGTCGGCTGCGTCTCACAGGCGGTATCCCCCCAAAAGTCCCTCTGCCAATACTTCCTACCACGTAAAAAGTACTCGATCGTCCTAATACTCCCCCATCATTCAAGAGATTAACGCTTGGCCGTGGAATTGCACCGCATAGGTCTACGGAAACTTTCATGGCCTTACTACATAAAGACCGGCGCTTCAGCCAACGCTTCGGCATTCACATGCCAATTCATTTCCGTGTATCCCAGCGTGGCGCTGCCTCTCGCTGGGGCTCGGGAACCACCGGTGATTTCAGTTCCGCCGGCGCCCGGTTTCGCTGCCGCCGCCCGCTTCCGGTGGGCGCCCATGTCGAAATGATCATCGATTGGCCGGCCATGCAGGAAGGCATCCGGCCCATCCACCTCCGCGCCACCGGTTTCATCGTCCGCGCTAATGGCAATGAGGCCGCCGTTCGCATGACCTCCTGCCGTTTCGAGATCGGTGAAGCTGTCGCCCAAACCATAGCCGCGATAGCGTAGGTTCGCCGGCGGCCACCCCTGTTCTTCCCCCAGTAGGTTTACCAGAGCCGGGATCGTAACGGTGCGCGCCCTCCCCCGGCGCGACTAAAGCAATCGCGGCATCCGCCAGAATGAGCTACCGCTGGTTCGTCAGTCCCGACCACCTTCGGCAGTCACCGCCCGCGCGCCTTTTTCTTCGCCTTAGGATTCAATCAGTTACAGATATTCAGCCCCTAAATGCTTGGAGCCCGCGTGCTACATTGAAATCAGGGGTTCGCGCACCGCGATCCAGCAGGCCGAGATGCAATCCTACCCGTTGGCGACCCGAGAGGCCGCCCTTTCTCCCGGAACGGGCAGGCAGAGCGAGAACCCTGGGGAACCTCCAATCACAAATTGGCTTCGTTTCGCAAATCCTCGCTTGCAGCGTATAGCCCCGCTCTCCGGCCCCTGGCACCTCGGCCACCGGCCCATCGCCCGGTCCCCAATTGGCTTCGTTTCGCAGATCCCTCGCTCAACAGTTGGGGCCACTCCCCCGGCCCCAAGCCTCCCTATCCAGCGGCATCCGGCCACCGGCATCCGGCATTTGCCCCCACCCCCGCTCCAGTGGTCCCCTTTTTCTGATATATTTGTCTCGAAATTCTCCTTCACAGAAAAGATGGCACGAAAGGAAGGTGTCTGGTGAGTTCACGAAAAGAACCCGAGCTTCCCTCCAAGCCGAAAACCGGAGTCAGCCGCCGCGGATTTATCGGCGGTATGGGCATCGGTACCGGTGCGGTGGGAACCGGATTACTGGAAAACGAAGCAATAGCGGCACCGGCCCCCGCCAATGTGACGGGTCCTGGCCCTGTGCCCATCACGCTGAACATCAACGGAAAGCCCGTCAATGTGACCGTGGAGCCTCGCGTCACTCTGCTCGACGCGATGCGCAATTACCTCGACTTGACCGGCGCCAAGAAAGTCTGCGACCGCGGCACCTGTGGCGCCTGCACCGTCATCATGGGCGGTAAGTCGGTCTACAGTTGCAGCGTTCTGGCGATCGACGCCCAAGGCAAGAACATCGAAACCATCGAAAGTATGCCCGTGAACAATCCGATTACAGCGGCCTTCGTCAACAACGACGGGCAGCAGTGCGGATATTGCACTCCGGGCTTTGTGATGGCGGCGAAAGGGTTCCTCTCCGAGCACCCCAACCCGACCATGGACGACGTGAAGCACGGCTTAGGCGGCAACCTCTGCCGCTGCGGCACCTACATGGGCGTCCGCAAGGCCGTGCTGGAAGCCGCAGGCAAAATGAAGGGGGCAAAGAATGGCTAACACACCAGACTATAGCTGGCCGCCGATGGAGAGCCGCAAGGTGATGGGCAAGCCCATGAAGCGGCTAGACGGCCCCGCCAAAGCGTCGGGCCGCGCCAAATATTCGTCGGATTACAACCCCAAGGGACTGCTCTTCGCAGCCTACCTGACCTGCCCGCACGCGCATGCACGCGTTACCAGCGTGGACACCAGTGCTGCCGAGAAGACGGCTGGCGTGAAGGCGGTGCATGTCTGGTCGGGCGCCGGCAAAGAAATCCAGTGGCAGGGAACGGAGATTGCGGCGGTGGCGGCCACTACCGAGGAGATCGCCAAAGAGGCGGCTCGCAAAATCAAAGTGGAGTACGAAGTGATGCCCCACTTCGTCAAGGATGAAGCGCTCGCCAAGGCCGGCTCGCGCGGCAAGGCGGCGGGCGAAAAGGTCACTGGCGACCCCGACAAGGCCTTCCAGGACGCCGAAGCGGTTTCCGACGGCACCTACGGAATTCCCGTGGTTTACCACAATTGCCTGGAGCCCCATGGATGCGTGATCCAGTGGCAGGGCGACCCTGCGGCTCCGGAGAACTCCAAGGTTTTCGCCTGGCCCTCGGTGCAGTACGTCTCGGGCTACGCCGGTGCGCTGGCGACGAACCTCAAAGTGCCGGCCACCAACATCAAGGTGGAGATGCAGTACATCGGCGGCGGTTTCGGCAGCAAATTCGGACCGGACGCATGGGCCGAAGTAGCGGCCAACCTTTCGATGAAGGCCGGCGGCAAGCCGGTGAAGCTGTTCCTCGATCGCTTCACCGAGCAGACGATCGCCGGCAACCGCCCTTCGGCTTACGGCAAGATCAAAGTCGCGGGGAAGAAAGACGGCACCATCACGGCATGGCAGTCGGACACCTGGGCCACCGGTGGATTCACTGGCGGCGGCAGCCCGCCCTTGCCCTATGTGTACAGCAACATCCCCAACCAGCGGCTGAACCACACGGCGATTTCGGTGAACGCCGGCCCGCAGCGGGCATGGCGCGCGCCCAATAACCAGCAGGCCTCCTATTTGACCTGTAGCGCTCTCGAGGACTTCGCCGCGAAGTGCGGATTGGACCCGATGGACGTCTTCGCCAAGAATGCCGGATACACGCCGCGCGCGGAGCAGTATCAGTACCAACTCGAAAAGGCCGCCGAGCTTTCCGAGTGGAAGAAGCTTTGGACACCGCGTGGACAAAAGGGCGACGGCCCGGTGAAACGCGGACTCGGCCTCGCCGTAAATGCCTGGGGTGGAGGCGGCCACAATGCCAAATGCCGCGTGACCATCAACCCGGATGGCTCGGTGGTAATAGAGATCGGCACCCAGGATCTGGGCACCGGTACCCGCACCATCATTACCCAAGTAGCGGCTGAAACGCTGGGCCTGTCGATGGGCCAGATCAAGCTGGTAATCGGCAACAGCGACCTTCCGGCCGCGGGCGCATCGGGCGGATCCACCACCGTGGGCGGCGTTTCGTCGGCCACTCGCAAGGCCGGGATGAATGCGCTGGTCAAGCTGTACGAGGCGGCGGCGCCGGCGCTCAGCGCGCAGCCCGACGACCTGGAGGCCGTGGACGGCCACATCCGCGTCAAGGGCAACCCCAACAAGAGCATCACCTGGGCGGCTGCCTGCAAGAAAATCGGCGGCGGCAAGATCGCCGAAGAGGGTGAGAACCAGCAGCGCTCTCCGGGCGGCCTCAATTCGGCCGGCGCCGCGGGCGTGCAGGTCGCGGACGTCTCGGTGGATACCGAAACCGGCATAGTGACCATGAACCGGTTCGTGGCGGTGCAGGATTGCGGCCTGGTGATCAACCCATGGCTGGCGCAAAGCCAGATTTATGGCGCCATCACCATGGGCATTTCGACGGCGCTGTACGAAGAGCGGATCATGGACGAGCTGACTGGCCGCACGCTAAACCCCGATATGGAGTTTTACAAGCTGGCTGGCATTAAGGACATCGGCGATATCATCGTTCACGTCGATATCCGGCCGGAAAACGATAAACGCGGAGTGATCGGGCTCGGCGAGCCGCCGGCCATCGGGATTTGCGCCGCAGTGGGTAACGCCGTGGCCAACGCCATCGGCATGCGGGTCCCGAATATACCGATGACTCCGATTCACGTGTTGAACACGCTGGAAGGGAGGAACGCATAATGCAGTCCTTCGAATATGCCAATCCGACCACCGTTCAGGAAGCCACGGCTCTCCTGAGCGCGCAATGGGGCCAAGCCGACGTGCTGGCAGGCGGCACGGACCTGCTGAGCCTCATGAAGGACCATCTTCACACGCCCAAGCGCGTAGTGAACATCAAGAACATCAAAGAGCTGGAAGGCATCCAGAAGACCGACGCCGGGCTGCGCATCGGCGCACTGGTCACCATGGATGAACTGGCCCAGAATGCCGACGTGAAGGGCGCGTACAAGTCGCTCTCCGATGCCGCGGCGGGCATTTCGAGCCCGCAGATCCGCCACATGGGAACGGTCGGCGGCGACCTGTGCCAGCGCCCGCGCTGCTGGTATTACCGGCAGGGCATGGGGCTGCTCGGGATGAAAGACGGCAAGTCGCTGGTCCAGAATGGCGAGAACCAATACCACGCCATTTTCGGCAGCGGGCCGGCCTATTTCGTCAGCGCGTCCAGCCTGGGACCGGCGCTGGTGGCGTTGGGAGCCAAGGTGAAACTGGTATCGGCAGCGGGCAGCCGCGAAGTGCCGGTGGCCAGCTTCTTCGTGGCGCCGCAGAACGAAAACACGCGCGAGATCGCGCTCAAGCCGAACGAGATTCTCACTGAGATCGTCGTGCCGGCTGGCGCGGTGCGCAGCGCGACCTATGAAGTGCGGCAGAAGGAAGCGCTGGACTGGCCGATGGTAGCGGCGTCGGTGGCTCTCCACATGCGCGGCAACACCGTGGCTTCGGCCAAGGTGGTACTCGGCCATGTGGCCCCGAAGCCGTACGAGGCCACAGCGGCGGAAAAAGCGCTGACGGGCAAGACGATCAACGCCGAGACCGCCGAAGCCGCCGCGAAGGCCGCGGTGGCGGATGCATCGCCGCTCAGCCAGAACGCCTACAAGGTGACTCTGGCGCGGGTGGCCGTGAAACGCGCGCTGCTAGAGGCCGCAAAGCAGAAGGCATAAAATGGAACGTCCTGGACTGACTAAAGTCAGCATGAATCGCTGTGAAAAGCTGCGCTGGAAGGGCATGTTCATCGAAGCGCTGGAGGATCCCACGATCCAGCCCAGCAACGATCGCGCTTTCTGGTGCCAGCACACCTGGAACTGTTTGGGACCGGACGGCAAAGCCGTAGACGATTTCGAGTGCAGTCCGGCACGGGCTTGTTACGAGCAGTTGTGAGGTTGAGGAAGACCTCACGCAAAGACGCAGAGCCGCCAAGAAAACCAAAGCTTGGGATTTCTCTCTGCGGCCTTTGCGTCTTTGCGTGAGATGGTTTTCCCGAGGGTCCGAGGGTTCGCTATAATCTAAGAGAGGGAGAAACTGGGATGCTAAAAGTACTGGCTATCGCCGTCGTAGTGTTTTCGACGGTTTCCTTTGCTGCCGGGCTTCCCGCCCACAGCATCAATGGCAATTACATGGAAGCCCGCACCGCGGACGTCTATACCGGCCCGTGTTTCGCCAACGGCGAAGCCGAGATCAACGGTAAGGAAGCCGTATTCGGGTGGAAGATCAACAACGGTTCGTGGAAGGGCGTCAACATCGCCGGGCTGGGAGTGGTCGGCGTGGTCCGTTCGCAGCATACGCTAGGCAACGTGCATGAGCCGGTGAACCCCATGGTCGCGGTGATGATTGTCGACAGCCGCGCCAACGCCGAGCAGCGTGCCGCTCTCCAGAGCTTCGCCAAAGCGCAGGCCCCCGATCTGTTCAAGAACATCGTGCAGGTGGACTATGCGCCGGTGAATCTGGAAATCGAAGGCGGCAATGTCCATGGCGGCGCAGCAAAGCTGACGGCCGGTTCGCTGGCGACAGTCCAGACCCGCGCCATGAACGCGGGCGACCACGTCTGCGGCAACGAAGAAGTCTGGTAC
>Ga0075017_100001146_pt1 | contig 15974 bp, 13 predicted proteins | sample AleBraG_ABR_2012_FD_71475 | JGI IMG/M metagenome (GOLD analysis project Ga0075017, IMG submission 71475) | Freshwater sediment microbial communities in response to fracking from Pennsylvania, USA - Alex Branch Run_MetaG_ABR_2012 | ecosystem: Environmental > Aquatic > Freshwater > Creek >... | reverse complement strand
GTCAGCAGCTTCTGGTTCGGGATCGTGATCAGCGAGTCGACGTTCTTGGTCAGCTCGTTGATGCCGTGATCGGCGACCATGGAGCGCTTGTTGCCCTCCATCTGGAACGGCCGGGTCACGACCGCCACGGTGAGTATTCCCAGTTCGCGCGCGATCTGCGCGACCACCGGGGCAGCACCCGTGCCCGTGCCCCCACCCATGCCGGCGGTGATGAACAGCATGTCGCAGCCATTGATCAGTTCGATGATCCGGTCGCGGTCCTCGACCGCCGCCTGGCGGCCGATTTCCGGATCGGCTCCCGCGCCCAGCCCCTTGGTGATGCTGCTGCCGATCTGCAGCGCGGTCTTGACCTTGGAGGCCTTGAGCGCCTGCGCATCGGTATTGACGCAGATGAAATCAACGCCCTCTATTCCCGAAGCCACCATGTGGGAGACGGCGTTGCCGCCGCCGCCGCCCACGCCTATCACCTTGATCACAGCGCTCTGGCTGTATGCGTCCATGAGTTCAAACATGAGTGTCAGCTCCCCTATTGGTCGATTGAACGGTTGAAAATCAGAAATGCCCCTGGAACCATGTCTTCATGCGATCGAGCGCTCCGCCGACGCTGCCGCCGAGCAGCGCGTTGCGGACCGCCGGCGCGGCGTTCTCGCGTGCATACAGCAGCAGGCCCACCGCAGTCGAATAGATCGGGTTCTGCACGGCATCGGCGAGGCCGCGCACCTGCTGCGGGAAGCCCAGCCTGACCGGCACGTGGAAGATCTCCTCCGCGAGCTCGATGGCGCCCTCCATGCGCGCGCTGCCTCCGGTCAGCACGATTCCGGCCGCGATGACCTCCTCGAAGCCGCTGCGCCGCAGTTCCTCGCGGATCAGATTGAACAGCTCCTCGTAGCGCGGCTCCACGACCTCGGCGAGCGTCTGGCGCGCGAGCCGCCGTGCCGGCCGGTCGCCGACGCTCGGCACTTCGATGCTCTCATCCGGATTGGCGAGCTGCGAGAGCGCGCAGGCGAAGCGCACCTTGATGTCCTCGGCGTACTGGGTCGGCGTGCGCATCGATACCGCGATGTCGTTGGTGACCTGGTCGCCGGCGATCGGGATCACCGCGGTGTGGCGGATCGCGCCGCCGGAGAACACCGCGATGTCGGTCGTGCCGCCGCCGACGTCGACGATGCACACGCCCAGTTCCTTTTCATCGTCGGTCAGCACGGCGAAACTCGAGGCCAGCTGCTCGAGGACGATGTCCTCGACCACGAGGCCGCAGCGCTGCACGCACTTGATGATGTTCTGCGCCGCGCTGTCCGCACCGGTGACGATGTGCACCTTGGCCTCGAGCCGGACGCCCGACATGCCGATCGGATCCCTGATGCCTTCCTGGCCGTCGATGATGAACTCCTGCGGCAGCACGTGCAGGATGCGCTGGTCGGCCGGGATCGCCACGGCCTTGGCCGCCTCGATCACGTGCTCGACATCCGCGGCGGTGACCTCGCGGTCACGGATCGCAACCACGCCGTGGGAATTGAGGCTGCGGATGTGGCTGCCCGCGATGCCGGCGTAGACCGCGTTGATCTCGCAGCCGGCCATGAGTTCGGCTTCCTCGATCGCCCGCTGGATCGACTGCACGGTCGATTCGATGTTGACGACCACGCCTTTCTTCAGGCCGCGCGAGGGCTGCGACCCCAGGCCGATGATCTCGATCGCACCGTCCGCGGTCAGCTCGCCCACCAGCGCCACGACCTTGGACGTGCCGATGTCCAGGCCCACCACCACCGCCCGCTCGGAACGTTTAGCCATCCGCATTGCCCTTGCCTGCCGCATTGCCCCTGCTCGCATCGCTGCCGCCGGCCAGGCGCGTCGCCCCGCTGCGCCAGCCGACCGCAAAGCCATTCGTGTAGCGCATGTCGACGTAGTCGATGTCGGCCGCCCGCTGGCTGATCATGCGCAGCGCGACATTGAGGAAGCGCGCGCAGCGCTCATCGACCTGCTTGCGCCCGAAGCGCACGGCGATGCCGTTGTCGAGCCGCAGGTCCCAGGCGCCGCGTGCATCGAGGTGCAGCGCGACCAGCCGCAGTCCGGCCTCGACCACCCGGCCCTGCAGCGCCAGGTAGCGCGCCACGACCTCGGGTGCGGAGCCGTTCGGACCGGCGAGCTGCGGCAGTTCCGGCGGCACGAAGTGCGCGCTGCTGGCGAACACCTCGCCATGCGCGTTGATCAGGTCCGTGTCGTTCCAGCGCGCCAGCGCCTGCTGTTCGAGCACCTGCACGGCCAGGCCGCGCGGCCAGTTGCGCTGCACGGCGGCCGACTCGACCCAGGGCAGCGCACGAATGGCGCGCCGCACCTCGGCGAGCCGCACGCTCACCAGTCCGGCACCGTGCAGCTGTGCGCGCACGGCCTTCTCGACATCGAGCGCCGTCAGGTGCTGGAACTGCCCGTCGACGCGGATGCGCTCGATCGGCTGATTCAGGAACAGCAGCAGCGCGGCGGCGGCGCCGAGCACGACCAGCAGGCCGCCGGCGACGATCCCGGCGCGGCGCCACGGGATCGGCGGCAGGGGCCAGCGCCGGACCGCCGCGGCGCGGCGCCGGTTGCTGCGGCGGCGGTTCAGCATGGCGTGCGCACCAGGCTGGTCTCGAGGACCCGCCACACGAGTTCGTCGAAATCGATGCCGGCGGCGCGCGCGGCCATCGGCACCAGGCTGTGGTCGGTCATGCCGGGAACCGTGTTGATCTCCAGCAGCAGGGGCCGCCCGGCCTGGTCCATCATGAAGTCGGCGCGGCCCCAGCCCGTGGCGCCGCAGGCCTCGAAGGCTGCCTGCGCCAGCGCCGCCAGCTGCTGTTCCGCGGACGAGTCCAGGCCCGATGGGCAGAAATACCGGGTGTCATTGCGCAGGTACTTGGCCTCGTAGTCGTAGAACGAGCGCGGCGTCTGGATGCGGATCGACGGCAGCGCCCGACCCTGCAGGATGGCCACCGTGTACTCCGCTCCGGTGATCCACGGCTCGGCGAAGGCCACCGGTTCATGCTGGGTGGCCGCGCGCCACGCGGCCGGCAGCTCCGCGGCGCGCTCGACGCGGCTCATGCCCACGCTCGAGCCCTGCGAGGCCGGTTTGACGATCATCGGCAGGCCGAGGCGACGCACCGCGACCTCGAGATCGGCGGCCTCGCGCAGCACCACGAAATCCGCCGTGGGCACGTCGCTGGCCGCCGCGAGGCGCTTGGTGCGCAGCTTGTCCATGCCGATGGCGGAACCGGCGACGCCGCTGCCCGTATACGGCACCCCGAGGAATTCGAGTGCGCCCTGCGCGGTGCCGTCCTCGCCGCCGGGACCGTGCAGGGCGATCCAGGCGCGGTCGAATCCGCCGCTGCGCAGTTCGCCGATGTCGCGCTGCGCCGGATCGAAGCCGTGCGCGTCGACGCCGCGCCGCTGCAGGGCGGCCAGCACCGCCGCGCCGCTCAGCAGCGAAATCTCACGCTCCGTCGAAATGCCGCCGTACAGGACCGCGACCCGGCCGAATTCGGCTGCGGCGCTCACCCTGTGCATCGAGCGGGCCTCGAATCGCAGACGCATCAGAGTCGCTCCCCGACCACGCGCACTTCGGCAACCAGCCTGACGCCATGCACGCGCAGCACCGTATCGCGCACGTGGGCGATGAGCTGCTCCAGGTCGGCCGCGGTCGCGCTGCCTTCGTTGAGGATGAAGTTGGCATGCTTTTCGGACACCACGGCGCCGCCGATGCGCAGGCCCTTGAGGCCGGCGGCCTCGATCAGCCGCGCGGCGTGGTCGCCCGGCGGATTCGTGAACACCGAACCGCAGCTCCACTCGCCCAGCGGCTGGGTCTCCTTGCGGCGCTGCGCCAGCGCCCGGACCGCGCCGCTGGCGGCCGCATCGCGCAGCGGGAACTCGAGTTCCGCCGCGAGGAACCATTCATCGTTCGCGGGCGCCGCGACGTGGCGGTAGCCGACCTGGTACTCGGTCGCCGGCCGCGTGCGCACGCTCCCGTCGCGCGCGATCACATCGACGCCGCGCACGTAGCGCCAGGTCTCGCCGCCGAAGGCGCCGGCATTCATCGCCAGGGCGCCGCCCAGCGTGCCCGGGATACCGGCAAAGAATTCCGCCTGTCCGAAGCCCCAGGCGCTGCATTGCCGCGCCAGGCGCGCACAGGGCACGCCCGATTCGCAGTAGACGCGCTGCTGTGCGCGCCGGTCGAGCTGCGTGAAGGCGCCGTGCGTGCAGATCACCGCACCGCGGATGCCGCCGTCACGCACCAGCAGGTTGCTGCCCAGGCCCACCCAGGTCAGCGGGATTTCACGCGGCAGTTTCGCCAGAAAGGCCGACAGGTCATTGCGGTCGCGCGGCGTGAAGAACAGGTCCGCGGGCCCGCCGACACGCCACGAGGTGTGTCTGGCCATCGGCTCGTCGCGGCGCACGCGCAGCTGGAACTCGGGTGCCACGGCCAGCGTCATGGCCGCCGCTCCACGGCACGCGGCGCGGCCAGCCGGGTCAGCAGGTCGTGGGCGATGGCCCCGATGTGCCCCGCGCCCATGGTGACGACGACGTCGCCGTCGCGCAGCAGGTCGCGCAGCGCGGCGGCGATGTTCTCGGCGCGCTGCACGAATACCGGCTCGAGCTTGCCGCGGCTGCGGATCGCCCGGCAGATGCTGCGGCCGTCGGCGCCCTTGATCGGCGCTTCGCCCGCCGCATAGACCTCGGTCACCAGCAGCACGTCGAAGCCGGACAGCACGCTGGCGAAATCGTCGAGCAGGTCGCGGGTACGCGTGTAGCGATGCGGCTGGAAGGCCAGCACCAGCCTGCGCCCCGGCCAGGCCTGGCGCAGCGCATCGAGCGTGGCGGCGATTTCCGTCGGGTGGTGGCCATAGTCGTCGACGATGGTGACCGTGCCGGCCGCGGTCACGACTTCGCCGATCAGCTGCATGCGCCGGTCGATGCCCTGGAACTGGGTCAGCGCGCGGACGATGGCATCGTCGGCGATCTCCAGTTCCGTCGCGACCGCGATCGCGGCCAGGGCGTTGCGTACATTGTGCAGGCCCGCCATGTTGAGCGTCACCGCCAGCGGCTGCGACCGGCCGGGGCGCACGACGTCGAAGCGCGTGCGGGCGCGTTCGCGGCGCACCTGCGTCGCGCGCAGGTCCGCGCCCGCCTGCAGCCCGTAGGTCACGACCGGCCGGCCGACGCGCGGCAGGATGCCCTGCACGTGCTCATCGTCCTGGCACAGCACCGCCAGGCCATAGAACGGCAGATTGTGCAGAAAGCTCACGAAGCTGTCGCACAGCCGCGCGAAATCTCCGCCGTGGGTGCCCAGGTGGTCATTGTCGATGTTGGTCACTATGGCGATGATCGGCTGCAGGTGCAGGAACGAGGCATCGCTCTCGTCCGCCTCGGCGACCAGGTAGCGGCCGGCGCCGAGGCGCGCATTGCTGCCCGCGCTCTTGAGGCGGCCGCCGATCACGAAGGTGGGATCCTCGCCGCCTTCGGCCAGCACGCTGGCGACCAGGCTCGTGGTGGTGGTCTTGCCGTGGGTACCGGCAACCGCGATCGACTGGCGGAAGCGCATCAGCTCGCCGAGCATCTCGGCGCGCGGCACGACCGGAACGCGGCGCGACAGCGCGGCCTGCACCTCCGGATTGTCGACCGACACCGCGCTCGAAGTCACCACGACGTCCGCGCCGTCGGCGTTCGCGGCGCGATGGCCGATCTCGATGCGCGCCCCGAGCTGGGCGAGGCGCTGCGTGACCGCGTTGGCCTTGAGGTCCGAACCCTGCACCTTGTAGCCCAGGTTCAGCAGGACTTCGGCAATGCCGCTCATGCCACTGCCGCCGATGCCGACGAAATGGATCGTGCCGATCCGCCGCATGCGCTGGTTCATGCCGCGGCCTCCGCGTACTGCTCGCAGGCGGCGGCGAGTTCGGCGGTCGCGCCGGTCCGCGCCAGCAGCCGCGCGCGCTCGGCCATGGCGATGAGCCGGCCGCGGCCGGCGCACAGCGCCGCCAGTTCCGCGGCCAGCCGTTCGGCGGTCAGATCGCGGTCGGCGATCAGGCGGGCCGCACCTTCGCCCACGAGGTAGCGCGCGTTGTGCGTCTGGTGATCGTCGACCGCCGCGGGGAACGGAACCAGCACTGCGCCGACGCCGGCCGCGGCCAGCTCGGAAATGGTCAGCGCCCCGGCCCGGCAGATCACCAGATCCGCCCAGCCGTAGGCTTCCGCCATGTCCTCGATGAACGGACTGATGCGTGCGGTCACGCCGGCTGCCGCGTAGGCGCGGCGCGCCGCATCGATCCAGCGCTCGCCGGACTGGTGGCGCACGTCCACCGCGGGACTGGCGGACAGCCGCGCCAGCGCATGCGGCACCACCGTGTTCAGACGCGCGGCGCCGAGGCTCCCGCCGACAATCAGCAGACGGATCGGACCGCTGCGCTGGGCAAAGCGGACCGCCGGCGCCGGCAGCGCGCAGATCTCCTCGCGCACCGGGTTACCGATCACCCGCGCCGTCACCCCGCTGCCGAAGGCGTCCGGAAATGCGCTGTAGACCTCGCGCGCCAGGCGCGCCAGCGCCCGGTTCGTGAATCCGGCGATCGCGTTCTGCTCATGGATCAGCAGCGGCACGCGCACCAGCCACGCCGCCACGCCCCCGGGGCCGGAAACGAAGCCGCCGAGCCCCACGACCACGGTCGGCTTGTGGCGGCGCATGACCCCAAGCGCTTGGCACAGCGAGCGGGCCAGGTGCAGCGGCGCGCTCAGCCGGGTCGCGAAGCCCTTGCCGCGCAGGCCGCCGACGCTCAGCCATTCGATCGGGATGTTCTCGGCCGGGACGACGCGCGCCTCGAGCCCGCGCTGCGTACCGAGCCAGACGATCCGCCAGGAGCGGGTGCGCAGTTCGCGCGCCAGCGCCAGGGCCGGATAGACATGGCCGCCGGTGCCGCCTGCCATGATCAGTGCCACCGGCGCGCTCACGCAACCCGCCCGCGTGACAGGCCGCGCGCGCCGCCCGCCACCTCATGGTGTACGCGCAGCACCAGCCCCAGCCAGGCCAGCGCGACGATCATGCTGCTGCGCCCGTAGCTCATCAGCGGCAGCGTCAGGCCCTTGGTGGGCAGCACGCCCATGTTGATCCCGATATTGACGAAGGCCTGCACCAGCAGCCAGAGGCCGAAGCCGGCCGCCAGGTAGGCGTGGAATTTCATCCCGGCATCGTGGGCGCGGCGCGACAGTGCGAACACGCGCCACGCCAGCGCCAGAAACAGCACCAGCGTCAGCACCACGCCGACCAGCCCCAGTTCCTCGGCCAGCACCGCGAACAGGAAATCGTTGTGCGCCTCGGGCAGGTAGAAGAGCTTCTGCACGCTGGCGCCGAGCCCGACCCCGAACCATTCGCCGCGGCCGATGGCGATCAGCGATTGCGTGAGCTGGAATCCCGAATTGAGCGGATCGGCCCAGGGATCGAGAAACCCGGTCACGCGGCGCAGGCGGTAGCTGGAGAAGATCACCAGCAGCGAGAACAGCCCGCCGGCGCTTAAGGCAGCCACCAGCACCCAGCGCAGCTGCGCGCCGGCCAGGAACAGCAGCCCGAAGCCGGTGATGAACAGGACCGTGGCGGCACCGAGGTCCGGCTCCGCGACCAGCAGCGCACCGAGCACGACCAGCAGGCCCAGCGGACGCAGCAGGCCGCCGACGCTGCTGCGCAGCGCCGTCTCGAAGCGCACGCAGTAGTAGGCGAGATAGACGAGCGCCAGAACGCGGGCCGCTTCCGAGACCTGGAAATTGATGCCCGGCAGCCGCAGCCAGCGGCGGCCGCCCTTGACGACGTGGCCCAGGCCCGGGATCAGCACCAGCAGCAGCAGCACGCCGGCGAGGATGAGCAGCGGCAGCGCGACCCGCTCGACCACGGCGATCGGGATCGCGAACACCGCGGCGGCCAGACCCACCCCCAGCGCCACCAGCACGAGCTGGCGCTCCAGGTAGGCGAACGGATCGCCGCTCTCGCGCGCGGCGGCGGTCACCGAGGCCGAGGTGACCATGATGAGGCCGAGCAGCAGGATCGAGGCGACCAGCAGCAGCAAACCCCAATCGAGGCGCAGCAGCGGCGCGCGGACGACCGGGCGCGCGGCGCTGCTGCCTGCGGCGATGTTCATGGTATGCACCTAGCCGAGCCCCCGCACCGCGGCCGCGAACACTGCGCCGCGCTGCGCATAATCGCTGAACATGTCGAGGCTGGCGCAGGCCGGTGACAGCAGCACGGTATCGCCGCTGCGCGCGCCCTGCGCCGCCGTGCGCACGGCCTGCTCGAGCGATTCGCAGTAGCGGACCTCGCAGCTGTCGCCGATCGCCGCCCCGAGTGCCCGGGCATCGCGGCCGATCAGCAGCGCCAGGCGCACCTTGCCGCGCAGCGCCGCAGCCAGCGGTGCGAAATCCTGTCCCTTGCCGTCGCCGCCGGCGATCAGCAGCAGTGGCCCGTCCAGGCCCGACACCGCCGCCAGCGTCGCGCCCACGTTCGTGCCCTTCGAGTCATTGATGTAGCGCACGCCGGCAACGTCCGCGACCCACTCGGCGCGATGCGGCAAGCCGGGGAACGCCCGCAGCTCCGCCAGCATGGCCGCGCGCGGCAGCTCGAGCGCCTCCCCGAGCGCCAGCGCCGCGAGCGCGTTGGCCGCGTTGTGCCGGCCGGCGACCCTGAGTTCCGCCACCGCCAGCAGCGGCTCGGCACCGCGCGCCAGCCAGTCCCGGCCGTCGCGCACCTGCAGCGTGTAGTGCGCACCGCTGCGCGGGTCCAGGGAAAACTTCAGCTGGCGGGCCGCGAGCGCGCCCATCGCGGCGACCGCGCGGTCATCGGCATTGACGACCGCGGTGCCGCAGCGGCGGAAGATGCGTGCCTTGGACGCCGCATACTCGGCCAATGTGCCGTAGCGGTCGAGGTGGTCCGGCGTGACGTTGAGCACTGCGGCGGCCTGCAGCGTCAGCGATTCCGTCGTGTCCAGCTGGTAGCTGGACAGTTCGAGCACATACAGTTCGGCGGCCGGATCCAGCAGCTCCAGGGCGGGCTCGCCGAGATTGCCGCCGACGCGCACCCGCCGGCCGGCGCGTTGCGCCATGCCTCCGACCAGCGTCGTGACCGTGCTCTTGCCGTTGGTGCCGGTGATGCCGACCACGGGCGCGCAGGCCGCGCGCGCGAACAGCTCGATGTCGCCGACGACCGGCAGCCCGCGGGCACGCGCCGCGTCGAAGAACGTGCCGCGCGCGGCGATGCCCGGCGACACGACGATGGCGTCGGCGCCGTTGAGCAGGCGCTCATCGAGCCCTCCGGTGCGCACGTTCACCTCCGGGGCGAGCCGGTTCAGGGCGGCGAGCGCCGGCGGCGCAGCGCGGGTATCGGTGACGCTGACCGTTCCGCCCCGGGCACGCAGGTAACGCACGACCGACAGGCCGGTCTTGCCCAGGCCCACGACCACCGTGTGTGGCGGCACGACCGCGTGTCGCGACGTTGTGCGTTCGGCGTTCATCGCAGCTTCAGGGTCGCCAGGCCGGCGAGCACCAGCAGGATGCTGATGATCCAGAAGCGCACGATCACCTTCGGTTCGGCCCAGCCCTTGAGTTCGAAGTGATGATGGATCGGCGCCATGCGGAAGATGCGCTTCCCGGTCAGCTTGAAGGACGCGACCTGGAGGATGACCGAAGCGGTCTCGAGCACGAAGATGCCACCCATGAGCAGCGTGATGATCTCCTGGCGGACGATGAACCCGACGCAGCCGAGCGCGGCGCCCAGCGCCAGCGCGCCGATATCGCCCATGAAGACCTGCGCCGGGTAGGAGTTGAACCAGAGGAAGCCGAGCCCGGCGCCGACGATCGAGCCGCAGAACACCGCCAGCTCGCCGGCTCCGGGCACGGCCGTGATCTCCAGGTAGCGCGCGAACACCATGTTGCCGCTCAGGTAGGCAAAGATGGCCAGCGCACCGGCCACCATGACCGTCGGTCCGATGGCGAGCCCGTCGAGGCCGTCGGTGAGGTTCACGGCATTGCTCATGCCGACGATCATCAGGTAGCCGAGGATCACGAAGCCGCCGGCACCGAGCGGCAGCGCCACCATCTTGAAGAACGGCACGTGAAACGCCGCCACGGTGGCGGTATGCGCCAGGCGGTAGAGCAGGATGGCCGCGGCCACGCCGATGAGCGTCTGCCAGAAATATTTCCAGCGCGCGACCAGGCCGCGCGAATTGCCGACCACGAGCTTGAGGTAGTCGTCGTAGAAGCCGATCAGCCCGAAGCCGAGCGTGACGCCGAGCGCGATCAGCACGAAACGGTTGACCAGGTCCGCCCACAGCAGCGTCGTGACCACGACCGCAAAGATGATCAGCAGCCCGCCCATCGTCGGCGTGCCGGCCTTGGGCAGGTGCGTCTGCGGTCCGTCGGTACGCACCACCTGGCCGATCTGGTAGCGCGACAGCCGCGAAATCATCATCGGTCCGACCAGCAGGGCGATCGCCAGCGACGACATGGTCGCCAGGATCGAGCGCAGCGTCAGGTAGGAGAACGCGTTGAACAGCGACACATGCGTCGCCAGATGCTTGGCCGCCCAGTACAGCATTCAGCCCGCCCGCCGCGCCGGCGGCGCGCCCGTCAGCGCGGTCACCAGGCGCTCCAGCCGGTTGACGCGCGAACCCTTGACCAGCAGCCGCACGTCGCCGGACAGCGCGCCGCTGACCGCGCGCACCAGCGATGCCATGTCCGTGTGACATTCGGCGCCGGCGCCGTAGCCTTCGGCGGCGAGCGCGGCCAGCGGGCCGAAGGTGAACAGGCGTTCGACGCCCAGCGCGCGCGCCTGGGCCCCGGTCTCACGGTGGCTGGCCGGCCCTGCGGCACCCAGTTCAGCCATGTCGCCGAGCACCAGCCAGCGCCGCCCGGGCAGTTGCGCCAGGACTTCCAGAGCCGCCTGCGCCGAGCTTGGATTGGCATTGTAGGAATCATCGACCAGCCAGGCTCCGCCGGCCAGCGCCTTGAGCTGCAGCCTGCCCTCGACCGGCCGCACGCTCGCCAGTCCTGCGGCCACCTGCGCCGGCGTGGCGCCGGCGGCCAGCGCCGCCGCCGCGGCGCCCAGTGCGTTGTGCACGTTGTGGCGGCCGGCCAGCGCCAGCGCCACGGCCACCGCGTCCGCACCGTGATGCAGCGTGAAGCGCGTCGCGAATCCGCGGCCGTCGGCCTCGAGGGCGACGCCGGTGGCACGCACATCCGCGTCCGCGCCGAGCCCGAAACCCACGACCCGCGCCCGCGTCATGCTGCGCCACAGGGGCGCATACGGATCGTCGGCATTGATCACGGCGATACCGTCCGGGTCGAGGCCGGCGACCATTTCACCTTCGGCCCGCGCCACGCCCTCGAGGCTGCCAAAGCCCTCGAGGTGCTCGGCGCCGGCGTTGGTGATCAGGCCCACGCGCGGCCTGGCGAGAGCCAGCAGCTCGGCCACGTCGCCGGCGCGATTCGCGCCGATCTCGATCACGGCACTGCGGTAGTGGTCGGCGAGGCGCAGCAGCGTGAGCGGAACGCCGAGCTGATTGTTCAGGTTGCCGCGCGTCGCCAGGCATGGGCCGCTCTGCGCCAGGATGGACTTAAGCATTTCCTTGGTGGTGGTCTTGCCATTGCTGCCCGCCACGCCGAGCACCGTGCCGCTAAATGCCGTGCGCCACGCGCTCCCGGCACGGGTGAGCGCCCGCGTCACGTCGGCGACCAGGATCTGCGGCACGGGCGCGTCCACCGGGCGGCTGACCACCGCCCCGGCGGCGCCCGCGCCGGCTGCGGCGGCCACGAAATCGTGTCCGTCGGCCCGGGTCCCGGGCAAGGCCAGGAACAGGTCGCCCGCGGCCACGCGGCGTGAGTCGATCACGACTTCGGCGAAGGCGGAGTCGGCGCCACGCAACGCGCCGTCCGCGCAGGCCGCAAACTGCGCCAGCGTGCGCTTCATCCGGCGCTCCGTACGCCCAGGGCGGCACGCACCTGCGCCAGGTCGCTGAAGGCGCGCCGCTCGGCGCCCACCAGCTGGTAGTCCTCGTGGCCCTTGCCCGCCACCAGCACGACATCGCTGGCGGCGGCGGCGGCCAGCGCCGCGGCGATGGCTGCGGCGCGGTCATGCTGCACGTGGGCGCGATCCGGGTGGCGCAGCCCGCTTTGGATGCCCTCGACGATGTGCTGCGGATCCTCGCCGCGTGGGTTGTCGTCCGTGATGTACAGCGCGTCGGCGAGCGATTCGGCCACGCGCCCCATTTCCGCCCGCTTGCCGCGGTCGCGTTCGCCCCCGCAGCCGAACACGCACAGCAGGCGTCCGGCACAATGCGCGCGCGCCGCACGCAGCGCCTTCTCGAGCGCATCCGGCGTATGCGCATAGTCCACGATCGCCAGCGGCAGTCCGCTGCCGCCCGCGAGCTGCATGCGCCCGGGCGGAGCGCGGCATTCGGCCAGCGCAGCGCAGGCTTGCTGCAGGCTCAGGCCCGTGGCCAGCAACGCACCGAGCACCGTCAGCAGATTGTCCACGTTGAAGTCGCCGAGCAGCTCGCTGCGCAGCATGGCCTCGCCCCAGCTGCTGCGCAGCTCGATGCACAGGCCGCGCGGCTCGGGCGCGCTGCGCACCGCATGCACGAAGCGGGCGTTGGTCACGACGGCGCCCGGATCGCTGCGCCGGCCGGTCACGATCAGCGCATCGCCGCGCGGCATGCGCGCCGCCAGCTCGGCGCCCATGGGATCGTCGACATTGATCACGCGCGCCGCCAGCGTCGGCCAGTCGAACAGCGCGCTCTTGGCGGCGCCGTAAGCCTGCATGTCGCCATGATAATCCAGGTGCTCGCGGCTCAGGTTCGTGAACGCGGCGATCTGGAAGCGCACGCCTGCGCATCGGCTCTGGTCGAGTGCGTGCGAGGAGACTTCCATCGCCACGGTCTGCGCTCCGGTGTCGCGCAGCTCCGCCAGCTGCCGCTGCAGGGTGACGGCGTCCGGCGTCGTGTGCGTGCCGGGCACCACCTGCCCGGGCAGTCCGCAGCCGAGCGTACCCAGGTAGGCGCAGCTGCGGCCCGTGGCATTGAGCGCCGCTGCCAGCAGCCAGGCACAGGTGGTCTTGCCGTTGGTGCCGGTGATGCCGGTCACCACGAGCCGCGCCGACGGCGCGCCGAAGAACCGGTCGGCGATGAAACCGGCCTGCTGCGACAGCCCGGGCACGGCCACCACCAGCACCGCAGCGTTGAAGCGGGGCGGCGCAACACCCGGCGCCGGCTCCCAGAGGATGGCGCGCGCACCGGCGCTGACCGCCGCGCCGGCGAACTCCAGGCCATGGCGCGTTGCGCCACGGCAGGCGAGAAACGCCGCACCGGGACCCACGCTGCGGCTGTCCAGGGTCAGGTCGGCGACCTCGACGTCGTCCGGGACGTCGATGCCGCCGCCGAGCAGGGCCTTGAGCGGTCGCCAGCCCAACCCGCGCCTCGCGCCCGCCGCGCCCGTGGCGCCCGCCGCGCCCGCCGCATCGCCTGCGCCCCCGCGGCCGATATTGCCGGCACTCATCGCAGCGCCACCTGTGCGCCGCGCGCGGGCGCAGTCCCGCCCGCCGGCTGCAGGTCATCGGGCGGCACGCCCAGCAGCCGCAGGGCACCGCCCAGCACGGCCGAAAAGACCGGTGCCGACACGTCTCCGCCATGGTGTTTACCGGCGCTCGGTTCATCGATCACCACCACGACCGCGAGCCGCGGGTTGCTCACCGGGGCAACGCCGCCGAACGAAGCCACGTAGCGATCCTGCGAATAGCCGCCGCCATCGGCCTTGTAGGCCGTGCCGGTCTTGCCGGCGACCCGGTAGCCCGGGATCGCCGCCAGCTTGCCGGTCGCGCCCTGCAGCGTGATCACGGACTCGAGCAGATGCAGCAGCGACGCGCACACCTGCCGGTCGAGTACCCGCTCACCGGGCACCGGATCGTCGACACGCACCAGCGACACCGGCCGCCGCAGCCCCAGGGCGCCGAGCGTGGCATAGGCCTGCGCCAGCTGCAGCGGCGTCACCGACAATCCATAGCCGTGCGACATCGTGGCGAGCAGCACGCTGCGCCAGTGCGAGTAGTTGGACAGCTGCCCGGCCGATTCGCCCGGAAACCCGCTGGCCGTGACCTGACCGAACCCGAGGCCATTCAGCGTCGTCCAGAGCTGCTTCGGATCGAGTGCGAGCGCGAGGCGCGCCATGCCGACGTTCGAGGAAAACGCCAGCACGGAGGCCAGTGGAATGGCGCCATTGTTGTGTTCGTCGTGGATGATCGACGTGCCGACCTGAAGGTAGCCCGGGTCGGTATCGATGATGCTGTTGGCCTCGTAGCGGCCCGAGGCCAGGCCGGCCGCCACGAAGAAGGGCTTGATGCTCGATCCCGGCTCGAACAGGTCGGTGGCGGCGCGATTGCGGTACGCCGCCGGCACGAGCTGGCCGCGATCGTTCGGGTTGTAGGCCGGCTGGTTCACCATGGCGAGCACTTCGCCGCTGCGCACATCGATGACCACGACCGAGCCGGAGCGCGCCCGGTTGTCGCGGACCGCGGCCTTGAGTTCGCGGTAAGCGAGGTACTGGATGCGCAGGTCCATGCTCAGGCGCAGTTCGCGCCCCGGCCGCACGGCCCGGATGCTCTCGATGTCCTCGACCTTGGTGCCGTTCCGGTCCTGGATGACGCGCTTGGCGCCGTCTTCGCCGCCGAGCCAGTTGTCGAACGCGAGTTCCGCGCCCTCCTGGCCGGTGTCGTCGACGTCGGTGAACCCGAGCAGATGGCCGGTGACTTCTCCGGCAGGGTAGTAGCGGCGGTATTCACGCGTGACTTTCAGGCCCTCGATATTGAGGTGCTCGACCCTGCGTGCGTCGGCCGGCTGGAGCCCCCGCGCCAGGTACAGGAAGCGGCGGTCCATGGCGGTGCTGATGTGCCGCGCCAGGTCCTGGGCGTCGACATGCAGGGCGCGCGCGAGCTGCTGCAGCTGCTCGCTGCTGCTGTCCAGCGCCTGCGGATCGACCGAGACGGAATCTACCGGGGTGCTCACCGCGAGCGGTTCACCATAGCGATCGATGATCGAGCCGCGATGCGCGGCGATCGGCGCAACGCGCATGAAGCGCGATTCGCCCTGGCTCGCGAGGAACTGGTGCTGCAGCAGCTGCAGCTGGACCGCGCGGCCGGCCAGCGCGACGCCGGCGGCCACCAGCAGGCCGAAGGTCACCGCGAGCCGCAGGCGGAAGGAATTGGGCCGCGCCATGGCCGCGGGGCGCGCCGGCGGCGAGCGCGATGCGGCGCAACGCCCGGCGCCCGCGGAGCGTCCGCTGGCCGCGGAACGCCCGGCTGTCGCGGAACGCCCGGCCGCCGCGGAACGCCCAGCCGCCGCGGAATGGCGTGCGACCGCGGCGCGCAGCCGGCGTAGCAGGCTGGCGCGCTTCATGGGCTGGGCATCTCGACTTCATTGGTCGCCGGAATCCGCATGTGCAGGCGCGTATTGGCCACGTTCTCCACATAGGCATAGGTGGACCAGGCGCTCTGCTCCAGCTGCAGCCGGCCCCATTCGGCCTCCAGCTCGTCGCGCCCGCTGTTGAGGTGCTCGAGCTCCACGAACAGCTCGCGCGCGCGATGCTTGCAGTAGACGGCCGCGGCCGCTGATACCAGGACCGCAATCCACAGCAGCGGCAGGCCGATCCAGACCACCGCGCGCGGCACCGGCTTCATGAGGCCACCGGCCCGACGCGCTCGGCCACGCGCAGCAGCGCGCTGCGCGCGCGCGAATTGGCGGCGACTTCGGCGGCGCTCGCCCGCTGCTTGCGTCCCACGAGCCGCAGCGGCGGCTGGGCGCCCGGCGGCAGCACCGGCAGCCGCGCCAGCGCGGGATCCACGCTGCTGCGCGCGGCGCTGCCGGGCGTTGCCGTGTACGACGGCATACTCATTGACTGCGGCGTCTCCTCGCCGCAGCTCGACACCGCGGCGCGCG
>Ga0075017_100001144_pt1 | contig 15988 bp, 14 predicted proteins | sample AleBraG_ABR_2012_FD_71475 | JGI IMG/M metagenome (GOLD analysis project Ga0075017, IMG submission 71475) | Freshwater sediment microbial communities in response to fracking from Pennsylvania, USA - Alex Branch Run_MetaG_ABR_2012 | ecosystem: Environmental > Aquatic > Freshwater > Creek >... | reverse complement strand
AGAGATCGACCAGGCTTTGGTTGCTGATCACGCGCTCGACACGGCCCAGACGCGTGTCCAGATCGTTGAGCTTGATTTGCACCGGATCTTCGGCCGGGTTAGTGGCGCAAGCGCCCAAGGCCGCGGCCAATGGTGCGAGCAATAGCACTCTTGCTTTCATGATGGCGCTCTCAACCTTCGTCAATTCAAATAAACGATTTCGACACGGCGGTTCTTTGCCCAGGCATCCTCGGTCTGACCGGCCACTGCGGGGCGTTCCTCGCCAAAGCTCACCGTGGTCAGTTGAGATTCAGCCACACCCTGCAGGAGCAAGGCGCGGCGCACGGCCTGTGCCCGCCGCTCGCCCAAACCGATGTTGTACTCGGGCGAGCCACGCTCGTCCGTATGCCCTTCGAGTCTGGCGCGAATGCTGGCATTGGCAGCCAGGGCACGCGCGTGCGCCGCGATCTCCGAGACGAACTCCGGTCGGATCTCACTGCTGTCGAAATCAAAATACACCAGCCGGCTCACGCCCGCAGGCGCCGACGCCCCGTTGCCTTCCGCGCCGGCGGCACCGGCCGCATTGGCGCCTGCACCCTCGCCCGTAGCACCGGCAGCGCCCGCACCCGCCGCACCACTCGCACCGGCTACGTTGGTGGGGGCGGCGGCCGGGGTCTTCAGGCCCGTTTTGCCGTGGCACGCCGCCACAGTCAGCAGAACCAATAGGCTGGTCAGAGTGGCCAGAACTTTTTTGCTCATGTCGATACTCCTGAAAACTTAAGGTCCGCCGCCGGGGAACGGTCCCCAGACCGGCTCGCGCACTTCACCACGTTCGGCCTTCAGCCGTTGTGAGACCTGGCCATCCACCGCCACTGTAGCCAAGGTACCCCGTCCGGCCTGCTGCCCGGCATAAATCAGTGTCATCCCGTTGGGCGCAAACCCCGGTGATTCATCCAAGCTGCCGTGCGTCAGCACGCGCACGTTGCCGCTGGTCAGATCCTGAACCGCGATGCGATAGTCAGCACCCTCGCGTGTTACATACGCCAGCGACCGCCCGTCGGGCGACATCCGCGCCCGTGCATTATAGGAAGAACCAAAGGTGATGCGCTGCACGCGTTGAGGGTTCGCCACATCGATGCGGTAGATCTGCGGGCCGCCGGATCGATCGGAGGTAAAGTATAGCTGCGTGCCGTCAAGACTCCACGTCGGCTCGGTGTCTATGGCCGGATCATCGGTGATGCGCGTGAGCGCCTGGGTGGCCAGATCGAGCACGTAGATGTCCAGGTTCCCGCTCGAACCCGAAAGGGTCAGCGCCAGTCGCTTGCCGTCGGGCGACCAGGCCGGCGCGCCGTTGACGCCCGCGCGCGCCGAGACCTGGCGACGCTCACCGCTGTGCAGCTGCTGGACATAGATCGCCGCGGCATGGGTCTCAAACGATACGTAGGCCAACCATTGACCGTCGGCGGACCAGGCCGGCGACATCACCGGCTGACGCGATTCAAGTATCACCTGTGGATTCTCACCGTCCGCATCGGCCACGATGAGTTGGAAGCGTTGCGCGGGGGGCGCGCCCTCCACCGCGACGTAGGCGATGCGAGTGGCGAAGGCGCCGCGCGTGCCGAGAATCTTCTGGTAGACGAAATCGCTGAGCTGATGCGCCGCCTGGCGGAGCGTGCCGGTCGTGGCGACAATGTGCGTGCTCCCCAGCACCTGCCCCGTCAATACATTGACCAGATCACAATCTATGCCCATCGACGTGGCCAACGACGTGGAACCCGGCGCGCTCGCGCGCCCGACCAGCACGTAGTCTTCACCGATGGCGTGCCAGTCGGCCGCGATCACTTCCGCTGCTCGTTGCGGCGACTGGTGAATCGAACGCCGATCCAGCGTCTTGAAGCGGCCGCTGCTGTCCAGATCATGCTGCACGATGACGCCCAGATCCGCGCTGCCGACTATGGGCACGATGGCAATGGGAATGGGATCGCTCACCCCCTGGGTGATGTCAATCTGCAAGTCGGCGCGCACGGGCGTGGCAATGGCCATCGCCAGAAACACGCCTAGGCCCAACAGCAGGAGAATTCGCACAGTGTCATTCATCCGGGTGAAAACGAATGGTTAGATTACGATCAAACACGTCCGGGTTCGAGGGCGACGGGAGTGGCGAGGCACGGTAGACGGCGGCCTCAATGGACTCCCGCACGGCCTGGTCACCATTGCAAGAAACCGTCTGGACGGCCGTGACCTCCCCGCCAGGCACTTGGGTCACTTTCAGTACGCAGTTTACTCCTGGCCGAGCCGATGGCGGGCGAATCCATGCACGCGTGATACGCGCCGTAATCAGACTCAAATATGCCACCATGTCCGCACTCCCGCGCGCTGCATTGACCCGCTCTTCAGCCGCCACCTGCGCACGCAGCTCGCTCTCCCGTCGCGCCTTATCCGCAGCCAATTGCGTCGCCTTGGCCTTGGCGACGCGCTCGGCCGCGGCATCCGCTTGCGCTTTCGCTTCCGCCTGCGCGGCAGCCTGTGCCTGCTTCTCGCGTTCAGCTCGATCCTCGGCCTCGCGCCGCTGCTGTTGCTCGGCCCGTTGCGCCTCAGCCCGTTGTACTTCGGCCCGCTGTACTTCGGCCCGCCGCTCCTCGGCGCGTTGCGCCTTCGCTTCTCGCGCTTCCTGCGCTTCCTGCGCTTTACGCTCCCGAGCCGCCTCCGGCCTCGGCGTCGCCACCGCCTCAGGAGTCGGCGCTGGAGCCGGTTGGGCCGGCGTCGGCGTCGGCGTCTCCGGTGCGGGCGCTGCCACCGGTGCCGGTGTCGCGGGCTTGGCGGGCGCCTCGGCCGGCGCGCGCGCCGCGCTCGACTCCGTCACCAGCGTGGCCTCGATGGCCAATTGTCGCGGCGCCTGCACGGGCTTGCGATAATGCCACCAGCCCCAGGCCAGCATGGCCACCAGACTCGCGTGCAGCAGCACCGCCAAGAAAATCGACACCCAACGATCGCTGGTGCGCTCGCTCATGGCTCCTGCGCCGGGTTCTGCGCCGGCGATGGGGGCGGTTGCGGTTCAGTCAAGAATCCCAACTTCGCAGCTCCCGCCTGCTGCAGCAACACCATGGCCGCCACGATGCGGCCATAATTCACCGCGCGATCCCCTTTGACCAGCACAATGCGCTGCGGCGCACGGCGCAACGCCGCCGTGGCACGCGCCAAGGCGGTGGCATCGTCCACCATCTGCTGAGGATTGGCCCCCAGATTCAAGTAAAAGCCACCGCGCGCGTCCACGGAGAGCACCAACGGCTCCAGGTTGTTGACCGCGCCCGAAGCAATCGGTTCCGAGGCCGCCTTGGGCAGATCCACCTTGATCCCCTGGGTCAACATCGGCGCGGTGATCATAAAAATAATCAGTAGCACCAGCATCACATCGATATACGGCACCACATTGATCTCGCCCATGAGGCGCCGTTTCGGCCTGCCCGGTGTCCCCATCAGCTTTCCGCGCGCGCGGCGTACCGCTGCAATATGGTGGAGAATTCTTCCATGAAGGCGTCGTAGCGCAGTTCCAGCCGGCTCACCTGGTCGGCGTAGCGGTTGTAGGCCACCACCGCCGGTATCGCCGCGAACAACCCGATCGCCGTGGCCACCAGCGCCTCGGCGATACCCGGCGCCACCGACGCGAGCGTCGCTTGCTGCACGTTGCTCAACGAGGAGAAGGCACTCATGATGCCCCACACCGTGCCAAACAACCCGACATACGGACTGGTCGAGCCCACTGTCGCCAGCGTCGCCAGATTGTGCTCCAGGCGTTCAATTTCCTTGAGCAGTGCCACCCGCATCGCGCGCCTCGATCCCTCCAGCAGCAGATCCGCCGCCAGGCCGCCCTGTTGGCGCATACGAGCGAACTCCCGAAATCCGAATTCGAAAATACTCTCCATGCCGGTGGCGCCGCCACGCGCCTCGATACTCCGATACAACGTGGCCAGATCACCGCCCGACCAGAAGCTGTTTTCGAATCGATCCGCCGCGCTGCGCGCCCGCCTGACCATCATGCGTTTGCGGAAAATGATCGACCAGGACAGGAGCGATGCGCCCAGGAGCAGCAGCATCACAAACTGCACCACCGGACTGGCCTGCAGCACCAGGTGAAGTATGGACAGATCACCGTTCATCAGTTCAATTCCTTGAGAATGGCGGAGGGTAGACGCCGCACTTTGAACGTGGCGGCACTCACACAGACGACTTTGACCGTCGCGTGCGCCAGCACTTCGCCATGCTCGGTGCCGCGCCGCACCTCCTGCGTAAAGACCAGACTGGCCGCGCCACTGACCATGGGTGAGCAGCTCACGTACAGCAAATCGTCCAACCGCGCGGGTTTGAGGTACCTGATGCTCGCCTCCACCACCGAGAAGAGCACGCCCGGATTGACCGCCAGCGCGCTTTGCGTGAAGCCGTGGGCGCGCAGCCACTCGGTGCGCGAGCGCTCCAGGAATCGCAGATAGTTGGCGTAGTACACCACCCCGCCCCCGTCGGTATCCTCCCAATAGACGCGCGTGGGCCACACGAACACGCTCAAGCCTGGTCTCCAAACAGCGGCAGATTGGCGGCCGCGCGCTCGGGCATCTTCAGCCCGAAGTGCTGCCACGCGCTGCGCGTGGCAATCCGACCTCGCGCTGTGCGGGTCATGAAGCCCTGCTGAATCAGATACGGCTCGATGACATCCTCCAGCGTGCCACGCTCCTCGCCAATGGCTGCGGCCAGGCTTTCGATGCCCACTGGCCCGCCATCGAATTTTTCCATGATCGTGAGCAGGAGCTTGCGGTCCAGCGCATCGAAACCCAGCGGATCCACGGCCAACAGATCCAGCGCCGCCGCGGCGGTCGCCTCATCGACGACGCCGCTCCCGCGCACCTGCGCAAAATCGCGCACCCGACGCAGCAATCGGTTGGCAATCCGCGGCGTGCCCCGGGCCCGCTGCGCAATGCGGGCCGCACCACTCTCGATGATGGGCACCTGCAGGATGCCGGCCGAGCGCTTCACGATGCGCTCGAGCTCCGCCACGCTGTAAAACTCCAGGCGCTGCACGATGCCGAAGCGATCGCGCAGGGGCGAGGTGAGGAGCCCGGCCCGCGTGGTGGCGCCCACCAGCGTGAAGGGTGGTATGTTCAGTTTGATGGAGCGGGCCGCCGGACCCTCGCCGATCATGATGTCGAGCTGATAGTCCTCCATGGCCGGATACAGCACTTCCTCCACCACCGGACTCAGTCGATGGATCTCGTCCACGAACAGCACATCGCGCGGCTGCAGGTTGGTGAGGATGGCCGCCAAATCCCCCGGCCGCTCGATTACCGGCCCCGAGGTCTGCCGCAGATTCACCCCCAGCTCCGCGGCAATGATCACCGCCAGCGTGGTCTTGCCCAACCCCGGCGGCCCGAAGATCAATACGTGATCGAGCGCCTCGGCCCGCTGGCGCGCCGCCTCGATGTAGATGCTGAGCTGACTTTTTACCTGCTCCTGCCCAACGTAGTCGCCGAGCGCACGCGGCCGAATGGCGCGATCCACGACTTCGTCATCGCCGCCACTGGCGGCGCCGACTACGCGCTCATTCACGCGCGGCACTCTGCAAGGCACGGCGGATCAACTCTTCCGTGACATGGGCGGATCCGGATCCGGCGCCCGCTCCGCTACCCGCATTCTTGAGCAGCCGCACCGCCTCAGCGGGCCGATAACCCAGCGCCACCAACGCGCTGTAGGCCTCGGCTTCGGCTCCCACCGGCGCCGATCCGAACTCCAGGCCCGTTGTCGCCGGACCCACGCGATCACGCATCTCAACGATCAAGCGCTCAGCAATTTTCCGCCCGATGCCCGGTATACGCGTCAAACTCGCCACATCCTGCGCCTGCACGCACATCGAAAAGGCCTCCACGGTGGCACCCGACAGAATGGCCAGAGCGATGCGCGGCCCCACGCCCGAAACTTTGAGGAGATTCCGAAACAGGGTTCGCTCGGCGCTGCTCCCAAACCCATACAGCGCGTGCGCATCCTCCCGCACCACCATGTGCGTCAGCAGCCGAACCGATTGACCCACCGCCGGCAGTGAATAAAAGGTCGACATGGGTGCTTCCAGCTCGTAGCCCACCCCGCCCACCTCCAACAGCAGGGCCGGCGGCGCTTTGAGCGCCAATACACCCGCGAGCGAACCGATCAAGGCCGCACCCCGCCGCGCACTCCGCCGCGCACTCCGCCGCGCACCCCCGTGTGCGCCGCGCCGCGCGCCGGCGGCGCGTGGCCCGGCACCGTCAGGAGTGAGGCCAGTCGCCGTGTTTGCGCATGGCACAGTGCCACTGCCAGCGCGTCGGCCGCATCGCCCACTGGACGAACCGGAAGGTGCAGCAGAATGGTCACCATCTGCGCCACCTGCGCCTTGTCGGCCGCCCCATACCCGCTGACCGCCAGCTTGATGGCGCGGGGCGCGTATTCGTGCGCATCGGCCCCATGGGCCACGGCCGCACACAGGGCCGCGCCGCGCGCCTGACCCAGCTTCAACGCGCTATCGGGATTGCGGTGCACAAAAACCCGCTCAACAGCAATTTCCTCGGGCCGGTGCTCGTCCACGATGGCCAGTATTCCCTCGAAGATCCGTCGCAGACGGACGATGATCCCGGCGCCGCCCACCGCGATACAACCGCTGGCCACATGGCGTTCGCCCTGGGCCGAGCAATCGATGACGCCAAACCCAGTCCGGAGCGATCCAGGATCCAGCCCCAGCACCCGGCAGTTCGGTGTCGCGGCCACCCGGGCCGCGGCCGCTGCCTCAGGCCTGAAACTCCGCCAGGAACCGTTTGCGCGTCGCGCCATACTGCCACTTGCCGTAGGTCATTATTATTTGAATGATAGCCGGAAGCGCCAGGACCCATGTGGAAACTCTACCCCCGCCCGACACCAACCAGATCACCTGCGAGGCCGCTTTAGCCTCGGCGCGCTTAAGTTTGGCGGGTCTGGGCCTGGCCACAGAGCAACTCGACGCCGGCGCGCAACTGGCCGCCCTTGTGGCTCAGGTGGCGGAGGACGCGGACATCGCAGTGGCCGCGTGGCTGGTGCAGGCGCGCAGAGTCGGCCTCAAGCTCAGCGCTGAATCCGCCGCAGCGCGCTTCAGTCCCGCCGCGGCGAGGCTGGCTGGGCAACTTGAGCGGCTGGGTGACATCGGCCTGCCGCCAGATTGGAACGCCAGTCGTGGACTGAGCGCGTCCCAGGCCGAGACGCTACGCAAGATGTTGCTGGCCATCGCGGCCGACCCACGCCTGATCGTCGCACGTCTGGTGGCTGTACTGAGCGCGTTGCGTCGGGCCCGCGCGCTCGCGCCCGAGGACAGCGCGCGATTAGCGCTGGAAACCCGTGAGATCTATGCGCCGCTGGCCAACCGCCTTGGGATCTGGAGTCTGAAGTGGGAGCTCGAGGACCTCGCGTTTCGCCAGCTCGACCCGGAAGGCTATCACCGCATCGCCACCGCTTTGGCCGAACGCCGTGTCGATCGCGAGCAGTACATCGTCTCCGTCTGCGGCCAGCTGCAGACGCAGTTGGCCCTGGCGGGCGTGCAGGCTCAGGTCTACGGTCGTCCCAAACACATCTACAGCATCTGGCGCAAGATGCAGCTCAAACACCTGCCCTTCGAGCAGCTCTACGATGTGCGCGCGGTGCGTATCGTCGTGGCCAATGTCAGTGATTGCTATGCCGCGTTAGGTGTGGTGCACGGCCTGTGGAGCAACCTGCCGGGGGAATTCGACGATTACATCGCCACGCCGAAGGACAACGACTACCGCTCCATCCACACCGCTGTCTTAGGGCCGCAAGGCAAATCCATTGAGATCCAGATCCGCACCCAGGCCATGCACGCGCAGGCGGAGCTGGGCGTCGCCGCGCACTGGCGCTACAAGGAGGGCGGCGCACGGGATAGCGCCTACGAGCGCAAGATCGAATGGGCCAGGCGCCTGCTGGACCCGGGGCGCGAGGGCGGTTTTCTGGAGGCCCAGCGTGCGGAGCTGTTCGCAGATCGCCTGTACGTACTGACGCCGCGCGGGGAAATCGTCGACCTGCCGCGCGGCGCCACACCGCTGGATTTTGCTTATCACGTGCACACGCAGCTTGGACATGGCTGCCGCGGCGCCAAGGTCAACGGACGCATCGTGCCCTTGACCCAACCGTTATCCAACGGCGTGGTGGTGGAAATCATCACGGGCCGGAGCGGCGGCCCAAGCCGCGACTGGCTGGCCGCCGAGGGCGGCTTTCTGGCCTCCAGTCGAAGCCGGGCCAAGGTACGCGCCTGGTTTCACCAGCAGGAGACCCTGGCCGCGGCCGCGAAGGGCGGGGCCGAGTCACCGCCCCCTCCGCTGCCCCAAGCGCACCATGTGCCCCCAGCGGCCCAGGCGGCGCAAGCGGCCCAGGCGCCGGCCCGTGCTGGCGCACGCAGTCGCTCGGCGGTGGAGATCGAAGGCGTCGGGGATCTGCCCACCACCATGGCGCGCTGCTGCGCGCCCGTGCCGCCCGAGGCCATCGCCGGCTACCTGACGCTGGGACGCGGCGTCACCATCCACCGCGCAAAGTGCAAGAGCCTGCTGCGCATGCGCACCGTGAAACCCGAGCGGGTACTGAACGTGGAGTGGAACCTGGGCGGGGACCTGCGTTTGCCGGTGCAGATACGGGTGGAAGCTTTCGATCGACGGGGCCTGCTGCGCGATGTGTCGGATGTGTGCGCCTTGGAGCACCTGAGCATCGATGGCGTGAATTCCAACACCGATCCGAAAGATCGTATCGCCACCATCGTCATGCGCACCAGTGTGCGCGACGTGGCTCAGCTGCGGCTCCTGCTCAAGCGCCTGCGCAGCGTCCCCAATGTCCTGAAGGCCGAGCGCAGCGGCTAGCGATTCATGTTATCGATGGCGCGCTTGTCCGCGGCCAGCGCCGCCTCATGCAGCGCCTCGGCCAGTGTCGGATGAGCATGCATCGTGCGCTGCAGGTCCTCGCAGCTGCCGCGAAATTCCATGGCCAGCACCGCCTCGGCAATCAGCTCGCCGGCCATGGGGCCGACAATGTGCACGCCCAGAATTTCATCGCTGGCGCTTGAGGCCACGATCTTCACGAATCCCACCGCGGCCTCCATAGCCCGGGCTCTACCGCTGGCGACAAAGGGAAACACCCCCACCTTCACCGCACCCCCCGCCGCCTTCGCCTGCGCCTCGCTCTGTCCCACCCAGGCGATTTCGGGCGCTGTGTAGATGACCGAGGGCACCAGCGCGTAGTTCACGTGCGCGTACTTGCCGGCGATGCGATCGGCCACCGCGACGCCCTCCTCCTTGCCCTTGTGGGCCAGCATCGGACCGCGTACCACATCGCCCACCGCCCACACATTCTCCACACCCGTGGCGCACTGCTCATCGACTTTGATGAACCCGCGCTCATCCACATTCACGCCCGTGGCCTCGCCCAGCAAGCCCTCCGTGAACGGCCGGCGGCCCACCGCCACCACCACGGTATCGCAGGTCAGCGATTGCTCGCCCTTGGCATCGAGGTAACTGACCGCCACCCCATCCTTGCCCACCTTCGCCCCGCTGACCTTGGCGCCCAGGCGGATATCCAATCCCAGTTTCTTGAAGTGTTTGGCCGCTTCGCCGGCCAGCTGCGCATCGGCCATGGGCAACAGACTATTGAGCGCCTCGAGTATCACGACCTCTGAGCCCAGACGACGCCACACGCTGCCCAGCTCCAAACCAATGACGCCCGCACCGATGACGCACAATCGCCGCGGCACCGCCGCCAGCTCCAACGCGCCCCAGGAATCGATGATCTGCCTGCCATCAAAGGGCACTGAGTTCAGTTCCGTGGGCACCGAACCGCTGGCCAGTACCACATGGCGAGCACGGAGCAGCTGCTTGACGCCCTCCGCCCCGGTCACCTCCACCACCCGTTCGGGCAGCAGACGGGCACGCCCCACCATCGCAGCAACCCCCGCCGCCTTGAGCAGCCCCGCAATGCCGCCGGTCATACTCTTAACTATCCCGGCGCGCCGCTTCTGCATCGCCGCCAGATCCAGCGTCAACGCGCCAGTCTTGATGCCATGGAGCGCAAATTCGGTTTGCGCTCGGTGCCACAGCTCTGAGGACTCGAGCAGCGCCTTGGACGGAATGCACCCCGCATTCAAACACGTGCCGCCGAAGGCACTGCTCCCATCGCGGTTGCGCCAGTCATCCACGCAGGCGACTTTCAAGCCATTCTGTGCCGCCCGAATCGCCGCCGGGTAACCCGCAGGTCCCCCGCCGATCACCACCACATCGAAATCCAATCCGCTGGGACTGCTCATGGCCGTCAAACTCCAAGCAATATGCGACCCGGATCTTCCAGGCAGTCCTTCACCGTTACCAGGAACTGCACCGCCTCACGCCCATCGATGATGCGATGATCGTAGCTGAGGGCCAGGTACATCATGGCCCTGGCCACCACTGCGCCATCGACCACCATCGGCCGCAGCTGCGTCTTGTGCATCCCGAGGATGGCGCTTTGCGGCGCATTGACGATGGGCGTGGACAGGAGCGAGCCGAACACGCCGCCGTTGGTGATGCTGAAAGTGCCGCCAGTCAAATCCTCCAGTGCAATCGAGCCCTCACGCGCGCGCTGCGCATACTGGCCAATGCCGCGCTCGATGGCCGCAAAATCCAGCGCATCCGCATCCCGCAGCACCGGCACCATCAAGCCCCGTTCAGTGGACACGGCCACCCCAATATCAAAGTACTGGTGGTAAACAATCTCCGTCCCCACCACCGACGCGTTGATCACCGGATAGCGCTTCAGTCCTTCGATCGCCGCCTTCACGAAGAACGCCATGAACCCCAGTTTCACGCCGTGCTGCTTTTCGAATTTGTCTTTGTAGCGCGCTCGCAGTTCGTTGATGTGACCCAGGTCGACCTCATTGAAGGTGGTCAGCAGCGCCTGCGTGGCCTGTGCCTGGACCAGCCGTTCAGCGATGCGCTGGCGCAGCCGCGTCATGGGTACCCGCTTCTCGGTGCGCGCGCCCGGCGTGGCGGATGGCTTAGCGGTGAGCGGCGCCGAAGGTGCTGCAGCAGCCGGTGCTCCCGTTACCGCCGCTTGCCCTGGTTTGGCGCCCGCCGCTACCAAGTCAGCCTTGGACGCACGACCGCCTTTGGCCGCCGCCGCAATGGTCGTACCGCTCAGGCCCAGTTCCTCGGCCACACGTTGCGCCGCCGGCCCGAGCTTGGGCGCCACGGTCGCCGCCACCGGAGCGGCGCTTGACGACGCAGCGCTTGCTGCCGGTGCGCTTAGCACCGGTGCGCTCGCCCGCGCCGCGCCGTTGGTCGCGCCTGCGCCGGCCCCCGCTGCCGCTCCCGCTCCTGTACCCTCGCCGACGACGGCCAGTACTTCGCCACTCTTGACGCTGGTGCCCGCTGCAACGCGAATCTCCAGCAGCACGCCCGACATCGGTGAGGGCACTTCCAGCACCACCTTGTCGGTCTCCAGGTCCGCCAGGTTCTCCTCCCGCGTCACGCTCTGCCCCGGCTGCTTGCGCCAGGCCACCAGGGTTGCATCGGCCACCGATTCGGGCAATTGGGGAACGCGAATCTCTACGCTCATGAAATCATCCTCTTTTGAGATGCGCGGGCCGGGTCGCTTGCATCAGCCAGCACTGCGCGCGGCAAGTTACGTGAGGTGTGCTCCGAGGACGTGCCCGTCAGCGCCGTTTGTACCAGCTGTCGCTGCTCCACTTCATGGATGCGCGCCAAGCCGGTCGCGGGCGCCGCCGCGGCCGCGCGCCCGGCGTAATACACCGCGCGCCGCTCGCCGGCCAGATCCTCCAATCGATGCCGAATCTGATGCCAGGCACCCTGATTCTGCGGCTCCTCCTGACACCAGATCAGATCGTGGGCAGCGGGGTAGCGGGCCAATATCGCCTCGTATTCCGCCGCCGGAAACGGGTAGAGCTGCTCGATACGCACCAACGCCACTGTGCTCAAGGCTTCGCTCCGTCGCGCGCGCAGCAGATCGAAGTAGACCTTGCCGCTGCAGAATACGACCCGCTCGACCTTAGCCGGCTGAACCGTATCGATCTCATCGATAATGGTGGCGAAACCCCCGCCCGTCAGCTCCGCCAGTGAAGACACCGACAGTTCGTGGCGCAGCAAACTCTTGGGCGTCATCACAATCAGCGGCTTGCGCATCGGTCGCAGCATCTGCCGGCGCAGCATGTGGAACATTTGCGCGGGGGTGGACGGCACGCACACCTGCATGTTGTTCTCGGCGCACATTTGCAGGAAGCGCTCGAGCCGGGCCGAGGAATGCTCAGGCCCCTGCCCCTCATAACCGTGAGGCAGGAACAGGGTCAGACCGCACACCCGTCCCCACTTGGCCTCGCCCGAGGAGATGAACTGGTCGATCAGCACCTGAGCGCCGTTGACGAAGTCGCCGAACTGTCCTTCCCAGATCACCAGGCAGTCCGGACTGGTGGCCGAGTAACCGTATTCGAAGCCCAGCACGGCCTCTTCCGACAATACGGAGTCGATCACGGCCATGCGCGGCTGGGGATCCTTGATGTGCTGCAAAGGCAGGTACTGACGCGCCGCGCTCTGATCGTGCAGCACCGCATGACGGTGAAAAAAAGTGCCCCGCCCGCAGTCCTGTCCGGACAGCCGAATCGAATAGTCCTCGTCCAGAAGCGAGGCGTAGGCCAGTGTTTCGGCGCATCCCCAATCCAGCGGCAACTCGCCCGCGAGCATCTTGGCGCGATTGACCACGATCTGTGCCACCCGCGGATGGAGCGTAAAGCCTTCCGGATACTGCAGAATGCGCCGGCCTAGTGAGGCCAGCTTCGCGCTCGGCACGGCCGTGGGCACCGGCTCCTGGCTGTTGACGTCCAGGTAGCGCGACCAATCGACAGTGAATTGGTTGCCAATCATCCCCAGCGAGGGGTGCAGTTGGTGGCGTCCCGCATCCAGTGCATTGCGGTACTGCTCCATCAGCTGCTCGGCATCGCTCGGCTTGATGACCCCTTCGCTGCTCAGGCGCTGCGCATAGAGCTTGCGCACCGGCGCATGCTCGCGAATGGCTTGGTACATCTGTGGCTGGGTGGCGGCTGGTTCATCGGCCTCGTTGTGGCCCAGCCGCCGATAGCACACCAGGTCGATGACCATGTCCTTGTGAAAATGCTGGCGGTAACGCAGAGCAAAGCGGCTGGCAAAGATGACCGCTTCCGGGTCATCGCCATTGACGTGCAGAATAGGGGCCTCGATCATCTTGGCCACATCGCTGCAATACAGCGTCGAACGGGCGTCCTGCGGATCGCTGGTGGTGAAACCCACCTGATTGTTGATCACCACATGGAGCGTTCCGCCCGTGCTATATCCGCGGGTCTGCGAGAGTTGCAGGGTCTCCATCACCACACCCTGTCCGGCAAACGCCGCGTCGCCGTGGATGAGCACCGGCAGTACCTTTTCCCCGCGCGTGTCCCCGCGCCGCTCCTGGCGGGCGCGCACCGATCCTTCTACCACAGGATTGACGATTTCCAGGTGCGAGGGGTTGAAGGCCAGCACCACGTGCACATTGCCTCCCGGCGTGCGTAGGTCCGAGGAGAAGCCCTTGTGATATTTCACATCGCCTGAGCCGGCGGGCTGCTGCTTGCCCTCGAACTCGGAGAACAGCTCGCCAGGGGATTTGCCCAGCACATTGACCAGCACGTTCAATCGCCCCCGGTGCGCCATGCCGATGACCGTCTCTTCCACTCCGCCACGGCCGCTTTCCTGGACCAGATCGTCCAGCAGCGCGATCAGCGCCTCGCCGCCCTCCAGCGAAAAGCGCTTCTGTCCGGTGAAGCGCGTGTGCAGGTAGCGCTCAAGCCCCTCGGCGGCCGTGAGCTGCCAGAGAATATTGCGGCGCTCCTCGACACTGAATTGCTGGCGCACCCGACCGAGTTGAAATTCATCCTGCAGCCACAGCCGCTCGTCGGTGTTCGACACATGCGCAAACTCGGCCCCTATCGATCCGCAGTACACCTGCTCGAGACTGGCCAGAATGTGTCGCAGAGTTGCGCGCCGCTCGATCCAGTCGTTGCGGCTGCCGGTATGGAATTCCGTGTCCATGTCCGCGGGGCCCAGCCCCAGGTATTGCAGGTCCAGTACCCGTGGACGCTCGCGCTCCATCAGGCCCAGGGAATCGATTTTCGCCAACAGGTGACCGCGATTGCTGTAGGTCTGAATCAGGCGGGATACCGCGCCCTGCTTCTCGCTCGCCTGCGAGTCGGCCGGCGCGCCCGTGGTCGGAGGGGCGCTCTGGCCGGCTGACGTGCTGGCGGGCAACGCGTCAAACAGCGCCCGCCATCTTGCATTCACCGAAGAGCTGTCCTTCAGGTACTGCTCGTACACGGATTCGACGTAGGCGGCATTCCCGCCCGACAGAGGCGTGACATCTAGGTAAGGGTTCGAAGGTGGGCCCATGTGAGGATCTATCCTGGTCTCATTCGAAGGGAAAACTGGAAAAAGGCTGCATACTCAACGATATAGCAGCAACCTCGCATGTGACATAGTGTAGCGGAACCGGCCCGACACTGCTCTACGCCGACCCCCCGGTCCATCCAATCCGGGCTGAAGTACGCTCTATCGGCCGCTAACCGGCTGCATTGAACCGGCGTGGCGAATGCAGATTCTGGCACCATACGGGTGGCCACTTGGGCCGCCAGGCGCATTTCAACGCCCAACGCACTATAAAATGATATCCGCCAATGAAGCCCTGGACCGCCTTCGCGCCGGCAACGCCCGTTTCGTCGCCAATACGGGCAATCGGGATGAGCTTCGTAGCCGCGCCCGTCGGCACGAGCTGATCGAAGGCCAGGCGCCCTTCGCCATCATCCTCGGCTGCTCAGATTCCCGGGTCCCGGCCGAGATCGTTTTCGATCAGGGACTGGGGGATTTGTTTGTCATTCGGGTGGCGGGCAACGTGGTTGCGGCTTCGCAGGTGGGCAGCGTCGAGTTCGCCGCGTCGCGCTTTGACACCCGGCTGGTCGTGGTTCTGGGTCATTCTCAGTGCAGCGCCGTCCAGGCCTCGCTGGAGGATCTGCAGCAGCCCAATGAGCTGCGCTCCCGGAACCTGCGCTCCATCGTGGATCGAGTCCGGCCGTCTATTGAGACGCTGCTGGAGACTGAATTGCGACACGATCACGTCGCCCTGCTGCGTCACGCGGTACGCGCCAACATCCGCGTCTCGGCCTATCACCTGCGACACGGCTCGGAGATTCTCGAGGAACTGATCGAGACCAGCGGCCTGCTGGTGGTGGGCGCCGAATACTCGCTGGAAACCGGCGTAGTGGAGTTTTTCGATGGGCTGCCCTGACCGGGCGCCGGACGTCTCAAGCCCGACTCAATCCCTGCTCACTCCCGGCTAAAGTTAAATCCCCCCGCGCCGTTAGCAACGCTGGAAGGCAGCAATTCCCCGCGAATCATTCACGGGACACCTGCCCGGTTCAGCGAGGCGTGCCAATCAGCGTGAGGGTTACTTTATGTCAGGTTTCAATGCACTGAGTGGATTCAACTGGGCCCAGCTCACGCAGCTGGCGGGCAATTTCTCGGCCAATGGCTCAAGCGGGGCCAACGCCGGCGCACGGCAAGTCAGCCACCACCACCATCGCGATGACGACGGCGTCAGCGCTACCAGTGCCTCAGGCGCCACCAGCGCCGGCAATAGCAGCGGTAGCAGTGCCAATTCCGGCCTCGGCGGTATCGCTGCGCTGTTTACGAGTCTGCTGCAAACCTTGATTCAATTCCTGGGCAACGCGCAGGGCGGGTCAGCGACGCCTGCCGCAGGCACGCAGCCCGCATCTGCGGCCAACGCCGTACCGACCACGACAGCGACAGCGACAGCGACATCGACATCGGTCACGCCGACGCCCGTCACGCCGACGCCCGCCCCGGCGGTTACGCCCACCGTTACTCCGGTCACGACGCCCGCGGCCACCACGACTCCGGTCGTCAGC
>Ga0075017_100001143_pt1 | contig 15991 bp, 11 predicted proteins | sample AleBraG_ABR_2012_FD_71475 | JGI IMG/M metagenome (GOLD analysis project Ga0075017, IMG submission 71475) | Freshwater sediment microbial communities in response to fracking from Pennsylvania, USA - Alex Branch Run_MetaG_ABR_2012 | ecosystem: Environmental > Aquatic > Freshwater > Creek >... | reverse complement strand
CAGCCCCTCCGCTTCGGTGATGTAGACAAACACGGAAGCCGCGGGCAGATCCTCGGGCAGGCGCCGGGAGAAGCGGACGTCAACCGCAGCGAGCCGGGCCGCCTGTTCAATCAGCTTTTTTCCCTTAAGCGCGTCCGTGGAGTCCAGCGCCAACACACCGGATCTTAGTACGCTGGCGGGAGTGGGAAGCGGCACGCCATCATAGACGACAGTGATTCGCTCTGCCTGAACCCCTGCCGCGAGCAAAGTGGTTTCGACGAAGCGGGACACCGCGATAAAGTGCGCCTTGCGCTGATATTTGAAGCGAGAGACTTTGCTGGTGCGAACTGGAAACGTCACCCGCCGGGCCACGATCAGCGGTACTCCCGACATCAGCAGCCCCAGCGTATGCGAACGGGCATCGTGTGCATGAATTAAGTCGAAACTCCGCGCGGACATCCAGGCCAGTTGCCCGGTGTCCAGGCCTTCCTCTGTCGCCAGGCGAAACAACTCCGATTCCCGCCGGGCGAGCAATTTCACCTGGTGCCCCAAGTCGCGCAAGCCGCGCAAGAGGTAGAGGACCTGCCATTGGCCGCCCCGCATCTCCCGCCCGCTGTCGATATGCAGAATTCGCATGCTTACCGTCGCGGGGACATGTTCCTGGCTTTGGCGTACTTCAAGAAGTTATAGAAGGCCGCCATGTATGCGATCGCCAACCCTTCCGCGCCATCCTGAAATCCGCGATGGAGAACATAGGCGCGAAAGAACGTCCACGGTGGGTCCAGCAGAAGCTGCGCCAGCCCAACTTTTCGCTTCTCGTCGATGATCTGTTCGGCCGCCAGCGTGGTGTACCGGTCCATGGTCTTCAGGTGTTCGGAAAGAGAGCTGCACGTGAAGTGAAGAATGTTGGACTCCAAATGGCCGATGCGTCCATTCACCACGACTGACTCGTGTACGTACTTGCCTTCCCAGCGCGCTTTGCGCCGGTCAAATAAGCGCACCTTGCGATCCGGATACCAACCGGAATGCAGTATCCAAGACCCTAGATACTGCGCCAGACGCGGCATGGTATAGGCGTCACAGTCGGCGCCACTCTTTTTGATTTGCCAGATCTCTGCTTCCAGCGCCTCGCTCAGCGACTCGTCGGCGTCAAGCGAAAGAATCCAGTCGTTCCCACACTGTTCGGCCGCGAAGTTCTTTTGACCGGCATAGCCGCGCCACGGGCTCTCCACCACCCGCGCGCCAAGTTTCGCCGCAATCTCCGTGGTGCGGTCGGTGGAGCCGCTGTCCACCACCAGAATCTCGTCACAGCAACGCAGACTCTCAATCACGCGAGAGATGTTGCGCTCCTCGTTCAGCGCTATGATCGCGGCCGAGATTTTCATCGCTGACAAAAATCAGTGTACCGTCTTGTCCACCGAGAACCCATAGAACTGATCCAGCGCCAACACCTTTTGCTTGATCAGCCGCTCGGTAGTTGTCTTGCTCGCGCCCGAAAGATTCTGCGTGCCGGACAGAAACGAGCTCAGATCGAAGCCGTAGTCCTTATAGTTGGCCGCATCGGAAACCACCAGGGACTTGCCGTCGCCGCTGAGAATTCCATACACCGCCGCGTAGCTGGATGCCACCAGATACTCTTGCCGCTTGAGCGACGTCTGCTCGGAGGCTTGCTCGGTAAACAACGGGCGCCCGAACAATTCGTGATGAAGAGTCGGTTTGTGCCCGGTCAGATAATACAGCGTTGGCGTAATGTCGGTCGAGAACGCAATCGTGCTCGGATCGTAATACAGCCCTGTCCGGAATTGCTCCGGGATATGCATGATGAGCGGAATTCGCATGATTTCCGGGTAGATGGTGTAGGCATGTCCCCAGCGGCCCTGCTCGCCCAGGGAGTCGCCATGATCGGCGGTAAGGATCACGATGCTCGAATCGTACAGGTTGCGCTTTTTGAGGTTATCGATGAAGCCGCCAAAACAACCATCGATGCGCCGCAGCCGTGAAGCGTACGGCGGATAGAAGCTTCTGTAATCCTCATTCGATATCGCCTTGGCGCCTTCACGATTGATGACGGAAATATGGATGTTTTGCGGCTGAGTGTATTCAAAGATCGGCGAATCCCCCGGATCGCTGGCCAGGCGCGTCTCGAGTTCCTCCAGGGTCCGGCAGAGATCCTGATCCATACTGGCATTGCCCTTGTCCAGTTCCACCAGCTTGGGCCACGGCGTGACGATGGTTTCCAGAATGGAATCGCGGCTGACGTAGGCACGGTAGTTCTCGGCTTCCAGCAGATGCTGCAGCGAGTTCATCGACGCGAACGGCGTGACGTACTGCTTGTGCAGCAGCATGCCACCCACCCAGATGGAAGGCTCGGAAAGGCCGGTGCCCCCGTAGTGGGTGAACGCATTCTGCATCACGACGCTTTCCTTGGCGAATTGCGCGATCCGCGGCGTGAAGTCGACCTGCGAGTTATAGGGCGACAGGTAATCGCGGCGCAGGCTATCGACGGTGATGATAAAGATGTTGGGCTTCTTTTTGGACGAAGGCTGGCGCAGGTCGGCCATGGCGATGGGCGTGGGCGCCACCGGCACGGAACGCGCAATATTCGTGTTGCGCACCAGAAAGCGGTAAAAATCGTTGTCGCGCGCTTCCGGCGTCAACAGGTCGTGAATCAGCTTGAAAGAGACGTCATAGCCCGCCCAGCGGTCCAGGAATTGAGCCACTGTGAGCTTGTTGCCGGTTTGTTTCCAAATCTGGAAACGAAACGCTTCGTGCAGGCGATAGACCGGTAAAAGAAGGAACACACAGGCGAGCATTCGCCCGGTCGGGCTCACCGTGCGCTGACGTTCTCGGGCCAGAACGAAGAACAGGCGGAATGTCGCGATCCAGATGATGAGCGCCGTGATCTTCTGGGCCATGTAATTCCAATCCATGCGCGACGTCGACACAGCCAGTACGGCCGCCAGCGCAGCCAGAACGAGCGCCCCGAGCACCGGCCGAATCCAATGGCGCGGCAGCGCGGGCGCAGCTGGCAGCCAAAAGGCGAACGAGAAGCCGCTGGCGATCTCGTGTTCCAAGACTCCAGGGCGCGTTAGGCTGATGCCCAAAAGAAACGCCGACACCGCCACGGAAAATGAAAGCGCGTAGGCCGTGGCGGGCGTCCCGCCGAACGACATGGCCGGAAACACAATCAACCGGAACACCGAGTACAGCAAGAGCGTACCAAGCCCATAGCAGAAGAGAAATTGCTCGCGAGGTGGACAGCGCAACCAGCTTGCCAGCGCTGTCATCAGGCTGACGAACGCAAAAAATAGCAAAAACACCAGCAAATGCGAAATTGCGCTGACACTGAATGCGAACCACCCGGAGGCGGCGCCCCACTCTCCGGCTGGGTGTTTGTACAACGCAATCAATGCGTACAAGACCGTCAGAAACAGGGCCGTCTGCCAGGCCGCGCGGAACGTGGGCCGCTCTTCATCGGCGATCGTGGCGCGCCAGCGCAATTTGGGGAACACTTCCATCCAATCAAGTGCGGTGAGCCACAGGATGGGAGCCAGGAAAGCGATTCCCCAACCCATGCTGGCGCCATTGTTCTCCAGACGGCTGAGGACCGGCCAGCGGAACAGGTAAATGCCAAACAGAATGTGGAGGCTGACAAAAATGGTGCTAGCGCGAGTGCGGGCCACTCCAACCGCCAACGTAATGATGAGCAAGACGAACCAGTAGAGGAACGGTTGCAAACGCGCAAATTCGTTGAGCGGCGGAAACAACCCGCCTTTAATCACTTGCTGAAAGGTGAAAGGCACAAACGCCAGGAGTCCATATAAGGAGGACACCAGAAAAAAGAACAGGTACAGCGTTTTGGCGGCTAGTCTCATTTCAGCTTCCGGCCCTGCAGGTGCGCCAAAATCAGATTCACGTCTTTGTAATTGGGCGAGATCTCATGAGCGTGCTCGAGGAATTGAATCGCCTGGCGTTTCTCGCCTTGTGCGGAATAGATCAGCGCCGCGGTGAGCAGCGCATCGGAGTAATTCGGGTGCCCGGGTAGAACTTTATCGATGCGCCCGCGAGCCGAGGCGACCTTTCCCGCCCGCAGCTCCATGCGCGCCAAGCCCAGGATGAGGTCGGTATACGTGGGGCTGAGATTCACGCCGCGCTGATAGAGTTCCAGCGCTTTTTTGAACTGGCCATCCAGCTCCAGTGCGTGTGCATAGAAGAGAATCGAATCCGAGTAGTCTTTATCGAGGTTCCAACAGCGCTCAAAGGCGTTGAATGCTTCCTTCGCCATACCCGCCTTGTCGTACGCCTGGGCGACCTGCGGGCACCCTTCCAGCGGGGTCGGCGAGTATTGGAGATACCCCTCCCACATCTTCGCGGATTCCTGGTAACGCCCGAGTCCGTCGTAGGTTTCGGCCAACTGCTGTAGATAAACCTGATTTTCCGGATACGCCTCGTGCAACCGGCTTAGCGGCGCCAGCGCCTCCTGCAAGCGCTTCTCGCGAACCAATTTCCGGCTCAAGGCGAGCATTTCCTGCGTGGCGGTGACCGAGAGTGTGTGGCCGTCGGCATTTTCCTCGGCGGCTTCGTCCATGTAAGGGTTCAGGACAAACGCGTACCAGAAAAGATACAGGATCAGCGCTGGGAACGCGAATCGAATGAAGGGGATATCCACAACTTTAAAACCGATAGTAGAAGGTGCTGGTGAACGAATATTGCCGCAGACCCGTTCTCTCAATGCGATCCTGATTCGCCGTTCCAGCGCTGATGTTTAGATAGATCCGTTCCCCCAACTGCCAATTCACCTCTCCCGTATACGACGCCGAGTTGAGAACGCCGACCTGGTTGATGTTCTGCACCTCAAATGGAGTGGAGCCATGCCCGTACGTGAAACTCGCGTACCGCTGGCTGTCGTGAAAATACCTGCGCACCAGAAACTGATAAGAGACAGACGTGCCTTGGTGGCTGTCCGGCACCACGTAGGTTCTCACCAACCCGAACCAATTCCTGTAGTAGCGTCCACCTCCTCCCGTAAAGATGTTGATGTGGCTGCTTGTGAATTGCAATCGGCGCGCGCCGAGAAAGCCCTCGTATCCGTGGCCGAAGTTTTGGAAGATCTCCGCGGCCCCCCGATACGTTGGATACAACGCGCCTTGCGGAGAGTAGCCGGCGTTCAGGTACATATATGTGCCGGGACGCAGCGTCGGATACCAGTCCACTTCAGACAGCGTGCTGTGAATGCCGAATCGCGAGGCTTGCGAGAACCGTAAGATCAGGGAACCGGCGTTCAATCCGCGCCGCAGGCTGATCGACTCCTCCTGCCAAGTGGAGTGATCTCCGTACTTGATGATGTTATAGGATGACCCGCTCTGCCAGGAGCGGTCGAGGTCGCGCAACTCGCGGCGCAGATCCAAGGCGTCTCCGTTATGCGGTTCGCGGGCCAGAACCACCTTTAGGACCTCCAGTGCATCATTCTTGCGCTTCATCTTGGCCAGCACCTTGGCGCGCGCAAACAACATGGCCGTGCTCTCCGGATGTTCGGCGAGAAACTGACCGGTGATCTGCTCGGCTCGCGGCAGATCGCCGCTCCACATCTCGACATTCACCAGCGCCAGCACCGGATCCGCGTACGCCGGGTGCGCGGTCCAGACCGCTTGCAGGTCCTTACGCGCAGAATAGTAGTTACCGTCCCAGGATTGGATCAGCCCACGAAGGAACTGGGCATCGCTGTCTGTGGGGTGTTCCGCGAGGTAGGCGTCCAATAACTTCACCGCCTTAGGCCGCTGCTTATGCGTGGCCAAGGCTCGTGCCTGGGTGAGAATGTCGTCGGCTGCCCTCAACGGTTCCGACATCGCCAGCGTTAGCCAAACTATGAGAACCGGGTAGCGGAATCTCCTTAGTACCATGCTTTACGGGATCTATCGGTGAATTCCCTCTTAACCTTTAGTTCTCTGTACCTTGGCTCAGTTCCGCGGGGTCCGTTAGTCCCAGTCAAGCCCTAGCTCGTCGCCTAAAGTCTTGCCTCTATCTCGACGAATTAAGGGAGTAGACATTGAATCATCGGGTAAGAGTAGGCGACTGACCAGGCAGGATTCTGCCTGGGCTGGTAACGAGGATGAATGACGACCGGTAAAAACGGTGGAGGTGCGCGACTGCTCGGAGCCATAGCTTCGCGCCTCGGTATCGTTGAAACCGATGTCTTTCAGGAAGGCGACAACCAAGTCCGCGTGTATCGCGGTCTTGGGATGCAGTTCCGGCGAAAGATGGCGGCATCCTCCCCAACTTTACAATCTCCCGCGCCCCTGGCATCCACCAACGGACATGCCTCGGAGCACACCGGGAGTCTCAGCAGCCTCGCTTCCCAAGTGGGAGCCAACGTCATCGAGATGAAAGCTCCGCCAGCGCCGGTCGAAAACCAGGTCGAAAATCAGCTCATGGTGCTGGCCGCACACGCCGGCTCTACCAGCGGTTCTTCCTCCGTTTCGTCTCCCGATTTTGCGGAGGCGGAGAACCTTCGTGCCGTCTGGGAATCTTTCTCGGATCCGATTGCCGAGAAACCGTCCCCCGCTCCCGCCGCTGCTGCTCCGGAGGCGGAGCCGCCGGCCCGGGAGCCGGAACGGCCAACCAACGGCCGCCATCCGATTTTGTCCGGCAAGACCGTGGCCGTGATCGGCTTCTCCAGCGAAGAGGCGGCCTTACTGGGCAGCGCGCTAGCGGCGCAGTACTGTTCATTTCTCATCCTCACTCACGAAGAGGCGGAATTTAAAAAAGGCTCCACCAGCGGCTGCGACCTGCTGCTGATGCAGGCCAGGCGCGAGTGGGGAGAACCCGGCGTGCTGTATCCGGGCAGCGCCCTCAAGACCAAGCGCCCGGCCCTGATCATCGGAAACCGCGAGGCGTTGAGCGCCGTGGCGCTCTGGACCCATGGCGGTCCGCGGGAATTCATCCCGGCCCCGTGGGTAGCCGAAGATATTATCTGGCAGGCGGCCATGCAACTGGTTCGCATGGAAGCTTCCAAGGTCCGCAGAGGCAAGAAAACCGGCCGCAAACTGGTGATCATCGGCGATGCCGACACCGCCGCCAGCACGTTGCTGCACGCTGTTCTGGCTCAGGAAGGAATCACCTGTCACGTGGCCGAAAACGGCGTGAACGCTCTCACGTTGGCCAAATCCAAGCAGGCGGATGCGGTGATCGTCGACGTCAGCCTGCCGGGCCTGGACGGGTTCCAGGTTCTGGCCGAGCTGAAGCGCGATCCCGCCATGAGCAAGACGGTCACCATTTTGCTCACCGCCAGACAAGCGGAAGCCGATGTGTTGCGCGGCTTCGGGCTGGGCGTCGACGATTACATCACCAAACCGTTTAGCCCGATGGAAGTGGTGGCGCGGCTGAAGCGGTTTCTCTTGAGGAACTCGTGAAGCGGCTTTGGGCGGCGCACATTCCTCGCGTCCGCTCCCAAGCGAAACTCTGGTGGATCTCCTTCCGCCGCACCGGGCTCGACCGCGCGCTGATCGTGCTGAAGACCTTTCTGGTGCTGCTGATTTTCTTCTACCCGGTCTGGTGGCTCCACATCAACGTTGTTTCCAGCCGCGTGGCCGCTGTTCCCTTGTCCCTGGCAATCGCATTTATCGCGGTTCAGATTGCATGCATTTGCATCCAACTGATGGCCTCATCCATGGTGAAGAAAATTGAGAGTATGCGCGCGGCGCGGTCGGTCCGCTATCGGCCGCGAATCCGTGAGAACATCGCGCTTCACCTTACTGGCAATGGCGATCGCTTGGGCGAACTGCGTACTTTGCGCCGCCGCTCTCTGAAGGACGTCGAAGTCTGCCTGGTGGAAGCGCTCACCGCGGTGGACGGCAACACCCGTCGCGAGCTCAGCGATCTGGCGGTCCAATTGGGTTTTCTCGACTTGTGGACGCGGCGCGCCCGGCGTGGCAGCCGCGAATGCAAGCAAGCCGTCGAGTGCCTCGGCCAATTGAGCCCCGGGCTGGCCTGCGCGGCGTTGCGTCCGCTGCTGAGAAATCCGAAAACGGCCGCCGAACCGATCGTCTATCGCGCGCTAGTCCGATGTGCCAACAAGAAGGACCTGGACCTGCTGTTTCGAAATGCCGCCAACGCTCCTCTTGCGTTGCGCGCGATGTTGGCCGGCGAGCTGCGCGACTACGCGCCGCAGTTGACTGCCGTTGCGCTTCCGGCAATTTTGAAAGACGGCACGGCACGCCAGATCGCAAATGCGCTGGAGATGGCGGCAGCCTGGCGCTGTCCCTTGCCCCTGCACGATCTGGCGCCACTGATGCGGCATCCGGATTCCAACGTCCGCTCCAACGCTCTGAAGCTATCGGCGTTCAGCGGTTTGAGCCAGAGCGGGGAACAACTGATTCTCCTGGCGCTCGACGATCCCAACGCGGGCGTCCAAACTGTGGCGATTGAGCTTGCCGGGCGATTGCGGCTGACCAAAGCAATCGGCCGCCTGGTTTTGGTGACCAACCACTCGGACAACGAAACGTCCCGTGCCGCGTGCATGGCGCTGGCGATGCTGGGAACTACCGGCGAGGCTTTCCTGCAGAGCCATATCATGACCAGCGACGCGGGTTCCGCTGGGAGGGCTGCCGAGTCCGTGGCGCGGATGCGAACTGCCAGAACTGCCGTGCTCGAGATTGCCTGATGCTGGACATACTGGTTCACCGCGTTTATTTCTTCTTTGAGAGCGGCATCATTTTCTACGTCTTCACCATCAACACCATTTATTTTTTTCTCACAGTTGCCGCCTATTTCTCCCTACGCAAGCACCATCGTCATTTCACCGCGGTGGAACAGGATGCGCTGCTGCGTTCGCCTTTGCTGCCGTCTCTTTCACTGATTGTCCCCGCCTACAATGAATCGGCCACCTGCCGCGAAAGCGTGGGCGGGATGTTGCGCCTCGATTATCCCAACTATGAGGTGATCGTGGTCAACGATGGCTCCAAGGACAATACGCTCCAGGTCCTGATTGACGAGTTTCATCTCTACAAATCGGCGCAGGTGCAATCGGGCACGTTGGTCACCAAGCCGGTGAAACAGATCTACCAATCCGCCGATCCCGTTCGTCTGGTGGTGATCGACAAAGTGAACGGCGGCAAAGCGGACGCGATCAACGTCGGTTTGAATGCCGCCACCTCCACGCTGGTGATGGTAGTGGACTCCGATTCGTTGATCGAAAGCTCAGGCCTGCTCAACATGGTGAAGGCGTATCTGGAAGATCCGGACCGAATCATCGCCGTGGGCGGCACCGTGCGCGCGGTGAACGATTGCGATGTGGAGCACGGCCGCGTAAAAACCATTCGCACGGCCAAGTCGCACCTGGCGAATTTCCAGTCGGTCGAGTATCTTCGAGCTTTTCTGGGCGGCCGTGTGGGATTCAGCCTGATGAACTGCCTGCTGATCATTTCCGGCGCTTTCGGCCTGTTCCGCCGCGATGCCGTTTTAGAGGCGGGCGGATTCGACCACGACACCATCGGCGAAGACATGGAGCTGGTGGTCCGCATGCACCGCCTGTGGCTGGAAAAGAAAAAACCTTACCGCATTGCCTACGTCGCCGCTCCAGTTTGCTGGACCGAGGTGCCGGACTCGCTGAAGATCCTCTATCGCCAGCGCAAACGTTGGCAGCGCGGAACCGTGGAGAGCCTCTGGCGTCATCGCATCATGCTGTTCAATCCGAAATACGGCATTGTCGGCATGTTCGCGTTTCCATACTTCGCCATTTTTGAAATGCTCGGTCCGGCGGTAGAGTTCCTGGGTTACTTCCTGACGATTCTGGGCCTGGTGTTTCGCATCATCGCTCCGCCCATCGCGATTCTGTTCTTCACGGTCTCGGTTATGTTTGGCATCCTGCTGTCCACCAGTTCGGTCGTTCTGGAAGAGTTTACGGTGTGCCGGTTCCCCAACTGGCAGCACTCCCACCGCCTATTCTTTTCGGCCATCGCCGAGAACTTCGGCTTCCGCCAATTGCTGACCATCTGGCGCGTACAAGGTCTGTACGAAGCCATCAAAGGCAAAAAGGGCGGCTGGGGCGCGATGGAGCGCAAAGGCTTCAACGTGGTGAAGCACTCCCCCAAAAACGGGTTAGCCTGAACCTGTTCCCCTGGCATACGCTGGACACCAAGCTCGATCGTGAAGCGAAACACTTCGCCCATGCCACCCGCGCCGGGCGGACCAACGATCTCGTAGTTGCCTAAGCGCGTGCCGGTGGCCAACGGCATGAGGTAATGACCGATTTTAGCCCAAATGAGGAGTTAGCGCCTGTTCAGCGCCGGCGGATGACAGATTACGGCTTGATGATCTGCTCTCGGCCATCTTTGTTCACAACCCTTACCGACGCGGCGTTTCCTCTGGCGAGAAGCTGAATCAGTGTTGGATCGGAGTCTCCGCCAAACACGACCGCCGATCCGTCCTCGGTCGTGGCAATCTTAACGTGCGGTCCACCCTTCGAATCGATCAGCCGGAGCAACACGGTCTCCGGGTAACCGTCACCATTTTTCTGTGTGCTTGCAGGAAACACCTGGATACTTGCCCGAACCCGATCGTGGTCATCGACAATTTGGAGCCCACGGCCTCGCAGCATCGGCGCGATGCCCTCGGCAGCGACTGTGCGCGATTGAGCCAGAGAGAACACCAGTAGTGCGAAATTGACGACGGTTAAAGCGATTAGGAGTCTCTGGATTTTCATGACTTTCCCTCCTGTGTGTGTGCGGTCTTAAGTTCGCCGGGCGAACTCTGCTGGAAAGACGTCCAAAAGACCTCGACTGTTAACTTTGTGCCTCCAGCTTCCCACATCAGTCGCGTCGATTTCGGGAGCGGAAAAACGTCAGCCTGAACTGCGCAATTCTTCGACAGGGCCGCCGGCAAACGTCCAGCACATCGCTACACACGGCATCGACCCGAAACGAAGCCGAGGAGACAGTCCTGATCGAACCGTTGGTAGCCAACGTTCAACCACACGAAAGTGAAGCTGTTCTGGGCGCAGTTTCGCCTTCAGCCGGCCAGCATTCCCAACCTTCCGCCGCACCAATAAGTTCCACTCCGAAGCGGAAGAAGCCGAGTGGTGGGACAGCCATCCGGCAGCGGCTACCGAGCTCACGAAACGCGCACTGAAGTCCGGCAAGGCGAGGCGGGCTGTTCCTTTGAAGACCCTTTCCATGCGCCTCCCGGTGCCCGATATCAAGACTGCCCAGGGTCTCGCGCACAAGAAGGGGCTTCCGTATCAGACCTACACAAAGATGCTCCTGCACGAGGCCCTCAAGAGAGAGCGTTCCACATAGTCAACTCGTCAGCGTTCCAGGACTCAATTGGAGACTGGTGAGGGCGCCCCATATGTAAAACTCGAATCGCGCGAAGAGTACGTGCTGGTATCGCAAACCGAACCGCGCGTGGAGCGCTACCGCAGGCAAAGCAGCGGGACCTGGCTATGGCGCGAATACACGGGCCTCGGCTCGGTGGTGCAGTTCGAAAGTGTCGATTGCGCGATTCCGCTGAGCGATATCTATGCTTGAGTCGATTTCGATCAAGCGTAGATTTGCAGGGTGGATATGACTCTTGGTCGCGTGCCCTACCGGAAGTCTTCCTGCAGTTTTGCCAGCGCGGCCGATCCGGGGCAGAGCTTCTCAAACGGCAAGTGCGTCAAAGGCACGTCCGGCGTCTGGCTTAGCTCATGCATGTCTGCGCTGGCGGGGTCGAGAAAGAGCAGGCCAGTGACCACTTCGCCACTCCCTTGATGTTCGTCCAGATAGGCCGCCACCTTGGCGCGATCGGTGGGGTCGTAGTGCGGCGGCACTTCTGTAAAGCGGACCACGCTGCCGTCGTGCATGGTCACCGCAACGGCGCCATTCCGGCCGCCGCCGTTCTGGCCAATCGTCGCGAGAATTTCGCTCTGCGCCGGAACGAAGTCGGTTTGCGTCAGCTTCAAGTCATGCTTGCGCGTGTAGAGATAGCTCTTGGTGGATCCGGAGTGGTCGTTAAAAGTCACGCAAGGCGAGATGACGTCTACCAGCGCCAGGCCGCGATGAGCCAGCGCCGCCTTCAGGATCGGGACCAGTTGCTCCTTGTCGCCGGAAAAACTGCGGGCAAGAAAAGTCGCGCCCATGCTCAATCCCAAGGCTATCGGATCGATTGGGGAGATGCGGTTCGCTTCACCGCGCTTGCTTTTTGAGCCGATATCCGCCGAGGCGGAGAACTGTCCCTTTGTCAGGCCGTAAACGCCGTTGTTCTCGATGATGTACAGCATCCGCAGATTGCGGCGGATGGCGTGACAGAGCTGGCCCAGGCCAATCGACAGCGAGTCGCCGTCGCCGGAAACGCCAATGTAGGTGAGATCCCGGTTCGCGGCGTTCGCGCCGGTGGCGATCGCGGGCATGCGTCCGTGAGCCGAATTGAATCCATGCGCTCCGGTCACGAAGTACGCGGGAGTCTTCGATGAACAGCCAATGCCGCTCAGCTTGGCGATGGTGTGCGGCGGGATGGCAAGTTCCCACAGCGCCCGGACGATAGCGGCGGTAACGGAATCGTGCCCGCAGCCGGCGCACAAGGTCGACATCGATCCCTCGTAGTCGCGGATGGTGAGTCCGAGACTGTTCTTCTGCAGGCTGGGGTGCGTGGCAATCGGTTTCGCAATTGAAGGCATAGTTTTTGGTTAGGCTTGCAGGACCGACTCGACCGTATTGGCAGTCCCGAGTTGGCTCCTGATCCCATCGATCACGTGTTTCGCGCTCAGAGGGAACCCGCTGTAGATCCGCAACGGCCGCAGACGGTCCTTCGCGGCATCGGTCTCAAGCGTCAGCAGAGAACCCAACTGTCCATCGCGGTTCTGCTCAACCACGAAACAGAACTCATGGTCATTGAGGAACTCTTCGACTGCAGTCGAGAAGGGAAAACTCCGAATGCGCAGGTAACTCACAGGCAGACCTTCTCCGGCAAGAATTTCGAGTGCTTCGCGTACGGCGAGGTCGCAACCTCCCAACGAAACCACTCCGATGCGGGCGCCGGGCCTCCGCGCAATCACCGGTTCCGGAACAAATGCCGCCGCGGCGGCGTGCTTGCGCGCCAAGCGGTCCATCACTTCCTGATATTCGTCGGGAACCTCCGTGTACGCGCCAAATTTATTGTGGCCGGATCCGCGCGTGAAGAAAGCCCCCTTGGAATGGACACCCGGCAGCGTTCGAGCCGTTACATGATTCGCATCCTCATTGGTATAGCGCTGGAACTTTGGTATTTTCTCCAGTTCCTCGATCGAGAGCACGCGCCCGCGGTCCGGGCGATAGGCGTCATCCCAAGTGAACTGCGGTACCACCCAGTCGTTCATCCCGATGTCGAGATCGGAAAGCATGATCACCGGCGTCTGAAAACGTTCCGCCAGATCGAACGACTTTACCGCAAACTCGAAGCACTCCCCCGGATCGCACGGGAACAGCAGAATATGCTTGGTGTCGCCGTGCGAGGCGTACGCGCATTCCAGAATATCGCCCTGCTGCGTTCGCGTCGGCATGCCGGTGGAGGGACCCACCCGCTGAACGTCAATGATCACCGCCGGAATCTCGGCGTAATAAGCAAGTCCGATCAATTCGTTCATCAGTGAAATGCCCGGCCCGGCGGTCGATGTGAAGGCTCGTGCGCCATTCCAACTGGCCCCGATGACCATGCCTATCGCGGCCAGTTCATCTTCGGCCTGAATGATGATGTAGTTGTTCTTGCCGGTCTCCGGGTCGCGGCGATGCGCCTCGCAGAAGCCTTTGAAGGCATCCATAATCGAAGTCGCCGGTGTAATCGGATACCAGGCGGCGACCGTCGCCCCGGCGTACAAACAACCCAGCGCCGTAGCGGTGTTGCCGTCGATCAGAATCTTGCCTCCATTAGCGTTCATCTTGCGCAAATGAAACGGCAGCGGGCAGGGAAAATGCTCTTTGGCGTATTCGTACCCGAGGCGCACGGCCTGATGGTTGGATTCACGCAGCGCCTTCTTGCCGGCAAAGGTTTCGGCAAGCAACTCATCCACCACATCCAGGTCGATGTCGAGCAGCGCCACCAGCGAACCGGCGTAGGCGATGTTCTTCATCAGAATCCGCTCCCGCGGCTCTTTGAAACGCTGGTTGCACATCTGGGCCAGCGGCGCTCCCAGAAACCGGACGTCGGAGCGAAGCAGCGTTGGATCCAGCGGCCAACTGGAGTCGTACAGCAAGCAGCCGCCCTGGCGAACTTCGCGGACGTCCTTCGCGTACGTCTGCGAATTCATGGCGACCATCAGGTCGTAATCCAGCGCGCGAGCGGTGTGACCGTCGCCGTTGACGCGGATCTCGTACCAGGTGGGCAGTCCCTGAATATTCGAAGGGAAAAGGTTCTTTCCGGCCACCGGAATGCCCATGCGGAAAATGGCTTGCATCAGCAGACTATTGGCGCTGGCGGATCCGGTTCCATTGACGTTGGCTAACTTGAGAGCGAAGTCGTTTACGCGGGTAGGGAGGTGGTCAGACATGGACTAACTCCAGCATAAGGTAAATGTAAATCGAATTTCTGCATATCCCAGGCCGCGGTCGGACAGCGCTCGGCGCACAGGCCACAATGCACGCAGAGGTCTTCATCCTTGGCCATGATGCGCGCAGTTTGCGGCAAATCTGCCGAGACGTAGAGCTCTTGGGTGAGGTTGATGGCCGGCGCCGATAGCCTGGACCTGAGATCCATTTCGTCCCCATTGCGTGTGATGGTGAGGCACTGCACCGGGCAAACGTCGACGCAGGCGTCGCACTCGATGCAGCGGGCTTCCGTGAAAACGGTCTGAACGTCGCAATTGAGGCAGCGTTGCACCTCGCGGGCGGTTTGCTCGGCGTTAAAACCCAGCTCCACTTCGATGTTGAGCTTCTGAAACCGCTCCGTAAGCTCGACGTGGGTCATCTTCTGGCGATGGGCGGGATTGTAGTCGTTGTGATAGCTCCACTCGGTCATCCCCATCTTTTGGCTGATCAGATTCATGAGCTGCGGCGGGCGCTGGTCGAGCGGCGCGCCTTCGCAATAAGCATGGATCGAGATGGCCGCCTGATGCGCGTGCTCCACCGCCCAAATGATGTTCTTCGGACCAAAGGCCGCATCGCCGCCAAAGAAGACCTGCGGCAGCGTAGACTGCATGGTCGTCTGGTCCACTTCCGGCATGTCCCATTTGTCAAACCGGAGCCCGATGTCGCGTTCGATCCAGGGGAAAGCGTTCTCCTGCCCAATGGCCAGAATCACGTCGTCAGCCGGCAGGAAGATGGTATCGATGACGCGCGATTGTTTTGCGCCGGCATCCCATTCCAGCCGCTCAAACTCCATCCCCGTGAGCTTGCCGCTCTCGACCACAAAGCGCTTGGGCGCGTGGTTGACGATAATCTGGACGCCCTCTTCCTCGGCGTCGTCCAGTTCCCACGCCGACGCTTTGAAGTAGCCGCGCGGACGGCGCGCCATCACTTTGATGTCTTTGCCGCCCATCCGCTTCGACGACCGGCAACAATCCATGGCGGTGTTTCCCACGCCGATAATCAGCACGCGCTCGCCGACGGTGTCAATATGGCCGAAGGCCACCGACTCCAGCCAGTCAATTCCAATGTGAATACGATCGGTTTCGCGCCGGCCCGGAAGGTCGAGTTCCTTGCCGCGCGGCGCGCCGGTGCCCACGAAAATCGCGTCGTACCCTTCGTGCAGCAGGGCTTTCATGCTGTTGACGGGAGAACCGAAGCGAACGTCCACGCCCATGTCGAGAATGGTGTTGACCTCTTCGTCGAGAACGCTGGCTGGCAAGCGAAAAGACGGGATATTGGTCCGCATCAACCCGCCGGCCCGATCCAGTTTTTCGAACATGGTGACTTGGTATCCCAGTGGCATCAGGTCATTGGCAACGGAAAGCGATGCCGGGCCTGCGCCAATACAGGCGATGCGCTTCCCGTTCTTCTTGGCCGGAATCTTGGGAAGCAGAGACCGGATGTCTCCGCGCAGATCCGCCGCCACGCGCTTCAGCCGGCAG
>Ga0075017_100001141_pt1 | contig 16003 bp, 15 predicted proteins | sample AleBraG_ABR_2012_FD_71475 | JGI IMG/M metagenome (GOLD analysis project Ga0075017, IMG submission 71475) | Freshwater sediment microbial communities in response to fracking from Pennsylvania, USA - Alex Branch Run_MetaG_ABR_2012 | ecosystem: Environmental > Aquatic > Freshwater > Creek >... | reverse complement strand
GAGCAGGTCATGGTCCTGCTCAACCGCCGCGGATACTCTCCGGTCGTGCTCTGCCGCACTTGCGGCAAGAAACTCGAATGCAACAATTGCGCCATCGCACTCACGCATCACAAACGCGAGCACAAGATGGTTTGCCACTATTGCGGCTACACGGCCCCGGTACCCAAGGCATGTGTGCACTGCGGAAGCGAATATGTTTATTTTCTGGGAACCGGCTCGGAGAAGCTCGAGGAGTTACTGCACGGCATGTTCCCGCAGGCGCGCATCGCCCGCCTGGACCGCGACACGGTTCGCGGCCAAGAAGATTTCGAACGAGCCCTGAACGCGCTGAACGAAGGAGAACTCGATTTGCTCGTCGGCACGCAGATGATCGCCAAGGGGCACGACATTCACGGGGTGACGCTGGTCGGCGTAGTCGGCGCCGATGTCGCGCTCGGATTACCCGACTTCCGCGCCGCTGAGCGCACATTCCAGTTGCTTACCCAGGTTGCCGGGCGCGCCGGGCGGGGCAATTCCCCTGGCAAGGTTGTCCTGCAGACTTACTTTCAGGATCACTACGCCGTGCAGTATGCCGCGCACCACGACTTTGTCGGCTTCTACGAGAAGGAACTGCAGTTCCGCAGCTGGATGCACTACCCGCCGTATTCCGCGCTGGCCAATGTGCTGGTGCGCAGCGACAAGCTCGATGACGCTCTGCAATGGTCCGGAGTGCTTGGCAAGTGGTTCGAGTCGACGCGCCACGAAGGCGTACGCGTGCTTGGCCCGGCGGCCGCGCCCATCCTGCGATTAAAGCGCGACTATCGCTATCACTTCGTGCTGAAGTCGCCCAGCCGGGAAAAACTCAACACCACCTTGCGCGCGATGTTGGCCTACGCTGCGCAGCAGAAGATTCCGCGCACCCAGGTGATTGTCGACGTAGACGCGTTGTGGTTGATGTGAGAAGCGCTCGCAGCTTCAGCCTTTGTTTCTTCTACGTCGGAAATCATCGGGTGCCGATCATTCCTCGAATGACCACCACCGACGCCGGAGGCACGTCATACCACGTATCTTTCCCTGCGGTCGGTTTCGAGCGCGCGATCGGTCCATCCGGATCGGCCCAGCCCTTGGTGTAGGCAACGACCGTGCGTTCTGCGGCGTGCTCGGCGTGCGCCATGAAGCGCGTGCGTGCCGGATGCCACTGATACTGCGCGCTCCCGAACGTTGCGACCTCGACCGGCCCGGCAAAACCTCCGGCCTGTCCTGACTGGCCCTGAAATGCGATCCGTACTTTGTGTGCGGCCTGCTGGTCCCGGTTTACCAGCAGCAGCGACCACTGCCCGTCCGGGCGCTTCACCGCGTAAGCCGTAATCAACTCGTGACCGGCGCCGTCCTCGACGTCGCTCTTGGCCGCATACACTTGATGCTCGCCGCCCGCGGGCTGCACCCACTCCAGATTCACCAACTGCGCCACGAAGAACTGTGCCAGCGGCTGCTGAATCTCATAGCTGCCATTGACCGTGAACATGCCGAACGTCCCCGGAGAGCTGTTGCAGCCAGGCTCCATGGGCAGCGGCAGGTAATGGAAAAAGTAAACGCCCTTTCCCCCGGCAGTCAGAAACGATCCGATGTAGTCGGCGAGCCACACTCCCGCGAAAATATCCTGATAGGTTTCGCTCGCACCCGACGACAGATTGCCCTCGGTGATGAACACAGGCATGTCAGCCGGGATGCCGTCCTCGTGCCACACCTGCATGATGTGGCTCAACAGTTCCGGTTCGTCGTAAAGCATTCCCCACGGCGTTTTGCATGGATCATACGGGTAATGCTCGAACGAAAAAAACGCGAGATCGTTCATCCGGCCGTGTTGCTTCAAATAGTCGACGAAACGTCCAAGCCACGAGACCTTCCCGTTGGCGTCGGGCCACACCTCGATGTCGCGGTTTACTCCCTGAAACGATGGCCCGCCCAGCTTCAGCGTGGGGTCGATCTTATGCAGCGCTGTCGCCCATTGAAGGTAGAGGGCGGCGTAGTCTTCCGGCAACATGAATTGACCGTCGGCTTCTTCGCCCATCTCGACGTACGAAATCGGATAACCACGTTTTTTTAAGTACACAATCTCGGCTGCAGAATTCTCCGGCGTCTCGTAAAGCATGGCGACGGGAATCATCGCCGGAAGGCCGCGCGTTACGCCGCTGGTGAAGAACAGATCAAAGCCCATTTGCGCCTGCGTGGTTGAACCCAGGTCCGACGGTTGATGCCACGGATCTACCGATGAACAGTAGGTCGTGGTCTGTTCCTGATCCGGCGTGTGCCGCATAATGTCGTGGAAGGCGCCGTCGGAGGTGGTCGTCCCCAAGTAGATTTCGCGAATGGCATAGCCTACACAATTCCGCGGATCAGCCGGCCCGTCCGCATCGCAGGTGTTCGACGATTCCGTCATCCAGATGCGGACGAACTTCGCAGCCATCGCGCTGCCGCTCAGGCGCACGGTTTCGGTTCCACCTTTTCCGCTTGTGATTACGCCTTCGGGAAATGTCTGCCACACGCCGCGCGTGACCGCCTTGATGGGATCGTCTCCGGTCCAGTACTGCACCACGTAACGTTTTGCGTACGGCTCTCCCCACGCGATGCGAATGCTGTTCACTTCCTGCATCTGCGCCAGGTCGAGCACAATCCACTGCGGATGCAGCGCATCGCTTTCCCCGGTGAAGCGCTGCGTGAGATACGAATTGCTTTTCCAAAAGCTGTCGAGATCGCCATCGGTTAGCCGAGAGAAGCCGGCGTTCTCCGTGCCGTCGTTGCGAGTGAATCCGCGGCGCGGCAAGCCGTAGCCGTACGAGTAGCGAATCGTCTCGGCCGGAGTGGCCGAGCCGGTGAAATAGCCTTTGCCGCTCGGGTCGCTCCAAGTTCCCTGCGGATTCCAGTGCCAAGCCTCAACAGCGAGTTCGGTGTTCTGGCGATACGTCACCGGCTGCCAGCCGGACGCCAGAGTCTGTCCGAGTGTGGGTTGAAGTAAGTCCTTATCGATGGCCTCGACCGCAATCCGGTCCACGCCCGCACCGAGAGTCTCTTTCGGCACGAAGTGATTGGTCGCGTGCGTAGTGTCGACCTCAACCGTCTGGGCGACAGCCGGTGACCCGAATGGGAGCCATGCCACAAGAACTGCCATGACCAGCCTTGTTTTCTTCACGGAAGATCCCTCGACTTTCAATTAAAACGATTGAATAGGGCGATTATACGAGAGATGGTTGCGGAAGCGCGAATCCCTTTGCCGAGCCGCCTGCGATCATCGCCGGCCTATCTCCAGCTGAGCTGAAACGGCGAAATCGTGAAGGTCAGGACCAGCATGATGAGCGCCAGCAATGCCAGAATCCAGCGGCCGGGCGGGAGCATGGGATACTCCGGCGCTTGCTGCTGGCGGTAAGTAAGGACGTTCATTCCGATGAGCAGACCGGCCCATACGCGCCACCCTACGTATCGGTTCCCCAGGTAGACGAGTGCGATCACGGTCATCCACGAAATGACGCGGTGCGCCCGCGGCGCCAGCGCGTACACGATGTGCCCTCCATCCAACTGGCTGCTGGGCAGCAAATTCAGCGCGGTGGCGAACATCCCCACCCACGCGGCCACCGCTGTGGGGTGCAGGTACACTCGGCTCAGCGGCAACGCGGCAATGGCATGGCTGGGAGCCACGCTGCGCAGCAGGTCATGCACGACGTAGAAGATCGCGGGAAATCCCAGTTGCAGCTCGGACCGACCCACTTCGGCCGCGAGCGGTTTCGACAAACTCATCGCGACGGCCAGCGATGTGACCGCGACAATAAATCCCGCGATCGGCCCCGCGATCCCGATATCGAACAGCGCGGCCCGCGATCTAATCGGCGCCTTGATCCGGATGACCGCTCCCAACGTTCCGATCAAGGTGGGCGCCGGTATGAAAAAGGGAAGCGTGGCGCGCACGCCGTAGTACCGGCAAGCCAGGTAGTGCCCCATTTCATGCGTCAGCAGGATCACCAGCAGCGTGGCAGAAAATGGAATCCCCAGCAGCAGTCGCGCAGGGTGAGCCAGCACCCACCCCAGAGGGAAGAAAGGAAGAATGTCATCGCCGCCCCCGAACGGAGGCAGATTGTGCAGAAAATTAAATTCCATCCGCGACCCGACGACCAGCGTGGTGAAAACAGTCGCCAGCAGCAGCAGCCCATGCAGCCAGTAACGGTCCCGCGGCGGTGCTCCTCGCGGCACCGGCAACGAGCGGTAGTACTCGAGGGTGGAAGAAGAAATCGGGGGATTAATTTCCGACATGCGGTTGTCAGTCCGGGATTCGAAATCCAGACTCGTTCTCTTTGATGCTACTACGAGCGAAGAAAACCCGTGGCGCCAGGGACGGGCCCCGGATCCTCGGCATTTTGAAATGGCACCTTCGGGCTATTACGAACGGGCTATTTTGACCGCGTCCCGTTGCGCCTAAGATATTCCGACAAGCCTCAGGAGGCTCCTCCGGCCCTGTTTACCCGATCCCCGGATTGAGCCGAGCCGTACCTGAAGCCCGCTTTAGAACCGGTCACTCGCCTGTTCGGCGACCGACCTCTCCCCCGAGAACGGTTTCTTGCATGAGTGTGGCTATCGAGATGATTCCCGCGATCGAAGTTCGGTCGTCCAGTCCGGCCACCACGGCAACCTGGTTCGAAGTGCGCCGGGAAGATCTCGCTGTGTGGAATGATGTCCTGCTCGACAGCGACACTTCGCTCTATCAGTATCCCTTCTGGAATGAGCCCTATCGTCCGCTGTGGGTCACGCCGCGCTATCTGGCCTGGGGAACCCAGGACCGCCCGCTCGCGTTTGTGAGCATTCTCACTGTCGGATTCGGTCCGGCGAAGATCGGCCTGGTGTTTCGCGGTCCGGCGTGCGTCCAATCCCTATGCGCACTGTGCCACGTTGCGATCGTGGAGTTACTCGATTGGGCGCGCGCGCAAGGCTACATCTTCATTCGCTTCACGCACTCCGATCCGCAGGTTCTGAGCCAGCTTGCCGCGTGCGGCCATGCCGAGGACTCCGACGCATTCCCGTATTTCCTGGACTATCCGGTCCTGTCGCCGGACTACATTGTCACTCAATCTGACGATGAGGAGCAGACGCTGGCCAGCTTTGACCGCGAAGTGCGCCGCAAGCTTCGCCGGGCCACCGAAGCAGGATACGAATTTCACAGCGAGGATTCTCCCGAAGCCCTGGCAAAAGCGTGGCCGCTTTACCAGGATTGCGCCCGGCGCAAGCAGTTCCGTCTCGAGCGGCCCCTTTCCATCTACATGCAGATGATGCATCTAGCCCAGCCCCACAATTGTGTTCGTCTGTATTCCGTTCATTTGAGCGGCAGGATGGTGGGCAGCGCCCTGGTTTTTCGCGATGGCACAACGGCGCATTGCCAGTTGGCTGCATTTGAGTCAGAACATCGCCAGGCGGCTGTGTTTCTCCAGTGGCACGCCATGCGCGACATGTATCGTCTGGGCACACGCCGCTACAACCTGGGCCCGGGCCCGGGCACGTTGGCGCGCTTCAAGCAGCAGTTCTGCGAGAATCCGGTGAGCTATCCCGGTCCGCTGACGGTTGTATTGAAAGAAGGCTGGTTTCGGATCTGGCGGAAGTGGGGCTTTCCCATGGCCAAGGGCATAAGGCCCACACTTCGGAAGTTTGTGTCTCGCATGAAACGCTAGACGCACGGCCGCGGTTAGTCGATCGACTGCAGCTCTTTCCCTGGCTTGAACCGCACAGCCCTGCCTGGCGGAATCGATACTTCGGCGCCAGTGCGGGGGTTGCGCCCGATCCCAGTCTTGCGCGGTCGCACGTTGAACACGCCAAATCCCCGCAGCTCAATGCGATTGCCGCCGGCCAGCGCCTTCTTCATACTCTCAAAGACAGTTTCCACGGCCAGCTCGGCCTTGGTCTTTGTGATGCCGGTCTTGGCCACCACTTCGTTGATGATGTCGAGCTTGATCACAAGCGGCTCCCGGGTGCAGGGTCAAAATGGTGCTTCAAGTTATTGATGCTATGGGACATAACTGAGATTGTCAACGGGAGCATCTATCCCGTAAACTGGCTGGCCAACCGAATTGAGTAATTGTGGAATTTGGTAATTGTGTAATTTCTCCCGCGCCGCAGGTGGGGCGCGCTTTGCAATTACTCAATTACAAAATTACCCAATCACAAAATTTCCCTAAGGGAGTTCCATGCTGAAGAGTGACCGCTGGATTCGCAAGATGTCCCGGGAACACGACATGATCAATCCGTTCTCCGAGAAGCAGGTGCGCGAGGGCGTGATTTCCTACGGCCTGTCGTCCTACGGCTATGACCTGCGCGTGGCCGACGAGTTCAAGATTTTTACCAACGTAAACTCGACCATCGTTGACCCCAAGCACTTTGACGAGAAATCTTTCGTCACCGTGCAAACCGACATCTGCCTCATTCCACCCAACTCGTTTGCCCTGGCGCGGTCGGTCGAATACTTTAAGATTCCGCGCAGCGTGCTGACGATTTGCGTGGGCAAGAGCACCTACGCCCGCTGCGGCATCATTGTCAATGTGACGCCGTTCGAGCCCGAGTGGGAGGGCTTCGTCACCCTCGAAATCTCGAACACAACACCGCTGCCGGCGCGCATCTACGCCAACGAAGGCCTGTGCCAGATTCTGTTCTTCGAGTCCGACGAAATGTGCGAAACCAGCTACGCCGACCGCAAAGGCAAATACCAGTCGCAGAAGGGAATCGTGCTGCCGAAGTTGTAGGGAAGCGTTCAGCGATTCGGTCCGCGGCGGGAGGCTTGCGCTGCGACAAACTTCTGGCTCAAGGCAAGGAAATGGGCTACGCTGATTTGACCCCTATTGCGATCCATTCCACTGGGCGGCGAGAAAACGCGGCAAACCAAGATGACCGACCGTAAACCACCCCACGGCACAAGGAGCCAGGACTTGCAATTCAACATCGAAACAGAACGCGAGACGGATGGCCGCTGGATCGCCGAAATCCCAGAGATTCCCGGAGCTTTGGCGTACGGCAAGACTGAAAAGCAAGCCAGGGCAAAGGCCTATGCAGTTGCCTTGCGAGCGATCGCTGACGACGTCGAGAAGTCCAAGCGCGTGCCTCAATCGATCAGCATTGGCTGCATATCGGCATGAGCGCGTGGCCCAGCACGCGGGCCCGGATCGTGTTCAAAGCGCTGCTCAAGATAGGCTGGTTGGTTGTTTCGCAGAGCGGCTCCCATATCAAACTCCGCCACCGCGATTCCAAGTTCCCGGACTACGTCTGGGCGTTTCATGTCCGAGAGGAGATCGGTCCCCGCATGCTTGCCCGTATCGCAAAACGTACCGGCCTCACGCCCCACGATCTGTAACCGTTTTGAGGAGTTGAATCGTGCTCAACAGCCTGCCTGGACCCATCCTGCTCGACATCGCCATCTTCTTCACCGCATTGTCCTGGGGACTCGGCTTGTACATCGTTGACAAGAAAGCGCACATCTTCTCCTCGCTCGCCATTGGTTGTTTTGTATGCCTGCTGGGATACAGCGTCGCAAGCCTGGGAGCGCCCGTATGGGCGGTAATTGCCGCCCCGGTTCCTGTAGATATTCTGCTGCTTTGGTACGTCCTGCGGAAGCCCAGAAAGATCATCATTGCTTATCCCATAATCTGGGCGATCTACATCGTGATTCACATTTTGCTGAGCGCATTCCTCCGCTACGATTCTCTGATTCCTGGGTGGAGACTGCATTCGTAGTGGGATGAGGAGAGTTCAGCGGGAATGAAGTGATTCAGGCCTGTGTACAGCCAAGCCAGCGAAACCGAAAGCGCGAGAGCAATTCCTAGTGCTGGTTCTCGCCTTCCTTGTACATATACTTGATCGCCGGCTTATAGATCATCAAATTCGGCTCGCCGTCTTCGCGGTTCACTTTGAGACAGTTCTTGTCATACCACTCGATGATCCCGTGGACTTCCTCGCCGTCGCGCAGCACGATGACCATTGGCGTCCGCGCCTGCATCTGTTTCTGGTAATAAAAGTTCTCGGCGTTGGTCTGCTCCAGAGGCGCCGGCTTTTTGCCACCGCCTCCGCCGCCCATTGGACGATCCCCTCGATCGCCGCGGTCCATGCGCTCGCCACCCATGCGCTCGCCGCGGTCATGCCGCTCCGGCCGTTCCCGGCGCTCCTGCACTTGTAGGGGCAGGCCATTGTGATTGCCGTGGTTCTCCACCCGCGGCAGCGTGGGCCGGATCAGCTTGCGGTTGGCGAAATTTTCCTTCTCGGCGGATTCACCCGCCGGAACGGCAGCCATGATTTCCTTCATAGTGGCGCTACCTCGGGTACACGCATTCGCACAAGACACCACACTCGCGGATCCTTGGAATGTACATCAACGAAGGCGTGAAATTTTACCTACCGTAACACACGAATCTGCGGATGACAATCCTCCCGTAGTGCCACACTAGGGTACTGTGCCAAATCTTGCATACCCCTAGAATATCGATTCTCCTATCTCAGGCCGGTGTTCGACAGGTCGGCCCCGCGCCGCTCTCGGCCGCTCAGAGTTACGACCGCAACCAGCGTCGCCACAATCAGTACAGTCCACGCTAAAACCGGCGGAAAGCGGCCACCATAGCGCCCTTCCGCCAGCTTTGCCTGGATCACCGAATTGCGCGACGACAGCAGATTGCCAAGTTGATAGGCGAACCCCGGCAGCGTGCCTCGAACCGCCGGCGGAGACAATTCGTTCAGGTGCGCCGGAATCACTCCCCAGGCCCCCTGCACCATGAACTGCATCAGGAACCCGCCCAGCGCCAGCATCGGCACCGTGTGCGAATACGCCCACAGCGGAATCACCGGGATCGCCAGCAACGCGGCAATCACGATCGCCCGCCTTCGCCCAATTCTCTCCGACCACCCGCCGAATACGATTCCGCCCAGCAGCGCTCCCACGTTGTAGACAATCGCGATGAAGCTCACGGTCTTCGGGGTGAACTGCAGGTTCTTCTGCAGAAACGTCGGGTAGAGATCCTGCGTGCCGTGACTGAAGGAATTGAAGGCGAACATCAGCACGATCAGGAAAAGAAAAATGCCAGCGTGCGACAGCACATCTCTGCCCAGATGACTCTCCGCCCCCCGCGACACTCGCCCCTGCAGCCACGCCGGAGATTCGTCCACCTTGGTCCGAATGTAAATGACCAGAAACGCCGGTAGCGCGCCAATCACGAACATGCCGCGCCAGCCAAAGATCGGGAACAGCGTGCCGTAAACCAACGCCGCCATCAGATACCCCACTACATAGCCTTCCTGCAGCAGGCCCGAGAAAAAGCCACGGCCTTCGGCGGGCAGCGTTTCGAATGCCAGGGCTGCGCCCACTCCCCACTCGCCGCCCATCGCGATTCCGAAGAACGCCCGCATGATGAGGAAGACTTTCAAGGAAGGCGCAAACGCCGAGGCCAGCTCAAACACCGAATACGCGATGATATCGACCATCAGCGCAGGACGACGGCCGAACCGGTCCGCCATCAGGCCAAACAGAAACGCTCCCACCGGACGCATCGCCAGCGTCAGAAAAATCGCTTCCGTGATCGCGGAGACCTTGGTTTGAAACTGCGTGGCCAGCGCGCTGACGCAAAAAATCAGAATGAAGAAGTCGAAAGCATCGAGCGACCATCCGAGAAAGCAGGCGACGAACGTATTCCGCTGTACCGGAGTCAGCCTGCGAAAGTGACCCAAGAAGCCCATGTCGTTCGGTCAGCCTGTTCGATCCTTCCCCTGTGATCCTCAGTGCCCTCTGTGGTTAATTCTTCTTCCTGCGCGTGAAGTCCCGCGGATGCTAGCATATGCTTTCAATCAACAATCTGAAATCTGAAATACCCCTATGCCCGAACTCGACCTCCCGCAACGGCAGGCACCCGACTCCCTGATGCTCACCGGCTTCTGGTATCGTGCCCTGCCCGCCGATCGCGTCCACCGCAATCAGCTGTACAAGGCGACGCTGCTGGAAATCCCGCTGGTCATCGGCCGCGACCTCCTCGGGCATCCTTTCGCCCTGCGCGATGCCTGCCCGCATCGTGGCATGCCGCTCAACAGCGGCAAATTCGACGGAGAAAACCTGGAGTGTTCCTATCACGGCTGGCAGTTCGACGTGCACGATGGTCAGTGCCAACTGATTCCCTCGCTTACTTCCGATCAGACTCTGAAGATCGACCGCATCTACGCCGGCAGTTATCCCTGCGAGGAGCAGGACGGCTTCGTGTGGGTCTTCATCCCCGATCCCGGCCCGCCGGGCGCAGGTTTCACCGCGCCGGACGAGGTTCCCGACGCCGCCCCGCAAATTGAGAAATTCAGCGCGAAATACAAGCTCGCCTATCTGCAGGCCGAAATGCCGGTCAGCATCGACCACGGCATCATTGGCCTCATGGACCCCGCGCACGGACCGTTCGTCCACCAGGCGTGGTGGTGGCGCACGCAGCGCAGCATTCACGAGAAGAAGAAGAACTTCGAACCCATCCCCAACGGTTTTCGCATGAGCGCGCACACGCCCAGCTCAAACTCCGCGCCCTACAAACTGCTGCGCCTCTACGCCGACGCCGACTCCATCACCACCACCATCGACTTCGTCCTGCCCAATATCCGCACCGAAACCATTCGCGCCGGAAAATACTGGTTCTCCAGCCTAACGACGGTCACTCCGATCACGCGCAACCTGTGCCGCATCGACGTGGTCGCCGCGTGGAATCTATTTCGCTGGATTCCTTTCGGCCCCGACCTGCTGAAATTCGTTTTCGCGAAATTCGTCGAGCAGGACCGCCGCACCATGGAACTGCAAGCCGAAGGCCTCAAGCACAATCCGCATCTGATGCTGATCGACGACGCCGATCGCTCCGCGAAGTGGTACTTCCAGTTGAAGGCCGCATATCTAGAAGCCAAGCGCGTGGGCGAGGAGATGAAGCATCCGATGGAAGGCCCGGTTACGTTGAAGTGGAGGAGCTGAGGTTTGCCTTCCTCAGCGTTCCTCTGTGCCCTCTGTGGTTAAGGATTCTGTTCGTCGGTTCGAGGATGGGAGCCATCCCCCACCAGCCAGTCCATCGCCTCTTCCCGCGTCTTGAACACGGGAATCTCGCGCTGGGAGAAGCTTTTGAAATTTTCGTAGAAAACGTGCGGCAGACTCTCCGTACCCACCCACGCCCCGCGCTTCACATAAGGACGATCGAGCACCAGTACTTCCTTAATTTTCGTTGCCACAGTTTTGTCAATCGCCGCCCCGCTGACGTCGGCCAGTGTCAGCATCGACCCCGGCGCGTGCCGCGCAACGTGGGCCCGCACTTGGTCGAGGAGCAGCAGCATCTCTTTCGCCGCGCAGTGGCTGAAGTCGATTACAAAGATCGCGTGCCCCTTGTGCTTGACGAAGCGCAGTCGCTCGTCGAGAGCGTCACCTGCGTTCATGCGAGAAGTCCCTCCACCACGCTGTAAGCCCCGTCCAGCGCGGCATCCAGCGCGGACGCGTCTTTGCCTCCGGCCTCCGCCAGGTCCGGACGCCCGCCGCCCTTGCCGCCAACTTTCTGCGCCACCACGCCGATCACCTTGCCCGCCTGCACGCGCGAGGTCAGATCCTTGGTGACGCCCACAATCAATGACACATTGCCGTTCGACGCCGATCCGAGCACCACCACTCCCGATCCCAATTTGTCGCGCAGTTGATCGACCAGGGTGCGCATCTGCCCGCGCTCCAGGTTGTCGACCCGGTGCGCCAGAACTTTAACGCCCTTCACTTCTTTCACTTTCTCGCCAATGTTCGCCGTGCTGACTGATGCCGAAGCCGACTTCATCCGCACCTGGTCGAGTTCGCGGGTAAGCCGCTTGATCTCGGCGTCTTTCTTTTCCAGTTCGGCCTTCAGGGCCTCTGCCGGAGAGAAAGAAGTCTCACTGTCGGGAACTAGCTGAGAAGTGGGTGCCCCATCCTTGCGCGCTTTTTGCGCAAGGGTGGGTGACGCGAAACTCGACACTACGTTTTCCAGTTGGTGATCCTTGCGGAAATGCCGTACCGATCCTTCGCCAGTAATTGCCTCCACCCGCCGCACGCCCGACGAAACGCTGCCTTCCTTCAGAATCTTGATCAGCCCGATCTCGCCGGTAGCCCCCGTGTGCGTCCCGCCACAAAGTTCAGTCGAAAAGTCTCCGATGCGGATCACGCGCACCTTGTCGCCATACTTTTCCCCGAACAGCGCCATCGCGTGATACTCGTTCACAGCCACGTCGATGGGCACGTCGGCAATGGTCTCGACTTTCAGGTTGCGCAGCGCTTCCTTGTTAATGATGTCTTCGATGTCCTGCAACTCTTCATCTTCGACGGCAGTGAAGTGCGAAAAATCAAACCGCAGATGATTCGGCGCCACCAACGACCCCGCCTGCTTCACATGCTTGCCCAACACCTCGCGCAGCCCCGCATGCAGCAAGTGCGTGGCCGTGTGATTGCGCATCGTCGCCTGGCGAACATCGGTGCTCACCACCGCATCGACCTTGTCGCCCACGCGAATCACGGCCTTCGCCGTTACCTGATGGGCGCGCACTCCCTGAATCGGGTAATAACAACCCTTCACCTCGGCGACGACGGTGTTGTGATCGTCCGAGTAAAACCATCCCCGATCGCCAACCTGCCCTCCGGACTCGGCATAAAACGGCGTGTGGTCGAGAATGATCTCGCCCTCGTATCCAGCCTCGAGTTGCCGCACGCTCTGCCCGTTGTGAAGGATGGCCAGCACCTCACAGCCGTCCGAACGAGTCTGCCGGTAACCTTCGAATTCAGACTTCGGAAGTTGCTGGTACGCGGGATTCGCAGTCTGCTTGGCCCCGCCTTTCCAGGACGCACGAGCGCGATCCCGTTGTTCCGCCATGGCATGGTCGAAGCCCACTTGGTCAAAGCCTACCCATGCGTCACGTGCGGCATCGATCATGAAGTCGAGTGGCAGTCCATATGTGTCATACAACTTGAATGCGTCTTCTCCCCGCACTTCCAAGGCTTCCGTGCGCATCTCGTCAACCCGCTTTTCGATTTGTGCTGCCACCTGCGGGCCTACTCTTTCTCTGATTGGGCGTAGCAATGGCTCTTTGTTGTCCTTCGCGTATTCGAGCAACATCTCATTGGAGAAGTCTGGGATCAGTCGTTCCAGTTCAGCAACGTATGAGAACGAATTGTCGGAGGCTTGCTGAGCTTCTTGAACAAGCTGTTCAAAGGCTCTGCGGCCAGCCTGAATCTTAGACTCGTCGATCAGCAGGTCTAACTTGTCCCGTCCAAGTTCTAGGGTGTGCGAAAAGCGGACCTCCTCAGACTCTATAACCGTGCCCACACGAGGAGTTGCCTCGGCTAGTTCAGGATAGGCACCCTGCATGAGGTCTCGGACGGCGTAAACCATCTGAAATAGAAACGGCTTGTTCTGCCCCAGCAGCCGCCCATGCCGAATCGCGCGCCGAATGATCTTCCGCAGCACGTACCCTCGTCCCTCATTCGAGGGCAGCACGCCATCCGAGATTAGGAACGTCGCCGCACGCGAGTGGTCCGCAATCACCCGTAAAGAAGCCGCCGACTTGGCCTTTGCTTCCTTTTCCAATTCTCTCGAGAGCGACGCTCCCGTCAACTCCGCCGCCTTCTTGATCAGCGGTGTAAACAAATCCGTCTCGTAATTCGAAATCACGCCCTGCAGCACCGATGCCACCCGCTCCAGGCCCATCCCCGTATCAATCGACGGCTTGGGCAGCGGCGTCAACTTCCCGCTGGCGTCGCGATCAAACTGCATGAACACCAGATTCCAGATCTCGACATACCGCCCGCACTCACACCCGAACGCACAATCCGTGTGCCCCTGATCCGACGCCGCGACGCCCATGTCGTAATGAATCTCGCTGCAAGGCCCACACGGGCCGGTATCGCCCATCTGCCAAAAATTGTCCTTCAGCCCCATCTCATAGATGCGATCTTTCGGCACGCCCTGCGCGGCCCACAAGTCATAAGCCTCGCCGTCGCGCTCCACGCCCGCTTCCCCCTTGAAGATGGTCACGTACAGCTTGTCCTTCGCAATTCCGTACCACTCTGGCGAAGTAATCAGCTCCCACGCGTAGGCAATCGCATCCTTTTTGAAATAATCGCCAAAGGAAAAATTCCCCAGCATCTCAAAGAAAGTGTGATGCCGGTTGGTGAACCCCACGTTTTCCAGATCGTTGTGCTTGCCCCCGGCGCGCACGCACTTCTGCGAGGTCGTAGCTCGCGAGTAGTCACGCTTCTCGAGACCAAGAAAGACGTCTTTGAACTGGTTCATCCCCGCATTGGTGAACAGCAGCGTGGGATCGTTGGCCGGGACGAGCGATGACGAGTGCACTTCTTTGTGCCCCTTCTGCACAAAGAAATCCAGGAATTTGCGGCGGATTTCCCAACCGGTCGGCATGAAGGGTCAATTCTAAACGAAAAAACAAAACCACAGAGGACACAGAGAGCTCGTCGCCCGCACTCTGTGCCCCATGTGGCCTCTGTGGTTGATTAGCCTTTCGCCTATTTCATCGCGTCGCCAGTCTTCTCGGCGGCTTTCTTCACTTCCTTGCCGGTGGCCTTTGCACCCTTCTTGACCGCGCTGCCAGTTTTCTTCGCGACTTTCTCGGTGGCCTCTCCCGTCTTGTCGGCGGCTTTTTCGGTATCTTTCGTCGCAACTTTAGCGCCCTTTTCGGTGTCCTTTGCTGCAACTTTAGCGCCTTTTTCCGTGTCCTTGGCCGCGACCTTGGCGCCCTTCTCGGTATCCTTGGCGGCGGTTTTGGTGGCGTGTCCGGTTGCCTTGACGGCCTTCTTCATCGAACTGCCGGCGCCGGTCGACTTGTCTTTGTCCGTGCTCGCGGCGTCCTGCCCATAGACAAACGGGGCCGCCGTCAACAATGCAGCGACGAGAATTCCTGCCCACTTTGTTTTCATGTGTTCCTCCTTGAGTTGTGACGGGATCGATTTGGAAGTATGGAACATTTCACAAATCAACGCAAACCATCAAGGATAGGGGAAAATGAAAACCGCGGTGTCAGCTCCTCGATCTCTGGCGGCAACTTGACCTGTGACGTTTCAATCGGTGCTGGCCGGTAATCGTTCGGGAGTCACGAAGCTTCGCCTTCCAGAGCACTGAGAGTCTCATCATCCACATCCCACTTTTTCAGAATAGTGAAGATGGTTTTCGTGCCGAAGCCGGCGCGTGCCAACTGGCGAAAGATGCGCGCCGTCTGCTTCTGGTCTTTCGGTTTCTGCAGCCGCTTCTTGCGCAGATATTCGCGGGCCTGCTTCTCCTCGCTCACGCCCTCAAAGGCCGTGTCCACGGCCTTCTGTATCACGTCGCCATGCACGCCCTTGGCCTTCAGGTCCGTGACGATGCGCATCCGCCCGAATCTCTGATTGTCGCGCCGCAGCGAAGAAAACGACGCGGCATATTGCGAGTCGTTCAGATATCCCTGATCCTTCAACCGCCGGATCACCAGTTTCACCAGCGTCACGCCATATTCCGACTCCGCCTCTTCGATGCGCGCCCGCATTAGCCGCTTCAATTCCGCGACGGTGCGCATTCGCCGCGCCAGCGCCCCCACGGCATATTCGTACAGCTCATCTTCGGAATAGGTCCTTCTCTTGGGACGCGAGAACGCCATACAAACTAAAGATAGCGCAAATCCCTACCCGGCACCCGAGGGAGTGAAGAAAAGCGAGTGAGCAAACGCGATTTTCGCTGTCCTTCGTGAACGTTCGTGTACTTCGTGGTTTAAGGTCTTCTCTTCCGCAAATAAGAAAGGGCGCGATTGCTCGCGCCCATCTAAGGAGGACAACAACTGCAAAAAACCGAATCTCAAATTCCGAAAGCCGAAAGGCGAAAGCCGAAAGCCGGACGGCCGAAGCCCGACGCCCGCTCTACCGCCCGCCAAACCCCGCCGACTGCATCGACTGCCGCGAAATGTCGGACGTCGACGCGATACCCTGCATGCGCAGCTTGAAGTCGTCGGCGTTGGA
>Ga0075017_100001140_pt1 | contig 16007 bp, 10 predicted proteins | sample AleBraG_ABR_2012_FD_71475 | JGI IMG/M metagenome (GOLD analysis project Ga0075017, IMG submission 71475) | Freshwater sediment microbial communities in response to fracking from Pennsylvania, USA - Alex Branch Run_MetaG_ABR_2012 | ecosystem: Environmental > Aquatic > Freshwater > Creek >... | reverse complement strand
AACGAATGACGTCTTCAGCGTAGAGAGCGCCGAAGGTTGAGCGCCAGTTCATCTCAGTGGGCGCGGGGTCAAACAGAAAGCTGCCAACGGTGCCCGATAAGAAGGTGGTGAGACTTGCAAACGTAGCCTGACCGTATTGGCTGAGGGCAATGGTTTCATTGGACTGAAAGCGCTGGAACCAGGCGCCGAAACTCAACTGGTGGCGACCACGGGTGAGAGTGATGCGATCTTCGGCGGTGAAGAGATTTCGGTGAACGAAAAGATTGCTCCCATTATTGCTTCCGGCTAGTCCAAGTTGGGCTTGGGGATTCGATGCCGCGCTGCCGCCAACCACTACGGCGCCCACGGGATGGCCGGTCAGAAATCCGGGGACATTAGCGGCGGGTGTGCCGGGCGTCGGCTCTCCAGTAAAGAAATATCCGGCACGGGAAAAACCGAAACGCGCAGCGTTTAGTATCGAAGGCGAGAAGACGTGGGTCTCCTCGAGGCTCAGGACTTGCGCGCGCAGGGCGACGATATCGGAACTAAAGGGATCGAGCGGAGTGGCGGTCAGGTCGCCGCCGTCGTCGATAGTGTAGCTGGCAGCGATAGAGTCTTTCTCGGAAAAGATGTGGTCGAGCCGGAGCGTCCCAAAATCTTCGCGGATGGTTTGAAGAGGGCTGCTGAAGACTTCCGCAATGCCATTTGGATTGGTCAGTGAGAGCTTAAAGTCTCTGTCTGTGGCGGAGGGTGTGGGCCAGAGATTCAGGAGGGGTTTGACGCTCGCAGCGGCATTGGCGCGAGATTGGAGGTCCGGAACAAAGGCCGCCGAGGTCTGATGCAGGTTTTGGCGAAACCCTTCGTAATTGCAGAAAAGGAAAGTTTTGTCTTTTTGGATAGGTCCGCCGAGGGATGCTCCGAACTGGTTACGCTGAAACGGTGGCGCGGAACCCTGGTCGAAATAGTTTGGCGCGTCGAACGCATTGTTGCGAAGAAACTCAAACGCGGAACCGTGCCAACTGTTACTCCCCGATTTGGTCACGATAATCACCTGGCCGCCGGGGCGTTTGCCGAAATCGGCGCTGTAGGAATCGCGCTGCACATTGAATTCGCGCACCGCATCAACACCCAGGAGCATTCCGCTGGTCCCGCCGGGCTGCATGTTGTTCTCAGCAGCTCCGGTGTACTCAATACCATTCAGCAGGAAGATGTTTTGTTGGGGACGATTTCCGGAAACCGCAAAATTATTGGCCGTGGTGGAGTTGGAGATTCCGGTTCCGCCAGTTTTCTGCGAGGTGAAATTAACGATTCCTGTGTTTAACGGAAGAAGTAAATCGAAGCTGCGCCCATTGAGAGGGAGTTCGTTGACGGCTTGAACACCCACGAGGCCGCTGATATCTCTCGTAGTGGTGCTTACCAGAGGAGCATCCCCGGTGACGAGAATTTCAGATTTGACGGCGCTCACTTGCAGGAGGAAATCAACACTCGCTTCCCCGCCGACAACCAGGTTAATGCCGCTGCGGATTCCATCTTGAAAGCCGGATTTGCTGATTCTAATTTCATACACTCCTACCGGAAGCTCCAGAATTAGGTATTGGCCAGCATCCGTCGTGATTCCGGATCGAATCGAGCCAGTTTCGAGATTCCGCGTCTGCACACTTGCTGATGGAACCGGCGCTCTGGATGGGTCTGTGACTAGGCCTTTGATATTTGCCGTCGTTTGAGCGTGGGCAGAGGGCAAATACGATAAAGTGAAAATACAGACACTGAAAATCAGACAGAGAAGTCCTAGGCTAGCTTTCCGGACAAGGATTGGGGCGCCGGTGAACAAATTTCTGTTGTTCCCAAAGAACCGGGTGAATTTCATTGTGAATCCTCCCCCAAGCTGGTATCGAGATAGCAATCCATAAGCACGACCGGGACTCGCCGCCCAATTGCGAATCATCAATTCAATACATTTGGAAGTGTTATGTCAAACCGACTTAATTCGATTAGAATAGGCATGAATTTATGCGAATCGGAGTGTTACCAATCGCCAGGGCAGACCTTCACGAAAGTAACGGGGAGGATGGTTACACTGCATGCGCAATCTGACAAGCAACCACTTGACCGGAGGTGGCATTCTTACTATCGTTCAGAGAGCGATGCTAAAATCAATCCAACGCGTTGGCGACTCGGCTTTGACCGGGAAACACCGCTCGGTCTGTTTCCTGCTCCCCCTGGTTTTGCTCTGCAATCCCTTCACGGTTACTTCAAACTGTTCCGGAAAAGCCGACATCCATCACATGCCGAGCTATCGCGCGACTATTGCGTCTGCCGAACTCCTGAAAGCCAAGAATCCAGAGGGCTTGGATGGAATCGCGATTCCGGCAAGCGAATTTGGCCCAACTTTTGCAAATGAATTGTCTTCTCTAGCTGTTCCACTTGATTCCCTCCATGACAGAACTCTGCTTCCTTCGGACCGGCTTCCTTCCGGAAATTTGTGGTTTAGACCGCCTCCGATAGCCTAAGCTTCTCCTTTCCATCGTAAGTGGCGCCAAGAACTGTTCGTGAGCGGTCGTAATTTTTCGCGTGGGCTCTTTTGAAAATACTGCAGGTGTGTGAGGCCCAGTCTGTGCCAGAGCAGCCCGCAGAACTGAACGGAACAAAGAATGAAATCTAAGAGATTCTGGATGATTGTGGGTTTGCTGGCTGCCGTCGTCTTGGCGGCATGGCTTTGGATCGACCGAAAATCGATTCAGGCGGATGATCCAGACGCGGCTGCCGGCGGCGGAAACGATGTGACTGCGGCCGTGGCACGCGTCGCGCGGCGCAATCTGGGCAATGTGTTGAACATTGCCGGCGAGTTCAAACCGTTTCAAGAGGTCGACGTCCACGCCAAAGTTGCGGGGTACATTCGCGTGATTCGCGTTGACGTGGGCGATCGTGTGAAGGAAGGGGAGACACTGGCGGTTTTGGAGATTCCGGAACTCACGGCGGAACTCGCGGGGGCAGATGCGGCGGTGCGGCGCTCGCACGAGGAGATTCACCGTGCACAAGGAAATCTCGCTCGGGCGGAATCGGCGCACAGCGCTGCTCATTCCGGCTATGCGCGATTGAAGCAAGCGGCGGAAGCTCGCGCAGGGTTGGTGGCGCAGCAAGAGATTGATGATTCGCAAGCGAAGGATCTTGAAGCGGAAGCGCAGGTTTCGAGTGCAAAAGCCGAACTCTCCGCTGCCGAGCAGCAGCTCCAAGTAGCCGAAGCCAATCAAAGACAATACAACGCGCTTTCCAATTACTCGCGGATTACTGCTCCCTTCGCCGGAGTCATCACCAATCGGTTTGCCGATACTGGCGCTTTGATTCAGGCAGGAACGTCTTCCAGCACCCAGGCAATGCCCCTGGTGCGACTTGCCGAAACTTCGAAGCTGCGCCTCGTCCTGCCGATCCCGGAATCGGTAGCCGCCCAAATTCATCTTGGAGACGGTGTAAAGGTATTGGTGCAAGCTCTGAATCAAGAGTTCCAGGGCAAAGTGTCGCGGTTTGCGGATTCCCTGGACCGGCAGACACGGACCATGGAAACCGAGATCGATTTTGACAACCGCGCCGGACGTTTGATGCCAGGCATGTACGCTGAGGCAAGAATCTCCCTGCGGGAAAAGCAAAACGCGCTAACCGTTCCACTGCTAGCTGTCACACGCGATGGCGAGGACGCGACCGTTCTGGCGGTCAACACCAAGAACATTATCGAAGAGCGCCACGTCAAACTGGGACTGGAAGATAGCGCAGGTGTCGAGGTGATTTCAGGACTGACCGACCTGGATCGCGTGATTATCGGAAGCCGGAGCCAGTTCCGGAGTGGCCAGAAAATTCAACCGAAAGAGATTAGCGGGAGCAAAGCAAAAACCGGGAGTGAGAACTAATGTCCGGCTTCTCGCTCAAGTATCCCTTCTTTATTATTGTCGCCTGCCTAATTGTGGCCATCGTCGGAGGCGTCACGCTGGTCCGGATGCCGGTGGACCTGTTTCCACCCATCAATATTCCCGTCGTGGTCGTCGCGACATTCTATTCGGGGATGCCCCCTCAGCAAATCGAAACCAACATCACAAATCCGTTTGAGCGATTCTTCACACTCGCCAGCGGCGTGGATCACATCGAATCTCGTTCACTTCCGGGCGTGAGCCTGATCAAGATCTATTTTCAACCCGGCACAAATGCGGATGCCGATCTCAGCACAATTTCCAATCTCGCGATGGCCGACCTTCGGCGGTTGCCGCCCGGGACGCTCCCGCCGGTAGTTCTCAAGTTTGACGCTTCCAGCCTACCTGTCTGCCTCATTACTTTGAAAGGAGAAGGTCTGAACGAGACGGACTTGCAGGATCTTGGCCGGTACACCGTCCGAAACCAGATTGCCAGCGTTCCGGGCGCCTCGGTTCCGCAACCATTCGGCGGGAAGTATCGCCAGATCATGGTTTACGTTGACCCCATGAAATTGCAGGCGCACCAATTGAGCCCGATGGACGTAGTCCGCGAAGTAAACGAGAGCAACCTGATTCTTCCAGCGGGCGACGTGAAAATTGGCCCATTCGATTACAACCTCTACTCGAACAGTCAAGCTCCCACCCCCAGCACGATAAATACGATGCCGCTGAAAACCGTCGGACAGTCATCGGTCCTGGTGGCCGATGTCGGCAAAGCAGTGGACGCGCAGGCGATTCAGACAAACATTGTGCGCGTGGATGGCCAGCCGTCTGTCTATCTGCCGATCCTCAAGCAGGGCGGAGATACCAATACAATCGCCGTTGTGGATGGGATCAAGGAAGCGCTGCAGCATCTGGTTGATATCCCAAAACAACTCATCACCCGTGTGGTGTTCGACCAATCCGTGTTTGTGAAGACCGCGATTGAAACCTTGCTCCACGAGGGTGCGATCGGCTTGGTCCTTACGGGAGTGATGATCCTTCTCTTTCTGGGTAGCCTCCGCGCCACGGCCGCAGTTTTTCTCTCTATTCCGCTTTCAGCGCTGGCAGCTTTTCTGGCCATCAGCGCCGGGGGCGGCACCGTAAACACCATGGTCCTTGGCGGGTTGGCGTTGGCGTTCTCTCGGTTGATCGATAATTCGGTAATCGTTCTGGAAAATATTTTTAGGCATCTGGAAATGGGAGAGGCGCCGGAGGTCGCTGCGCAAAAAGGCGGTGAAGAAGTGGCGCTGGCAGTCTTAGCGGCCACGATTACGACGGCCATCGTCTTCTTCCCTGTCGTTTTTCTGTACGGCGTTAGCCGTTTCCTTTTCATGGCTTTGGCGATGGCCGTGATTCTCTCCTTGTTTGCCTCCTATTTCGTGGCCATGACGGTTGTTCCTCTCTACTGCGCAAAGCTCATCAAACGGCGTGAAGCTGATGAAGAGGTGGGAGAAACTCCAGACTCTCCGCACGGCTGGATCATCAGAAAGTTCAATGTGTATTTCACCCGCATGCTCGAGAAATACGACCGGACGCTTGCAACCTCGCTGCTGAAGCCGTTGAATGCGGTGATCGGGCTAGCCGGCATTTCGTTGCTTTCGCTTTCGCTCTACCCTCTGCTCGGCGTCTCATTCTTCCCACGAACTGACGCCGGCCAGTTCGTGATTAATCTAAAAGCTCCCTCCGGCACGCGGGTGGAGTTAACTCAAGAGTACGTGGAACACATCGAAGATATTGTTCGAAAAGTGGTGCCGAAAGACGAATTGCGCATCATTGTTTCCAACATCGGAATCACTCCAGATTTTTCAGCCATCTATACTTCTAATTCGGCATCGCACACGGCGTTTGTACAAGTGAGCCTTAAGGATGGCCACAAGGTTGGCAGCTACGAATACATGAGGCGTGTCCGCAAGCGATTGGGCAAAGAGCTTCCTCAGATCAGCACCTACTTCCAGTCGGGAGGTCTGGTGGATGCAGTCCTGAATCTCGGTATGCCCGCGCCGATCGACGTGCAAGTCAGCGGCAATAGTTTGAAGGATGCTCACGCCGTGACCTCGCAGATTGGCGCCCAGGTCCGCCAACTTAAGGATGTCAGCGACGTCTTGATTCCACAGGACATCGATTATCCCGCTCTGCAACTTGATATCGACCGGGAAAAGGCCAGCCAGCTCGGACTTTCGCAGAAAGAGATCATCAGCAATGTAATTACGGCGCTTACTTCCAATGGCATGATCGCACCGAACTATTGGATCGATCCGAAAAGCGGAAATCCTTACATGCTCACCGTGCAGTATCCCGAGTCGCAGGTGAAGACACTCACCGACCTCAAGCAGATTCCTCTTCGTGGCGCCAAGAATGCGGAATCCACGCCGCTCGATAGCGTGGTGAAAGTGAGCACGATTCCATCACCGACGGAAGTGGACCACTACCAATTGTTCCGCGTCATCGATTTATACGTTTCGCCAAACAACGAGGATCTTGGCAGAGTCACGAAGGAGGTCGAGGGCATTCTCCAAAACACCAAACTTCCCGAAGGCGTGCGCGTGACGTTGCGCGGCTCTGTTCAGGGCATGCGCTCCTCTTTCAAAAGTTTCGGAACCGGCCTCATTCTCTCCGTCGTACTGGTTTACCTCGTGCTGGTTGCGCAATTTGCATCTTGGGAAGACCCTTTCATCATCCTCCTCGCAATCCCTCCGGGGCTTGCCGGAGTTTTAGTGTTTCTCCTGATCACGGGAACAACGCTGAATGTGATGTCGCTGATGGGAGTGGTCATGATGGTGGGAATTGTGGTGTCAAATAGCATTCTCATTGTTGAGTTCGCGAGGCACTTGCATCACGAAGGTAAGCCGTTGAAGGAGGCGGTTTCCTTAGCTTCCCGGCTGCGTCTCCGCCCCGTGTTGATGACCTCGCTTGCAACGATTCTGGGTCTGATTCCCATGGCGCTGAAACTTGGCACCGGCTCGGAAGCCTATGCTCCACTCGCACGCGCCATTATTGGCGGATTGCTCGTATCAGTCGTCGTTACCGTCTATCTTGTGCCAGCGGCTTATCTCCTTGTCCATCGCAAAGAAGCTCAATCTATCCAGGAGAACCCTGCATGATGCGAACTTTCGCGCGAAGCCTGCTTCTTTTTGCAGCGGCTTGTCCGGCTCTTTTCGGGCAGTCGCAACGCGCCGCAAGCGCCACGCCATCACCAGAAAAACTTCTCACGCTCGATCAGGCTGAAGCGCTTGCTTTGAAGAACAATCCGCAGATCGCGATCGGGAAATTGCGCGGGCTGATTGCGCGTCAATATGTGCGAGAGACACGCTCGGCATTGCTTCCCAATACATACCTGAGCCTTACGGCAGTGGACAGCAACCCCGGGAGCCGCATCGCAGCCGGCGGGCTCAACAACCCAATTCTGTTTCCGCGCGCCGCGGCAGGCGCAACGCTGGGCCAGCTGATTACGGATTTCGGGCGAACAACGAGTCTACTTTCTAGCTCCGAGCATCAAGCGAAAGCCGAGGAACAGAACTCAGCTGCGACAACCGCTCAGATCATCCTGGCGGTTGACCAAGCGTTCTACAACGTGTTGGAGACGAAGGCCCTCGTCACCGTCGCCCAGCAAACGGTGGACTCGCGGCAGCTCCTCGTGGACAAAGTTAAGGCACTTTCGGATGCCAAATTGAAATCGGAACTTGATTTGAGTTTCACCCGCGTTGACCTGGCGCGAGGGAAGCTGTTGCTCCTCGAGGCACAGGACAATTACCAAACCTCGTTGGCCACGCTGTCCGCGGTCCTTGGCTATGCAGACGAACAGAACTTCCAGCTTGTGGATGAGCAAGCCGCAATCGCTCCTCCCGCTCCGGATGTTCTTCCGTTGATTCAGCAGGCTTTGCAGAACCGGCCCGAGGTTATGTCCCTTCAATCGCAAGTGGAATCCGCGCAAAAATTCGGCAGTGCGGAGCATGACCTCTGGCGGCCGACCATCAGCGCCTTGGGCGTCTTTGGCGAAGCCCCTGTTCGCGATAACCACATTCCAAACTGGTATGGGGCGGTGGGAATCAATATCAACATTCCCGTCTTCAATGGATTTCTGAATGATGCTCGAGCCAAAACTGCCGACCTCCAAAACGAAGTGAACCGCCAAAAACTTTCCGACCTTCGTAATAACATCGCGCGAGATGTTCGCAACTCCTGGCAGGATTCCAATCGCGCCTACGAGCGTCTATCCGTGACGCAGCAGTTGCGCGAACAGGCCAGCCTGGCATTTGACCTGGCGCAAGCGCGCTACAACCTGGGCCTGGGCTCCATCGTTGAGTTCAGTCAGGCGGATCTTCAAAAAACGGAAGCTGATATCGCTGATACCGATGCCCGGTATCAGTATCGCTTGAGCAAAATCATGATGGCCTACGCCACGGCTACTCCCAGGTAGAAGTCAGAATCGGTTTTCCTCTAGCTGGCAGCGGAGTCATCGCCGCACTCTCATTTTTCTGCAACAAATCAAGTGCGATGTAATCAGGTTGGCTTCCCGACGTACCAGGGGGCGCTCACAGTAAAGATGCGCTCATTCCCTTGCACAAGCAGTGTCCATTCCAGAAGACGGCCACGCTGGTTGTGAAGGAAGTATTCGTACCATCGGTCCTCCACGAGCTCCGGTATCACAACGATGATGCTGCGATTGGGATTCTCTCTGGAAAGATCGAGAATGAACCGGACGATGGGAATGATGATGAACCGATAGGGTGACGGCAGGAGATGGAGTTTTGGCGGTTCCCTGCCCACCGTGCGGAAGGGCGGCTCAACGTAGCGCGCCCAGTCCTCTTGAAGCAGTTCAGAGTTCTCAGCTGGCTCGACGTGTAGCGCGATCACCTCCGGCGAAAGCCGGGCGGCAAATTCAATTCCTTGACGAGTGATGTTGCTCCAGCGGTCGATGGGTATCACGGCAATGGGATGCTGGCTGAAACTTGCCGAATCAACGGGAATCTTGCAAGTGGTGAGGACCCGGACAGCGTGATAGTGGCGGCGGACAACGGTGAACAAAACCATCGTCAACGGAATGAACAGCAGCGTAATCCAGGCGCCTTCCGCAAATTTTGCAACCAGCACGACGACCACAGTGATGCCCGTGACGAGCGCCCCGAGTCCATTGACCAGTGCACTCTTCAACCAATGCGGACCGCGATTCTTCCGCCAATGCATGACCATTCCGGCCTGCGAAAGCGTGAAGGCCAGAAAAGCTCCGACGGCATAAAGCGGGATCAGCCGGTCGGTGACACCGCCAAAAAGAATCAGAAGCCCGCCGCACAGCACCGCTAGCACAACGATGCCGTAGGTATAGACAAGCCGCCGCCCGCGGTACCCGAAGGCGTGTGGCAAATAATTGTTCTGCGCGATGGCGCGGCAGAGGCGCGGAAAATCGGCGAAGGCCGTGTTGGCCGAAAGCGAGAGCACGAAAAGGATGGAGCCAATGGTCAAATAGTAGAAATAGCCCTTGCCGAAAACGGCTGCGATCAGTATGGAGAGCAAGCTCTGGTAGCCGGGCCGGCCAGGATCAGTTGCTGCGATGCCGTAAATCTTCACCAGATAGGAAATTCCCGCCAGCAATACCGCCAGAAGAAAAATAATCACGGTGAGAGTGCGCTGAGCGTTTTTCACGGTGGGTTCGCGGAAAGCTTTCACGCCGTTGCTGACCGCCTCCACGCCGGTCAATGCCGTACAACCGCTGGCGAAAACCTTCAGCAGCAGCCAGTAGCTGACGGCTTCGGTCATCGGCGGCGGAGACGGAAGGGGCGCTACCGGTGTTGGATGACCTCCGCTGAGGAGAACACGGACAAGGCCTGCGACGATGGTAATCAGCAATGTACCGACAAAAACATACGTGGGGACCGCGAACGCAAGCCCAGCCTCGCGCACTCCGCGCAGATTGACGATAGTGACCACGACAAGAATGCCCACGCACAGAGAAACCGTGTGTGGCAGCAAGTATGGAACGGCTGAAACCAGGGCGCCTACACCAGCGGAAATCCCCACTGCGGCCGTAAGGATGTAGTCGGCGAGGAGCGCAGCTCCGGCGAGCAGGCTTGCAGGTCCGCCGAGGTTAAACCGCGCTACGGTATAAGAGCCTCCGCCGGAGGGATAAGCTGCAATGGTCTGGCGATAGGAAAAGTATACGATCACCAGCAACGTGATAATTGCGGCGCTTATGGGAATAATATACCGGACGCCTAGAAGGCCCAGTGGAATCAGAAGGCTGAGCGCCGCTTCGGGGCCGTAAGCAGCCGAGCTAAGCGCGTCGAGGCCAAAGATCGAAACGCCCTGAACGGGGCCGATCTGCTCGGCGCGTTCTTCACTTGTTTTGATGGGCTTGCCGACTACGACGTCGAGTATGTTCATGGGCGATTCGCGCGCGTGTGCTGTTCACACCAAGAAAAACAAGATCTAGTTGCCGTCTAGAAGCTGGCCCCCAATCCACAATAAGGATATGGGGATGAGATCGCCTCCGGCGCTTTTCTTATGAATGAAGAGCTGCCTGAGCAGACTTACGATAACATCGTTCGGATTCGGAATCACAAATCGGTTTCAGGCCAAATCAGGATCGATCTCGCCCCATGGCATGCAACTTCTGTGTCCAGCACAGTTTGGATGTGGGGCAGATGGAATCGCTTTCTGGCTGCCCGACTTCGGTTATACTCTGCTGGTTCGTGGCCAAAATTTGGAGGCCTCATGCGTCATTTACTACTGCTCCCTATCCTGCTCATCCCCGGCCGGCTAGCATTCGGACAAGCCGTTTCGCCGATTCCGGCTGATGCGCGAACCGCCATGGAAGAACTCCGGAAGGAGCCATTCCGCGCCCACATGGCATTCCTTGCTGACGACCTGCTCGAGGGACGGGGCACGGGCAAGCGAGGTCATGAAATTGCGGCGCGGTACGTTGCGGCGCAGTTTGAGGCCATGGGACTGAAGCCCGCAGGGCAGGACGGCACTTACTACCAGCGGGTGCCTCTGCGCGAGATTACTGTGGACCCGGACAAATGCGCCATGGCTCTCACCGAAAGCGGCTCCACATTGCAGCTCAAATGGAGCGACGACTTCATCATGGGCGGGAGGTCGGCAAATCCCGACGCCTTCGTTGAAGCACCTTTGGTGTTTGTAGGCTACGGTGTTAGGACCCCGGATGGCCGATATGACGACTACGCCGGGTTGGATGTGAAAGGTAAGATCGTCGTATTTCTGGGCGGAGCGCCGCCCTCGCTTCCTTCAGAACTCGGTGCGCACTTGAGTGCCGGTCGCGAGAAGGCACGCACCGCTCGTGACCATGGCGCCGTAGGCATCGTGCAGCTCTGGTCGACCAAGAGCGAGAAAGGCTTGCCTTGGGCACGAGTAGTCATTGGTACTGGTTTCCCCGCGATGCGCTGGCTTGGGCCGGATGGCATTCCGAGCGATTCCTTTCCAGAGATCAAGGGGGCAGCCGTCCTTTCCCTTACGGCTTCAGAAAAACTGTTTCAACATGCGCCCAAAACGTGGGCTGAGGTGCTGAGAGACGCGGACGCCTCCAAACCGCAGGGCTTTCCGTTACCAGTCACCGCGCACATGCGGGCAGTCAGTCATCATGAGGCCATCACCAGCCCGAACGTTCTCGCAGTGCTCCCGGGCTCGGACCCGAAACTTAGCCAGGAGTACGTTGTGTACACCGCCCACGTCGATCATCTGGGAATCGGAAAGCCCATTAACGGCGATTCCATCTACAACGGAGCTGCTGACGACGCTTCCGGCACCGCCGCATTGCTAGTGCTCGCCAAAGCATTCAAATCACTGCCGCACCCGCCCGCCCGTTCCATCCTGTTTCTTGCCGTCACGGCAGAAGAAAAAGGACTGCTTGGCTCGGACTACTTCGCGCATTTCCCCACTGTACCGATTCAGAGCATCGTGGCGGACATCAACATGGATGGGGCGAGCATGTTCTACACCTTTAACGACATTGTTCCCTTGGGTGCGCCGAATAGCACTCTCGACGCAGTGGTGCAGCGGAACGCGGCACGACTGGGATTGAAGGTGAGTCCCGATCCCGAGCCTGATCAGCACTATTTTGTTCGCGCCGATCAGTACTCATTTGTGCGCCAGGGCGTGCCTTCGGTTTTCATCTCTGAGGGGGAGCAAGCCAGAGACCCCAAGTTCGATGCCAAGAAGTTCGGCGAAGATTGGATCGCCACGCGATACCATGCTCCATCTGACGATATGAGCCAACCGATGGATCTCGACGCTTCCGTCCAATTCATGCAAGTTGATTTCCTCGTTGGATACGATATCGCTCAAGATCCACAGCGGCCAAGGTGGAAGCAAGGTGACTTCTTCGGTGAGACTTTTGGACGCAAGTAGTGGGCGAGCGCTTTGACTGCTGGGTCCTATTGGGACTGAAAAACTCGGACTGGTTGAGCCATTAGCAACCAATGGCCACCGGAAGCAACGAGGTTTCTGGAGCGGGCGATGGGAATCGAACCCACGTCCGAAGCTTGGGAAGCTTCTATACTGCCATTGTACGACGCCCGCTCCGTGCAAGATAATTCTACCCGCGATTCAGGCCTGAGAACAACTGCTCCTCTACAAAAGGAGGTTTCGGTTCCCGTTGTTGCCTGGGCGATCCGTCCTACGCTAATGCTTGGTTGACGTCTCTTGGAACACCTGGAAGTTCAGAAGGAGGTCGCCGGTTCGAGTCACCTCGCCCATGACGCCTCCTTCATGGCCTCACCTTTGGTCCTGACTGAACGGGCGGAATATCCAGGGAGTTCTGCGCGAATTCCAATTCTTCCTGCGTGGCGCGCGCTTGTAAGGCCGTTGCCTATTGCCGATTGCACAGCATGCGTAACGCGAAGCGTTGACGCAACCCCGTTCGTCCGATATTTTCAATAAGTGCAGCGAGCCACATAGACTTGCAGACTCAAAGCGCACCTCAAGCCATTTGAGAGAGAAAATTGTCTAACGCAATCATTACGCTCACCACAGACTACGGCACGAACGATCATTTAGTCGGCACGCTCAAGGGCGTGATCCTAAAGATCAATCCGGACGTGACGATTGTGGACATCACGCACAATGTTGCAGCTTTCGATCTTCTCGACGGCGCTCTAGCCATCGGCTCTGCGTATTCCTACTTCCCGCCCAAAACGATTCATGTGGTCGTCGTCGACCCAGGCGTAGGTACGGAACGCCGCCCACTTCTAGTCAGCGCGCAGAATCAATATTTTATTGCACCAGACAACGGCGTGCTCTCCGTCATTTTCGAGCGAGAGCAAGAAAACATGGTGGTGCGCCACGCGGATGCCGCTCACTATTACCTTCAGCCGGTCAGCAAGACATTTCACGGCCGCGACATTTTTGCGCCCGTGGCTGCATGGCTTTCCAAGGGCTGGCAAACGGCAAGCATGGGAGAAGAGATCAGCGACTACAAGCGGTTCGCTCTTCCCCGCCCCAAGGAAGCAGACGGGACGCTTAAAGGACTGGTTCTGCGCGCGGACAATTTTGGAAATTTGATTACCAATTTCCGTGACGAAGATCTCCCAGAATCCTGCTTGCGTGACGGGACGATCCAGCTGCAGGTTGGAACGCAACAGATCACTAGGCTCGTGGATACGTTTGCTCGCGGCAATAACGGTGAAGTGATTGCCTACATCGGGTCAAGCGGTTTGGTCGAGATCGGCGTTAATAAAGGAAGCGCGGCGCGCACTCTGGGACTCGGCCGGGGAACGCCGGTGGTGCTAACGAAGTCCTGATTTCTGCCCAGTCCAGATTCTTCCTCTGTCATAAACTGAAATTCAACGTGAAAACTCTTGAGCGGCAAGTCTTGCGCGTTCGCGCGGGTCCAGCCAATCTCGCCAAGCATCGCCCAACAAATTAAAAGACAGCACGGCCACCATCACCGCCAGCGCAGGAAAAACCACCATGTGCGGCGAGTCAAACAGATGGCCGCGCGCGTCATTCAACATAGCGCCCCAACTGGGGACCGGAGCGAGCACGCCTAGGCCGAGAAAACTCAAAGTAGATTCCGCAAGAATCGCTCCGGAGAGGCCAATCGTGGCTTGAATCAATACTGGTTGCATAATATTCGGCAACAAGTGACGCAAGACGATTCGCAGATGTGACGCGCCTAGCGAGCGTGCAGCACGTGCGTATTCCATCTCCTTCACCTTCAGAACTTGTGCGCGCGCAAGCCGAGCGTAACCAGCCCAGCCTGTGATCACCAGCGCTAGGATTACTTTTCCAATTCCTGGGCCGAAAAATGCGGCGAATGCAATGGCCAGCAACATTCCTGGAAAGGAGAGGAACGCGTTCACGAGAAGAAGGTTGATGAAACGATCCAGCCAGCCACCCGCATAGCCCGCCAAGGTTCCAAGCGCCAGTCCAGTTAGACCACATCCAAGCACGACGCAGACCGCAACCATCAACGAAATTCGCGCTCCATAGATCGTGCGCGAAGCAATGTCCCGCCCAAGTTCATCGGTCCCCATCCAATGCGCGCGACTTGGCAATTCAAGGCGCCCTGGAATATTCTGCGCCGCAGGATTGGCTGGAACAATTACCGGAGCCAGCACCGCCAGCAGCAGAAGAAGCGCCGCTCCCGCGAAGCCGGCCTTGGCCAATGCACTTTGTCGAAGGAATCCGCCCAGGTTGCTAATGAAATTCATCACAATCTCACCCGTGGATCAATTACAGCGTAGAGCATGTCTGTAAACAGATTTACGCCAATGTAGGAGACAGAAATGATGAGGATGCAGCCCTGGAGCAGTGGATAATCTCGCGAGGAGATGGCCTGCACTGTCAGGCGCCCAATTCCGGGCCAGGAAAAAATCGTCTCGGTGACAATCGTTCCTGCCAGCAGCGTTCCAAACTGAAGTCCCAAAATTGTGATGATGGGGATGAGCGCATTCCTTAGAGCGTGGCGCACAAGCACCGCAGCGGGCGAAAGACCCTTAGCCTTTGCTGTGCGCACGTAGTCGCTGGAAAGTTCCTCCAGCATCGAGCTGCGCACCATTCGCGTCAGTATCGCCGCCAGCGCAATGCCCAGCGTCGCGCCTGGAAGAACATAATAGAGCGGTCCCCCACGCCCCGAAACGGGGAGAAGTCCGAGCACAACCGAGAACAGCAGGATCAACACTGGACCCAGTGCAAAATTCGGGAATGCCAGTCCTAACAAAGTGAACACCCCGATCGCTCGATCCCAAAATTGACCACGGCGATTTGCGGCGATGACTCCCGCTGGAATCGCAATCAACGCAGAGACGAACAGCGCCAAGAACGCCAATTGGAGTGTAGCGGGATAGCGTTCAAAAATGATGCGGCGAACGGGCGCCTGAAATTTTATGGATTCGCCGAAATCACCATGAGCCAACTGCGCAAAGTATCGCCCGTATTGCACATGCAGAGGCAGATCGAGGCCAAGCGCGTGCCGCAACTGTGCAAGCTGCCCCGGAGCAGCGCCTTCACCCAGTATCTGCTCAGCCGGATCTCCGGGCACGATGTGAATCAGAAAGAACACGATGGTCAGTACAAGCCAAAGTGCAGGCAGCGTCAGCAAAATCCGTTTGAGGATGTAGGGCGCCATTTGGACCGGTCAGTTCACTCGCTCGTCTGCACTGCCTTCGCTGCCGCTAATTTTGATGCTGCTTCCGCCGATTCAGCAGCCGCTCCTTCTTCCGTAAGAGGACGAATGCGTTGGATTTTGACTCGCGCGACGCGCCTGCCGTCCATCTCCGTCACTGTGAATCGATAGTTTCCGAATTCAAAACTTTCGCCGCCCACGGGAATAAACCCAAGTTGATCGAGCGCAAAACCGCCAACAGTCGCGTAAGCAGGATCCTCAGGCAGAGTAATTCCATACTGCACGTCGAGATCGCGAACATTCAGAGCCGCTTCAAACACGATCGCACCGTCGGCAAGGGTCAGCGGTCTTTCCACAATGTCAAATTCATCGTGAATTTCTCCGACCATTTGTTCGAGGATGTCTTCCATCGTCAGCAGACCGAGGATGCTCCCAAATTCGTCCACGATTAGCGCCATCCCGATATGACGCTGGCGCAATTCGGCGAGCATCTCGTTCGCCGGCTTTGT
>Ga0075017_100001139_pt1 | contig 16007 bp, 14 predicted proteins | sample AleBraG_ABR_2012_FD_71475 | JGI IMG/M metagenome (GOLD analysis project Ga0075017, IMG submission 71475) | Freshwater sediment microbial communities in response to fracking from Pennsylvania, USA - Alex Branch Run_MetaG_ABR_2012 | ecosystem: Environmental > Aquatic > Freshwater > Creek >... | reverse complement strand
GCTGCGCGTCTACATGGTAGGAAGCGATGCCGGTGCTCGTCCCGCCCTTAAGTCACAGGCTCGGGCCGCGGCCGAGCGTGCGGTGACCTTGGCCCCGCAGCTGGGTGAGGCGCATTTGGCGGTGGCGATCTCGCACGACATCGGCGTGGAAGACCGCTCAGAAGCTGCGCGTGAGTACGAGCGCGCGCTGGCACTCGCCCCGGGAAGCGCCTGGGTGCAATTGAATTACGGATTGTTCTCATCGACCTCCGGTCACTTCGATGCCGCCGTGATCGCCGCACGGCGCGCGGTCACTCTCGACCCGCAAAATGTCGATACCCGCGATGCGCTGGGATTCATATTGACGGCGGCGCGACGCCATCCCGAGGCGCTGGTCGTACTTCAAGAGGCCAAAGCGCTCCGTCCCGATTCACATTTCATTGAATTCTACATAGTCGATAATTTGCTCGCGTCCGGTCAAATTGATGCAGCTCGCAAAGAATGTGAATCGCCTTCGGCTCCGCTGGACACGGATGGTCGCCATGATTGTTTGGCATTCGCCTACCATGCACTCGGACGACACGACGACGCGGTCCGCGAACTTGAACAATTTCAGGCCCAAGATGGCGATGCAGCGGCCTACCGATACGCAAGGATTTACGCACAGTGGGGCGACAAGGCGGCGGCTTTCAAATGGCTGGAGGCGGCCGAACGACTTCAGGATCCGGATTTATCGCTACTGAAGGTAGATTGGCAATTCGATCCGATCCGCGATCAGCCGCAGTTCAAGGCGGTGGAATCCAGGATGCATATTCAGCCCTAAGGAGTTGGACTCAATTTCCCCCGGCTGCAGCTTGTTGTGTGCGATAGGCCGTCCAGCTCTGGTCGATTAAGTAGGCGTGTATATGATCGACGTCTTGTTCGCTCAAGATGTCGTCGAAACGCTCCATGCCGTTGGGTGCGAGCGCTCCGCGCAATACGATATCTTTAAAGGCCGCGTGTAGCCCCAGGCTGAGTCTTCGCAAGTCCGGAGTGCTGCTGGGTCCGAGTGTATGACAGCGCGAACATTCCTCGATGAATTTGATTTCACCGGCGGCGATGCTCGCGGCGTCGGCGCTTTGTGCCGGCGGCTCCGGGAACGGCTCATTGATTCTCGGCGCCGGCGTAGGCACCGCACCACCGCCCAGTTTGAAGGCGATAATTCGATTGGTGTTTTCGTATTTTATCGCGGCGCTTCCCGGCGGAAATGAGCCCACCGTGATTGCGACTCCGCCGTATCCCACCTGCACCGCGACATATTGTTCGCCGTTCACCGAATAGGTCATGGGCGCCGCCATGATATGGCTACCGGTTTGGATGGTTTTCAGCACCTTGCCCGTGTCGGCCGCATACACCCACAATTCGCCGCTGCCGCGTCCTTGGAATACCAAGTTTCCGGCCGTTGACATTACGCCGCCATCGTAGCCGCGTACGCCGCTGGAAGTTTCCTGTTCCCAAACGGCTTTCTGGGCAACCGGATCCCAGGCCCGCAGCAACTCGCGCACTGGCTTGACGTCGCGAGCGGACTTGATTGTGGCGATGTCCGGCACCGGTCCATAGAGTCGCTTCAAGTCCTGTGGGTCGTAAGTGTCGTCCGGTATGAGGCCGTTCACAGTAAAGAAGCCGTCGAGAAATTTCACGGTTCCGCCATTGTGCAGCATATCGATCCACACGGCCGGCACGTCGACCACCGGAATATAGACGAGTCGTGTGTCGGCGTCGTACGACATGGGATTCCACGAGTGGGCGCCAAACCACGAGGGGTAAACCGCTTTTGGGGAATCGTACCAGTTGGCCTGCTGGGTCATTTTCGGCCGGCCGGTTTTCAGATCGACGCCCGATGCCCAATTGACGTACGCGAAATTCTTGGCGGACAGTAATTTTCCGGTTTTACGGTCAAGCACATAGAAATACCCGTTCTTTGACGCCTGCATAATGACTGGGCGGGGATTTCCACCGATGGTCAATTGCGCGAGAATTAATTTCTGTGTCGAATCGAAATCCCAACTGTCGTGTGGTGTGGTCTGGTAATACCAGGCCATGCGTCCCGACGCGGCATGCAGAGCGATGATCGAGGCGGTATACAAGCTGTCGAGCTTCGCCGGTCCCAACTGCCTTAGATCGTAGGGGGCCGCATTCGCGGTTCCGAAATACACGAGATCAAGATCCGGATCGTATGCGAACCCGTCCCAGGCGGTTCCGCCTCCTTTGAATTCGTTGCCACGGTGTCGATCCCAGGTCTTATCGGCCGCTGCCAGTTCGGGATTTTCATAAGGTTGCCCCACTGCCGGGGGGACGGTGTAAAACCGCCATTTGAAGGCGCCTGATTTAAGGTCGTAGGCGGCCACGTAGCCGCGCACTGCGCCGTGGCCCATATCGGCCCCACTGTTCCCGATGACCACCACGTTGCCCGCGATTTGCGGAGCTCCTGTACTAGAGTAGGGCAGAGAGTGATCGACAATGGTGTCGGCCTCCCAAATTTTCGATCCGGTGGCCGCGTCGAGAGCATGCAGCCGGCCATCCACCGATGCCACATAGACCATACCGTGCGATACCGCCACGCCCCGGTTGACCAGATCGCAACACGGATTTCGTCCGGCGGGTAGCGTGGCCTTCGGATCGTAGCGCCACAATTCGCGGCCGGACGCTGCGTCCACCGCATAGACATAGCCCCAGGTGCCGGAGGTGTACAGGCGGCCGTCGACGACGATGGGTGTTGCCTCCTGCCCTCGAAGGGGCGTCCCCAAGTCGTAAGTCCAGGCAAAACCCAGTCGATCAATATTCGCCGAATTAATAGCCTTTAGCGGCGAAAAATAGCTGCCCTCCTGGTCGCGGCCGACGGCAAGCCAATTCTCGGTCTCCGACGCCGCGTGCGTGCGGGTGGCGTCGACCGCGCCGGCGGCGCAGATTACCTGTGGCGCGCTCACTGCACTCAGTAGGGTCAGAGCGCAGAGGAACGAACAACGCGATCGGTAATTCGATTTCAGACCCAGGTTTCTAGACAAGAAATTACTCCTCTTCATTGGCATAAATAATCAAGGACAGCATGCGTATTGGAATCTTCTCCAAGCGTTCCGGTCCATGCGCCACATCGCCACGGAAAGTCAATGTATCTCCCGGCCGCAAAACATAGGTGTGCCGCCCATGACGATAATGAATGATGCCGGCGAGCATATGGATGAATTCTATGCCCGGATGTTGAAAACCGGGGAATACTTCGCTGCGATCATTGAAGGTAACCAGAAACGGTTCGAATATTTTGCGCGGTCCACGCTGCGCGGCGAGTAAGTGATAGGTGTGCCCGCGCCGCGTGCCGCTGCGCACGGTTTCCATTCCCTCGCCGGCGCGGATCAATTGGGCACCGCCGTCATCGATACCCACTCGCTGCATCAACATCGATGCCGTGACACCGAGCGCCCCCGCCAGCGCGACTATGGTTTCCAAACTGGGAGATACCCGGCCGGTCTCGAGCCGACTCAGCATGGCACTACTGATATTGGCGCGATGCGCGACATCCGCCAGGGTCAAATTCTGGCCTTCCCGTAGCCTCCGTGCAGTACGGCCCAAATCGGTCGCGGGGCTCGCACTTCGGTCCACCACCGGCGCCAAATCCCCCGCCCCAGGGTTTTTTCGGCGATAGGAAGCCGTCGAGCCGGCCCTGGGGCGCGAATTCGTCATTGCACTATACTCAATTGAGTTTGCTCCACAGTTAACATTCGTGGTTAGATTCGTCCATGCCTTATCGCCTGCTTCGCTTCGCCGTGTCGCGCAAACATCCAGAGCCCCGGATGTTTACCCATCATGACATTTTAAAGCCGGGATACGAAGTTGTAATCATCGGCGCCGGCGGCCATGGATTGGCCGCGGCCTACTACCTGGCTCGCGACCATGGTATTCGCGATGTGGCGGTACTGGACAAGGGGTATCTCGGCGGCGGCAACACCGGGCGCAACACCACCATCATACGCTCCAACTATTTGACCCCGGAGGGAGTGAAGTTCTACGACGAGAGCGTGCGTTTGTGGCAGGACCTCGCCACCGACTTCGACCTGAACTTGTTTTATTCAACGCGCGGTCATTTTACCCTCGCGCACACCGATGCGGCCATGCGCACCATGCGCTGGCGAGCGGAAGTTAACAAGCACTTCGGTGTAAGGTCCGAGGCGGTTGACGCAGCCTTCGTCAAACGCGCCATTCCGTCGATTGACATGAGCTGCGGCGGCCATGCACCGATATTGGGCGCGTTGTTTCATGAGCCTGGAGCCATCGCGCGTCACGATGCAGTGGCCTGGGGTTACGGTCGCGGCGCCGACCGTCGCGGCGTGGAAATTCACCAGCAAACCGAGGTTACCGGCATTGAAGTGCTTGGCGGCCGGGTGATCGGTGTACAAACCACTCGCGGCCGCGTTGCGACGTCTCGGGTGATATGCGCGGTGGCGGGATTCACCCCGCGAATTTTAGATATGGTGGGTCTGCATACACCTATTTATATTCATCCGCTGCAGGCCATGGTGTCGGAACCCGTGAAGCCTTGGTTGGATCCGATCATCGTCTCGGGTTCGTTGCATGTGTATGTCTCCCAGACCGCGCGCGGCGAGTTGGTCATGGGCGCCTCGCTCGACCCTTATGAATTGCACTCCACACGTTCGACGCTGGACTTTGCCGAAGGACTGTCGGCACATATGCTGGACATGTTCCCCTTCTTAAGCGAAGTCAAAGTCAATCGCCAATGGGCGGGCCTCGCTGACATGACTCCCGACTTTGCACCCATCATGGGGACAACCCCGGTGGAGGGGTTCTTTCTGGATGCGGGCTGGGGTACCTGGGGATTCAAAGCGACGCCGGTGTGCGGAAAGACCATGAGCCACAGCGTTGCCACGGGTCGAAACCATCCGTTGATCGAGGGTTTTTCTTTGGACCGGTTTGCGCGCTTTCGACTGACCGGTGAGAAGGGCGCGGCGTCGGTCGGACATTGATGAGCACCGAGGCATGAAAATTCTCAGCTGCCCTCTCAACGGTCCAAGACCGGTTTCGGAGTTCGCCTACGGCGGTGAGTTACGGACCGCGTCAAATCCGGATCGATGCAGCGACGAAGAATGGAGTCGCTATGTATTCAACCGTTCCGGCTCGCCAGGGGTCAAGTATGAATGGTGGTGCCATATCGCCTCCGGGTTCTGGTTCATCGTGTTGCGCGATACTCTGCGCGACGTCGTGATTGCCACTTATCCGGCCGAAGCGGTGCGCGGCGGGCTCATTCCGCAGAATGTCCTCGCATGATGTACCGGCTCGACCCTCGTTCCGACGAATGGATTGATCGATCCGCGCCGCTGTCGTTTCGCTTCGAAGGCCGAGCCTATGTGGGTTTTCAGGGCGACTCCTTATCGTCGGCCTTGTGCGGCGCGGGCGCGCAGTATCTCGGCCGCAGTTTCAAATACCACCGGCCCCGGGGTGTTTTGTCGGCTGCCAATCACGATACCAATGCGCTCTTTCAAGTGGATGGGATTCCCAACGTACGGGGCGATGTCACAGCCTTGCGCGCCGGCATGCGTATCTGCGCGGTCAATACCTTCGGTGGCCTGTTCGTGGACAGGGCGCGACACCTGGATAAATTGAGCCGCTGGCTGCCGGTGGGGTTTTACTACAAGGCATTCCACACCAAACGCCTGTTGCCGCGCTGGGAGCGTATGTTTCGTCGGCTCACGGGCTTAGGGTCGGTCTCGCTCGCCGCGCCACGCGAGATAACCCCCAAGCGGTATGGCTTCTGCGATGTGCTGGTCATTGGAGCAGGCCCCAGCGGCTTATCCGCCGCAATGGCCGCGGCCGCGTCGGGAGCTCGTGTGGCCATAGTCGATGAGGCGCCGCGCCTTGGTGCCAGCGTGGGCCTGTCGGAGAGTTCCAGGCAGACCCTGCGTCAATTGACCGATGCGGTGAACCATAGTGGATCGATCACGCGCCATCCCGGGACTGTCGCGGCCGGCTACTATGCCGACCATTGGGTGGCGTTGGTGGATGCCCAACACCTGACCAAGATGCGTGCCAAAGCCGTGGTATTTGCCACCGGCGCAATCGAAACGCCCGCCGTGTTTCGCAATAATGATGTGCCCGGTGTGATGCTGGCTTCGGCTGCTCTGCGATTGGTATCGCGATACCGCGTCGCGCCAGGTCGCCGGGTGGTGATAGTAGCGGCCAACCGAGAGGCCTATGAGGCCTGTGCTGAGCTGCATTCCATGGGTGTTGCGGTCGATACCATTCTTGATTTGCGCGATTCCTTGGGCGGCGATGAATCAATCATGCAGGAGTGCGCAGCTCGCGGCGTCGAGGTCGTCGTGGGTCACGCGCCTTACGCTGCGCGCCGCGACCGGAGCGGCGCTCTATGCGGGCTTGAGTATGTGGCGGTCGATGCAAGCGGTGCGCGTAAATCGGCGGCTGTGAAGCGTCTGCAATGCGATGCGATTCTGATGAGCGTCGGTTGGACGGGGGCGGCGCAATTATTCCTGCAGTCGGGCGGGACGTTGAGCTTTTCCGAAGAGTTACAACAGTTCTTGCCTGCAGACTTGCCGGCCGGCGTGCTGGTGGCGGGTCGGCTTAACGGGGTCTACGACTTCGATGCGCGCCTGGCCGACGGCAGGCGTGCGGGCTCGGCGGCGGCTACTCAAGCCGGTTTTGAGATTCCCGCCGCGCCTAGCGTGAGCCGCAGCGAGCGCAGACCCTCGCATGCCTTTCCGATCATGGATCATCCGGATGGCAAGAACTTTGTCGATTTCGATGAGGACATACAAGTCAAGGATTTGGAAGGGGCGATCCAGGAAGGCTTCGATTCGAGCGAGCTGCTCAAGCGCTATAGCACGGTCGGCATGGGGCCCTCTCAAGGGAAACATTCGAACCTCAATGCTCTGCGCGTGTTGGCGCGAGCGCGGAACTTAAGTTTGCGGGATTTGACCACTACTACTTCTCGCCCTCCCTATCATCCGGTGCCGCTGAAAATACTGGCCGGCCGCGGCTTCCATCCCCTGCGACGCACGCCGATTGATGCGCTGCATTCGGCACACGGCGCCGTGTGGATGCCCGCCGGGAATTGGCGTCGCCCCGAGTACTACGCACGGGCGGATGAGTCGCGCGAGGCGAGTATCGACGCTGAGGTGTGGGCGGTGCGCAACGCCGTCGGCATCATTGACGTGGGTACGCTCGGAAAGATCGAAATCTACGGCCCCCAAGCCGGCGAGTTTTTGGATCGAGTGTATGCCGGTAAATATTCCGATCTGCGCATCGGGATGACCCGCTACGGGTTGATGTTGGACGAGTCGGGTGTGATTATCGACGACGGGGTGATCGCGCGCCTGGCAACGGATCACTACTATTTCACGACTACCACCGGTGGATCGGCCACGGTATTCCGTGAATTGCTGCGGCTCAACGCGCTGTGGGGCATGGACTGCGCCCTGGTCAATGTGACCGGACATCTGGCGGCGTTCAATTTCGCGGGTCCTTTGAGTCGGGAGATTCTTCAGCCCTTGACCGGTGTAGCTCTCGATGACAGCGCTTTTCCATTCCTTGCGGCCAGGGTGGGTGAGGTGGCCGGACTGCAGGCACGCCTGATGCGAGTGGGATTCGTGGGTGAACTTGGCTATGAGATTCATGTGGCGGCGGGCGTCGCTTCGAGTCTCTGGCAGGCCCTTGTTGCCGCCGCCTTGCCACGAGGGTTGCGGCCATTTGGAGTGGAAGCGCAGCGCGTGCTGCGTTTGGAGAAGGGCCATTTTATTGTCGGCCAAGACACCGATGGGCTCACCGACCCTATTGAGGCCAACGCCCTTTGGGCCGTCAATATGCGAAAGCCATTCTTTGTCGGGCAAAGAAGTCTGCGCATTCTGGAGCAGCGCGGTCCACGTCAAAGGTTGGTGGGCATCGAACTTAACGAGCCGACTCCGACGGTCAAGGAATGCCACTTAATCATCGACGAGGGCGCGATCGCCGGGCGGGTCACCAGCATCACACATTCAAAAACCTTGAATAGGTCGATTGGATTGGCGTTGATCGCTCCGCACCTGGCGGGATCAGTCGGCGACATTCGAATTCGCGACGATCGGGGAGTCTTGGTATCCGCGCGACTCGCACCCACGCCATTTTACGATCCGAAGAATCAAAAACAGAAATCGGAGTCGGGTCTATGAGTGGCCCCACCACCGGCGCCGCCCCGGCCACCAGCGCGCAGGTCACCCTGGCCGCAGAAGCTCGGCGTGCTCGGTTGGGCGTTAAAGGCCCGGGTGCCGCACAATGGCTGGTGGCGCAGGGGGTCGTGCTCCCCATGGCAGCGAATACCTGGCACAGTGCGCTCGCCAACGAGGCACGCCAGTCGCTGCTGGTAGCGAGGCTCGGCTCGGCCGAATTTTTTCTGGAAGAGGGCGCTCCGTCACAATTGTTGGCGCGACTGAAGCAGGGCTTGGAGTCCCGCCCTGGCGGCGTCTATCCGGTACTGCGCGAGGACAGCGGATTCACCATGGGCGGGGCGGCGGTACACGATGTCCTCAATCAGGTTTGCAATATTGATTTCGCCGGCATGCCTCTGGACGGTAATCCGCTGGTCATGACCTTGATGATGGGCGTGTCGGTGTTAGTGGTGCCCTATGGCAACGCAGTTGGTCGGACCTATCGAATTTGGTGCGATCCGACCTTTGGCGAATACTTGGGCGATGAGCTTGCAACAATAGTCGGTGAATTCGGCGGTACCTATAGGGGGGTTCAAGATGAATCGCGATCAAGCTAAGAAATTCTTTGAGCAGCACAAGACCCGTTTTGTGTTGGCACAATTCGTGGACATCCACGGTGCGGCCAAGGCCAAGGCGGTGCCGGTCGAACATCTGGACATGGTCCTGGATGACGGGGCCGGATTTGCGGGTTTCGCCCTGTGGGGATTCGGAATGGGCCCGGAAGGCCCTGACTATATGGCGGTCGGTGATCTCGCCACGCTGCAAGACATTCCGTGGATGCCGGGATATGCGCGCCTGATTTGCAACGGCACGGTTAACAAGAAGCCCTATCCATACTGTTCGCGGGTTGCGTTGAAAACTCAAATAGAGCGACTGTCAGCGCGCGGTTTCACGATGTACACGGGCGTCGAGCCTGAATTTATGCTGCTCTCGCGCCGCGCCGACGGCACGCTGGGGGCCGCCGATGTCACCGACAATCTGGATAAGCCGTGTTATGACTACAAAGGTCTGTATCGCACGCGCGAAGTCCTTGATGAAATGGTCGAGGGCTTACGCTCGGTCGGTATCGATGTGTACCAAATCGATCATGAGGACGGTAACGGTCAGTTCGAAATAAACTTCACGTACGCAGATGCGATGAAGTCCGCCGACAATTTCACCTTCGTTAAAATGGCTGCGAGCGAGATTGCCCACAAGCACGGCATGATCGCGACGTTCATGCCGAAACCATTCTCGAACCGCACCGGAAGTGGCGCGCATTTTCACGTGTCGCTTGGGTCGGCGACTCAGAAAAACGCATTCTACGATGCCAATGACAAATCCGGGCTCGGTCTGTCGCAACTCGCCTATCATTTTCTGGGCGGCGTATTGCATCACGCTAGCGCATTTTGCGCGGTGGCCGCTCCCACGGTAAATTCCTATAAGCGCCTGGTCGTCGGTCGATCCTTATCGGGCGCGACTTGGGCACCGGCCTATATTGCCTATGGCGATAATAATCGTACCGCCTGCGTGCGCATCCCTCACGGGCGCCTCGAAGTGAGACTTCCCGATTCGGGATGTAATCCGTACCTGGTATCCGCTGCGCTGATCGCCGCCGGACTCGACGGTATCGACCGCAAACTCGATCCGGGTGCAGCACAGAATATCAATATGTACGAACTTTCTTCCGAGCAGTTGGCAGCAAAGGGAATTAAGTTGTTGCCGCAGACCCTGCACGAGGCCATTGATGCGCTGGAGGGCGACGCGGTGATTCGAGAAGGGCTCGGCGCGGATTTGGCGCGCGAATTCATACGCCTCAAGCGTATGGAGTGGACCGAATATTGCCGTCACGTCTCTGATTGGGAGTCGCGTCGTTACTTGGAGTTCTTTTAGGAGCCGATGCCATGTGTGGAATTGTGGGACTACTGATCAAGAGACCGGCACTTCGGGATCAACTAGGAGCGCTGATGGTACCTATGTTGGTGGGAATGACCGATCGCGGGCCGGATTCTGCGGGTCTGGCGGTTTACACGGCGCCGGTGCCGGAACCGTCGCACAAGCTGAGTTTGTACAGCGGCGCCAACCAAGTCGATTGGTCGCAATTGTTATTGCGGCTCGCCAAGGAATTAGAGGGGGTCCACGAAATTGCTCCCACCGGCACCCACGCGGTACTCACCAGCGCCACCGATCCCGACCTGTTAGTGAGCTGGATATCGCGGCACGCCCCGGCAATCGCCGTGTTGTCTATTGGCCAGTCGATCGATTTGTACAAAGATGTCGGCGCGCCGGCGGATATCGCCGAGCGTTATCAGTTCAAATCATTGCGCGGCTCGCATTTGGTCGGTCATACGCGAATGGCGACGGAATCCGCAGTCACACCGGCGCACGCGCACCCCTTCACCGCCGGACGTGATTTTTGTCTGGTGCACAACGGTTCTTTGTCCAACCCGCATCTGGTGCGCAAGAAACTGGAGCCGCTCGGCATCCGATTCGAGACCGACAATGACACCGAGGCGGCCTGTCGATTTTTCGAGTGGCGCTTGCGTGAAGGGGACGATCTTAGAACTGCGGTGCAGCGCGGCTTTAGCGAGCTAGACGGGTTTTTTACGTTCTTGATGGGAACCGACCAGGAACTTCTGATTGTTCGAGATGCATTCTCGTGTAAGCCGGCGGTAGTGGCGGAGACAGACGACTACGTGGCGATCGCCTCGGAGTTTCGCTCGCTTGCGCACCTGCCGCATATCAAGCATGCGACCTTGTTTGAGCCGAAGCCGGAGGAGATTTATTCATGGCGAATATGACAGCGCCCGAGGCGGTTAAGCCTAAGCCGGTGGCGACCGAGCGCCCGCCCGCCAAGTTATTTGACCTGGCGAGGGACAAACTGCGCGACTTGAATTTGTTTTTGCACACGCGCGCGGCCTTGGAAGGGGCGCCGCACATTCATGTCAATAATCCCGACGGCGCACATTCGGTAGCCTGCGGTCTTAATGCCAACCTTGATGTTCACATTCACGGTCATGTGGGTTATTACGCCGCTGGAATGAATCAACTGGCGTCGGTGACGATCCACGGAAATGCCGGGCCCGGAGTTGCGGAGAACATGATGTCCGGCCGTGTTCACGTCAAAGGTTTCGCCTCGACCGCCGCAGGCGCCTCGGCCCATGGAGGGTTATTGGTCATCGACGGCGATGCGTCACTGCGCTGCGGGATTTCGCTCAAGGGAGCCGACATCGTGGTGGGCGGCAGTGTCGGTAGCTTTTCCGCCTTCATGGCACAGGCCGGGCGAATTGTGATTTGCGGAAACGCGGAAGACGCGCTCGGCGATTCGCTGTACGAGGCAGTGATCTACGTGCGCGGTGAAGTGCGTTCCTTGGGTGCGGACGCGCGCTTCGAACCGATGAACGAAACCGATGTGGCCGCGGTTTCGATGTTGCTGGATCGCGCCGGACTGACGCATAGCCCCAAAGAATTTAGGCGCGTTGCCTCGGCCAAGAGTCTGTATCACTGGCATGCCGATGCCGACCAGGAGTATTGAGAGTATGACGACATTAGCCCTGGAAGAATCCGCCGGATTCGACCGGCACACCATCGAATATATTCAACGCGCGGCGGCCAGCGGTTTGTATGAAATTCGCGGCCTTGGTGCAAAGCGGCGCGTGCCGGGTTTTGATGACCTTTTGTTTCTGGCGGCGTCGTTGTCGCGTTATCCCCTGGAAGGGTACCGAGAGCGCTGTTCCACCAAAACTGTGCTCGGCACTCGTTACGCCTCGCGGCCGATCGAATTGGCGATTCCAATCACGATTGCCGGCATGAGTTTCGGTGCGTTATCGGCCCGAGTGAAAGAAGCGCTGGGCCGCGCGGCGACGGAGCTTGGCACCTCGACCACCACCGGCGACGGCGGTATGACGTCGGAGGAGCGCAATTCCTCGAAGACCCTGGTGTACCAGTGTCTGCCCTCTCGTTACGGCTTCAATCCGGACGATGTGCGTCGCGCCGATGCCATCGAGATTGTCATAGGTCAGGGGGCGAAGCCCGGCGGCGGTGGGATGTTGCTGGGTCAAAAAGTCAATCCTCGGGTGGCGCGCATGCGTACCCTGCCGGAGGGAGTCGATCAGCGCTCGGCCTCGCGGCATCCGGATTGGACCGGACCGGATGACCTGGTGATCAAGATTAAGGAATTGCGCGAAATTACCGATTGGCAGAAACCCATTTACGTCAAGGTGGGCGCGACGCGCGTATTCAACGACGTAAAGCTCGCGGTCCATGCGGGAGCCGACGTCATCGTGGTCGACGGTATGCAGGGTGGAACCGCCGCTACCCAGACCGTGTTCATCGAACATGTCGGAATTCCGACGCTTGCGGCGCTTCGTCAGGCGGTAGATGCCTTGGATGATTTGAACATGCGCGGCGTGGTCCAATTGGTGATCTCCGGCGGGATACGTAGCGGGGCGGATGTGGCCAAGGCCTTGGCGATGGGGGCCGACGCAGTGGCGATAGGACAGGGAGTGTTGGTGGCACTCGGCTGCAATAGCGACACTTATGTGTCGAAGGATCGCCATATTTCCGCAGTGGAGGACTATGCGAAGCTAGGGACCGCGCCGGGGTTTTGTCATCACTGCCACACCGGCAGATGTCCGGTCGGTGTCACGACCCAGGACCCGGAACTCGAGCTGCGCCTCGATCCGATGGTGGGCGCGAAACGCCTTAAGAATTATCTGAAAACCGTCAATATGGAATTGACCACAATTGCGCGTGCCTGCGGTAAGCAAGTGGTGCATCACCTGGAGAAGGAAGACCTGGTCGCCTTGACCGTGGAGGCAGCGGCGATGGCCGGAATTCCGCTCGCGGGCACGTCGTGGATACCTGGGCGTACCGCGCTGTAATTTCCACTGTAATTTTAGAGGGGACAGCCGTGATCGTTGAATCTGCCTTGATTACTATTCGTCCTGGGAGCGAAATTGAGTTCGAGGCGGTGTTCCCGGTGGCGGCGAAAATTCTCGCGGCAAGCCCCGGATATTTGTCGCATGGGCTGCGCCGCTCCGTAGAGACACCGAATCGCTATGCATTGACCGTGCATTGGCGCACGCTCGAAGATCACACAGTGGGGTTTCGTGGATCGGCGTCATTCGCCGAGTGGCGAGCGCACATCGGCCCGTTTTTTGAAATACCGCCGGTGGTGGAACACTTCGTGGCGGTTTAATTCTTGGCGCTGTTTCCAAGCCGCCGCGCCATGCGGAGTGCCGCTTCGCGCCCTTGATAATATCCAGCGACAACACCGAGGCTCTCGAATCCCAGGCTTTCATAAAAGAGGCGCGCCGCCTCGTTGTGAGTGCGTAGCTCCAAGTGGATGCGAAATATGCCTGCCTCGATCGCGGTTGCGCCCAACCAGTCCATAATCTGGCGGCCCAGGCCCTGGCGGCGGTATTCCGGGGCGACGGCGAGTAAATTTAGATGCGCGGCTTCATCGCCAAAATGCATGATCCCAAAGGCAGCGGCGCGCCCCTCACGGCGTGCAATTACGACGGAGGATTCGGGCGAGCAAATATAGTGTTGTACTCGTGTCGGTGTCCACGACCACGCCAGGCCCATTTCGATCAAGTCGCGCGACATCTCGGCGATGCGGCGAGCATCGGAGTGGCGCGCGAGGCTTAGCGTCGCAAGCTCAGACATCGCCTACGTTTCTAGCGGCTACGGTAGCGGTCGGTGGCAAGCACCAACTCATGCGCGTTTCCCGCCTCGAACGCCGAATGGCCGGCATCGGCCACCATTCGCAAATCCGCTTCCGGCCAGGCTCGGTGTAAGTCCCAGGCGCTGGTCGCCGGGCACACAACATCGTAACGGCCCTGCACAATCGTCGCCGGTATGTGTCGAATTCGCGGCACGTCATCAAGGAGCTGAGCCTCGCCGCGTAAAAAACCACGGTTCACAAAGTAGTGGCATTCGATTCGCGCGACAGCCAGAGCGAAGTGGTCCTCGCCGGATTTACGGATGTTGTCCGCGTTGGTATGTAAAAAACTGGTGGCTGCCTCCCAAACCGACCACGCGCGCGCGGCGCTGAGCGCGACTCTGGAATCGGTGCTGAGCAGGCGCTTGTGATAGGCGCTTAAGTAGTCGTCCCGCTCTTCCACCGGGATCACATTGCGGTACGCTTCCCAGGCGTCGGGAAAAATCTCCGACGCGCCGTGTTGGTAGAACCAACGAATTTCCGCATAACGCAACAAAAATATACCGCGCAAGACGAGTTCGCTGACGCGCTCGGGGTGGGCTTCGGCGTAGGCAAGCGCCAGCGTGCTGCCCCATGACCCACCGAACACCAGCCAGCGTTCAATTCCAAGATGTTTGCGAATGCGCTCGATATCGGCCACCAGATGCCAGGTGGTGTTCTCTACTAAGCTTGCGCTCGGACGGCTGCGCCCACATCCGCGCTGATCGAATACAATGATTCGGTAGTGCTGCGGATCGAAGAACTGGCGGGCGCGCTTGTCGGAGCCCGCGCCTGGGCCGCCGTGCAGAAAGACCGCCGGTTTGCCGGCCGGATTGCCGCTCTCTTCGTAGTAGATTTCGTGGACTTCCGATACGCGCAAAAAGCCGTGTCGAAAGGGTTCGATGGCGGGATAGAGCTCGCGTCGGGCGGCGGGTCGCGGTGACACCGCGGCGGATTTCGGCGCCGGCGCCTTGGCACGAGCTTTGAGTACCGGTGCCTTGGCGCGCGACTCCTTGGCTTTCACCGTCTTGGTATGAGCCGCTTTGGAACTCACCGCGTTGGGTGATCGGCGACTGGAGCCGGGACTTTTCTTATTCTTCATCGACTGATCCTCGCCTGTGATTCGATTACGCTCGCGTGACCATGGGGCCAAGCGGTCGACCTCCGATCAGGTGTAAATGGAGGTGATAGACCTCCTGGCCGCCGTGCTGGTTACAGTTAATAATCAACCGGAAGCCGTTTTCGGCAATGCCTTGCTGCTTTGCAAGATCACGCGCGACGATGACCATATGACCGATCAGCGATTCGTCCGCGTCGGCGATCTCGTTCACGGTAGGTATGACCTTGTTGGGCACGATCAATAGGTGCACCGGTGCGGCCGGCCGAATGTCCTGAAACGCGATCACTCGCGAGTCGCGAAATACCACGGTGGCCGGTAATTCGCCGGCGATAATCTTTTCAAAAATCGTAGGCATATCAGATGCCTCCGGTAGTTCTAGGCCCTACAGATTATCAGGAACTTAAGGTAGGGCTAGGGGTGAGTCATAATATGCTGCGTCGCAGCATCAGTGGCCGTTGAATCGGGGCGCTCGTTTGAGGCGGAATGCGGCCACGCCCTCCTTGAAATCCTCGGTATTGCCCAGGGCGGATTGGTGCTGCATTTCGGTTTCTAGGGCGCCCGCCAGAGTGGGCGAAGGCTCCGCATTGAACACGATCTTGATGCGTCGATAGGCTTCGGTGGGACCGCCTGCCAGCTCGAGCGCCATTTTCTCGGCCTCGGGCAGCAAGTTGGCATCGTCCACGCAGCCCCAAATTAAACCCCAGTTCGCGGCGTTTTCGGCCGACAGCGGTCGTCCTAAGAGTGCCAGACCCTTGGCTCTCGCGGCGCCGACCAGCCGTGTTAGGTGGAACGATCCTCCCAAATCGGGCATGAGGCCGAGCTTTGGCGCGAATAACTGCAGGAATGACGCCGAGCGTGCGGCCAGCACAATATCGCCCAACAGCGCCATGCTGGCGCCTGCGCCGGCGGCGACGCCGTTGACGGCCACAACCACCGGTTTTGGTAAGTCAAACCAGGCCTGCACCATGGGATTGAAGTAATC
>Ga0075017_100001138_pt1 | contig 16014 bp, 20 predicted proteins | sample AleBraG_ABR_2012_FD_71475 | JGI IMG/M metagenome (GOLD analysis project Ga0075017, IMG submission 71475) | Freshwater sediment microbial communities in response to fracking from Pennsylvania, USA - Alex Branch Run_MetaG_ABR_2012 | ecosystem: Environmental > Aquatic > Freshwater > Creek >... | reverse complement strand
CGATCTACGAAGGCGACACGCGCCTTCCGAGGCCGAAGCTGCGGCGTGCGCTGGTTTCTTTGGAAGCCGATAGATCCTTCTCGAGTTTTGAGAGCGCACTGGCGCATGTTACCGGACCGCTGCTTCCGGTGGAGACCAACGTGTATTGGAACCAGCCGCTGTTGGACGTGTTTTTCGACTATCCGATTGACTCGGACCAGTCCAAATTCTCCATTCATCCCGAATTCGGGCGGCTCGGCCTGCGGGTGGTCACGAGCCTGCGAGCGGTTCAGCCAAACGGCACGGTGCGCGCCTTCGAGTTTATCGGCGACCCAGGGTTAGTTCCGTTGGATCCCGGTTGGTTGCAGGCCGCGCTTCGCTTTGTCCAGTCGGGATTCTTCCACATTTTGGATGGCACGGACCACCTGCTGTTCCTGTTCTGCCTGGTGATTCCGTTCCGCCGGTTTCGCGCTTTGATTCCGGTGGTGACCGCTTTCACGGTGGCCCACTCAATGACGCTGATCGCATCGGCGTACAACCTGGGGCCGGACGCGTTGTGGTTTCCACCACTGATTGAGATGCTGATTGCCGCTTCCATCGTTTACATGGCGCTGGAGAATATCGTGGGAACGGCGAGCGTGGAACGGCGCTGGATGATGGCGTTCGGCTTCGGCCTGGTGCATGGCTTCGGCTTTTCTTTCGCCCTGCGGGAGACGCTGCAATTCGCCGGATCGCACTTGCTGACGTCGCTGTTGTCGTTCAATGTGGGCGTCGAGCTAGGGCAGTTGCTGGTGCTGGTGATTCTGATCCCGCTGATCGATGCGTTGTTCCGCTTCGCCGTGGCCGAGCGCATGGGCACCATTATTCTGTCGGCGCTGGTGGCGCACACCGGCTGGCATTGGATGACCGAGCGATATGACCGCTTGAGCCAATTCCGATTCCAATGGCCGGAGTTCAACGCGGCCCTCTGGGCGAGCGTTCTGTTCTGGCTGATGGTGCTCACGATTTTGGCGGGGCTGCTGTGGGGCGCATCGAAACTGCTGCGGCGCATGGGGACAGCCGCGAATGCGACGGAAGACCAGGCGTAGCGGCCGATTTAAGGCGCCTCACCAAGAGCCATACTTTATGGCAAAGTTTAAGTTATGAAGAAGACCTTCAAGACGAAGGGATCCTCCGGTGCAGCCACGGAGACGGAGACTATCCGCCTGGGCCTGGAAGCGTCGGTGCGCCACGCCGCTTACGAGCGCATTCGGGCTCTGCGCGGTTCGGAGCCTCAGGCCCGCGACGTACCCAGGCGTCGTGGGAGACCGTCTATCAAACGGAAAACGACTTAATGGTCAGTTTACAGTATTTCGTCTATTGCGAATAATGCAAACTGGTGCTATCGTGGTGTTTAAGGAGCCACTTGGTCCACGAAGCCATCTCGATTCAGCCCCAGGACAACGCAAATCTACGGGACGTAAGCCGTGTGCTGAGGCGTGGCACGGCCAAGCTGGTGGGTCCGAAGGGTGAACACGCGACTCTCCCAAAGCCTCTCTACAATCTGCTCAAGGACATCGTGAAAAGCCTGGCGGAGGGTCGCTCTGTGGTTCTCATGCCGCAGGAAAAGCAGCTAACCACGCAGCAGGCCGGAGAATTGCTCGGGATGTCTCGCCCCTATGTAGTCCGGCTGCTGGACGCCGGAGAGATGCCCTACCAGCTTGTTGGCAAACACCGCCGCATCTCGCTTCGCGATGTTCTGGCGTATGCGAAGCGCCGATCGGAAGCCCGAAGGTCAGCGCTGGACAAGATGGCTCGCGACGCCTACAAAGCCGGACTGTATGACGACGCGACAATCCCCAAGGGCGGCCGAGACGAGTAGAGTCTCGGATGAAGAGGCGTTACGCCGCAGTCCTCGACGCTTGCGTGCTGGTTCCCATGCCGCTCGCCGACACTCTGTTGCGTTTAGCAGAGCCGCCTGCCCTGTTCGAAGCCCGCTGGACTGATGACATCCTGACAGAGGTCACTCGGACGCTGGAAGGACGCTTCGGCAAATCGCCGGAACAGGCGCGCTATCGCGAAGCCGCGATGCGAGAATTCTTCCCGGACGCTTTGGTTCACGACTACGCAGGACTCGTCCCCGAGATGCGGAACCATCCCAAGGACCGCCACGTTTTGGCAGCAGCGGTGGCCTGTCAAGCGAACTATTTGGTCACCTTTAATCTCAGAGACTTTCCTGTCAAAGCGGTCGATGAGTTTCAGGTAGCCGTGGTCGGGCCATCAACTTTCCTGAAAGAGCTTTGGGCTCTCGACCAAACTGTCGTGGGGGCACGGTTGCAGCAGCAACCGGCCGCCATCGGTATTTCCAGCGACCACCTCCTTTCGCGCCTGGCGAAGTTGGTTCCCGGATTTGTGAAAGTGATGGGTGTGGAACAATCTCTGGGACGAGGCTGCGATTGTTGAGAGCGAAGGATTACGGACACTAGACTAGCCCGCAACGTCCCAGAGACTTTCGTGCGTGCAGCGGCCGGAATCAGGACCTCAGCCGATGCCGAGATCGTCGACGCGCTCCAGCGGCGTGCCGCAGCGGCGGCAGATCACGGCGGTGCAGTCGCCGCAGACCAGTGGGTCGGTTACTGGCGTTTGGCATTCCGGGCAGTAGTAGTCGGTTGGGGCTTCAGGCACTGTTGCTACACTAGCAAACAGATCGCCTGCACGTGCACCTTGGACGCCCAGTTTTCTTTCTGCTTCTGCTCGTCCTGGTGTCCTGCCGGGACGAGGTGAACCGGACAGCGGCCATCGGCGAGTTGTTCGCCGGGCCGGCTACGCTTCCCCTGCGCAAGGATGTATCTCCGAAATCCGCGGTAACTGCCACTGCAAAACATGGAGATCGCCTGGAGGTGATGGAGTACCGGCGCCGCTTTGTGCGTGTTCGGACTGCCGAAGGGAAAGAGGGGTGGACGGACGCCCGCCTTCTGCTCACGCCGGAACAGATGGCCGAACTGCGCGCGCTGGCAAAGAAATCGGCCAGCATTCCGTCGCAGGGACTGGCTTCCGTTTTTGAACAGTTAAACATACACACTGAACCCAGCCGCTCGTCCCCGGCCTTTCTGCAAATTCCGGAGAATGGCAAGGTGGATGTGCTCGCGCATCGGTTGACGCCGCGCGGGCCGGAGGCTAACAGCGCCCCGGTCGTCCGGTTGGTCAGGCCGCGGTTCGCGCGGAGAACACGCAAGGAGAAAACGAGCGGTGCCAACATCGGCCCGCCTCCTGCTCCGCCACCGCCAGGTTTGCCCCGAAACTACCAGGCATTGTCGGTACCCACGAGCAAATCGTTGGATGCCGCCCGGCTGGCGTCCGAGGGCCCCCAAGCTCCGGAAAAAGCGCCCGCGCCCGTCCTGATGGATGACTGGTCCATGGTGCGTCTCAAGGACGGCAATGTGGGCTGGGTGTTGACCCGCATGTTGTCGATGGCGATTCCGGACGAGGTGGCGCAGTACTCTGAAGGACACCGGATCACGTCCTACTTTGCCCTCGGTCAGGTGCACGATGGCGATGCCGTTCACAACAACTGGCTGTGGACAACGCTTAAGAAAGGTGGCGTGCCCTACGATTACGATGCCTTTCGTGTGTTCATCTGGAGCCGCAATCATCATCGCTACGAGACGGCCAAAATGGAGAAGAACATTGTCGGACACTACCCGGTGCTGGTGGATACTTCCGGGTCCGAGCCGCGGTTCTCCATCCTGCTGGAAGGCGACGACGATCAGCTTTATCGCAAGAGCTTCGTACTGCAAGGCAACCGGGTGCAGTTCATCGATCGCACGCTGGAAGGATCGCCGACTCCGTCAGGGACGCCCAATTCCGTGGCCGCGGTACAACCGGCAACGAATCCTCCGGCGGATAAGGCGACGTCCTGGTTAGGCCGGCTGAAACAAAAGTGGTTCCGGTAGGCGGTTACTTCCGCAGGTAGGCGTCGTCGCCGCGGCGCCAGTCCTCACGGACGGGGTGGAAGATATCGATGCCGACACAGTCCTCCTCAGCCTGGGCGCTGTGGGGAACATGCGCCGGGATGCGAAGGATCTCGCCGGCCCGCACAATCTGCTCTTTGCCGTCGATCACGAATTTGAGCGAACCGCTTTCGATCATGGAGATTTGCTCATTGTGATGGCTGTGCAGCGGCACGCTACAACCCTTGCTGAGGAACACGCGCGCCACCGTCAAGTAATCGCCGTGGATCACCTGACGGGCAAAGGTGGGGCTCAATTGTTCCCGCTCGATCCGATCCCAGGCGAATAACTGTGTCATTCGGGCAATTTTAGCATGCGATAAACTCAGATTGATGCAGTTGTTGGTCGACCAGTTCGAGCAGTTCTCGGGAGCCGTGCTCCAGCCTGCGAGCGCTCCTCTGACCGATGCGCAGTTCTTCGCGCTGTGCGCCCGGTATCCGGACTACCGGATCGAAACAACCGCCGAAGGAGATATCCATATCATGCCTCCCGCCCGCCCGCGCACCGGGCAGCGCAACGCAGCCATCACTTATCACTTGTTGGCTTGGACCGAGTGTTTGCTTGGACCGAGCAGGACGGGCGAGGCGAGGCTTTCGACTCCAGTGCCGGATTCTTCTTGAGGAACGGCGCCCGGCGATCGCCCGACTCCGCCTGGGTCTCTCGCGGGCGCTCGAAGGACTTGGCGGACGAGGCGGCGATGTGGCACGTCACTCCTGAGTTTGTCATCGAGTTGAAATCCGCCTCCGACCGGATGGAAACCTTGCGCGCCAAAATGCGCGAGTGGACGAGCAACGGCGTGACCTTGGCGTGGTTGATCATCCCGGAGACTCGCTCGGTGGAGATCTACCGGGCGGATGGCTCAGTCACGGAAGTGACCGGTGCTTCGGAGGTTCAGGGTGAGGATCCAGTCCGGGGCTTTATCCTCCGTCTGGAGCGGATCTGGCAAGGTCTCCAAGCTTAGACTAACGGCCGCAGTTGTATCATGTAGAAGGCCGTAGAGAGAAACCCAAACGGAGTGACATGAAGGGCATTGTACTGGCGGGCGGCACAGGAAGCCGGCTATTTCCGCTGACTAAAATCACCAACAAGCATCTGCTGCCGATCTACGACAAGCCGATGATTTATTACCCGATTCAGACGCTGGTGGATGCGGGGATCAAAGAGATTTTGCTGGTTACCGGCGGCCGGAACTCGGGCGACTTCTTGCGTCTGCTGGCCAACGGGAAAGAGTTCGGCCTGAAGCACCTCAACTACACCTATCAGGAAGGCGAAGGCGGGATTGCCGACGCTCTTTCCCTGGCGGAACACTTCGCCGATGGCGAGAAGATTTGCGTGATTTTGGGCGACAATATCATCGAGAAGAACGTTCGCGCGGCGGCTGAGGATTTCGAAAAGCAGAAGTCCGGGGCCAAGATTCTGCTGAAGCAAGTTACCGACGCGCAGCGCTTCGGCGTGGCGGAGATCCAAAATGGCCGCGTGGTCGGAATCGAAGAGAAGCCGGAAAAGCCCAAGTCGAACTACGCCGTGACCGGGATTTACATGTACGACGAGACCGTATTTGAGAAGGTTCAGAAACTGGTTCCGTCGCGCCGCGGAGAGTTGGAAATCACGGATGTCAACAATGCGTACATCCGCGAAGGCACCATGACGTTCAGTTATCTGGATGGCTGGTGGACGGATGCCGGCACGTTCAATTCGTTGCTGCGCGCCACCAATCTGGTGGCGAAGGATCATCCGAATCAGGATTCGGAAGAGCCGGAGACGGTGCTTAGCGGCGCCGGTCTTTCTTGATGCCGGCGGCGGTGCAAGAGTCATTCATTCCAGAGCCGCTTGCCTGCTCCAGCGGAATTGGCGCCGTCATCCTGGATCCGGCCAGCTCCAAATTGATTGAGGGCGTGCGTGTAGAGCCCGTCGCTTTGTGGCCCGACGACCGTGGCTATTTTCTGGAAGTGGCGCGCATGCGTCAGGGACTGGCGGCCGATTTTCCGGTGGAGACCACCCAGGTTTCGGCCGCGCTGAGTTATCCAGGCTCGATCAAGGCTTTCCATTTCCATCGTCACCAGACCGACTTGTGGGTGCCGGCCAAGGGCATGTTTCAAGTGGCGCTGGTGGATTTCCGGAAGCAGTCGCCGACTTACGGCGCGCGCAATACGTTATACGTCGGGTCGATGCGGCCGTGGCAGATTCTGATTCCTCCGGGCATCGGTCACGGATACAAGGTGATTGGGATGGAACCGGCCATGCTGGTTTACGTGACCAACCGTCTGTACGATCCGCAGGACGAAGGGCGCATTCCCTACAACGACGACCGCATCAACTACGACTGGGAGCTACAGCACAAATAGATGCGCGTTACCCTCACGCACCACCGCACCAAGGCGGAGGCCAAGGCCGCAGTCGACCGGTCCTTGACCCACCTGTTCACGGGCATCGCCGTGGGCCCGATTGAGTTTACCGACCAGCTAAATCAGTGGGCCGGCGACCGCATGCTGTTCTCGCTGAACGCCAAAATGGGTCCGATCAAGGCGCCCATCAAGGGCAGCGTGGATGTGAGCGACACTGAGGTGGCCGTTGAGGTGGATCTTGGGGTATTCGGCAAGTTCATTTCGGACCAGATTGTGAAGAAACAAGTGGAGGGCCGCCTCCAGGGACTGATCGCTTGAAGAACAGCGACTCCTATCTGGCGTTTCTGACGGAGCAGTTATCTTGCTTGGGCACCATCGCGGCGACGGCGGCGATGGGCGGGCATACGGTGTACTGCGCCGACCAGAGGGCGAGGGCAAAGGGCGGGCCGCCTTCAGGGACTGATCGCTTGATGAGCAGAGACTCCTATCTGGCATTTCTGACGGAGCCGTTATCTTGCATGGGTGCCGATCACCGTGCGGGCAAGGATGGGCGGAGTACGGTGTCCTGCGACGACGGTCAGACCGCGTAGGTGATTGCATGAAGAACAGCGACTCCTATTTGGCATTCCTGACCGAGCAGTTATCTTGCTTGGGCGCGATTAGCATGCGAGCCATGATGGGCGGACATACGATGTACTGCGACGGTGTGCCCTTCGCGTTAGTGGCGCGGAATGCGCTGTTTCTGAAAGCCGACGACAAAAACCGTCCCGCATTCGAAGCTCGCGGGCTGAAGGCGTTTCAGCCCTTTCCCGACAAGCCCGGCACGATGAGTTACTACGAAGTTCCGCCGGAAATGCTGGAAGACCGAGCCGCGCTGAAGCAGTGGGCCGGAGGGGCTTTGGAAGCCGGGCGCCGCGCGCAGGCCAAGAAAAAGCCCAAGAAGCGTGGCGTACACTAAGATGAACTGGAAACCACTCCATGTCTGATCAATCGTCTCTTGACCGTAGAAGCTTTCTGAAGACCGCGGGTATCGCGGGCCTGGCGCTCTCCCGATTGTCGGCGCAGAATCGAGTGTTGGGAGCGAACGACCGCATCCAAATTGGCGTGATCGGCGTGGGCGGGCGCGGCTCGGACGACGCCCGCAGCTTTCAAAAATTTGGCGAGAAGAACAATGCCTGCCAAATCGTGGGCGTCTGCGACGTCTACGAGAAGCGCAAGCGGGCTCAGGCGGAGTTGTATCAATGCCCGGGTTACCTGGACTATCGTGAGCTGATCGCACGCCCGGACATTGACGCCGTGATTATCGCCACGCCGGACCATTGGCACGCGCGCATGGCGATTGACGCCATGAACCAGGGTAAAGACGTTTACCTGGAAAAGCCGATGTGCCACACCAACGAAGAGATTCGGGACTTGGTGAGGACGGTGCAGAAGACCAGGCGTGTGCTGCAGGTCGGCTCACAGACCACCAGCGCCGATCAATGGTGGAAGGCGCGCAAGGCGATTGCGGATGGCATGATCGGCCAGATGCTCAGCAGCCAGGGCTCGTATCATCGCAACTCGGTGAACGGTGAATGGAATTGGACCATCGATCCGAATGCCGGTCCCGACGGCAAGGGCGACGACTTCATCGACTGGAAGACGTGGTTGGGACCAGCGCCGGCGCGGGCCTACGACGCTGACCGGTTCTTCCGGTTCCGCAAATACTGGGACTACTCCGGTGGAATCGCGACCGACCTCTTCTATCACGTAGTGGCTCCGCTGAACATCTGTTGGGGCCAGCCGCAGTTTCCGGCCAAGGTGATGGCCTCGGGAGGCATCTACACGTTTAAAGATGAACGCGAGGTTCCGGATACGTTCAATCTGTTGGCGGATTATTCCGCCGGGCACTCGCTGATTTTGAGTTCTTCTATGGCCAACGGCCAGCACATTCCCGGATTGATTCGCGGTCATGACGGCACTATCGTGATGGTGGATCACGGCAAGTTTGAGGAGCCGACGGACTTCGTCTCGGTGAAGCCGGAACTGTACCGGCACCGCGTGAACGGCGAATATCAACGCGATGCGGTGGGCGGACCGGCGTATGAAGCCAAGTTCGGCAAGGAGGAGATCCGCATTCCGGTGGACATGACGAAATCCATGATGGAGGCGCATATCGAGAACTTCCTGGATTGCATGCGGACCCGGGAAAAGCCGCATCTGGATGTCGAAACCGGGGCGCGCGCTCAGGCCGTGATTAACCTGGCGGTGCAGAGTTATCGCGAGGGCCGCATCCTGTACTGGGACGAGCGGAATTGGAGCGCCTCTCCGAATCCTGTAAAGTCATAAGATTGAGACTCGCTCTGTTCGGGGGAACCTTTGACCCCATTCACAACGCACACCTGACCGTGGCTCGCGAAGCAGCGGACCAGTTTTCGCTGGAGCGTGTCTTGTTTGTTCCCGCCGCGCATCCACCGCATAAGGCCGAATCGCTGGGCGCTTCCTATGAGGACCGCTTCGCCATGGTGAAGCTGGCGTGCGAAATCGATCCCCGCTTTGAGGCCTCGCGCCTGGAACAGGGCAGCGGAAAGAGCTATTCCATCGATACCGTCGAAAACGTCCGCGGGCAGGTGGAGGATCTGTTTTTCATCATCGGCGCCGATGCTTTTGCCGAGATTACGACGTGGCATCGCTGGCGGGAACTGCTCGCTCTAACTGATTTCATCGTGGTGACCCGTCCGGGACATTTGAACTATGCCTGTCCGGATGGCGCGCGAGTGCACCGGCTGGATACACTTGCCTTGCCCGTCTCGTCATCCGACATCCGGCAACAGTTGCTGGAAGGACGAGTGCCCAAAGAACTGCCGCCGGCGGTGGCCGAGTATATTCTGGCGCGCCGTCTCTATCAATACGTGGGCGCGCGGTGACTTCGGGTGCGCTGGCCGCGTTGTTCGACCGTGTGTACTCGGAATCGAACTTGAAGAGGCTGGAGCACTGGATCGTCGCCATCAGCGCGCTCGGTTTTCTAGCGCATCTGATCCACATCTTCCTTGCCAACAACCTGCCCAATCCGCCGGCGATCATCGCAGCCGGGGGCAAGAACTACCTCTACGCGATCTATACACCCTTCAGCATTATTTTGTTTTATGAAGTGCTGATTTTGATTGCGGCGCTGCCGCAGTCGACAACGGACTCGATCGCCACGCAGTATGAGATCGTCTCGCTCATCTTCATGCGCGGGTTCTTCAAGGACATCGCCAAGCTCGACTTGAATGTTCATCTCAACGCCACGGAGTTGACACCGGCGATTCTGGAGGCCTGCGCGGGGCTGGTGATGTTTCTGCTGGTCACGGTGTTTCAACACGTGGCGAAGCGGCGCGCCCGGGGGCAGCCCAGCGAGCCGGCCGTGCTGCAGAAATTCATCGAACGGAAAAAGTTAGTCGCGCTGGTTCTCACCGTCGTCTTTGTCTGGCTGGCGGCGAGCAGTCTGTTGGGGTATGCGCTGCAGACGTATCGTGAGATCTATGGCGGCGCCCCGGTGGTGCTGGCGCCACCCGCGCTGTTTTACTCCGACGTGTTCACGGTGATGATTTTCACCGACGTATTGATTCTCCTTCTGTCACTGGTGGTCTCGGACCGCTACGAACTGGTGTTCCGGAACGCCGCGTTTGTCATCTCGACGATCCTGATCCGGTTTTCGCTGACGGCCGAGCATCCTTACGGAGCCTTGCTGGGGTTGTCGGGGATGCTGTTCGGCATTGCGACCACTTTGATTTATAACTACAACACCAGGATTCGAGAGGTTTCCGCTCACTGAGGTCAGGCGGCGTCTGGCTTGGCGAGGTCTTCGGCGCTTTCCAGCGGCTTGGGTGGGGCGGTGGCGGTGTCCAGCATTGCGAAGAAAGCCGCCTGCTCTGCTTTTTGCGAAACGAAAGGCGGCTTGGCTTGAGCGAGGCGCTCACGCTGGAGCTTCTTGAGCGTTTCCAGCGACTTGTGGAAGGTGCGCTGGTAGCTGGTGGCATAGCGCAGGAGCAGCGCAAGGAGTTTGGGGTCGAGCGTTTCGGGCTCGAAGGCTTGGTCCTGGCGGCGGCGAACGCGCTGCAGGCGCCAGTGGGCTTGGACCATTTCTTCTACCAGCAGTTTTTCAGTGGGCGTGTTGGGCCGATGTTCTTTGAGAAGCGAGTGCCGGAGGTGTTGAAATTGGGAAAGGTCTTCGCCGGGAAGAACTACCTTGCTGGAAGTAAGGCCATGGGACATGGCGTTCATGGAGGAAGCGGCTTTGCCTTCGGCGGTACGTGGCCCTGTTTGCATTGCGTGACTCCTTTCGTCGCTTTGACGATAGCAGACGAGGGGTGAATAACCGGCCGGCGTGGATAGTGCGATGGAGAAGAAGTGGTTGGGGTTTGTTGGGTTTGGGAAAATTTACGAGGGCTGTGACTGGGGTGCGGGAAGAGGGCGTTTTTTGGGTGGAAGCTGGGGCGGACCGGCTTGACAGGGCAAAGCCTGGTCCCTACTGACAGCGCTGGAGCGGGGACTTCTCTGCAGCCGAAATGACCGACTTGAATGCTTCGCTCGGCGGGTTGGCGGCCTTCAAAGAAGACGAGGGTGTGGCGTCTCTCGCCGACGATGGCCGGGCTGCAGATGCTCTGCCAGACCGGCGACGATGGCATCCTCTTCCGGAGGATCGGAGGCCAACGAAACAGGAAGTCCGGATCCGGGACGGCCCAGCAGTCAAGAACCAGCGGGGGCTCGTTGGAAATGGTATTTGAGTGCACGCCCGGGTTTTTCGGGTTTTCCGCTTTCACGGCCAGACGCACACGTTCTTGAGCAGCCAGAATGGCTGGGTAGTTGGCTGACGGGTTTTCTAGAAGATCATGTGGGCGACTGCGGATTCGAGATTCAGGTAGATGATGGCGACCGCAGTGAGATCGAATGCGGCGTGCGCACACATCAGCATCCAGATTCGCCCGGTGACCGCGAACACCGTTGCAAAGACCAGACCCGTGATGGTCGCCTGTTGGGCGCCAGCCAGCCCTTGGTCGAAGTAGTGGAGCGACCCAAACAGGGCGGCCGATGCGAGCACTGTGACGATCCGGGCGGCCGGACTCCGTCCGAGCAGTTTACCGAGCCGTTCGAACATGTACCCGCGGAATACCGTTTCTTCCCCGAAGCCAGCGACGAAAATCATGGTCAACACTGCGGCTGGCAGTGCAGCCGGGTTTCCGGCCAGATAATGGTAGGCCTGATTCGTCGGATTGGCCCCGAGGAGGGGCATCACGATAGCCTTCATGAGTAATTTAAACAGAATTCCGAAAACGATGCCGGCGGTCAGGCTTGCCATCCAGCTCCTGGGCCTCACGTAGCCGATCTCGCGCCAAGAGGTGCGCGACAGCCTAGCCCAGACCAGAACCAGCACAGCACTGAGCGGCGCCACGATTTGACCGGCAGCAATGACGAGCACAGCGAGAATGCCCAACGGCCCGAATTCCCGTAGCTCAGCAGCGAAACGATCTGGGGGTGGTGGCGAGTGTGGATTCGCAGCTACCTCGTCGCTCATCTCACGAACTCCATTCGGATCTATCCTGTCAGAGCAGGCGATTGGACACCGTCTTTACGGTACACCGGAGGCCAGAGAGCGCGCAAATGCTATGCGGGTATCGCTAGATTTCGTAGTTGGGGACGAAGACGCGGGCTTCGCGGACTTTGACGAAGACCGTTTCACGGGGCTTCAGGGCTAGGTAGCGATGGCGGTCGTGGGTCAGGTCGACGGCGATCTCCTGGTTTTGCTCATCCACCAGATCCACTCGCACCACTGGACCGGCGGATTGGATTCTGGTGATTTTGGCGGGGATGTAAAACTCGTTCAGTTGCTGGCGTTCGATGTCGAGTTCGTGGGGGCGGACGAAGACACGGGCTTGTTTCGCGTCGACGGATTCGACGCGGCCGTGAAACAGGTTCACGTTGCCTAGAAAGGTGACCACGAATTCGGATGCGGGGTTGTGGAACACCTCGTCGGGGGTGCCGGCCTGCTCGATGCGGCCTTCGTTCATGATCACGACGCGGTCAGCGACTTCGAGCGCTTCTTCCTGGTCGTGCGTCACCAGAACCGTAGTGACCTTGATCCTCTCCTGCAGTGTTCGCAGCCAGCGTCTGAGTTCCTGGCGGACGCGGGCGTCGAGTGCGCCGAACGGTTCGTCGAGCAGGAGGACGCTTGGTTCGATAGCGAGGGCGCGGGCCAGGGCGACTCGTTGGCGTTGCCCGCCGGAGAGTTGCGACGGGTAACGGCCGGCCCAGCGGCTGAGTTGGATCAGGTCGAGCAGTTCGTCCACGCGGCGGCGGATTTCTTTGTCGCTGGGGCGCAAGGAGCGGGGGCGCACGCGCAAGCCGAATGCGACATTCTCGAATACCGTCATGTGCCGGAAGAGGGCGTAGTGCTGGAAGACGAAGCCTACTCTTGGACCGCTGCCATCGACGTGAACCGACGACTGTTCGTTGGGATCGTGCGCTTCGAGACCGGCGATGATGCGCAGCAAGGTGGTTTTGCCGGAGCCGGAGGGACCGAGCAGCGCGACCAGTTCGCCATCGTCCACACGCAGACTCACGTCTTTCAAAGCCGTGTAGTTGGCGAAGGACTTGGTGATGTGCCGGACGTCAATCGCCATGCTTCACGATCTTTCGCTCGATGATGGCTTTGGCGATGAGAGTGACCACGGCTAATAAGGCTAGCAAACTGGCGACGGCAAAGGCGGCGGCGAAATTGTATTCGTTGTAGAGAATCTCGACGTGGAGCGGAAGGGTATTGGTGCGGCCGCGAATGTGTCCGGAGACCACTGAGACAGCGCCGAATTCGCCCATGGCTCGGGCGTTGGCGAGCACGACTCCGTAGAGCAGGGCCCAGCGAATGTTGGGCAGAGTGACGCGCCGGAAGATCTGCCAGCCGTTGGCCCCGAGCAGCACGGCGGCTTCCTCTTCTTCCGTCCCTTGCTCCTGCATCAGCGGGATCAGTTCACGGGCGATGAAGGGAAAGGTGACGAAGATGGTTGCCAGAATCACGCCTGGGGTGGCGAAGACAATCTGGACGCCGCGATTGCCGAACCAGCCTTGGGCGCCGAAGAGGAGGACGAAGACCAGTCCAGAGATCACGGGGGATACGGCGAAGGGCAGGTCAATCAAGGACAGGAGAAGGTTGCGTCCGGGGAAGCTGAATTTGGCGATGAGCCAGGAAGCCGCCAGGCCGAAGACCAGGTTGAAGGCCAGGGTGACGGCGGCGGTCAGGAGTGTGAGGCGGAGTGCGGCTAGCGCCAGCGGGTCGGTGATGCTGGCGAGATAGAGGCCGATGCCTTTGCGGAAGGCTTCAGTGAAGACGGCGATGACCGGGAGGAGGATCAGGGTGCCGACGAAGGCGGCGGAGACCGAGATGAGGGTGCGGCGCATCCAGGGGGGCTCGGTGTGCTTCATTTGGGCCACCCAGTGTTTGACGCGCCAGTGCAGCAGCCTGCACAGGCTAAAGCCTGTGCCACATGGGGGACACTGCTGCGATCGTTTTGAGCGAAGGAGATCGGACTCGAGCCCGCAGTGTCCCCATCCGCGTCGCGAACTTGCCGGATCATGCGGTGCGCCTTTGGCCGAGCCCGATTGCCGGTGCGACGGCGTAGCGGCCTGGAGCCCGCAGTGTCCCCATCCGCGTCGCGAACTTGACGGATCATGCGGTGCGCCTTTGGCCGCGGGTGGACCACCATTGGCCGACGTTGACCAGGAACAACAGCAGGAAGGAACTGACCAGCATCAGGAGCGCGATGGCGGACGCGCCGGCGTAATCGTATTGCTCGAGCTTAGTCACAATGAGCAAGGACGCGACCTCGGTCTTCATCGGCATATTGCCGGAGATGAAAATCACCGAGCCGTATTCGCCCAGGCAGCGGGCGAATGCAGTGATGAAGCCGGCCAGCAGAGCGGGCTGCAGAGACGGGAGGATTACGCGGCGCAGAGTCACCAGTCTTGAAGCGCCGAGCAGGGCGGCGGCTTCTTCCATGGCCGGGTCGAGGTCTTCCACGGTCGGCTGGACCGTCCGGACGATGAAGGGCAGGCCGATGAACGCTAGCGCGATGACGATGCCCAGCGGGGAGAAGGCGCTCTTGATGCCGAGCGGCGCGAGCCAGCGCCCGATCCAGCCGTTTTGGGAGTAGATGGCGGTGAGCGCAATGCCGGAGACGGCCGTGGGGAGCGCGAAGGGGACGTCAATCAAAGCGTCCAGGATGCGGCGGCCGGGAAAATCGTAACGGACCAAGGTCCAGGCGATGATCAGGCCAAACACGACGTTGATGAGCGACGCGACCAGAGCCGCGCCGAAGGTCAAGCGCCAGGCGGCCAGGGTGCGCGGGTCAAACACGGCTGCGCTGAATTGCGCCCAGGTTTGGTCCGCGCCGCGAACCACCAACGCCGCCAGCGGGATCAAAACGATGAGGCTGAGATACGTGATGGTGTAGCCGAGCGTGATGCCGAAGCCGGGCAGGACACTATACTGGCGGAGGCGCGGCATCATTCACCTTGCGGTTTGTACAACTGATCGAAGAGACCGTGATCGGCGAAGTGTTTGGCCTGCGCCTCACTCCAGGTTCCGGCGACAGCGCCGATTTTGAAGAGCTGGATGTCCGGGAGTTGGCTCTGATGCTTGGTCCGGTAAAAGTGCCGGGCGGCGATTTCCTGAGCGGCGCCGGTGTACAGGAATTTGAGATAGGCCTCGGCGAGTTGCCTGGTCCCGTGGCGGTCGACGTTGGCATCGACAACGGCCACGGGCGGTTCGGCAAGAATGCTGCTGGATGGGTTGACGATCTCGAACTTACCGTCGCCGAACTCTTTCAGGGAAAGGTAGGCCTCATTTTCCCAGGTGAGCAGCACGTCGCCCAATCCGCGCTGGACAAAGGTGGTGGTTGCGCCGCGCGCGCCGGAATCGAGCACCGGGACGTTGTGATACAGGCTGGCGATGAAGTCGCGAGCCTTGGTTTCGTCGTGGTTGGACTGGTTCCAGGCGTAACCCCAGGCGGCCAGATAATTCCAACGTGCGCCGCCGGAAGTTTTTGGATTTGGGGTGATCACGGTCACGTCTTTTCGGACTACATCTGGCCAGTCGTGGATGCCTTTGGGATTGCCCTGGCGGACGAGAAAAACGATGGTGGAGGTGTAGGGCGTGCTGTCGTCGGGCAGGCGCTTTCGCCAGCCGGGATCGATTGAATGAGCCTTGTCCACGATGGCGTCAATGTCGTAAGCCAAGCCCAGAGTGACCACGTCGGCCTGCAGGCCGTCGATCACCGAGCGAGCCTGCTTGGCGGAGCCGCCGTGGGACTGGTCGACCTCAATGGTTTCCCCGGTTTTCTGCTTCCAATCGACGATGAAGGCTTTGTTTACTTCCTGATAGAGCTCACGGGTGGGGTCGTAGGAGACGTTCAGCAGGTGCCTGTTTTGGGGTGAGTGGGAGCACCCGATGAGGAGGAGGGGCAGGGCTGCGAAACGAAAGATGCGGGCAATGTACACGATGTTGATAGACAAAGTATACTATGAGATCGTGAAAAAATTACTTTACGTGACTATATTGTCACGTTATAATTTGGTCACGTATGACAGTTGACGAAATGACGCTTGATACAGAACAGCACATCGAGGTGAAAGCCGCGATTGGCGACGTCTTCAAGGGTGTGCTGCACCGCTTTGGCGAGGGCAGCACC
>Ga0075017_100001137_pt1 | contig 16020 bp, 14 predicted proteins | sample AleBraG_ABR_2012_FD_71475 | JGI IMG/M metagenome (GOLD analysis project Ga0075017, IMG submission 71475) | Freshwater sediment microbial communities in response to fracking from Pennsylvania, USA - Alex Branch Run_MetaG_ABR_2012 | ecosystem: Environmental > Aquatic > Freshwater > Creek >... | reverse complement strand
GCTGATGACGATGCTGCCGACATTCCTTGCCGGCCCGAACTTTGTGATGCACTCGGCAGGTTGGCTCGAGGGAGGCCTGGTCAGCTGCTTCGAGAAGTTCATCATCGATGTCGAAATCCTCCGGATGTTGCTCGTCGAGTTCACCCCGTTGCAGATCGACGAGGATTCGCTGGCGTTCGGCGCGCACGAGGAGGTCGGGCACGGCGGCCACTTCCTGGGTGCGGCGCACACGATGGAGCGGTTCCGGACCTGTTTCTACCGGCCGTTGCTTTCCTCATCCGAGAACTACGAGCGGTGGAATCGAAACGGGTGCAAGGACGCCGCTGCCCGTGCCGGCGACATCTACCGGAAGAAGCTCGACGAGTTCGAGCCGCCGCCGATCGACGAGAGCATCCGAGGCGAACTCGAAGAGTTCGTGATCAGGCGAAGGCGCGAGCTCGGGGACTGAGCTTGTCGGATCTTTAGAGAACGGGCGGCCCTCCGAAGGCTCGGTACGCAAAGCGTCATGCGACGCGGCACCGAGGCAGAGGATATTGCTCAGTCATACGGCCATAAGGGCGGCTGCGGACTGGCGAGCCCGGACTTTCGAGGGTGCGCGATATCGCGGCGTCGTCCCCACTCTCTGGCGCAAGCAATGCTAACCACAGTCAATATGCCGAAGAGCCAGGACGGGATCGCGTCCACGTTGAACGTATCGAGCGCGAAGGCGATCAACAGTGCGCCGACGCTGGTGGCGATCCCCGCAATCGCCGCCCTCACGGAAGCGGCCTGGAGACGGTCCCGCTCATGGCAGGCAGAAACGTGTGTCGTCCCTGTGTCGTGCTCGCAGTTGGTGCACTGGGCTAACCCCCGATTGCAAACAGTCGTCCAGGCCGCTGGATGGTCAGGCCACTATGTACCAAGAATGGGACGAGCGGAACGGCAATCCGCTGAAATACTGCGACTGGTCAGGAGCCCCAGACGCCGAGGCCGAGGTAGCCCGGACGCGGCCACGGCTCGTGTGCGGATGCGACTGCCTGTACGAAATCAGCGTGCGCCTGGCTGAAAGGCTCCACGCGGCCCGTGCTCTGGTTGAGATGAAGGAACAAGTACTCGCCGGTCGCGACTGGGTGGGCGCCGGCGTTCAAAATCGTCGTGTGCACCAGGAGTCGCTTCTCGTCCGCGCGGACCAGGACAGTTTCGGCGCGGAGGTATTCGCCCCGCGTTGCCTCGCGCAGGTACCGGATCCGGGATTCGACCGTGTAGGTCGTACAGCCCGTTCGGGATCGGTAACCGGCCGAGAGATCGAGCGCGACGAGAAAGATCTCGTTGGCCTCCGCACAGACGACCGCGTATGCCGAGTCGGTCATGTGGCCGTTGTAGTCAAGCCAAGTGTCGAGCACCGTCGTCTCGTACCCGCGGAAAGGGCAGGCGAGCGCGTCAGCCGGCTCGCAACCGGCGGGAACGGCCGAGCTGCTCAACCCGCCGTCATCTTCCCGGGTGGTCATGCCGCGAGCCGCGAAGCAATTCGATCGGCGGTCGCCAGTGCAGCTCGCCCGAGATCGGGGAATCGCGACGACGGAATCCGGCGCTCGGGGCCCCAGATATTCACGATCGCCACCGGGAGGTCGCGGCCATCGAGGACGGCCGCAGACACGCCGTTCGTGAAGAGGGCGTCTTCTCCGGCGCACACCGCGTAGCCGGCGACTTTGGCGCGAGCCAACTCGGCGTCGAACTCGACCCGGTCCGTGATGGTCTGATCGGTGAAGCGTTCGAGGACCGGAGGAATGGTGGCGTCGCGCTCTCGGTCGGGCAGCCAGGCGAGGAAGATCTTCCCAGCGGACGACGTATGAAGGGTCAGCGGTTGGTTGGCCCACGGTTCGTAGGCGGATCCGGTGACCGAGCTGTGATGCACGTAGACAAGAGTGGCGCCACGAGGCACTGCCAGGCTCACTGTTTCGCCAACTTCGGCGGCGAGCGCCTCGAGTTCGGGGGCCGCCCGCCGTACGAGCGGGTCGGTTTTCGCCGCCGCACCGACCCGGACCGCTCCATAGCCGACTCCGTACCGGCCGGTGCGCGGATCACGCTCGACCATCGCATGCTTCTCGAGTGTCGCCAGGAGGCGCCAGGCCGTGCTTCGGTTGAGACCGCACGCGTCCGCCAACTCCGCCACGGTCGACGATCCGTCGCCTGAGTTCTGCTCGGCGCTGGCGGCGACCGCCTGGAGAAGGACGAGCGCCCGGTCGACCGACTGGACCGGCTGAGCGGGACCGGAGTGCGAGCTCATCAGGTTCCTCCCAGTCCTTGACACCAAGCGCCGGCCGACCCTAGCGTCCTTCGCACAATACTAACAATCTGTTCGTATTATGCATTCGCTGGAACTTGTGGGCCGGATCGGCGAGGGAGACATTCCGTGGCGACGACGAGTAGTGAAGCGTTCATCACCTGTGCTGTGACGGGATCGGGGGACTCGACCGGCTCCAGCGACAGAGTTCCGGTGACGCCTGCGGAGATCGCCGGAGCGGCGCTCGAGGCAGCAGCGGCGGGCGCGGCCATCGTGCACATTCACGTACGCAATCCCGAGACCGGGAAGGGCGCGCGCGAGGTTGCTTACTACCGGGAGGTCGTGCAGCGCATCCGGGATTCGAAGGTCGACGTCGTCATCAATCTCACGACCGGGATGGGCGGCGACATCGTGCTCGGGGACGATCCCGAAGCTCCGCTTCCGCTGAAGGCGGCCGGTACCGACATGGCCGGCGCAACCGAGCGGCTGGCGCATGTCCGGGAGCTGATGCCGGAGATCTGCTCGCTCGACGCTGGCACCATGAATTTCGCAGCGGGCGGCAACTACATCATGACCAACGCGCCTTCGATGGTGCGTGCGATGGCCAAAGGCATTCGCGAGCTCGGTGTGCGACCGGAGGTTGAAGTCTTCGATACGGGCGATCTCGTCCTGTTGAACGAGCTGGTTCGCGAAGGACTGTTCGACGACCCGGTGATGGTCCAGCTGTGCATGGGCATTCCGTACGGCGCCCCGAACGACGTGGGCACTCTGCTCGCGATGGTCAATAACCTGCCGCCCGGAGCCGTATTCTCCGCGTTCTCGATCGGGCGCCACCAGCTGCCGTATGCAGCACTGGCACCGCTGGTGGGCGGCAACGTTCGCGTCGGCCTCGAAGACAACATCTACTTGTCCAGGGGAGTGCTGGCCACGAACGGCCAGCTGGTCGAGCGGGCCGTGACCCTCCTGGATGCGATGAACGTTCGAGTGCTGCGCCCCGACGAGGTCCGAGCCAAGCTCAAGCTCACCCGGCACGGCTGAACGTGCCTGAACCGAGCATGGCTGAACCGAGCATGGCTGAAGCGAGCGCCGATGAGCCGAGCGCCGATCAGGTGGGGCATCTTCCGCGGTCTGTCGGCCTTCTCGGCGGCGGTGTGATCGGTGGCGGTTGGGCGGCCCGATTCATGCTGGCCGGAGTGGATGTGCGCCTGTACGACCCCGACCCTGAAGCCGAGCGAAAGCTCCATGAGGTCGTCGCCATGGCGCGTCGAGCTTGGGAGGGGCTCACCTCGGCGCCGCTGCCCGCCGAGGGCGGCGCGCAGGTCGTCCGATCCGTCGCCGATGCAGTCGAGGGCGCGGACTTCATTCAGGAGAGCGCCCCCGAGCGGATCGAGCTCAAACAGAAACTTCTGGCCGAAGCCGACCTCTCGGCCCCGGTCGACACGGTGATCGCAAGCTCGACTTCGGGTCTTCGGCCGACATTGCTCCAAAGCGGCCTTCGCCACCCGGAGCGGATGCTGGTCGGCCATCCTTTCAATCCGGTTTATCTACTCCCGCTGGTGGAGATCTGCGGCGGCGGATCGACCGCTCAAGCTGCCGTGGACCGGGCCGACGCGGTCTATCGCGCAGTCGGCATGCGACCCCTGATCGTCCGGAAGGAGATCGACGGATTCATCGCCGACCGGTTGCTGGAGGCGCTCTGGCGAGAGGCGCTCTGGCTCGTGGCAGACGGCGTGGCCACGGCCGAGGAGGTCGACGATGCGATCCGGTTCGGTGCCGGACTGCGCTGGGCAAGCATGGGCACGTTCCTCACCTATCGGATCGCAGGCGGTGAAGGCGGCATGCGACAGTTCATGGCGCAGTTCGGCCCTGCACTGGAATGGCCATGGACGCATCTGACGGATGTTCCGGAGCTGACCGCGGACTTGCTCGATCGGATCGAGCAGCAGTCCGACGCGCAAGCGGCCGGCGCCGGAGTCCGGGACCTCGAGCGGCTGCGGGACGACTGCGTCAGTGCGGTTCTGCAAGGTTTGCGCCGCACGAATTACGGCGCCGGCGCGGTCCTCGCCGACTACGAGCGCCAACTCTTCGCTCGAGCCGGCCAGACGACCGAGCACCGAACGGCGCCGGCTGATGCCGCCGCTGGAGCTCCATGACCGACACAACGCCGGTAAGTGCCAGCCGCGGCTGGATCGAAGGAGCGCCGATCGAAGCGCCGCTGCGGCTGTACGACACCACGGTGCTTGCGGAGTGGGTCGACTACAACGAGCACATGAGCGAGTCGTGCTACCTCTTGGTCGCTGGCAACAGCTCGGACCAGTTCTTCCGTTACGTCGGAATCGACGAGGCTTACCGCAACGCCGGGCGATCGCTGTACACGGTGGAGACGCATATCCGGTTTCTCCGCGAGGCGAGCCTCGGCGAACCCCTTCACCTGACGTTCCAGGTTCTGGCGGCTGACTCGAAGCGGGTGCACATCAATCACGAGATCTACCGCGGTGCGCCCGGCTTGGAAGAGCCGTCCGAACTTCTGGCGACAGTCGAGCAGTTGCTCCTGCACATCGAGTCGACCGGCCCGGCGCCGAAGGTTGCCGCGATGCCCGACGGCTTGTACGACCGGATCAGCCAGGTAAGTGCAGCGCACGCCAGTCTGGGGGTGCCCGATTACATCGGCCACGTCATGGGGCTGCAACACCGGTGACCGGCCGCCCGGATAGTCCAGGCACGCTTTCCGAAAGAGAGAGGACGACCCCGTGGACTTCGCGCTGAGCGAGGAGCAGCGGCTGATAGTCGCCACGGTGCGCAATTTCGTCGAATCCGAGCTCTACCCGCACGAGGACGAGGTCGAGCGGCTCGACGACGTTCCGCCGGAGGTGGTTGCTCAGGTGCGCGCCACTGCGATCGCGGCCGGGTTGTACGCGGCCAACATGCCGGCGGAATTGGGCGGCGGCGGGCTCGACGCGGTGTCGCTCGCGCTCGCCGAGCGGGAGTTCGGCCGCGCGGGCTACGCCCTTCAGATGCTGGTGGCCCGACCGAGCAACATCCTCCAGGCGTGTGAGGGTGAGCAGGTCGAGCGCTATCTGCTTCCGACGATCCGCGGCGAGCGGCACGACTGCCTCGCGATGACCGAGCCAGGCGCGGGTTCGGACGTGCGCTCGATGACCACCCGCGCGGATCGCGACGGCGACGATTACCTGATCACCGGGAGCAAGCACTTCATCAGCCACGCCGACGTCGCCGATTTCATCATCCTGTTCGCGGTCACCGGGTCCACCGAGACGGCGCACGGCGCCCGGAACCTGATCAGCGCCTTCCTGGTGGACAAGGATGCGGTCGGGCTGACGGTGCGCCGCGGGTCCCGGTGCGTGTCCCACCGCGGTTATCACCAGTGCGAGCTGGTATTCGACCGGTGCCGGATACCTGCCTCGCAGCGGCTGGGCGAGGAAGGCAAAGGTCTGGAGTTGATGGGCACGTGGCTCGGTGCGAGTCGGCTGACGGTAGCCGCGACCAGCGTGGGCCGAGCACGTCGCGTTCTAGAGACGACGCTGCCATGGGCTGCGACCCGCAAGCAGTTCGGGCAACCGATCGGTCGATTCCAGGGCGTCGGGTTCCAGCTCGCGGACATGGCCACGGACATCGACGCAGCCGAGCTCCTGACCTTGCGGGCCGCCTGGAAGCTCGACAACGGCGGCATGTCGGACAGCGAGGCGGCGATGGCCAAGGTATTCGCCACTGAGATGCTCGCCAGCGTCACGGACAAGGCGTTGCAGATTTTCGGCGGGATGGGCTTGATGGATGAGCTCCCGCTCGAACGCTGGTGGCGAGACGCGCGAGTCGAGCGAATCTGGGACGGAACGAGCGAAATCCAGCGCCACATCATTTCCCGGTCGCTGCTAAGGCCGCTGGAGGGCTGAATCGTGATCGCAACGACTCGAGGAGAGCGATGAGTGACCAAGCCGGACCGGTACGGACCGTGGTCGACGGTCAGGTTCTGATCGTGACGCTCGACCGGCCGAAGGCTAACGCCGTCGATGTCACGACCAGCCGTGAGCTCTACAGCGCGTTCGCCAGGCTCAGAGACGATGACAATCTGCGGGTCGGCGTGCTCACCGGGGCGGGCGACCGGATCTTCTCCGCCGGATGGGACCTCAAGGCCGCGGCGGCCGGCGAGGCGGTCGATGCGGACCACGGACCGGGCGGATTCGCCGGTTTGACCGAGTTCCTCGACATCGGCAAGCCGGTGATCGCCGCCGTCAACGGGCTTGCGCTCGCCGGTGGTTTCGAGCTGGCGCTCGCCGCCGATTTGATGGTGGCGGCCGACCACGCCGAGTTCGCCCTGACCGAGGTCCGGGTCGGGCTCGTGCCCGACGCCGGCGGACTGCTGCGGATCCCGGCGCGGCTTCCTCGTGCCATCGCGCTCGAACTCCTGCTCACCGGTCGCCGGATGACGGCTGCCGAAGGTGCGCGTTGGGGGCTCGTCAACGCGGTCGTACCCGGCACTGAACTGCTCAGTGCGGCACTCGACATGGCGCGCGAGATCTGCGTGGCCGCGCCTCTGTCGGTGGCCGCGGTCCTCGAGATCCTGCGAGCGACCGAAGGCCAGGGCGTCAAGGACGGGTTCGCGACGCTGCACACTGCCGAGCTCCCGGCTTACAAGCGCATGCAGGCATCCGCTGACTCACTCGAGGGAGCGCGCGCATTCACGGAGAAGCGAGCGCCGGTCTGGCAGGGCCGCTGAGCCGCGGCGACCGGCGGCATCGCCCCGGGTCCAGCGCTGCGCCGGCTTTGGGGGCCGGTTCAGTAGCGAATGACCGACCGGCCTGATTCTCCGCGCCCCATCGCGGCGAACGCGTCGTTGATCTCGGAGAGATCGATCGTCCGGGTGACCATTGCGTCCAGGTCGAGCCGCCCTGACATGTAAAGGTCGACGAGCTTGGGAAAATCGACCGCAGGCCGGCTCGAGCCGTAGTTGCTGCCGGTGAGTGTCTTCTCGCGATCGGCCAGCGAGAACGGATCGATCGTGATCGTGACACCCTCGGGAACCATGCCGACCGCGACTGCTGTGCCACCCGGGCGAATTGCTCGGTAGCACGCCTCGATCGTCGGCGCGAGGCCGATGGCCTCGAAGGCGTAGTCGACGCCGTCCGCGCCGACCGACTCGGCGAGGATCGCGTCCAGATCGTCGCGATCGGGATTGACGGTGACCGTCGCGCCGAGCCTTCGCGCCAGTGCAAGCGCGGAATCGTTGCGGTCGACAGCGATGACCGGCCCAGCGCTGACCAGCCGGGCGCCCAGCAGTACGGACAGCCCGACGCCGCCGCAGCCGATGACGAGGACGCTCGACCCCGGCCGCACCCGCGCGGTATTGATCACCGCACCGACGCCGGTCGCGACCGCACAGCCGACCAGGGCCACCGTCTCCAGTGGCGCGTCCTTGCGGACCCGAACCGCCGCGGACTCGGCGACCACCACTCGGTCAGCGAACGACGCGGTCGCGAGGTAGCTGTAGACGCGCCGTCCCTCCATGCTCAAGCGGGTCGTCCCATCGGCCATGACACCGTTGAACGCTGTCCTGGCGACGCGCTCGCAGAGCGCCGGCCGTCCGTCTCGGCAGTACCGGCAGCGCTCGCAGTACGGCACCCAGGACAGAACGACGTGGTCGCCAGCCTCGACGCTCGTGACGCCGGCGCCGACCGCCTCGACGACGCCGGCTCCCTCGTGACCGAGCACGAGCGGCGGCCGGGCCGTCCACTCGCCCAGGACGACGTGGTAGTCGCTGTGGCACACGCCGCTCGCGGCGAGCCGGACCAGCACCTCGCCGGCCGCCGGAGCCGCGAGATCGAGCTCGTGCATCTCGAGCGGCTGCCTTGGGGCGGTGAAGACGGCGGCGCGAACCTTCATCAGCTGAACCAGCCTTCCGGTCCGGTCGGGATCTGGTCCGGGCTCGGGAAATGACTGAAGAGCAACTCGGCGCCGAGATCGGCCTCGCATTCCTCGATGCGCTCCCAGCTGGCCACCAATTGATCCGGATTCCAGAGATAGGCCGGCAGCTTCCGCTCGCGCATCTTGGCCGGGTGGTACGCCGCGTCACCGACGACCAGAAGAGTCCGTCCGCGCACCCTGACGAGCACCGACTGGTGGCCGGGCGTGTGCCCGGGCGTCGGAATGATCCGGATGCTGCCGTCGTCGAAGAGGTCGAACTCGCCGTCGAGCTCCCGCCAATTCCGGTGATTCATCCAGTCGAGCTCGACGTACGCCGGCCGCTGGTAGACCGGCGGTTGCGCGGCAAATGCTCGCTCCGACGCTTGCACGTACGCCGTGGCCGAAGGCAGCGCGGACAGCCCGCCGCAGTGGTCGTAATGCAGGTGGGTCAGGACGACGTGCTCGACCTGTCCAGTGCTCAGGCCGACGGACCCGAGTCGGCTGCTGACGTCTTCAGTGGCGCTCATGACCACGGCTGACATCTCGGCTTGCGGTCCCAGCCGGGCGACCGGATCGACCGCGAGGGCGGGATGAGCGCCGCAGTCGATCAACACCGGTCCGCGTTCGTGCACGACAAGGTAGAAGTAGTACGGAATCCTGACGGTGGAGCCGCACCCGGGGTCCCAGGGGTCGAAGAGCGTCGCCAGGGTGTCCTCGCTGCCACCGACGAAGACGTAGAGGCGCTCCGCGTCGATCGCTGTCCCTCCCTGTTCCACAATCCGGAACAACCGTCCCACTGACAGTCAGACGATAGTCCTCGGGCTGCCTGATCGGCGGCTGTTCATACCAAACAAGCAACGCCGGGCGACATTGCTTGACCGGTGGCCCCGTCCGCTCCAAACTTCGCAAACAGCACACTCACATCCGCACATCGTCGGGAAACTGGATACCGGTTCCCACCGGCCGCCGGTCTCCCCCAGGCGGGAGGACCGCGAAGTGGCCGAAGGACCGGGACCGATGAACGGGGCAACGACCGGGGAGCGCCTCGAACTGGCGCAAGCGATGCAAGCCGAAGGATCATCGGGCCTCGGCCGCCGCGACTTCATGCGGTACGCGGGGGCCGGCGCGGTCCTGCTCGGCGGGGCCAGCGGCCTCGCCGCGTGCAGCTCGAGCACCTCATCCGGCACCGGGACGACCGGAGGGACACCCAAGAAGGGTGGCACTCTGACCGCCGGCCTGGCAGGCGGCAACGCCTCGGACACGGTGGACGGCCAGAAGGGCGTCAACAACGTCGACTTCTCCCGGATCATCGCGTTGTACGACGCTTTGAGCCGGTACGACATCAACGCGCAGATCGAGAACGGCCTCGCCGAGTCGTTCGAGCCGAATTCCACGGCTACCGAATGGACCATCAAGCTCAAGTCCGGCGTCGAGTTCCACAACGGCAAGACGTTGACGGCCGACGACGTCATCTTCAGCTTGACCCGCGTCGTGAAGGGCAACCTCGGCGGCGCGTCGTCGATGGCCAATATCGACCTGGCCAGCATGAAGAAGCTCGACGATCTGACGGTTCTCGTTCCGTTCAAGACGCCGTACGCGACGTTCCCGGCCGGCTACACCGGCTACTACTACTACCTGAGCATCCTTCCGACCGACTACGACGTTCACAATCCGGTGGGGACCGGGCCGTTCAAGTACCAATCGTTCACACCGGGCCAGACCAGCACCTTCGTCCGCAACCCCAACTACTACGGCTCGACCGGCGGCAAGGGCCCGTACATCGACACCTTGGTGATCAACGACCTGGCGGACGAGAACACCCAGATCAATGCCATGCTCGCGGGCCAGGCCGACGCGATCAACCTCTTGTCGTTCACGAGCATCCCGCGCGTCCAGGCCGCCGGTCAGATCCTGATCGGCACCGGCGGCGGCATGACACCGTTCACGATGCGCGTCGACCAAGCGCCGTTCAACGACGTCCGGGTGCGGCAGGCGTTCCGTTTGATCGCCGACCGCAAGCAGATGATGAATCTGGTGTTCGGCGGTCACGGCACGCTCGGCAACGACATCTTCTCGCCCTGGGATCCGGACATCGACTCGTCGATTCCGCAGCGGGAGCAGGACATCAATCAGGCGAAATCGCTGCTCGCGGCCGCAGGCCAATCCGGACTCACTGTCGAGCTGGTGACCAGCGACATCGCACAGGGCACGACAAAGGTGGCCCAGGTGTTCGCCCAGCAGGCCAAGGCGGCCGGCGTCACGGTCAACCTGAGGACGGTCACGGCGACCGACTTCTACGGAACGCAGTACCTGAAGTGGACCTTCGCGCAGGACTACTGGTACTACTCGCAGTACCTCCCGCAGATCGCCCAAGCGACGCTGCCGATCTCGCCCTTCAACGAGACGCACTGGTCCGACCCCACGTACGTTGCGTTGTACAACCAGGCGATCGCCATTACCGACCCGGCCAAGCGCAGGGATGTCGCGCACCAACTGCAGGCCATTGACCATACGTCGGGCGGCTACATCATTCCTTACTTCCCGCCGACGATCGACGGACTGTCGAAGCGGGTGCACGGGGCGCAGGCGGGCAAGGTCGGCCTGTCCTTCGGCAACTACAGCTTCAAGGACATGTGGTTGGAGTGACCACGGTCGAACAACCGGCAGCGGCAGCGCCTGTTCTCGTCGCCGTTCCGCATCCGATCCGGCGACTGCTGATCGAGCGAACTCTGTACGGGATTCTGACTCTTTTCATCGTCTCGATTCTTGTGTTCGCCGCGACCGAGTTGCTGCCGGGCGATGCGGCCCGCGCCGTACTCGGCCACAACGCGACGCCGATCCAGCTGCACAATCTGCAGGTCCAATTGGGACTCGACCGGCCTGCCGTGGTGCAGTACTGGTCGTGGCTCAGCGGGCTGCTGCACGGCGATCTCGGCAAGAGCCTCGCCAACGGCGAGTCGGTCTCGACTCTGCTCGCCGGGCGCATTCTGAACTCGGCTGTTCTGGTGGTTCTTGCCGGTTTCTTCGGGACCGTCATCGGTGTCGCGCTCGGACTGTTCACCGCGATCCGCCGCGACAAGTTCATCGATCACACGCTGTCCGTCATCTCCCTCGGGGTCACCGCGCTTCCCGAGTTCGTGATCGCGCTGGGGTTCTTGTTCGTCTTCTCGACGAACGTGTTCCACGCCTTCCCAGCCGTGTCGCTGATCCCGCCGGGATCTCCGCCGTGGCAGAGCCCGTCACTGCTGGTGCTTCCCGTGGCGGCCCTGGTGGTCGTCATCGTCCCGTACATCTATCGGATGATGCGGGCGGCAACGATCGAGGCTTTGGAGAGCGAGTACGTCGAGATGGCTCGCCTCAAGGGGCTGCCCCGCACCGGGGTACTGCTGCGGCACGCGCTGCCGAATGCGATCGCGCCGACAATCCAGGCGATCGGACTCAGCTTCCTCTACCTGGCCGGGGGAATCGTCTTGATCGAGGTCGTGTTCGCCTACCCCGGAATCGGCTTCACACTCGACCAGGCCGTGCAGAACCGGGATATCCCGATCATCCAGTTCATCGTGTTGTTGCTCGCCACGTTCTACATCTTCATGAACATCGTCACTGACGTGATTGCGCTGATCGCGACGCCGAGACGGAGGGTGCCGAGATGAGCGCCGTCGCCGAAGCACCGGTTGCTCCGCCCGAGCCGAGCGCAGGCCCGCGGGTCCGGCGGTTCGAGTGGGCGCACACCCTGTGGGCTGCGGCCAAGACTCTTCGTGGAGCGATCGGGCTGGTCGTCACGCTGTTCGTCATCGCCGTAGGCGCGATCGGGCCGTTCATCGCACCGCACGATCCGAACGCGTTCGTCACACTGCCCTACGCACCGCCGAATGCGGTGGCGAAGCTCGGCGGCGACTCGCTCGGGCGTGACGTGTACAGCCGGGTGCTCGACGGCGGATGGCAGATCCTGATCATGGCCGCGCTGGCGACGGCCATCGGGGTCGGCCTGGGCGCAGCGGCCGGAGTGTCGGCGGCGTACCTGCCCGGGTGGCGCGACAACATCATCATGCGTTTCGTCGACGTCATCCTGGCTTTCCCGCAGCTGGTGTTCGCGCTCCTGCTCGTATCCGTGGTCGGCCCGAAGAACTGGCTGCTGGTGATCGCGGTCGGGTTGTCGCACGCCCCGCAGGTGGCCCGGGTGATCCGGTCGGCAGCGCTGGACGTGTCCGAGCGCGACTTCGTCAAGGCGGTCGCGATCACCGGGGTCCCACCGTGGAAGGTGATGAACCGCGAGATCCTGCCGAACCTGGTGACGCCGCTGATGGTCGAGACCGGGCTCCGCATGACCTACTCGATCGTGATCATGGCCGGGCTGTCCTTCCTGGGCTTCGGCCTGCAGCCCCCCAGCCCGAACTGGGGCAGCATGATCAAGGACGGCCAGGGCGGCCTCACGCTGAACCCGTGGGCGATGCTCGCTCCCGCGATCATGCTGGCGATCTTGTGCATCGGACTGAACACGTACACCGACGCCGTGACTCGTTCGGCGCTCGGCGTGGACCGAGCCGAGAAGTTCGCTCTCACCGAAGTTATGTCCGCAACCGAGACCGGCTCGGCATGATGAGAGTTACGGCTGTCCCCGGGTCCGACCCGACCGAGAGGTTCATGTGACTGCGATCGACCCTCACGCGTCTCCTGCGGCCGGCTCAGGAGCCGGCGGTACCCGGCTCGTGGTCGAGAATCTGACGGTCGCGACGACGAAGTCCAGTGCCGAGGTCGTGCAGGACGTGACCATCTCAGTCGCCGCCGGCGAGGTGCTCGGGGTCGTGGGGGAGTCCGGCTCGGGCAAGACCACACTCGGTCTGGCGATGATCGGGCACACCCGACGCGGGTTGCGGATCGCGTCGGGTTCGGTGCGGCTGGACGGCCAGGATCTGATGACGCTGTCCGCGGACGAGCTGCGGGAGTTGCGCGGCTCGGCGATGGCTTACGTGCCGCAGGATCCGGGTACCGCCTTGAACCCTGCCCGCCGGATCGGTCCGCAGATGCGAGAGGCGCTCACCGCGCACGACCGGTCCAAAGAGGATGCGGACGCGCGGATCGTCGAGCTGTTGACCGAGGTGGGTCTGGCGTCGGTACCGAATGTGCTCTCGTCCTACCCGCATCAGCTGTCGGGCGGCCAGCAACAACGCGTCGCGATCGCGATGGCGTTTGCGTGCCGGCCGAGCCTGATCGTGTTGGACGAGCCGACCACCGGCCTGGATGTCACGACCCAGCGGACCGTGCTGGAGACGGTCAAGCGGCTGTGCGCCGAGTACGGCGTGGCCGCTGTGTACGTCAGCCACGACGTCATGGTGGTCGGGGAGCTGGCCGATCGGGTTGCGGTCGTGTACTCCGGCCGGGTAATCGAGCTGGGGACGACCGACGAGGTGTTCCGCGCGCCCCAGCATCCGTACACCCGCGGCTTGCTGCGTGCCGTCCCGTCGCCGGATCGGTCCGGCCGGCTGGTCGGGATGGACGGGGTGCCGCCGAGGCCGGGAATGCGCCCGCCGGGGTGCGCGTTCGAGCCGCGTTGCCCGGTGCGCGTGGAGCGCTGCGCCACCGAGCGCCCGGCCCTTGTACAGGCCGGCGTCGCGGGGACCGCGGATCACTCCGCGAGGTGCTGGCTGGTCGGAGAAGTCGCGGCGCGCGAACCGGCTTCCGTGATGGTCACCGAGATCGAGCCGGCAGCGGTCGTCGCCGGAGCCACCGATCCGGTCCTGCGGGTCGACGAGCTGACCGCGCACTACGGGGTTCGTCAGGTGCTTTTCGGGATCAATGTGGCGGTACCGCCGAACCAGTGCGTCGCCGTTGTCGGGGAGTCCGGCTCGGGCAAGACGACGCTGGCGCGCTGCATCGCCGGGCTGCACACCACCTGGGAAGGCGACGTCCGCTATACCGGGGAAGCGCTGACACCGGGTATACGTCACCGGTCCAAAGAGGCGCTGCGTGGGGTGCAGTACGTCTTCCAGAATCCGTACGCGTCGCTGAACCCACGCCGGACGATCGGAGCTCTGGTCTCCCAACCGCTCGAGCAGTTCACGTCGTTGCGCCGTCGGGACCGGGAGCAGAAGATCGTCGAAGCGATCCGCTCTGTGTCGCTTCCGGACGAAATGCTGGGCCGGTACCCCGACCAGCTGTCCGGTGGCGAGCGTCAGAGGGTGGCCATCGCTCGTGCGCTGGTCGTCTCGCCGACCTTGCTGATCTGTGACGAGGTCACGTCTGCGTTGGACGTATCCGTGCAGGCTGCGGTGGTCGAGATGCTGCGCCGCCTGCAAGGCGAGCAGGGCCTCTCGATGCTGTTCATCACCCACAACCTCGCGCTCGTTCGAAGCATTGCGCAGCAAGTCATCGTGATGAGCGTCGGCCGAATCGTCGAGTCCGGGCCGGTCGAGGCTGTCCTGGGCAACCCGCAGGCGGAGTACACCCAACGTCTGATCGAGGACGTTCCGAAGTTCAGTGACGTTGGGAGCGGGACCGCCGGGTTCTGACCGCCAGCGCGGCCATCACGAGAGCAACCGCGAACGGTAATACGCCGAGCCACGCGTAGCCCGCGTGTTGTGCGATAAGCCCGCCCGCGACGGGACCGATGACGTAGCCCAGAATTCCGATCTGGGACCAGACGACCAGCGCCGTCACGATCCGATCAGTCGGCACCGACTCCAGCAGCACCCCTGTCGCGCCGGTGGTGCTCGCGCCCTCGCCGACCGCGACAATCACGAGCGCGACCAGCCAGACCGGGATAGACAATCCAGCGCCCGCGACGGAAAGGCCGACGACCACCCCGACAACCCCGATGCTGAGCGCCAGATTGGCACGACGGTTGCCGGCCGCGGCGGACGAGAACGCGATCAGCAACGCGGTCGCGGAGAATGCGATACCAATCTGCGTCTGGGTCATCTGGCTCGCGAAATGCAGCGGCAGAACGCCGTCGACCACGCCGAACGACATCATCGCGAAAAGCATCGCCACCGCGGACAGTTGGAACCCCGGACTGCGCAGCACCTGCCGGTCACGTTGGAAGACCGGCGGGGCCGAGGGTTTCGGAAGCGCCAGAGCGATCGGGATGCCAACCAGCGCGATGACCGCGTACGCGATGAACGGGGCGTGAACTCCGTGCAATGCGCCGAGCAGCGGGCCCGCCATGGCGCCGACCGAGTAGGCCGCGTATATCCGCGAGAGCGTCCGGTACTCGCCGCCCGGCCAGTACTCCAGCACCGAGAACGTGAGTCCGAGCCACAGGCAGCCGGAACAGATGCCCATCACGGCGCGAACCGCGAACAGCCACGCCAGCCGGTCGTCGACGGCGAACCCGAAGCTGCCCACCGCCAGGCCGCTGAGCCCCACGACGATGCACAGCCGCGTCCGGCCGGCGTGCACCAACCGGCCGGCGAGAACGAGACCACCGAGCATGGCGAACGGGAAGACACCGGCCAGCAGGCTCATCGTCGCGACCCCGGCGCCGGTTACCTGCCGGAGCGCGGGCAGCACGGGTGCGATGACCGAGTACGCGGCCGAGTCGACCACGGCCAGGGCGAGCAGGATCGGGTACGCGCGGCGCGAGCCGCGCGATACGGGTGGCGCCAGGACCTGGTGTGGACTCTCGGACAGCGGGTCGGGAGGACTCGGCGCCGAAGCCATGGAGTCATCCTGGCCCACAGTTCCGGATCGTGCACTACCGTTGCCCCATGAGCAACACAGCTGCCGTCGGCGGCGCTGCTGGCGCCAGTGCGTCCGGCCCGGCCCCGGCCGGCCCGTCACACCTGCAGTCGGTCGATCGGGCGATCTCTGTGCTCGAGATCCTCGCCAGGACTGGTCAG
>Ga0075017_100001136_pt1 | contig 16028 bp, 13 predicted proteins | sample AleBraG_ABR_2012_FD_71475 | JGI IMG/M metagenome (GOLD analysis project Ga0075017, IMG submission 71475) | Freshwater sediment microbial communities in response to fracking from Pennsylvania, USA - Alex Branch Run_MetaG_ABR_2012 | ecosystem: Environmental > Aquatic > Freshwater > Creek >... | reverse complement strand
ACAAGGTACGAAGCGACGAACAGCGGCACCGCGCGCACAGGACCGCCGGCCTTGGCTGATCTGAAGACTGCGGGAGCCGCGCCCGGCAGCATCATCGCCGCCATCATCGTGACCCACAGGGCCACGAAGAACGCGAACGTACCGAGCCTGGTCGCAACTCCCATGTCCATACCGGTCATTTGCCGGACCGCGATCACCCAGCAGACGCTCGCGAGCCCGAACGTGACGGCCAATGTGGTCGTTGCGGCTCTGTCACGTGTCATGAACGCTGAGCCGAGATGGGTCGCCAGAACTGTCTTGTGTTCAGTCGTCACGCCGGCCTCCAAATGTCGGTGCCTGTGGTTACTCGACGGACGCCTCGGCGAGCGCCTTGATCGCAGCGAGCCGGGAGTCCCATCGAGCGGCGACCTGGTTCATCCAGTTCGCCGCGGCGGTGAGGGGTTCGACCTGCACGGTGTACCGGCGTTCGCGCCCGGCTCGTGCACTCGAGACGAGGTCGACGCTCTCGAGCACCGCAAGGTGTTGCGCCACTGCCTGCCGGGTCACTGGAAGCTCGGCCGCAAGCGTGGTCGCAGTGGCCACGCCATGAGTGCCGAGGTGTTCGAGAAGCAGGCGACGGTTCGGCTCGGCGAGTGCGGCGAAAAGCTCGTCGGCACGGTCGAGCAGGGCGGTCGTCACGGTGCACCCTGCTCGACGTACTCGGCGATGTTCTTCAGGACCTCGGGCCAACCCTTGCTGTGGCTCTCATACGAGGCGAAGTCCTCGCGGCCGGCCGGGATCTTGAGCGAGGCGAATCCGCTTTCGCAAACAGTCAGTCGCGTCATCTCCCCGTCGGCGGCCAGGTGGAACTCGACCAGGGTCGAGTTGGTCTCGTCGGCGAGCACGTCCGGGTGGGCACTGGCCCACCGGTAGGCGAAATAGTGCGGCGAATCGACCTTCACGACGCGCGCCAGATGCCGCTCGCCTGGCGAGGGCTCGAGCACCATGACCCCGCCGGGCCGCAGATCCACGGTTGCGGGAGTACCGGAGCCGAACCAGTGGCCGATGTGTTCCGGCTTGGTCAGGATGTCCCACACCCGTTCGGTCGTCGCGGCGATGTGGATGGTCCGTTCAATGCGATCTTGCACCATGTCCCGGGCTCCCTCGACGTTCGACGATGTGCAAGCAGACACTTGCACATAGATGTCGTGTGCGCAAGCCACTACTTGCACCTATGTGCGGCAAGCCTCAGATCCTCGGACGCCGACCTATGAGGCGCCTGCGCTGATCGCGAACGAGACCACGGACCCGCACCGATTGGGCTGGTCGTCCCGAGCCGGACGACTAGCCCAATCGTGTATTGGGGCCTTGTCCGCTCAAAACCGGCCGCCCTAGTGTCGGACCCGCGCGGCCCCCTCCCCGCGCCCATGAGGTGATGAGCTCATGCCGGGCCATTTCACGCACATCTACACCGCGCGACGCGTCGCCGACCTGCTGGCCGATGGGGATTTCGCCGACTGGCCGCCCGGAATCAATCTGCCGTACGACGCGGTCACGTGCGGCGGAATCATGCGTACCTGGGAAAAGTTCACTGCGGTCGGAGCGATCGGGCCGGACCTCTTCTACTTCTCGCAGGATTACAACACCGAACCCGTGGGGCAGCGCAGTGACCTGCTGATGCTTGCACTGGCGACCTACTACTACTTCGACGCGGCCAAGGAGGACGACTGGGAGCCGTTGCTCATCATCCTCGACGAGGTCAGCTCGACGATGGCGGCGTTGCTGCGCTTCCTCATCAAGCTGGAGAAGATCTGGCAGAGCTTCGTCCAGACCTGGGACGCAACGATCGGGCCGCTCGTCAACGCAGTATCGGGCTTGCTCGATGACCTGACCGGCGGCCTCATCAGCCAGTTCAAAGTGGCAGTGGAGGAATTGCAGGTCGCGCTGAAGACGATCGGCGAGGAGGAACTCCTCACGTTCAAGGACATCTTCGGAGGCTTCGACACCTGCGTGAACAAGGGCTGGTCGGAGAACGCATTTCTCTGGAGCGATGTGTCGCATTACCGCCGGACGACGGCGATGTGCCAGAACCTCTTCCGCGAGGCCGAAGCTTTGCGCAGCAGCACGACCGATCCGAAAGAGGGCGAGCAACGCTTCGAGCAGTTCTTGGCTTTCGCGCTCGGCTACACCACACACGTCGGGACGGACACGATCGCCCACTCGTTCGTCAACGAGCAATGCGGCGGCCCGTACCGCGACCACCCGCAGCGTCATCATCTGATCGAGAACCACATCGACGCGTTCAACTACCAGCAGAGCGGCGACCCGGCCAGCAAGATCCCGAACGACCCGTGGGGTGCTACTCCGACTTATCCGGAAATGAGTTTCTCCGCGTTGCACTACGCAGTGCAACTGACGCCGGAGAACCCATACGGCGACCAGCGACCGGCCGTGGTGCCCGACGACTATGCGGGGCGCAAGAAGGCGCTCGACGTCGACGGCGAGCTGCCCGACTGGATGTGCGATTCGATCGTCAAAGCCATGATCGCGACTTTCGCGGACATGCCGCTGCATCCCATGATCTTCGGTGGCAGCGACTTCCAGTCGACCATCGACCAGGGCCTGCTGACCCAGATTGTGATGACCGTAACTGGCCACGGTCTGGACCAGCCATTTCACGACTTGCTCGAGGGAATTGCGCCGACGCCGGATTTCGCTGTCCCGCACGGATTCCCGATGCCGTGGCAGATCCAGACGATGTACCGGATCATGATCAGCTACTACAAGTTCTCGTTCGAGGGCAGCTGGGAGCTGCAGAAGCCGAAGAAGCCCGACTTCATCATCGTGCCGCCGGCGTCGGATATCGAGAATCTGTTCCAGCCGCCGGACTTCAGCGGTGTCGACAGCTCTAACCCGCTCGTCGACGTGTGCGAAGCGCTGATCGCGCTGGTGGAGTGGGCGGCCAAGGAACTCGGCGCGGCCGTGCAACTCGCGGGTGACCTCATCAAGATGGCTGCCAGCCCGGGCACGTATCTGCTGCGGCTGGGGCTGTACGAGCTCGCGATGATGGTGTGGGACGTGATCACCAAGACGCACGAAGTTCTCGCGCACACCGGCTTCATGTCTCCGCATGGGCAAGTGGACTACGACGACGGCGAGCTACGCCTGCCCAACGAGATCGACCTTCCCTTGATCACTCTCGGCGAGACCGCAGACTCGGCCTTCCAGCAGGCACTGGCTTCTGCGTTCGACCCGATGGGCAATCTCGACAAAGATCCATCGGTTTTCGCCAACGGGCATTCCGTGACCGATCCTCGATATCCCTACTACCCGGTTCTGCGCTATCTCGAGCAGCCGCCGCACGAGAAGTACGAAGCCTGGGAGTTCCGTCGGCCGTGGGCTTATCCGGACATGAGCCGGATCCAGGTGTCGGGTATCGACCTGCAATGGCCGACGCCGACCGAGACGTACGACGCGAGCAAGCCCGCGCCCGTCCCCGCGGGCGATCCGCCACCGGCCGGATATCCGGGATTGCGTCCGGGGCCCTACCCCGCCGGTACCCGGCCGGACGATGTGTTCTTCCGGACGAATGCGCCGGTCGATCCGCGGGTTCGGGCCCTGTACGAGAAGGCGCAGCGTCCATCGGCGACTGACGAGCTGAACGACGCGCACTTGGTGACGGGCCGCCTGCCGGTCAGCCCGCTCGGGGACCCGGTTCCGTTCTCGGCTTATCTCATCGGGCGCCTGACCAACCCGACCGGGTACGACACCCAGTTCAATCTCGACAGCGATCGGGCGTTCGCGTACTTGACCTGGGACTGGATCCGGGGCGATCGGCAGGCCGTCTCTGATACCAACTTCCCTTACGACAAGCCGGTCGTCGCGCCCGAGGGTGCTGCCGGCGACTGGACTGCCGGCGCCGATCCGCTCCAGCTGGAGTACGTCGATACGCCTGCGCCCCCCGCGCCGCCACCGCGGTCGCCGAAGCGTGGTGCAGCAGCGGGCTCGAAGACTGCAAAAGCTCGACGCAGGAGTGCGCAATGACCTGCCGGTGCGAGTGCCACGAGCATGAGCACCACGAGCATGAGCACCACGAGCATGAGCACGATCACTACGAGCACGAGCACGATCACTGCGAGCACGAGCACCACGAGCGCGAGCGACACCACCGACACCATGACCACGAATGCTGCGGATGCGGATGCGGATGCGGATGCGGCGGTGGACCTGGCGGCGGGCGCCCCGGCGGCGTCGGTGGCCGCCCGGGCCACACCACCGGTACCAGCCGTGGCCGGTTGCCGACGGACGGCGGGATGACTGTCGGTGACCTACAGGGCGATCACCCGCCGAACTCGTGGGCGGGCCAGCGCAAGGACCTTTACCTGCCGTACCTGTTCTTGCGGGCCAATGCAGGCGACACCGGTGCTCGCCCCGTGGTCGGCCCGTTCTGGGAAAGCCCCGACATCATGATCCTGTCTGGCGTCGAACCATCTGCGGCGCCACCGGTTCCGCCGCAGCTCGGGCAGACGGCGCAGGCCGGTGCGCCGAACACCGTGTACGCGCACGTCTGGAACTTCGGGCAGTCAGCCGCGCCGCAGACGGTTGTGGAGTTCTACTGGTGCGACCCCTCGCTCGGGATCGGTTCGCAGAGCGCGCACCTGATCGGACAGACCGTGATTTCGCTTGGCGCCCGGGGGAGTGGCATGGCCCATGCGGTCGTCAAATGCCCCGAAGCGTGGACTCCGACATTTCTGAACGGTGGCCATGAGTGCCTGGTCGTTCGGGTCTGGGACTACACCAGCGACGCCCTCGGCACCCCGCCGTGGGACGCCTCACTGAACCGGCACGTGGGCCAGCGAAACATCCACGTCGTCGCCGCCGGGCCGGCGGCGATGGAGCTGGCCGCCGGTTCCGCAGCTGGTGCGGTGAACCCGCTTCTTCTCCCGCCTCCGCCGCCGCTACCCCTGCCCGTGCCCGTGTTGCTCAAAGTGGGACCGCTCTACGGAGCGCCGGCCCAGGTGGCGGTCGAGCGTGTGGTCCCCGCATCCATGCCGTGGCTGCAGCTGCACACAGGTGTCCGCGGCCAGTTCCCGGCTCAGGCAATGCCGACCGGCACTGTCGAACTGTCCCGGCCGGTCTCGACCGGCGGCGGCGTGCCGACCGGCGGTGCGGCCACCAGTCAGGCCGTAACCGGCGACGATCAGCAGGTCGTGTTCACGACGACGGACAAACCGCCCGGCCCCGGAGAGGCGCACGTTTACCGGGTGAGCGCCGCTCAGGACGGCCAGCTCGTCGGCGGCTACACCGTGGTGTTGCTCGGAAGCTGAATCGCCACGTACGTCTGCAGGGCGACAGGCTCGGGCTGACCGCTACGTGGCTGCGGCGCCGGGGACGCGTGCGTGCCCCGCCGCGCCGTTTTCGCTGCCGGCCGACCCGTCCGCCGCGATGGGAAGGCTCAACACCATGGTGAGGCCGCCGCCGGGCGTGTCCTCGGGGGTGAGCGTGCCTCCCATCGCTTCCATCAGCCCGCGGGACAGCGCCAGCCCGAGTCCGATCCCGGAGCTGTTGTCGTTGTCGCCGAGCCGCTGGAACGGTGCGAACACCCGATCACGGTCGGCGAGCGAGATGCCTGGCCCGCGGTCGACAACCCGGAGCTCGACCCGGTCGCCGAGAGTGCTCGCCGCGATGCGCGGCGGAGATTCCGCCGGCGCATGCCGGAGTGCGTTGGCGACGAGGTTCGCAACGACCCGCTCGAGCAGAGCGGGGTCGGCCCGGACGGCTGGAATGTCCGGTGGCAAGTCGAGCTCGAGTTCATCGCTCGACGCACCCAGCCCGTCCAGCGCGATCGGAACCACCTCGTCAAGGCCGACGGGTTGCTCGAAGATCGTCAACGCACCGGCCTGCAACCGGCTCATATCGAGGAGGTTGTCGACGAGACGGTGCAGACGGTCCAGCGATTCGTCGGCGGCGGCCAGCAGTTCCTTGGTCTGGTCGCGATCCCACTGCACGTCGTCGCTGCGCAAGCTCGTCACCGCAGCTTTGGCGGCCGCGAGGGGGGTTCGCAGATCGTGGCTGACCGCAGCCAGCAACGCAGTTCTCAGCCGGTCGGCTTCCGCGAGCGGAATTGCGGCCGCGGCCTGCTTGGCGAGCCGCTCCTGCTCCAAAGCGGTGCCCGCCTGAGCGGCGAACGCCGCCAGGATCCGCAGATCGGTGGCCGACAGCTGTTCGCCGCGCACGGCAAGGACGAGGTTGTCGCTGACCGGCACCGCGGCATCGGAATCGTCGGGCCGCAGCGAAGGATCCGGCCCGATTCCGGCGACGGGCTCCCAGGTCTTGGCCGCGCCGAGTCCGCGCCGTTCGAGCAGCGTCGCCGATGTGAGCCGGAACGTCTCCTTGGCCCGTTCGAGCAACGCGGCAACCGACGACTCGCCGCGCAGCACGCTGCCGGCGAGCGTGACCAGAATCTCGGCTTCCTTCTCGGCCCGCCCGGCCTGCGCCGTTCGGCGAGCCGCGAGCTCGACGACGAACGCGACAGCTCCTCCGACGAGCACGAACGTCGTCAGCGCGAATGCATTGTTCCGGTCGGCGATCGTCAGTGTGTAGAGCGGAGGAGTGAAGTAGTAGTTGAGCAGGACGCTCGCGGCGACCGCGGTTGCCAGCGCGGGGTAGAGACCGCCGACGAATGCCACCAGCACGACGGCAAGCAAATAGGCCAGCAGATCCGTCGAGAGGTTCAAACTGTCCCGGCTGTTCGCGAGGCCGACGGTGACCAATGCGAGCACAACGATTCCCACGGCCAAGCCGGCAAACTGGCGCCTGGCCTCCAAGCCGCGGCGGATCGCCGGCAGGACGTGGGTACCGGCGGCCTCTTCGTGCGTGACCATGTGCACGTCGATGTCGCCGGAGTGCCGGGTCGCGGTGGCGCCGATTCCCGGGCCGGACAGCAACGCGCCGAGGCGGGATCGACGGGAAGCGCCGAGAATCAGCTGCGTCGCGTTCTCCGCGCGGGCGAACTCCAGCAGGGCTTTTGGGATGTCCTCGCCGAGAACTTGGTGGTACGTCCCGCCGAGCGACTCGACCAGCCGGCGCTGGTCGGCCAGCTGAGCCGGGTCGGTGCCGGCCAGCCCGTCGCTGCGCATGACGTGCACGGCGAGCAAGTCGGCAGAACTTCGACCGGCGATTCGAGCCGCCCGCCGGATCAAGGTCGCGCCTTCGGGGCCGCCGGTGAGCGCGACGAGCACCCGCTCCTTCGTCTCCCAAGGTTCGCTGATGTGGTGGTCGTGCCGGTATTGCTGCAGCGAGTCGTCGACCTTGTCCGCGACCCACAGCAGCGCGAGTTCACGAAGCGCCGTCAGATTCCCGGTACGGAAGTAATGCCCGAGGGCGGCATCGATCTTGTCCGGGCCGTAGATGTTGCCGTGCGCCATCCGGCGGCGCAGGGCCTCCGGCGTGAGGTCCACCAGCTCGACCTGATCGGCCGACCGCACAAATGCATCCGGCACTGTCTCTCGTTGTGGAACTCCGGTGATCCGCTCGACCACATCGTTCAGCGACTCGAGGTGCTGGATGTTCACGGTCGAGAGGACGGTGATGCCCGCATCGAGGAGTTCAGAGATGTCCTGCCACCGCTTGGCGTTTCGCGAGCCCGGGATGTTCGTGTGGGCGAGCTCGTCGACGAGGGCGATCTGAGGCTTGCGAGCCAGGATCGCGTCCACGTCCATCTCGGCGAACTCGGTGCCTCGATAGGCGATCATCTTGCGCGGGACGACCTCGAGACCGTCGAGCAGGTCGGCGGTGTGCCGGCGGCCGTGGGTCTCGACGAAGCCGACGACGACATCGGCGTTCCGCTCGCGGCGCCGGTGGCCTTCGCCGAGCATCGCGTAGGTCTTGCCTACCCCAGGGGCTGCCCCGAGGTAGATCCGCAGTGTGCCTCTCACCGTGCGGCCGCCTGCCAGGTCTGCGTTTAGTAGTACTGGTCGGCGGGCGGTTGGAGCGACCACCCGTAGCGACGTGTACTGCGAACCAGCGTAACGATCGCGGCGGCGGCTATCAGGGTCACGAGGCGGACGGCGTCGACTTCGCCGTGCCAACGCAGCGCACCGAAGTGGTCGACCAGGAACCCGTTGAGAAGGAGCCAGCCGAGCGCTGCAGTGACCAGCGCCGCGATCGGGCGGACGAACCACGCGAAGATCGCGACGACGACGGTCAGGACGGCCACGTCGGTCAGCACCCTGGCGGTGCCCAACGACGGCGCCGCCACGCTGAGGACGACGCAGGTGGCTGTGACCACGGCGAAGCCCAGCGGGCAGGCGAGGTCCGAGGCAAGCCTCGAATCCACGCTCTGACCGGGGAACGGTCGTCGAACATCAAGCACCAGTCCAGTCAAGTTGGAAGCACGGCCCTTGAGCCGGTCCCTGATGCGTTCTTTACGCCCGCGCGCGCGATCCTGACGCCCTCCTGACGCCCTCCTGCCGCCCTGCCGGTCCGGCTTTCGCGCCACCTCGGGCCGACCCGGAAGCTGCGCAATTCCGGTGCAACCGCTCGTCAGACCATCACCAGATAAGGACTTCGTCAGTATTCGATCTCTCGGCGTAAAGGTCGCGTCAAGTCGCGTTGCCGACCCGTCGGCGGCGGAGTTGTGTCGTCGTGGTGCACGGCTGGGGTGGTCGTGCGGCTCGCGTTGGAAGGACCGTGATGACCGACTTCGTGCTGATCGTCGTGACGATCGCCGTGTTCGTGGTGTTCGCACTCATCCTGCGTGGGAGCGAACGCATATGAGCGCAGAGAATCTGGTCGGCCTGATCCTGGCCGTCGTCGTCACGATCTACCTCGTCATCGCGCTGCTCTTCCCGGAGCGGTTCTGATGACCGCGATGTGGGCTGACGTCATCTTCGTCGGCACTCTCGCCATCGCGCTGGCATTGAGCTACCGCCCGCTCGGCGACTACATGGCACGGGTGTACGAGTCGCCGAATCACCTCCGCGCCGAGCGGGTGATCTACCGGACGATCGGCGTCGATCCCGATTCCGACCAGAGCTGGGGTACGTACACCCGCAGCGTCCTCGCCTTCTCTTTCATGTCTGTGATCGTCCTCTATCTGATCCTCCGGCTGCAGAACCACCTGCCGTTCTCGAACGGCTTCTCGGCCGTGCCTGGGCCGCTCGCGTGGAACACCGCCGCCAGCTTCACGACGAACACCAACTGGCAGAACTATTCGGGTGAATCGACGCTGGGCTACACAGCTCAGGCGGCCGGCCTGACGGTGCAGAACTTCGTGTCGGCGGCGGTCGGAATCGTGGTCGCGGTAGCGCTGGTGCGCGGTTTCGCGCGGCATCGCACGAATCAGCTCGGCAATTTCTGGGTCGACCTGGTCCGTACGGTCATCCGGATCCTGTTGCCGATCTCGGTCCTCGCCGCGATCGCACTCATCGCCGGCGGAGCCATCGAGAACTGGCACTCCTACCAGACGATCCACACGTTGGCCGGTGGGACGCAGACGCTCCCCGGCGGGCCCATCGCATCGCAGGAGGCGATCAAGCAGCTGGGTACCAACGGCGGCGGCCCGTTCAACGCGAACTCGGCGCATCCGTGGGAGAACCCGACCGCGTGGACCAACTGGATCCAGATCTACCTGCTGCTCGTTATCGGGTTCGCGCTGCCGCGCACCTTCGGCAAAATGGTTCGGGACAAGCGCCAGGGCTTGGCCATCGTCGCGGCAATGGTCATCATCGCAACGATCAGCCTGGTCGGGATCACGGCGTTCCAAGCCCAGCATCACGGCACTGTCCCGACCGCGACGGGTGCGGCGATGACCGGTGTCGAGACTCGCTTCGGAGTGCCTAACTCCGCCGCGTTCGCGAATGCCACCACGCTGACCTCGACGGGCGCGGTCGACTCGATGCACGACTCGTATACCTCGCTCGCGGGCGGCGTGCTGCTGTTGAACATGATGTACGGCGAGGTCGCTCCGGGCGGTACCGGGAGCGGCCTGTACGGGATGCTGATCCTCGCCATCATCACTGTGTTCCTTGCCGGGCTGATGGTTGGACGGACGCCGGAATACGTGCGGAAGAAGATGTCTGCCAGGGAGGTCAAGTTCAGCTCCCTCTACATCCTGAGCACCCCGGCGTTCGCGCTCGTATTCACTGCGCTTGCGATGGGGCTGCCGGGCGAACGGGCGGCCATGCTCAACACCGGTCCGCACGGGCTTTCCGAAGTGCTGTACGCCTTCACGTCGCAGGCGAACAACAACGGCTCCGCATTCGCCGGCCTGAGCGCCAACACCACCTGGTACAACGTCGCGGGCGGCGTGGTCATGCTGGGCGCCCGATTCATCCCGATGATTTTCGTTCTCGGATTGGCCGGCTCGCTGGCCAAGCAGGGCGAGGTTCCGGTTTCGGACGGGACGCTGCCGACTCACAAATGGCTTTTCATCCTCATGCTCACCGGCGTGACGATCGTCGTCGTCGCGCTCACCTACTTTCCTGCCTTGGCACTCGGCCCGCTTGCGGAGGGGTTGCACTGATGAGCTCGACACTGCAGGTTCCGACCGGCGCACCGCAGGAACCGCCCGCTGCCGGACCACGGCGAGTGGCCGGAGGCCTGCTCGATCCCAAGCTGCTCTGGAAATCTCTGCCCGACGCCTTCGTCAAGCTCGACCCTCGCACGCTCTACAAGAACCCGGTGATGTTCATCGTCGAGATCGGGTCTGTGTTCACCACCGTTCTCGCGGTCCGGGAGCACACCTCCTTCGCGATCATTACGACGTTCTGGCTCTGGTTGACCGTGCTGTTCGCCAACCTGGCGGAAGCCGTCGCGGAGGGTCGCGGCAAGGCGCAAGCGGAAACGTTGCGCCTGGCGAAGACGACGACGCTCGCCCGACGGTTGACCAGCTGGACCCGGGGTGACCCGGTCGACGGCGCGGCCGAAGAGGAGGTCGCGGCGCCCGAGCTTCAGCAGGGCGACTTCGTGGTCGTGGAATCCGGCCAGTTCATTCCCGGAGACGGCGACGTGGTGGACGGAATCGCCAGCGTGGACGAGTCGGCGATCACCGGCGAGTCCGCGCCCGTCATCCGGGAGTCGGGCGGCGACCGCTCCGGAGTCACCGGCGGCACGCGTGTCCTGTCCGACCGCATCGTCGTCCAGATCACCCAGAAGCCGGGGGAGAGTTTCATCGATCGGATGATCACCCTGGTCGAGGGTGCGCAGCGCCAGCGCACGCCCAACGAGATCGCACTGAACATCCTGCTCGCCTCATTGACGATCGTCTTCCTGCTCGCCGTCGCGACCCTGCAGCCGCTGGCCATCTTTTCGAAGGCGCAGCAACCCGGTGTACCCGATTCGGCGGCCCTGACCGGAAACGGCGTAACCGGCATCGTGCTCGTGTCGTTACTGGTCTGCCTGATCCCGACGACGATCGGAGCCCTGCTGTCCGCGATCGGGATCGCCGGGATGGACCGGCTGGTTCAGCGCAACGTGCTCGCCCTGTCGGGCCGCGCGGTCGAAGCTGCCGGCGACTGCAACACACTGCTGCTCGACAAGACCGGCACGATCACGATCGGCAATCGACAGGCGACCGAATTCGTTCCGGTCGGCGACGCCGACGTGAACGCGCTGGCCGACGCGGCACAGCTGTCGAGCCTGTCCGACGAGACGCCGGAGGGGCGGTCAGTGGTTGTGCTGGCGAAGACCCGGTACGGGCTGCGCGAGCGCCACCAGGGTGAACTGGTCGGCGCGACCTTCGTCCCGTTCACGGCGCAGACGCGGATGAGCGGTGTCGATCTCGACGATGCCGAGGGCGGCCGCCAGGTACGCAAAGGTGCGGCGTCATCGGTCGTCGGATGGGTGCGCGAGTCCGGAGGTTCAATCCCCGAGGATCTCGGTCCGCTCGTCGATGGCATCTCGTCCGCGGGTGGAACTCCGCTCGTCGTCGGACAGCGGATGGACGGCGTGACCCACGTGTTGGGCGTCATCCATCTCAAGGACATCGTCAAAGAAGGAATACGCGAGCGCTTCGACGACATGCGGGCGATGGGCATCCGGACCATCATGATCACCGGCGACAACCCGATGACTGCACAGGCGATCGCCGAAGAAGCCGGAGTGGACGACTTCCTCGCCGAGGCCACGCCCGAGGACAAGATGGAGCTGATCAAGCGGGAGCAGATCGGCGGGAAACTCGTCGCGATGACCGGCGACGGGACGAACGACGCGCCGGCCCTCGCGCAAGCGGACGTCGGAGTCGCGATGAACACCGGGACTTCGGCGGCCAAAGAGGCCGGCAACATGGTGGACCTCGATTCCAACCCGACCAAGCTCATCGAGATCGTCGAGATCGGCAAGCAATTGCTGATCACGCGCGGCGCACTCACGACGTTCTCGATCGCGAACGACGTCGCCAAGTACTTCGCGATCCTCCCGGCGATGTTCGTGGCGGTCTACCCGGGGCTGGACAGACTCAACGTGATGCGGCTGCATTCGCCGGAGAGCGCGATCCTCTCCGCCGTCATCTTCAACGCGCTCATCATCATCGCGCTGATCCCGCTGGCACTTCGCGGCGTTCGATTCCGGCCCAGCAGCGCGTCTGCGATGTTGCGCCGCAACATCCTCATCTATGGCCTCGGAGGGATCATCGTGCCGTTCATCGGCATCAAGGCGATCGACCTCGTTGTCCAGTTCATTCCCGGGATCCGGTGATCACAGATGGCATCGACTCGTCTACCCAACTGGGCTCGGCAGCAGAGCGCCGCCTTCCGCGCTTTGGTGGTGTTCACCGTGGTCGCCCTGCTCTATGGGATAGCGATCACCGCGATCGCCCAGATTCCGGGCCTGAAGAACAAAGCCGACGGCTCGCTGGTCAGCTTCAACGGGCACGTCGTCGGATCGGCCCTGATCGGACAGTTGTTCACCGACTCGAAGGGCAACCCGCTGCCCAAGTACTTCCAGCCACGGCCATCTGCGGCCGGAGCCGCGGGCTACGACCCGACCGCCAGCTCCGGAAGTAATCTCGGACCCGAGTCGATACTCGACGTGCTGCCCAATCCAGCCGTCAAAGGCGACACGGGAAAGCCGAGCCTGCTCACGCAGGTCTGCTCGCTGAGCAAGTCGATCGGTGACTTCAACGGCGTCAACGGGCGGCGCACGTTCTGCACCGCGGACGGCGTTGGCGCAGTGCTGTCCGTGCTGCATGCGCACGGCTTGACGGGCCCGATCACCAAGGTCGTGAGCGCGAACCAGGAATGTCCGGCCGCGCCTTTCGTCACGACGTTTCTCGGCCACCGCGTCGAGTGCGCGACTTACGGCGTGAACTACAACGCCGGACGCCTCGTGCCCATCGCGGGCCCGGGTCGGAGCGTGAACAATCCAGTACCGGCCGATGCGGTCACGACGAGTGGCAGTGGCCTCGATCCCGCCATTTCAGTCGCCTATGCGCAGTTGCAGGCTCCACGAGTCGCCCGGACCCGAGGCATTTCGCTCGGAACGGTCCAGCATCTGATCGAGACGTACACCGTCGGGCGCTCGCTCGGGTTCATGGGAGAGCCGTTCGTGTCAGTCCTGCAGCTCAACATCGCTCTGGACCAGTTGACCGGCTGAGTCCGGCGGGAGGTGGCGTCTCGATGATCACGGTGCTCGCGATCGACGACGACGCCGCCATTCTCACGACGCTCCGCACCGCACTGCGCGCGCACGATTACGCCGTCGTCACTGCACCCGACGGCCGGACCGCGCTCCAGGTCGGTGCGCGGGTTCAACCGGACGTGATCGTCCTCGATCTCGGCCTGCCCGACGTCGACGGAGTCACGCTCATCGAGAGGCTGCGGTTATTGAGTGGCGCAGCCATCATCGTGATCTCCGGCCGGCAGCAGACCGCGGAGAAGATCCACGCTCTGGATGCGGGCGCCGACGATTACGTGACGAAGCCCTTTCCGATCGACGAGCTGCTGGCCAGAATCCGGGCCGCCGTCCGGCGGGACCGGTCGGAGCTCCGGGAACCGGTTGTGATCGGTATGTACCTCGTCGATGTGCGCAATCACGTCATCTCGTCGGTCCCCGGCTCGCCGGCAGACGTGCAGACCGAGGTGCACCTGACGCCGACCGAGTGGTCCTTGCTCGAATTGCTTGTGTCGCGTCCAGGGCAGCTGGTGAGCCAGCGCCACCTCTTGGATGTCATCCGCGGCCCCGACGCCCGGACCGGCACGGCGTACCTCCGCCAATACATGACTCAAATCCGGCACAAACTCGAGCCCGACCCGGCGCGGCCGCGGTTCCTCCTGACCGAACTCGGGATGGGGTACCGCTTCCGGCCCGGCCACTGACCCGTTCATTGACGAGGTCGGGGTTCGCCCGAACGCATCCTGCGCCCAGGCGAACTATGGTCTGCTGAAACTCGGCGACTTCGACGCCCTTGCTCTCGGCACGTGGCGCCACCAACGTCCTTGGACATCGGACCCGCAAAGGGGGAGCGTGCTCGTCCTTCAGGTCTACGCCCCGTTGCCGGCGGTCGACGGTGTCCTCGCCTTGCTGACGGCCCGGTCGGGCATCGAGCATGTCGTCAGAGTCGGCGACACCGTGGTCGACGGCTTGGTCCTCGTGACCGCGGACGCAACGGCTGACGTCGTCGACGAGGTGTTGCCGCAACTGGTGGCGATGGGAGTTGCCGGCGACGAGATCACGGTCGTCCACCGGGACGAGAGCCGACCGCTGGGGACGTCGCGCGCAGGGGACATGCCGTCCTGGAGTGGCGGGAGCCTGGCCTGGACCGAACTCACGATGGCTTCGCGCCAGTACGCACGCGCCGTGCCGCAGTACCTCACGTTCATGGGGTGCGCTGGGATCATCGCGGCGTTCGGTGTGCTCACGAAGAACTCGATATTGATCGTCGGCGCGATGGCGATCAGCCCCGACCTCTTGCCGTTGTGCGCGACCTGCGTCGGCATCGCCGACCTTCGTCCGCGGTTGGCGTTGCGCGCCATCCTGGCGCTCTTTGTCGGGTTGCTGACGGCCATGGTCACTGCATACGCGGTGACCGCGGTGCTGCGGCTCGCCGGTTACGCTCCGGCCAACGGGTCGCTCGGTGACGGCGGCCTCGGTGTTCTGCCGCGCGTCGATGTCGCGACGATCGTCGTAGCGTTCGTGGCCGGCATCGTCGGGATTCTGGCCTTCGAGACCCGGTCCAGCTCAGCCGTCGGCGTCGCGATCTCGATCACGACCATTCCGGCTGCCGCGTTCTTCGGCTCGGCGGTCGCCGTTCACGACGAACCGGGCGCGGCCGGCTCCATCGCGGTACTGGGCGCGAACATCGCCACCTTGCTTCTTGCCGGAACCATGACGTTGATCCTTCAACGCGCTTTGCGTCGTAGGTCCGCCGGCGGACTGCCGATGGACAGCTCGGCCCCGCCGCTGCCTAACGGGTAGCCCGCGGATCTGTGTCACGCAGACCGGTCTCGCGCAACCCGGTCTCGCGCAGTGTGATGTTCAGCCGACCGGGCCCGAGTCCGGTCGCCAGCCCGTCTCCGGTACCCGTGAACGTCTTGGGGACGCCGTGGTACGCCAGGCGCGACGGACCACCGAACACGAACAGGTCGCCGGACACGAGCGTCAGGTCCTGGTAGGGGCGTCCGCGACCGGCTGCGTTGCCGAAACGGAAGGTGCAGCTGTCGCCGATGCTCAACGACACGACAGGAGCCGCGCTCCGTTCGTCTTTGTCCTGGTGCATGCCCATGTGAGCGGATCCGTCGTAGAAATTGACCAACGCCACATCCGGGTCGTACGCGTCAGCCCAGCCGGAATCCGGGTACGCCGCGGCCACCGCCTGGCGGCCCATCGTGCCCAACCAAGCCGGGAACGCACTGACCGAAGCCCCGTCCGCGTCGTCGGCGGTGCGGCTGTAGCGATACGGCATCCAGTGCCAACCCAGACAGACTGTCTTGACCGACATGACTCCGCCTCGCGGCATCTGAATGGCGCGCAGCGGAGCGGGAGGTCGGGCCCACTCGTGAAACGCATCGACGAGCCGACGCTGTTCGTCCACATCCAGCCAGCCCGGAACG